>Ga0181520_10004168_pt1 | contig 24537 bp, 23 predicted proteins | sample PEATcosm2014_Bin_29_FD_132451 | JGI IMG/M metagenome (GOLD analysis project Ga0181520, IMG submission 132451) | Peatland microbial communities from MTU Mesocosm Facility, Houghton, MI, USA - PEATcosm2014_Bin02_30_metaG | ecosystem: Environmental > Terrestrial > Soil > Wetlands > Peat | place...
CGTCTGTTCGACCCACGCCGCGCGGCCCACCGGACGGTTGCGCTTGATCGCATCGCATCGCTCCCGGAGGATTCGTCTATCACGTGGTCAACCGCGCCAACGGCCGGCTGCGGCTCTTGGGCACGGACGACGACTTTCTCGCCTTTTACAATGTCTTGCTCCAGGCCCATGCCCGCCATTCTATCCGGATTCCGGGCTGGTGTCTCATGTTCAACCACTGGCTTCAGTAGCGCAGGTCAATCCGGGGAACATCGCGGCGGCGGGGTCGCAAGGGGTGGGGATGGCCATTCAGGCCCCGGCGCCAGTGGCCCGCGAAATTTCGGCCAGGCGATTTTCCTCTTGCAAAGGGCTTAGCGTTCGTATAATGTAAGGGTTGAGGTCATGGTGCGATTCGAGGAGAAGGTCCGGATGTTCAGCCACAGAGTTCACAGAGAGCACCGAGACGAAGAAACCGGCGGACGGCCGTATGCCGCGACTCGCCCGCCTCGGTGTGCTCTGTGGCTCAGTTCTTCGGCTTTCGTCAAACCGGACCACCGCGAGGGCGAAGAACAACGGCCAATGGACAATGAGCGACCGACGACCTTCAATCTCGCATTGCCCATTTTAACCCCCCACCCCCCCCTCGGTTGCATTCGGTTGCATTTGGGACGCGCTGCGCGAGAGAGGAGCTCACTGCGCTGGTAGAGAGGAGAAAGGAGAGGCTGGGGCGCAAGCCGTGGATCGTCGCTCTACTATCTACTTTCCACTTTCTACCCTCTCGGCCGCAGGCCGCCCCCCACCCCCCCCTGCGGGACATCCGGGGACATTGGGGACATGGACGGTAATTGATATTGGACAATGGAAGATGGATAACGAACGCGGCCTTCTTGGCGCTCTTGGCGTCTCGGCGGTTAGAATCCCATTCTGGCGCGCCCAGGCTGGACTCGGTCGGGCAGAGTTCCAACTCCTACAGGCAAAGTTCGAACTTTTTCGGGACATTTAGAGCGCGTTTTGGACGCGATCTTTGGCATGAACCGCGATATTCCGCCCAAACGCGGGGTGCGGCCGGGGGCGGAATGAAGCGCACTTTCGTCGTAAATACAGTTCGGAAAGCCAGTTAGGCGGCCGCCGATGCGGAACGGGGGTTGCCGATGACGTAATGTCCGCGGGCTGGTCGATGCGCGATTTCGCTTGGGGGGCGTGGAGCTTACAATCCGGCCATGCGCGATACACGACTTGCGAAATTGGCGGAGGTGCTAGTCGATTACAGCACCGGCGTGAAAAAGGGGAATCTGGTTCGGATCAGCGGGCCGACGATTGCCGAGCCTTTGATCGTCGAGATCTATCGGCGGGTCATTGTGGCCGGCGGGTATCCGATGGTCCGCATGTCCAGCGAGGAACTGGACGAGATCCGCTTCAAGACGGCCAGCGAGGAGCAGTTGCAATATGTGCCCAGGTTGGCGATGCAGGAAGTGGAAGCGATCGACGTGTCGATCGGAATCTGGGCCGAGGAGAACACGCGGGCCTTGTCCGGCTGCGATGCCAAGCGCATGGCGATGGCGTCCAAGGCGCGACAGCCGATATTCGATACGTTTCTGAAGCGCGGCGCGGCCGGATCGCTGAAGTGGACGGGCACGCAATACCCGACCCAGGCCAGCGCCCAGGAGGCGGATATGAGCCTGGCCGAGTACGAGGATTTCGTCTACTCGGGCGGATTGCTGGATCGTCCCGATCCGGCGGCGGCGTGGCGCGAAATATCCAAGCGGCAGCAGCGACTGGCCGACCGGCTCAACGGGCATCGCGATTACCGCGTCGTCGCCGCCAACGGCACCGACATCCGCATGAGCGTTGACGGCTGCCGCTGGATCAACTGCGACGGCCACGAGAATTTCCCCGACGGCGAAGTCTTCAGCGGGCCGGTCATCGCCAGCGTGAACGGCGTCGTCAATTTCAGCTTCCCGGCCGTGCATCACGGACGCCAGGTGACGGCCGTGAAATTGAAATTCAAGGACGGGAAAGTGGTCGATGCATCCGCGTCCAAGGGTCAGGACTTTCTGTATTCGATGCTCGACATGGACGCCGGCAGCCGGTTTCTCGGCGAGTGCGCCATCGGCACGAACTACCAGATCAAGCGTCACACCGGCAACACCCTGTTCGACGAAAAGATCGGCGGTACGGTCCATTTCGCGCTGGGAGCCGGCTACCCCGAAACCGGCAACTCCAACCAGAGCGGCCTGCATTGGGACATGGTCGTCGATCTGCGAGCCGGCGGCCATATCGAGATCGACGGCCAGAAAATCGCGGTGGATGGGAAGATCTTGGGCGAGGGGATGCCGGGGCCGGCGTAGGGGCCGGCTGAACCGAGATCCTCAAGGATTTTCGAAGCATCCGATTACGGGGAGGCGACGATGTATTTGATGTACGTCGATGACAGCGGCGACAGCGGTTTGCCGGCGGACGGTTCACCGTCAAGCTTGTTCTGTCTGTCCGGGCTGGTCGTGCATGAACTTCGCTGGCGCGAGACGCTAGCTGATCTGGCGGCGTTCCGACGTTGGTTGCGCTCGAGGTACCAGGTCAATATCGAAGATGAGCTTCACGCGGCCGACATGATCAACAAGCCGTCCAAAGTTGCACATTCACTTCGGGGGCTTCCAAAGCACGTTCGTCTCGCGATCATCCGGAATTTTGCCGACGCCATCGCCTCGCTGTCGAACGTGAACATCATCAACGTTGTGGTGAACAAGGGATTCGGCAAGGTGCCGAACAAGGATGAAGTATTCCGGTGGGCGTGGTATTCGCTGTTCCAGCGATTCGAAAACACGATCCGATATCAGAACTTCCCCGGCCCGAAAAACCCCGATGATCGTGGCCTCGTCTTTCCGGACAATACCGATGGACGGAAGCTGAAGCGGTTCCTCGATACCATGAGGGTGAGCAATCAGATGAAGGTACGACAGAGTTCGGGTTCGTTCTTCTACAAGGACGAGCCGATTCGGGTCATCATTGAAGACCCGATTCTGCGGGATTCGCGCGAGTCGTACTTCATTCAGGCTGCTGATTGTGCCGCATTTCTGCTGAAGGAAAGTATTGAGCCGTCCAGTTACATGAAGAGGCATGGCGGGAATGCGTACTTCGATCGCCTCGATCCGGTGCTGTGCAAGCGGGCATCGGATAAGGATCCGAGCGGCAAAGGCGTGGTGAGGTTATAAGAGCAGGAAAAAATTGGGGCTCCTTGCGGAGCCCTGGGGGATCCTACGACCCGGATAACCCGGGGCTCAGATCCAGACGAATTATACAACCCATCCATCGGCAAGCCAATCAAAAAGCTGAAGAAATCCTACGCCACTGCCGCGCACACTTTGGTGGCGGCGTCGGTCAGGTCGGTGGCGACCTGCAACGTCGGCAGGCCGGATTTGGCGGCGGCGAGGATTTGGCGGGCGCGGTCTACGTTGGTGCCTTCAAGGCGGACAACGACCGGGACGGTGAAGCCGACTTCCCGGCCGGCCTGGACGAGGGCTTCGGCGATCAGGTCGCATTTGGCGATGCCGCCGAAAATGTTGACTAGTATCCCTTTGACTTTGGGATCGGACAAAATAATTCGGAAGGCTTCGATGGCGGCCTCGGCCGTGACGCCGCCGCCGACGTCGAGGAAATTGGCGGGTTCCTTGCCGTAGAGCTTGACGATGTCCATTGTCGCCATGGCGAGGCCGGCACCGTTGACGAGGCAACCGATACTGCCATCGAGGGCAATGTAGTTCAGATTGGCCTTGCGGGCGCGGACATCCAGCGGGCGTTCCTGGGTCTGGTCTTCCATGGCGACGATGGCCTTCTGGCGGAAAGCGGCGTTGTCGTCGATGTTGAACTTCGCGTCGATGGCGATGAGCTTGCCGTCTTTAGTGACGACCAGCGGATTGATTTCGGCCAGCGAGGCGTCGGTCTTGAAGAAGGCGGTGGCGAGATTCACCAGCAGTTTGGCGGCGTCGGCGGCGAGCTTGTCCTTGAACCCCAGCCGGAACGCGACATCGCGGGCCTGGAAGGGGAACATGCCCAATAGCGGGTGCAGCTGTTCCTTGATGATCTTCTCGGGAGCGGTGCGGGCGACTTCCTCGATCTCGACGCCGCCCTCGGCCGAGGCGATGAGCGTGGTCGTGGACTTGGCACGATCGACGGTGATGCCGACGTAGTATTCCTTGGCGATATCGACGCCCGGCGCGACCAGCAGCACGGAAACGGGCACGCCTTCGGGGCCGGTTTGCGGGGAGACCATGCGATTGGAGAGCATGAACTTGGCGGCGGCCCAGGCTTCGTCGGCCGAGTGGACGAGCTTGACGAATCCGGCCTTGCCGCGCCCGCCGGCATAGACCTGGGCCTTGACCACGCACATGGGAGCGGCCAGCGATTTGAAAGCCGCGGCGGCCTCTTCGGGGGAGCGGACGACCTGTGCGGCCGGGACGGGTACGCCGCAATCGGACAGAATCTGCCGAGCCTGATATTCGTGAATCTTCATGGCCAGTCGAATATCAGAAACGCGGCACGGACACAACATGTTTTGCCGGGGGTATGGGCGCCTCCCGGCTTCGCGGGAATAAAAACTGAACCGCCAAGGCCGCCGAGAGCGCCAGGGAAGAAATGCCTTGAGACCAGTGCTTCGAGATAATTTTTCTTGGCGTTCATGGCGAACTTGGCGGTTCAATTGCATTCGGCATATTGCGGAATGGCGGCCATTGGATAGGTTGGTTGGCGGTTCAACTGTTGGAGATAGACAACATGCAATTTCGTGAACTGGGTCGGACAGGATGGAAAGTGTCGGCGATCAGCTTTGGGGCGTGGGCGATCGGCGGGGCGTGGGGGGATGTGGACGATGAGCAATCGCTGGCCGCGCTGCGGGCGGCGATCGAATCAGGGGTGAATTTCATCGACACGGCCGATGTGTATGGCGACGGACGCAGCGAGCGGCTTATCGCGAAACTACGGAAGGAATTGAAGCAATCGATCGTTGTGGCGACCAAGGCCGGGCGGCGCTTGGAGAAACAGGCTGTCGAGGGATATAGCCGGAAGAATCTGACGGAGTGGATTGAACGCAGCCTGGTGAATCTCAATGTGCCGACGATTGACCTGCTGCAATTGCATTGTCCGCCGACGGATTTGTTCTACCGGCCGGAAGTTTTCGGCATTCTGGACGATCTGGTCCGAGCCGGCAAAATGCGGTTTTACGGCGTGAGCGTCGAGCGAATCGAGGAGGCGATCAAGGCGATCGAATTCCCCAACGTGCAGACCGTGCAGATCATTTTCAACATGTTCCGCCAACGGCCGGCGGATGTGTTTTTCGAGTTGGCAAAGAAACGGAAGGTGGGAATTCTGGCACGGGTGCCGCTGGCATCCGGGATGCTGACGGGGAAACTGACGCGGCAATCGACGTTTGCGGCCGACGATCATCGGCAATTCAACCGTCACGGCGAGCAGTTCGATCGCGGCGAGACATTCAGCGGAGTGGACTACGACACGGCACTGGCGGCCGTTGAGGAACTGAAGGCGATCACGCCCAAGGGGATGACGCTGGGGCAATTTGCCCTGCGGTGGATCTTGATGTTCGATGCGGTGACGTGCGCGATCCCCGGCGCCAAGACGCCGGAGCAGGCGCGGGCCAACGCGTTCGCGGCGGACATGCCGGCGATCGACGCGGCGACGATGCAGCGCGTGAAAGCGATTTACGATCGCTCGATCCGGGGGCTGGTGCATCAATATTGGTGATGGGAGCAAGCGATGAGCGATGGCAAAGGCGGCGCGATCGTCCTGAGCAGCGGCGGGCTGGACAGCACGACGTGTCTGGCCATCGCGCGGGCCGAGGGGTTTGGGCCGATCTGCTCGCTCAGTTTCGATTATGGGCAGAGGCATCGGTATGAGCTGACGGCAGCGTCTCGCGTGGCGGCGGCGATGAATGTCGCGGAGCATTGCGTTGTGAAGATCGACCTGCGCCAATTCGGTCGCAGCGCGCTGACGGACAATCTCCCGGTTCCCAAGGGCCGCGACGAAGGGGCGATGGCGGCCGATATTCCCATCACCTATGTGCCGGCCCGGAACACGATTTTCCTTAGCTATGCCCTTGCCCTGGCCGAGGTGCGCGAGATCGCCGACATTTTCATCGGCGTCAACGCGGTGGATTACAGCGGCTACCCCGACTGCCGGCCGGAGTTCATTGAAGCGTTTGAGACGATGGCGAACCTGGCGACGAAAATGACGACGGCGAAGCGCCTGCGGATTCACACGCCGCTGATCCGGCTGAGTAAGGCCGAGATCATCCGGCGCGGGATGGAGTTGGGCGTGGATTATTCTCTGACGCACAGTTGCTACGACCCGGACAAATTGGGACGGGCGTGTGGAGAATGCGATAGTTGTTTGATCCGGCGGCGGGGATTTGAGCAGGCGGGTGTAGTTGATCCGACGGTTTACATCACGAAATGCGGATGACGAACTATTCGCCGCGGAGGAAATGGAAGGTCACGGAGGTAATGAGCAACTCAGGCTCCGTGTACATTGGGTTCCTCCGGCGTGAATCCTATTCGTGGAAATACGAGTTGCGGTCGGTTTGGGCGCGGGATAAGTTCCAGATCGACTTCATAGACCTGGCGGAGAATCTGGGGTTTGAGCACATCGGCGGGCGGGCCGGCGGCGGCGACTTGGCCGTTGTGGAGGAGGATCAATCTCGTGGACAGAGCGGCGGCGAGATTGAGGTCGTGAGAGGCCATGAGGATGGCGAGTTTTTGGTCCGTGGCGAGGTGTTGCAGGAGTTTTATCAGTTCGACCTGGTGTTTGATGTCCAGGTGAGTGCCGGGTTCGTCGAGTAACATGGCGCGGGGTTGTTGGGCGAGGCAGCGGGCGAGGAAGACGCGCTGGCGCTGGCCGCCGGAGAGTTCGAGGAGGGGGCGATCCAAATCGTCGGTGAGGGCGAGCTGGGCGGCGACTTGGGTAACAATGTGCGTGTCGGCGGGGGATTCCAGGCCGAAGGCGGACCAGTGGGGTGAACGGCCGAGCTTGATGATGTCGGCGACGGTTTGCGTGGGCTCGAAGGTGGGGGATTGCGGGAGATAGGCGACAAGTTGCGAAAGCTGGCGGGTGGTCCACTGGTCTAGCGGCCGGCCGGACCATGTGATCTGGCCCGGGGCGCGATAGTGGTTGAGGAGTATGCGCAGGAGGGTGGTCTTGCCGGAGCCGTTGGGGCCGGCGAGGCAGACGAATTCGCCTTCGGCCAACGTGAGCGATACGCCGTTCAGGACGGTTCTGTTGCCGAAGCCGAAATGGATGTTCGTGGCTGTGAGCATGGATGAGAGAATCAAGATTGGCGTTTCTGGTGGAAAAGGAGGACGAGGAAGAACGGGCCGCCGAGCAGGCCGGTGAGGACGCCGACGGGGAGGTGATTGCCCAGGAGCGTGGGTTGGGAGAAGAGCCGCGAGAGGGCTTCTGCGATGACCAGAAGCGATGCGCCGATTGCTGTGGCGGCGGGGAGAAGGCGGCGCGGGTCGGGGCCGGTGACGTAGCGGGCGGCGTGGGGGCAGATCAGGCCGATGAATCCGATGGGGCCGCTGATAGCGACGGCGGCGGCGGTGAGGAGGGATGCGGCGATCATGGCGATCCAGCGGAGGCGATGGATGCGCACGCCGAGCGATTGGGCTTCGGCATCGCTGAGCATGCCGACGTTCATTTCGCCGGCGATCGAGAGCAGAACGATCCAACCGACGGCGATGGCGATGGCGGCGGTGATTTCCTCGGCGGTAGTGAGATCGGTCTGGATGCCGCCGATGAGGATGCGGAACGGCCCGCCGGTTTGCCGGGTCATGTCTCGGGACAGATTGAGGCTGAAGATCAGGAGATAGACGGCACCGCAGACGGCGTTGAGGATAACGCCGACGAGAATGAGCGTGACCGGATCGAGCCGGCCGCGACGCTGGGCCAGGCCCAGCACGATGGCGATGGCAGCGGCAGCACCGGTGAATGCGAAGGCTTGCTGGCCGATCTGTACGGCGACCGCCCCGGCCGTGCCGAGCAGAAGCGACCATATATATGTAGCCAGAGCGGCGCCGGAGCTGGCGCCAAGCAGATACGGATCGGCCAGTGGATTTCGCAAGATGGCTTGATAGGCGACACCGGCGGCGGCGAGGGCCGCGCCGATGAGGGAGGGGATGAGCACCATCTCAAGGCGATAGAGCCATTGCTGTCGCGAGAGCGCGCCGGTTGTGGAGCCGACGAGCATGCACGCTGCGGCGACGATGGCCCAGAGGACGATCCAGAGTGCGATGGAGCATACGAGTTTGCGGAAGTTCCAGGCGGTCACGGATGGGTCTCGGTAGTGGTGGGGGCGGCGGCGTCGAGCACGGCGGCGAAGGACTCGGCGATGTCAGCCACGCGCGGGCCGGGGATCAGCAGGTCGGGATCGGTCATGCCGATCACGTGGTTGTGTACGACGGCAGGCATGTTGGTGTAGCGTTGGAAGTTCTTCTTCGCCAGATCGACGGCCGCCGGTGATGCGCTTGGGAGCAGCAGGAGGACGACATCGGGCTTGAGCGACATGAGCGTTTCGGGATCAAGGGTGAAGAACAGCTCACGCGATGGTGGCGCGGCATTGACCCCGCCGGCAGCTTGGAGCAGATCGTTCAGGAACGTACCGGGGCCGGCGACCATGACCTCGGAATCATCGACGACGAGCAAGACGGAGACATGGGGGCGTGCTGCCGATTTGCGCGCCAGTGCGTCGAGGCGCGAGCGGATGGACTTATTCAGCGCATCCGCGCTCGTCGACTCGCCGAGGGCGGCGGCGATGTCGGTGATGCGGGCGTACACATCGCTAAGGCGATCGAGAGGCCAGCAATCAACGATAGTGATGCCCAGGCCCCCGGTGCGATCGCGAAAGCCCGCGGGGATGCGATCCGGGCTGCTCTGGATGAGAATCTTGTCGGGATGGAGCGTGCCGAGAAGCTCCCAATCGGTGGATTCGGAATCGCCGGCCGAGGGGAGATTCGCCCCGTTCCCGCGAGCGCGATCAAATGCGCTGACGGCAACGAGATGATCGGAGAGGCCCAGGCCTTCGACGATGGAAGTGGCGCTGGGGGCGAGAGAGGCGACAGTGGGATGGACGGCCGTCGCCGTGGTTGGCGATGCGGCGTTTGTCGGGGCAATTGAACGTCGGCAGCCCGCCGAGGCGAGCAGGAGCACCAGGGCGGCGATGGCGGCGGGGCGTACGATACTGAATCTGCCCTTCATGGGGACAAAAATACGTTGAAGTTCTTGGGCGGCGTTGACCCGATAACAGGTGATGGTAAAGTTCGCGGCCGAGGTGTGTCAAACGCCGTGGGCGACGGGAGCGGCCTACAATGGCCTAAGCTCTGTGGCAATCGGTCTTTGTGATTGACGAAGTTGATAGGCAATCACGCGGACGGCCCCGGCTGTTGCGTTGGTCTACGGAAGGAAGTCCATGAATCAGCAACCCACAATTTTCGCGCGCGTTGGACGTTGGTTTCGCAAGCCGCTGGAAGAAGACGGCAACGGCAATGGCAATGGCCACACCGATGCGATTGACGGCGGAACCTCCACGGACAGCACCGGCACGTCACTGACCGAGTCGCGTGGGATGCTGTTGCGGCCGCGGCGCAGCCGCAACGACCCTGGCTACGGCGAAGCGATTGCCAATGTTCAGACCGGCCTCAATTCGCTGACCGGCTTGATGGGCGCGATCCAGACGCATCTGGAAACGCAGAATCGCCGCCAGGAGGAACTGATCCAGCATCTGGCCACGCTGCCCAAAGTCCTGGATGCTATTCCGGACAGCATGCGACTGCACGGGGAGACGATCAAGGCGATTCACGAGCAGATTGCCAACCAGACTCAGCAGCAGGAAAAGCTCAGTGAGATTCTCTCGTCGATGAACAGGTCAGGGACGGAACAGATTCAGACCCTCGACGGGCTCAAAGCTCGTGTCGATGCCATCAGCATGCACGACCAGGCCATCACCGATAATCTGAAGAACGTCGGCACCGCAATGCAGACCGTCAGCGAGAACTCCACGACCAGCGCCGAGGTGTTGCAGCAATTGCGTCACCAGTTGAGCGGCCGGGAGGACGAACTTCAACGCGTGCTGCAACGGCAGGGAACTCGATTCACGACGTTGCTGTCGATCGCGATATTCCTGGCGATGAGCGCCCTGACGGCGGTGGTCGTGTTGGCGTGGATGCTTTGGTCGCAGCACCCCAGATAAGAACGGGGAGAGCGGAAAGTAGAATGCGGAGCGGGGCGTGTCTGCTTTCGCGGCGCGGTAATCAGACGAACAGGTCAAGCATTTGACCGACATGGTCGGCGGGAATCTGGCGGATTATGAGTTGCACCGCGCTAGTGGTGGGCGAGGGGCGCGGCGTGGGCCAGGGAAGCGTTTTCCAGGGCGGCTGAAATGGTGATGCGGGGGCCGTGGCGGGCGGGGCCGGTGCTGTGGGATCGGTATCACAAAATGGCTTGGGCAGAACGCGTCCGGTAACCGGGCAGGTCCATTGCGGCCGGCCGGGCGTGCTGGCACGTTGAACAGGTTTGTAGAGAACCTTCACATTGCTGCCAGGCGACGCACCACGATGACCGCTGGCGGGGGAGAAGCGGTCGCCGATCGCGGCGGCGGCGGGGGCGCCCTGCGATTGGGCGGCTGAACTCAGGTCGGCCGTGCGCATGGCGCCGCGGAGAAGCTGAACGAGGATCAGATCAAGCGACGCAACCGCGAGGCTGCCGGCGGATTCCACAGAGGCCACGCCCGCACCTATGCAAAGGCCGCGCGAGATGATGGTGCTGGGCGCGTCGTGATGCTAAGACGCTCGGAAATATTGGGCGATACGCCATTTTGCCGCCTTGCAGGAACCGCCGGCGCAAGGTTCCGTCTGTAACGTCTGTTGCCGGCATGCAACATCGCGGTGCTGTGCCGCGGCGTCATCGGTGGAGTCACGCGGCGATATCGATTCGACGACGGGCGCCGGCATGTTGCGGGCGGAGCCGGTTGGTGGGATGTTGGCGCGATGGACAGTGACGAACTGGATTTTGAATTGCCGGCGGACCTGATCGCGCAGGAGCCGTGTCAGACGCGTGGCATGTCGCGGTTGCTGCACTATCGACGGGCGGACCGCTCGATTCGGCATGGAATGTTTTCGGACCTTGCGGGAATTTTGCGGGCCGGGGATGTGATGGTCTTCAACGACACGAAAGTCCTGCCGGCGCGGCTGCGGCTGCGAAAGACGACCGGCGGCGGCGTCGACGGATTGTTTATTGCAGAAAAGGAACGCGGCGCATGGCGGGTGTTGTTGCGGAACATCGGCAGCGATCCATCGGCCGAGGGAATGCGGCTGGCGTTTGAGAGTGAACCAAATCTGAGCATGACCATTCGCCGCAGTCTCCTCCACGGGGAATTTGAGGTGGAGGTTACCAGCGGCGAAGCGGCGGGCGACGTGCTGTCGCGCGTGGGGCGGATGCCGTTGCCGCCGTACATTCATCGCGGCCGGGGAGGCGACCAGCGGGATGAACTGGACCGGCGCCGTTATCAGACGGTGTACGCCAAATCGGGCGGCTCGGTGGCGGCGCCCACAGCGGGACTGCATTTCACCGACGAAATGCTCGACGCGCTGGCGGCAGCGGGGATCCAGCGCGTCATGGTGACGTTGCATGTGGGGATGGGGACGTTCAAGCCGGTGACGAGCGATCGGCTGGAAGATCACATCATGCACGAGGAACGGTACGAGATCAGCGCCACGGCCGCGGAGGCGCTGGACAACGCAAAACGATCGGGCCGGCGCATCGTGGCAGTGGGAACAACGGCGGCGCGAGTGCTGGAGAGCCATTCAGTGGACGAGCCGTGGACGGTTGCATCGAAGGCCACGTCGATATTCATTTACCCGCCGTATGCGTGGAAGCACGTGGGGGCGCTGGTGACCAATTTTCACCTGCCGCGGAGCACGCTGATTGCGCTGGTCGCGGCAATGACCGGGCTGGACGAGCAGCGACGGATTTACGCCGAGGCGATCGCGGCAAGGTATCGGTTTTTCAGTTACGGGGACGCGATGCTGATTGAGTGAGTCGCGGCTTGGTGAGGAATCGGCTGCTCAGGCCGGCCAGGGAAAACTCGGCGATGTGGGAGGCGACACGTTCGACGTCGAGGTGATCGCCAAGTTTTGGATAGAGGCGGTTGATGAAATAGCGATGGCGCAGGTAGAAGACGCACTGGCCGAACACGCTGGCGGCGGCGAGGCCGACGCAATCGTCGTCGGGCGGGACATTGAGCAATTCGCCGATGAGGGCGGAAAGCCTGTTATTGAGCGGCTTGATCACATTGGTCAGCAGAGCATCGAGGGCTGCGGTCGGCTCGAGCAACTCTCGGGTGATGAGGATGTGTTCCCATGTCTGCCGCTCGCGCCCCAGGAGACGCAGGCAGTAGAGGCGAACGAAGGTGAGGAACCGGCAGCGAGCATGGCCGGTGATCTGATCGTCGGGCGGAATCACCTGTGCGGCATCCTCGCTGATATGGCGGAGGACGGCGGCGTAGAGTTCGCTCTTGTCGCGGAAGTGGTAATTGACGCTGGCGAGGCTGGCGCCGGCGCGGTCGGTGATGTCCTTGATGGTCGCGCCGCGGAAGCCGTGTTCCGCGAAGACCTCGCCGGCCGCTTGCAGCAGCCGCCGGCGAGTTTCCTGGCTTGCCGAATTATTTTTCACGTTGCCCATGAGTCGTATCCGCCGGTTGCACAAGGCGGCTTGCGCCGCATCCTCGCCGAGTCAATATTGGAATTGACTTTCTTTATTTGAAAGTGTATTCTAAATAAGCGTTTTAGTCAAGCCGATCCGTAGGAAGTGTGCCGGACGGCGGGCCGCGCCGCGGCCGGTATGGCCAGGAGCAGTGATTATGGATGCGAATCAGGATCAGGTGGAAGCGGGGCCGTCGACGACGGGCGGGAATGCCCACCCGTCGCCCGCGGCAGCGGGCGGCCGAGTGGCGCATGCACCGGCGGCGGACATGTCGCGCCGGCAGGCGCCCAAGAAATCCCGGCCGCCGGTGCTTCGCATTTTCCTGGCCGTGCTGGTGGTTCTGGCCATCGCCGGGACGGTGTACTGGCTTCAGGTGCGCGACTTCGAGGACACCGATGACGCGTTCGTCGACGGGCACGTGATCCCGATCAGTCCGCAAGTGCCGGCCGAGGTCGCGGACGTGAAGGTCGAGGATAATAAATTCGTGAGCAAGGGCCAGGTGCTGGTTACGCTCGATCCGTCGGACTATCAGGCGGCTCTGGAGCAGGCGCAGGGCGCGGAGGCATCCGTTCAGGGTCGGCTCGCCGAAGCCCAGACCGGCGTGGCCACGGCGCAAAGCGCGGTGGACGAGGCCAAGGCCGAGTTGGACGTGGCACAGGTGGCCCTGGACAACGCCGATCGCGAGTTGAAGCGGTATCAGGGTCTGGACGAGCGGGCCAAGAGCCAGCAGCAACTGGACAACGCGACGTATGCGCAAAAGACCTCGGCCGCCCAGGTCGCGCAGGCGAAAGCCCGGCTGGCGACGGCGCAGGCGCGGGTGGCGTCGGCCAACGCGAGCGTGACGGCCGCCAACGGGGACTTGCAAAAGGCCAAGGCCGATACCCGCCGCGCCGAAATCAATCTCGGCTACTGCACCATCAAGGCGCCCAGCGATGGATGGGTGACGACCAAGAACGTCGAGGCGGGAATGTATGTAACGCCCGCCAGCCAGTTGTTTGCGATCGTGCCCAAGGACGTGTGGGTGATCGCGAATTTCAAGGAGACGCAACTGGACCTGATGCGCAAGGGCCAGACGGTGACGATCCATGTGGATGCGTACCCCGATCACGATTTTCGCGGGACGGTGGATTCGATCCAGGCGGGGACCGGCTCGCGGTTCAGCGTAATCCCGTCGGAAAACGCCACGGGGAACTTCGTGAAGGTGGTGCAGCGCGTTCCGGTGAAGATCACGTTTGACGAGGACGTAAACGCCGACACGGATCATGTGCTGTCGCCGGGCATGTCGGTCGAGCCGACGATTCGCGTGCGCAACCGGTCGTGATGTCGATCGGATTCGCCGGGCCCAGGGGTAGTCGGATTCACCGGACAAGATCGAGCGCGACATGGCGATGATGCGCACGACACATAGCGCGGCCAAGCCGGGCGTCAGCCCCTTTACGGTGGCGGTGGTCGTCTCGATGGCGACGTTCATGCAGGTGCTGGACACCAGCATCGCCAACGTGGCGCTGCGCCATATCGCGGGGAATCTGGGGGCCGGCCAGGATGAGAGCACCTGGGTGCTGACCAGTTATCTCGTGAGCAACGCGATCATCATTCCGATCAGCGGGTGGATGAGTTCCGCGTTTGGCCGCAAGCGGTTTTACATGGCGTGCGTGGCGACGTTCACGATCAGTTCGCTGTTCTGCGGGCTGGCTCCCTCGCTGGGATGGCTGCTGTTTTTCCGCGTCCTGCAAGGGGCTGGCGGCGGAGGGCTTGCACCCAGCGAGCAGTCCATGCTGGCCGATACCTTTCCGCCGGAAAAGCTCGGCATTGCGTTCGCCATCTGGAGCGTGGCGGTCATGGTCGCCCCGGCGATCGGGCCGACGCTGGGGGGATGGATCACGGACAATTTCTCCTGGCGATGGATTTTCTTCATCAATGTGCCGGTCGGGCTGTTGTCGCTGTTTCTCACGCAAAACGTGGTGCAGGATTCGCCCATGCAGGAGCAGAAGAGAAGGGAACTGCGCGCGACCGGGCTACGGGTCGATTACATGGGATTCGCCTGGACGGTCATCGGCTTTGGCGCGCTGCAGATCGTGCTGGACAAGGGCCAGGAGGATGACTGGTTCGGCTCGCCGTTCATCTGCGCGTTCATGGCCGTCGCGGCGATCGGGCTGGTATTGCTGGTTCTGTGGGAGACGGTGATCGTCGCCGATCCGATGGTGGACATACCGCTGCTGGCGAACCCCAATCTGTCGTCGTCGATGATGCTGGCGTTCGTGGTGGGATTTATTCTCACGGCGACGACGGTGTTGTTGCCGCAATTCGTGCAGGAATTGCTCGGCTACAACGCGACCAACGCCGGGCTGATTCTCATGCCGGGCGGGTTGGTGATGATGTTCATGATGCCGATCGCCGGCCGGCTGGTGGCCGTCGTGAAGCAGCAGATTCTGATGGTGTTCGGACTGGCGATGACGGCGGGGTCGATGTTTTTGTATTCCAGGCTGGACACAGGGGTGTCGTTCGAGCATCTGGTGTGGCTTCGAATCTTTCAGTGCGTCGGGCTGCCGCTGTTCTTTCTTCCGCTGAACACGATCGCGTACGGCAACCTGCCGCCTGGGAAAAACAACAACGCCAGCGCGATGATGAACCTGATGCGGAATCTGGGAGGGAGCATCGGGATTTCGGTGGCGTTTACAATGCTGGCGCGGCGGTCGCAGCTTCACCAGGAACGATTGAGTTCGACAGCGACGCATTTCTATCAGCCGTTCGTTCACGCCATGACCGCCGCCGGCGGGTTTACCCGTGGCAATATCATTCGTTTCTACGGCCTGATCGGGCAGCAGGCAAATATGCTGGCGTATGTGGATGTGTTTAAGGTTCTGGGGATTGGATGTGTGGTAGTGATCGCGATGGTTTTCATGATGCGCACAACCAAGAGGCAGGACGCGCACGTCATGGCGATGGAGTGATTTGAAATCTGAAATTTGGAATTTGAGATTTGACGTGCTTCATCAGGAATAAAGAGACCGATATGACGACCCGGTTCACCCCAGCCCAGGATGAAATGTCATGGCGATGATGCGGACGGCACATAGCGCGGCCAAGCCCGGCGTCAGCCCGTATGTTGTGGCGCTGGTCGTCTCGATGGCGACGTTCATGGAGGTGCTGGACACCAGCATCGCCAATGTGTCGCTGCGCCATATCGCGGGGAATCTGGGTGCGGGGCAGGACGAGGGCGCATGGGTGCTGACCAGCTATCTTGTGGCCAACGCGATCATCATTCCGATCACCGGGTGGATGTCGTCGGCGTTTGGCCGCAAGCGGTTTTACATGACGTGCGTCGCGCTGTTCACAATCAGTTCGCTGATGTGCGGGCTGGCGCCGTCGCTGGGCATGCTGCTGTTTTTTCGCGTTCTGCAAGGGGCGGGCGGCGGAGGGCTTGCGCCCAGCGAGCAGTCCATCCTGGCCGATACCTTTCCGCCGGAGAAGTTCGGCATAGCGTTCGCGATATGGGGTGTGGCGGTGGTGGTGGCGCCGGCGATCGGACCGACGCTGGGCGGATGGATCACGGACAACTTTTCCTGGCGATGGATCTTTTTCATCAATGTGCCGGTTGGCGTGCTGTCGCTGTTCCTGACGTACAACGTCGTGCAGGATTCGCCAGGACATGTCGAAACGAGGCGCAATCGGCAAAAGAGCGGATTCAAGGTCGATTATATGGGATTCGTCTGGACGGTGATCGGCTTTGGCGCGCTGCAGATTGTGTTGGACAAGGGCCAGGAGGATGACTGGTTCGGTTCGCCGTTCATTTGCGTCCTTAGCGTCATCGCGGTGATCACGCTGGTGTTGCTGGTCATCTGGGAGACCATGATCGTCGACGATCCCATGGTGGACATACCGCTGCTGACCAACCCCAACCTGTCCTCGTCGATGGTGCTGCAATTTGTCGTGGGGTTCATTCTGACCGCCACCACCGTGCTGCTGCCGCAGATGGTCCAATCGCTGCTCGGCTACAACGCCACTAACGCTGGGCTGATTCTCATGCCTGGCGGCCTGCTGCTGATCGTGATGATGCCGATTGCCGGAACACTGGTGACCAAAATCAAGCCGCAGTTCCTGATGGCGTTCGGGCTGATGATGACGGCCGGGTCGATGTTCTATTTGACCGGCTTCGACGCACAGGTTTCGTTCGGGCACATGGTGGGTGTGCGCATCATCCAGTGCTGCGGGCTGCCGCTGTTCTTCCTTCCGCTGAACACGATCGCCTATGGAAATCTGCCGCCGGGAAAGAACAACAACGCCAGCGCGATGATGGCACTGATGCGCAATTTGGGCGGAAGCATCGGGATTTCGGTGGCGTTCACATTGCTGACGCGGCGGACGCAGCTTCACCAGGAACGGCTGAGCGCGACGGCCACGCATTTCTATCAGCCGTTCGTGCAAATGATGAATTCCAGGGGCGGCTTTACGCCGAACAACATTCTGCGTTTCTATAGCGCCGTCGGACAGCAGGCGAACATGCTGGCGTATCTGGACGTGTATAAAATCATGGGCATCGGATGCCTGGTGGTGATCGTGCTGATTCTGGCGATGCGTCCGGTGAAGAGGAAGCCCGGCGCTGTCATGGCGCATTGATGGCAGAGGATCTTGAAACAACGTGCCGCTTCAAGCAGCAGAAGGACTGATATGTCGCACATGAAAACCGCAGGAATTTCGGCATCGATTTTGGCTCTGGCGCTGGCCTCGTGCACCGTCGGGCCGAATTATACGCCGCCGCAAACGCCGGTGGCGCCGGCATATGCGAACCTCTCGACGACGCAACCGGCCGGCGCAACGACGCGGACCAGTACCGTGACCACCGACGCCGATCCGACCATCCAGTGGTGGACGACGCTGCGCGATCCGGAACTGGACTCGCTGGTGGATCGCGCCGTCACCGGGAACATCGAGTTGCAGGAAGCGGCCTCGCGCGTGCGTCAAAGCCGCGCGGAATTGACCATGACCGGGGCCAGGGAGCTTCCGACAGTCAGCGCCGCCCCGGCGTATGCGCACCTGGATGCCGGGAAACACGTCTCGCTGGGCGGCGGCTCGGGCGCCTTCGTCGCCGATGTCTATCAACTCGGTTTCGATTCAAGCTGGGAAATCGACGTTTTCGGCGGGCAGCGGCGGCAGATCGAAGCGGCGGCCGCCGATCACGATGCCCGCATTGAAGACCGTCGCGAAGTGCAGGTGTCTCTATCGGCCGAGGTGGCCCGGGATTACCTGGTTTTTCGCGGCTCGCAAGAACGTTTGCGGATCGCGCGGGAGAACCTGGCGTTGCAGGAGGACACGCTGGCGCTGACGCGGTCGCTGCAAGGCAACGGATTCACCTCCGACCTGGACGTGACCCGCGCTAATACTCAGGTTTTTCAAACCCGGGCCCAGATCGTGCCATTGACGACACTTATCAGCCAGCAGGAACACGCCATCGCCATTCTGCTGGGGCTGGATCCGAACTCCGTCGTCACCGAGTTGGACAAGCCGGCCTCGATCCCCAACCTGCCGGCCACGGTCGCGGTCGGATTGCCCTCCGATCTGCTGTGCCGCCGTCCCGATTTGCGCAAGGCCGAGCGACAGATCGTCGCAGCCAACGCCCGCATCGGCGTCGCGGTGGCTGATTATTATCCGAAATTCAGCCTGACCGGCGATTTCGGCCTGGACTCCAACCGGCTCTCGCCGCTTTTCGATATCGACAGCCGGTTCTTCATCATCTATCCAACGATGCAATGGAAGTTGTTCGACGCCGGCCATACCAAGGCCGAGGTCGAGGAACAGAAGGAGTTGTATGCCCAGGCGGTGCTTGCGTATAAGAGCAGCGTGCTGGGCGCGCTGCGCGACGTGGAGGATGCGCTGGTTGCTTACAACAACGAACAGGACCATCGCGCCGAATTGATGCAGGCGGTGGATTCGGCCCGCGACTCCGTGGATATTTCCCGCGATCTCTACAAGCAGGGCCTGACCGATTTCCTGCAGGTGCTCGACGCCCAGCGGCAGTTGCTCGGCGCTCAGGACGACCTGGCCCAGAGCAATCAGGCCATCGCCACCAACCTGGTCGCTCTTTACAAGGCGCTGGGCGGCGGTTGGGAATTGGACGCAATCCACGAAATGGAAAAGAACCAACACGGCCGCGAGGCGGAAGACGATGCGGCGCCGACGGCATCGCCCACAACCGCTCCATCGACACAACCCACGACTCGCTGGCAGAAATAGCGGCGAAGCTGCGGCCGCGCCAACCCGCGTTCATACCCGCGTGCGGGCTGGCGGCCGGAGGGTCAAGTCCTGGATGCGCAGTCCCTCGGCGGTTTTCCTAACTCTCAGGAAGCTACTTCGGCGCACGCGCAGTTCACTGACATCGAAACCCGTGGCCATGGGTTTGCCGGTCGCGGGGTTCTCGCGGCGTTTCCACCAGTTGCAGCGGTAGTTGTCGCCGTAGACGCGGACGCAGCGGACGGTCTCGCCCTGTTCCGTTGCCATGGCCGCGTTGATCTCCGCGGAAAGATCGACATCGATGATGGTGTCCGATGGCTTCCGGCCCGGCGGCTTGGGGAGCGTATTCATTTCTTCGGTCATGGTGGCACTCTCCGTAAACGTCTTCTTGTCGCGGCATCCGCCACGACGACACTGCTCTACCGATATCGACCAGGATCGTACAGCCCTTTGCGCGAAATTAACCGGCTGCTATCCATGCGCTGCGGTCGATGCCGTGGTCCCACGATACCAGCCCGGCTCGGCAATAATCACGTAGTTGCGATCCTCGGGCATTTCCAGCTTCGGTCCCATCTGAACGGGCCGGCCGCTGCGGACATCGAACGCCTGCACCAGCACCTCGGCGTTGCCGTACAGCGGCGGTTCGCCAGGCAGTTTTCCAGTCTGCTGTCCCGCGATGCTGCACACGCGAGCGCACGTGCTGGTCCAGCTTCGGTGTTGCACCCAGAAACCGGCTTTGTGCCCGTTCTGAACGTACATGCTATAGATGGTCACAGTGATCGCTCCCGATGTGAATGGACGATGCCAACGGCGGCAGGCCGCATTGCCGCATCGATCCGCAGTTTTTCGGTTTCACGCATGTCGGCTCCGATCGTGCGGATGAATGACGCCGGCGCCGGCGCGGCGAAGAATACTGCCGTCACGTGCGATCGCCCGCCGCTGTGTGGTCTTGTGCTGGGCCGGCCTGTGCTCGTTTGTATTGTGAATTGCCGGCGCGTGAGCAGCGACGGGGCGGCCGTTGGTGGATCGTGCGACGGCGTAGGCATGGGTGTGATGGTGGGGGGCCGGTTGCCCTGCCGGATCGTGGCCGCTTTGCGGTCGAGAGCCTGGTGGATGCGCTGGCGCGTGCGCGGCGGCCGCGTGTTGCCTGGCGGGCCGGTGCGCGGACGGTCCATGCGTCGTAGAAGCGGGCCCAGCGCTCTGGTGACCCTGCCGCGCGGGATTGGAGGCGGCGGGGCGGGCGGCGTACGCCGGGTGATCGGTCTTGACCGGGATCGAGCGGCGAATGAGCTTCTCGATGTCCTTGAGATTCGGCATTTCGTCGCGGTCGCAAAACGAGACGGCCGATCCGGTTGCGCCGGCGCGAGCCGTGCGGCCGATGCGATGGATGTAGGTTTCCGGCTCGTGCGAGATGTCGAAATTCACGACGTGGGTGATATCGTCGACGTCGATGCCGCGCGACGCGATATCCGTCGCGATAAGGATGGCGGTCTTGCTGGCGCGGAAATTGTCCAGGGCTCGCTGCCGCGCGTTCTGGCTCTTGTTTCCGTGGATGGCTTCAGAGTGAATGCCGAACGAATGAAGCTGGCGCACCACGCGATCGGCGCCGTGTTTCGTGCGCGTGAAGACGATCGCCCGCGACATGGGCAGCGCGTTCACCAGATGCGCCAAGAGCGCCGGCTTGTTGCATTTTTCGACAAAGTAGACGGATTCCTTGATTCCGTCGGCCGTCGACGCCGGCGGCGCGATCTGCACGCCCACCGGATTGCGCAGCAGCGAATCGGCCAGCCCGCGAATTTCGCGGGGCATGGTGGCCGAGAACATCAGCGTCTGCCGCTCGTGGGGAATCCGCGCGACGATCTTGCGAATGTCGTCGATGAACCCCATGTCCAGCATCCGGTCGGCTTCATCCAGAACCAGCGTCTCGACATTGCGCAAATCGGCCACGCCTTGCCCGATGAGATCGAGCAGCCGGCCGGGCGTCGCCACCAGGACGTCAAGACCCTGTCGAAGTGCCTGGACCTGCGGGTTCTGATTGACGCCGCCGAAGACCGTGGCGATGCGAAAGCGGACATGCTTGCCGTAGGTGCGGAAGTCGCCGGCGATCTGCGTCGCCAGCTCTCGGGTAGGGCAGAGGATCAGGCAACGCACGCGCGGCGTGTGGCCGATGGGAACCGGATTGGCGGCCAGTCGCTGCAGGATCGGCAGCGCGAAGGCGGCGGTTTTCCCGGTGCCGGTCTGGGCGCAGCCGAGCAGATCGCGACCCTCCAGCACCCGCGGAATGGCCTGTGCCTGCACGGGCGTGGGGTCGGTGTAGCCGGCGCCCGCAACGGCGCGGAGCAACGGCTCGATGAGCTTGAGATCACTGAATTTCATGAACAAGTCCCTTGGTGGACGATGCGCACCAGAGGGGCCACGGCGGACGCCGAAAACGAGCCGATCCATGCGCTGCAACTGGCTCAGAACAATCAGGAATGTGCCGTACGGGCAAAGCTTCGTGATGGGTCGGGGCAGGCAGTTGGCTCACAGACTATAGCAGAAATAAACCATTTGTCCATGCGATTTATCGGCTGTTTGAATGTTCTTCCTGACCGCGGGCTATAATGCGTGGCCGGAAACGTGCAGTCTTGACTTTCGCTCCGGCTCAATGAGCCCGGTTCACTGAGGATCGATCGCGTGGATTTGTTAACGCCAGCCCGCACATGGGCCCAGACGGAAATATCGACCATAGCCCGCGACCCTTCGCCGCCCGTGGAGCGCATGCCCCGGTTGCAACAGGCCGTCATGTTCATCTCCGTGGTCGGCCCGATCGCGGGCTTGATCGCCGCGATCGTGCTCCTGTGGCGTCCGCACGCCGGCGGAATCGGTGTCGGCTGGCCGGAAGTGCTCGTCATGCTCGCCATGTATGCCCTGATGGGATTCGGCGTGACGATCGGATTTCATCGCCTGTTTACGCACCGGGCCTTCGAGACGCCGCGGTGGGTGCGGCTGGCCCTGGCGATTTGCGGATCGGCGGCGGGGCAGGGAATGCTCATCCGCTGGTGCGCCACCCACCGGCGGCACCATCAAGTGTCCGATCGAGACGGCGATCCGCATTCGCCTCATCTGCACGGTGACGGTCTGCTTGCGCGTCTGCGCGGGATGTTCCATGCCCACGTCGGCTGGTGTTTTAGCGCCGACGCGCCGGACCTGTCCCGAAGCGTCGCCGATCTGCTTTGCGATCCCGCAATACTGGTCATCGATCAACTCTATTTCTTCTGGATCGCGCTGGGCCTGGCCGTTCCGGGCGCGATCCTGGGCGCGTATTACCATTCCTGGCACGGCGTGATTTCCGGCGTGATCTGGGGTGGCCTGGTCCGCATCTGCCTGATGCAGCACGTCACCTGGAGCATCAATTCCGTGTGCCACGTCTGGGGAACTCGTCCGTTCAAGACGGCCGATTACAGTACGAATAACTTCCCGATCGCCGTGGTGAGCCTCGGCGAAGGCTGGCATAACAACCACCACGCCTTTCCCTCCAGCGCGCGGCACGGCCTGCTTTGGTGGCAATTCGATGCATCATATATCGTGATCAGGTTGATGGGTTTACTGGGCCTCGCCTGGGACATTCGCATCCCGGACCCATCAGCCGTGGACGCGAAAATCAGAGCCGCGTGATCGCGCTGGCGAATCGAATTCTTCTCCCTGTCGGCCTGTCTCTCACGCCTTGCCCACAACCGCCCAGGCGGCGTTACGCTCGTCTTCGTCTTCTTCGCTCAATTCGCTGTATTCCCAGTCGATCAGCCCCGACGGATCCAGTGCGGCGTCGATGCTGTCGACCAGCTTGAACCACTGCGCGTACGGCATCGGCCGCTCGCCCGTGTAGGTCACCTGCACGTGCCGTCGCTGGTTCGACTGCGACTGATCCATCTCGCCGAGTTGCTCTTCGATTGCGACGCTGGCGCCGGCCAGCTTGCACACGTCCTCGATGACCTTGCGTACCGTGTCGGCGCTGGCGCTGCTCGGCACTGCGCTGCGCCGGCCGGTTGGTTTGCTCGGCTTGGTTAACGATGCCGTGGTCTTTTCGTTCTCGCCGTCAGTCTTAGGCACTTTGAATCTCCTCGGTCCACACGTTGAATTTCACCAGTTGCGCCGTGCCGAAGCTGGTCGTCAAGGCGACATCGACCGCGTCGCGGCCGCGCGCCTGCGGGACTCGGCCGATGCGCGGTACGTTGTGACGCGGGTCCAGCGTATACCATCGGTGGCCAAGATACACTTCGCAGTACGCCGAAAAATCCATCGGCAGCGGGTCCGGCGGCACGCCGATGTCGCCCAGATATCCCGTGGCGTATCGAGCCGGAATGTTTAGCGCCCGCAGCAGAGTAACCGTCAGATGCGCGAAATCGCGGCAAACGCCGCGTTTTTCCGTCCAGACGTCGTGGGCCGTCTTGGTGGGGCGGGCGAATTCGTAGCCGAACGTGATGTGGTTGTGAACGTAATCCATCACCGCCGCCACGCGTTCCCATGTCGGCGGTGTCTTGCCGAACAAATCCCATGCGATCTGCGACATGCGATCGACTTCGCAATACCGGCTTGCCAGCAGGAAGGGCAGGCAGTGCGGCGGCAGTTCCTCGGCTGGATGCAGCCGGGCGCCATCGATCTTCGTCTCCGGGATTCCCGTGTCCTGGATGACATTGTCGTAGCTCATCACCAGCCGGCCTTGCGGCGCGATGATGTGCCCGGCGCGATTGCCGAAATTGTCGATGAAACTGTTGACGTCAATCGCCGGCTCGACCCGCACCCATTCCGGTTTCTTCAGCAAAGGGGCGTAGTCGGGATGCGTATAGAGCATCAGCAGCATCGGCGTGGTCGCCGGCAAGTCGAAAGTGAGTTCGAATCCGATGCGAATCAGCATGGCTGTGCATTCCTTCCGGCAAAACAACAACAACCGGCGCCAGAACGGGCCGTTTGGCCTGCCTGGCGCCGTTGATTGTCGCTGAAGTTTTACCGGCCGCGGAAGGCCGCTACCAGCCTTTAATACCGGTCGCGTCCGCCGCCGCCGCTGGAGCCGCCTCTGCGTCCGCCGCCGCCGCCACCACCGTAGCCGCCGCCGCCGGATGACGGACGGTTTTCACGGGGCTTGGCTTCATTGACGGTCAGGGCACGGCCGCCATGATCCTTGCCGTTGAGCTGGTCGATGGCCGTCTTGGCCTCTTCGTCCGATCCCATTTCGACAAACCCGAAGCCCTTGCTCCGGCCGGTGTCCCGGTCGTTGATGATCTGTGCGCTGCTCACCGTGCCGTGGGGAGTGAACAGTTGTTCCAGTGCCGAGCTATCGACGTCGTAGCTCAAATTGCCAACATACAGCTTCTTGCCCATAGGTTCTCCTTGAGAGTTGGGCATTAGACCCACATTTTACTTTCCAGGTCAGGAGGGAAAGAGGCCAACACTCGGGCCCAGGAGGTGGGAGGCAGGCGGGAACAAGACTGCGAACAGAATAAAAACTCTTCTCGTAATCCGAAATTTCCGGTTACCAACCAAGGGCATCGTAACCGGCCTGATGCCGGGTGTCTATGGCATCATTTATTTTTGCCA
>Ga0181520_10004169_pt1 | contig 24531 bp, 18 predicted proteins | sample PEATcosm2014_Bin_29_FD_132451 | JGI IMG/M metagenome (GOLD analysis project Ga0181520, IMG submission 132451) | Peatland microbial communities from MTU Mesocosm Facility, Houghton, MI, USA - PEATcosm2014_Bin02_30_metaG | ecosystem: Environmental > Terrestrial > Soil > Wetlands > Peat | place...
GGAACATCTGGATATTTGCCGAGGGACATCAGCTTTTCCTTGCCCTCAAACCGATAGGACCAGCGCCACAGTTTCCCGCCGGTCGGCTTGACCCAGAGGTAAAGGCCGCCTCCATCGCCAAGGCTGTATGCCTTTTCTGCCGGTTTGGACCGTTTGATCTCCGTATCTGTCAGTCCGGCCATGCCATTCCTCCCCAGTGAAGAAAAGTACACCCACCTCAAAAACAGAACACACCCAAAAGTACACCCGCCAAAACACGGCTGCACCTGGATGCATCTGGACGCAGAAAGACGTAAAGCCTAGCATTTGCTAGGCTTTACGTCTTTCTATTGGATGTCTTGGGATGTTCTTGGAAGGTGTCTTGGCGGTGGGTGCAGTCCTCTGAGAACCCCTCTCCGCAGCGAATTCCCGGTAACAGGGAATTTTACAGGGAAAAATCGTGACTGCGCGCTTGGCTCCCAGTCAAAATCTGCGATATTTCAATTGGATAGCCGCATTTGACGGCAAACGGAACAGGGAATTCATTCGGCCATATCAGGGAATTCGAATCCCTGTTTCCCTGTTTTTGACCTACGAGAACTGACTACACCAATCCTGGGCCAGCCCAATGATCTCCTCCATAGAGCTTCCCTGTTGTTCGACTAGTACACCTCTTTGCCGATCCACAATATGCTGAGACATCGGAAGGGTGTCATTCGGCAAAGGCAATGAAGCATAAGGGTTATTGACCACAGTGGGTTCGATTCGTGTGAAGTTCCACGGTTCAAGTGTCGACCAGGCCATGACCGCGCTAATGCCCCTATGAATAGGACCGTTTGGCGAGATCCATGCGCCGTTCGGGACACGACCAGGACACGTACGTCCTTCAGCATCGACTGAGATCGTCTCTTGTCCAAAGAGCCCATTCATGACGTCGATCTTTTCAACCCGGAACTCGTCAACGAGCTGAATGGCAACTACCAGAGGCAGGGCCACTCTTCCATACCGGTCCTTCGCCGCGACACCATCCCGAAGAGATTCGTCCAGGGTTAGTTGCCTGGCCTGCATCGGGATTGTCATGCCTATCGGCCTTACCGACGTATTGCTGCGGGACTCGTCACCTTTCGGCATGGGTTCGAAAATGACGTGCCACCCGTCATGATTCCACTCGTATTTTGGAATGTCCTCGTACCGTTCATCCAGATAGCACTTTCGAACTTCCTCGTGGTTCAATGTTGCCAGCCATCGACTCAACTCGCTACGTAGCCGCGCTCCTGCAGGCGGCGTTTCCGGCGCTCCATCGATGTGCATTCCGAGATAGAAGTCGGGTGATTGAAGATTATTCAGCACGTCATAGACCTGATTCATCCGGTTGGTCTCGGCTTCCTCTCTGAAGGAATTGCCTACAGCGATCGCCTCCAAATAAAACAGGTTTTGCCCACCTCGGCTCACCAAAAAATCCGGGTGAGTCGTGACCCCAAGCACATCAGGATGAAACTCGACCTGGAAACCGCAACGAAGAAGGAAATGGTGGAGAAACAACTCGAAGACTGCGGACCTGTGCTGTCGTTCAATAGGAGACCTAAAACGCTGCTGGAGATCAAGCCGTTCTTCTTCTGGTATCTCCTGAAACCACTCTTCGAGTAGATTACGGATGGCGAGGATCCCGGGACGTTCGCTGTCTCGGTAGTAAGCATAGATCGACTCGCCATATCGCTTGGCGCGTTGTCCGACTGGCGCTGGGGATGGCTCAAACATTGGCATGGTGTCTGTCTCCTCCGGGATACGCAGGCTTCTACCGGAATATTTCATCGACCTGGTAGGCCACGATTCTAGCCGACGGCCAGCCCGCGGTAATGAACAGGTCCAGCAACTCCCGCAGCACTCGGAGACAGTCCGAATTCTTCTCGAAGATCGAACGATGCTCGGCGATGAAGGTGCGGATAATCCGCACGACGATTTCCACAGCCTGGTCTTCAAAGTGATAGCTCCAGAGTCTGCCTGCCAACACAGACTTGCCTATCAGAAGAAACACTCTCGCGGGGTCGATCGGCACGAACATTTCGAGTGTCTGGACTAGGTGATGGACCAGATTCGGTGAGCCTATTTCCACGAGAAGATCCCAGCTTGGAGCTAGGGCGTGATAAAGCTCCCTTTGTTCCTGAGTGGCCAAGACTGGCGGGAGCCCAAGGCGATTCTCCTGAAAGGCCCCTGATGCGAAGTGAAGCTCTGTGCTGCACGTGACCAGCAGGATTTCAAGATCATCAAACTGCATCCTCTGCTCCTGCGTAGGCTCTTCGCGCCGCAACCGCTTCTCGATCAGGTCACGCATCACCGGTACGGCTTTGCCGGTGATGGCGTTGAAAAGCCTGGCTGCCCGCTCTCGCGTCCGCAAGGCTCTCTCGGGATTCGCTGTCTCGACGTATTGCAGGGCGTTCCGGAGCGTGGGAAAAACTCGTCCGGCGTCGTGCGCCGTCACCGGTATTCCCTCGACGATCCGCTCGATCGAAAGCTTTGCGGTCGGATCGTCGCGCCACAGGTAGTAGCAGGTGAGGCACGCGATGCAGCCCTTGGTGACTTCTTCCGGCTTGCCGTGGGCGGTGCCGGCCTCGTCAAGCAACTTTGTCATGAGTGCGAGCGCGCGGTCCGGATGCACCCGCGCACACTGATCCAGTTTGGCGACCACCTCCGCGCGGATCCTGTAGTTCGGGTCGGCGGTGAAAAACTCGATCAATTCCCACATTGCCTCCTGAGAGCGGCCGTAGAGCAGCAGAAGTCTCCAGGCGACCTGAAACCGCACGACGGGCAAACGGTCCTGAGCGAGGATGCGCAGGTTAGCAAGAATGTGTTGCGCGTCGAACCTCAGGTTAGCGAAGAGGGAAAACAGCCCTTCGACAGCTTCGATTCTTCCAGGCAGAGAGCTCCAGCCACCGTCGTAGTGTTCATCGTCGGCACCCTCAGCCGGCCAGTGCGCCGTTACCCCGTCGTCCAGGATTCGCTGCACAAGAATGCCGAGCTCACTTCCGGCGCTCAGTTCCGGAATGCGCGCGATCTTCGATGTTGCTTCGACGAGATACCCATATCCTGTGTGGACAAGCTCGTCCGTGGTTGCTGAGGAGTTGGACGTGCGAAGAGCGCTTTCGAGTGCGTTCAATGTGGGCACTACAGCAAGCGCCGCATCCATATCGGGAGCGTCCTCATTCCTTGAAAAGCGTCCGCAGAACTCGCGCAACGGGCGCAACAGGTCGACGAGTTGCTGATTGGCGGCTCCCTCTGTGGAGATGCCACGCATGGCATAAAACTGTTCGGGATCGATTGCCATAGCGCCGCCCTGCGCAATGGGATCCATCGGCACACTGGTGCGCAACGTCGAGGCGGCGCGCAACTCGTCGATCCGGGTACGAGCCTGCTCGGTCACGACGGCATCGTTGTGGAGTGCAGCAAGGTATGTGTCGCGGCGATGTTCTCCCCACTGGCGACGCGGCTCTTCGAGATTGCCCAATGCCATGATGGCGTTTTCGATCCGTTCCCGCTCCTCCGGGCTCGATACCGGATGCAGTGCTTCGATGAGCAGGTACATGGGGCGTTCCGTGTCGGACGCCAGAAGCAATGGCTCGGCCGAGGCGGCATCGCGAATCTGTTGCGCGAGTGCCGAGAACCGCGCGGCGAGCTCCAAGAGCCGACGCCACAATACGGCATTTCGGGCGCCGGCGATAAGGTACCGGACGCGCGCCGCAGTGAACTCGATGCGTGCAGGATCCTGCAGGCAGTCCTGCAGATAGTGGAAGAACTGATTCAGAATGGCATGAGCATTCTCGTCCATGCCCCAACCCGTGTCCCAAATATGGGAATGATCCTCGCGGATGCCTGTAGCAATTCCCGCAACCGTGAATGGAACGACCTCCGAGGTCTCACTGTGCTTCCGCCGGCACTCACCCTCAACGATCGAGAATAGGGCTTGCATTGCGGCGGTCGGCGTCTCTTCCAGGAACCGTCCGTAACGCTGCGCCAACTCCCAGCGGGCGTGTTTGTAGTCCTGTGCCCGGTTCGACAAGAAACCCATGAGCCGGCTCTGATTGAGGGACGTTTGGTCGTTCGAGGTCTCCTGCCAGCCGAAAGCGGCAATGTAGAGATCGCGGACAAAATTCGGATCGAGTCTTGCGAGACGGGCTGCCTCGCGCGCCATCGGTGTGAGTTCCTCATGGCCGTGCTGCATGAGATGTTCGATCTCAAACGACTTGCGAAGCAGCGAGGAGGACGCCTCAGCATCACTCCCGAAGGTGGTCACGACATTCTTGATCGCGGCTTTCGCCCAAGGGCTGTTCCGGTTCTCCGCCAGCCATACGAGCTCGAGGACTATCCGCGCCAGAGTTCCTAAGCGATTCATCTGCTCAAGGGTCTGCGTCCCCCATTTCTGGAGCGCCGAATCGAGCCATGATTGCACGTCGATCGCCTGGCTAGCGCCGACAGGAACCAGAGCGTCAGAAGCAAGATCAAGCCAGGGGCCAGCGTCGGCACCGAGATCGGGCTGATTGTCACTGCCACTTGCAACGAGTACACCTACCAAGTGACGATAGGCCCGTGCGGCGCCAGTGGCCTGCGCCGCAGGTCCTCGGCGGAGTTGCTCTGCTAGAAGCTCGACATCTTCCAAGGTTTTCGCGTTCTGCGCAACGATCGCCAGCGGGCAAAACTGCAAGAGCGCCGGCAGCAACTCGTTCGCGCAGAGTTGAAAAGTCAGATTCCAGAAGGCGGTCTTATCTGCCATCCAGAGCCGCTGAAACCGCATCTGCAGGCTTGGGCGGAGCAGCAGTGCGAGGTCTGGCTGGGCTTCCATCATCGCGAGGAAGTCGTCATGTTCATGCGGCAGATAGAGTTCTGCGGCTCCAAAGTCGAAGAGGACATTGTGCGCGAAGGCAAGGAGCTGCCGGTTCGGGCTGCTCGCCGATGAGACTTGCCATTCACTCAGAACGTGTAGGCTCAGCAGTTGCTCGAGCGGCGTCGTGCCCCCGCCTTCCAGCGCTTTCGCTCGACTGGTGCGCAGCCTCCGATTGGCCACCATGTCCGAAAGGCAGAGCCGCAGCACCTGCTCGCGGCTGTCGCCATTGGGTACGACCGCGACTCGACGTTTCCAATACGCGTCAAGTAGCCCAACCTGATCGCGTAGGGGCGAAAACTCTCCAGGCTCCATCCCGCTATCCAGCAGTTCCGCCGCGAGGCGCAGATTGAAGGGCACACGAAGGAGTTCGAGGGTGACCTGGTTTGTGCTCTCTCTCAATGTCCGGAGAGACGCGGAACCTGAACAGATCTTGTCCAGTTCTTCCAGAGAGAACACCGGAACGCTAATGTGGGTCACATCGTAGAACTCCGGATCAGTTACGTCAGAGGAAACATTGACCTCGGCAGTTGGGCGGAAAGTCGCGCGCAGTTCCTGGTTATAGCGGAGATCCCATTTGCGCACACTCGCAACGACATTCCACCGTGATCCGTCCTTGAGTCTCTGGATCAGCGCGAGGATGACTTCGCTGGCAGCGGTCCCCCTGGCGGCGTCAAGGGCATCGATGAGGATGACGCCCTTCCCGTTCCCATCCCAAGCTTCGATCACCTCCGTCAGGGGGTGGTTCAAGCCCAGTTCGGTCTGGAGCTGTGAGAGTTTAGTGAAGTCAAGACGATCGACTACGAAGCAGATGACATCACGTCCTCGTTCCTGCAGGCGCCGAGCGGTTTCGTATATCGCCCCCGACTTTCCGGCTCCCGGCTGGCCGACAACAAGGCTGGATGTTTGATCGGCGATTTGGAGCAACTCGGTCATGGCAACGCGATCGACTTTAAGTTTCTCGCCGTTGATCCGGATCCGCGATAGACCTGCAAGCTGGTCGAGCGTTGTCTTCGTGTGTCTTCGCAGGGCGTCAATGTCCACAGCGAAGCTCGGCACGGCCTTGAGGATGAGGCCATCGTTGCAAAGGCTGCGCCGCAGTGTTGCGATGGTGAAGCCTGTCTGCCGCGTCGCACTTGTCCCGCAGAGGGTGACGAGCGAGGTCCAGGCGAGATGTTCCTGGGATGCGTCTTCGAGCACAATCGCTGCGAGGTCCGTTTTCGCCCCGCTCTCGTGAATTTCTCCATCGTCGGGATCAAGCACCTCCACGTCAAAGAGTTTCAGGAACAGCTTCTGCTCCTCCTCGGTAGGCGCGGAGCCCGTGACCTTGTTCCATTCGCGGTCTACAAGCGTGAGGACGTCGGTCAAAGCACCATTCTCCCCTTGGTTCTTCGCCGCATCCATGACTGTTTGCTCTGCATGCAGACCGCCAATGCGTTGAAGCGCCTTTCGCAGATGCGCTTTGATCGTTGCCGGCGAGTCCGACGATGTAACCAGCAGTAGGCGGTCCGAGTTGGGGTTCAGAGTTCTCGACCAAGGGCGCTTGTCCGCCTCCACTGTGGACGCAATCTGCCGGACAGCCTGATTAACTACACCTTGGAGATCGGAGTCCTCTCGCGTCGAAAGCGAGATCCTCCGTTTGGCCTGCACAAACACGAAATCGCCTTGGTCGGTGCCGGCCAGAACATCATCGACGGCCTCTCCGGATTCGGCGACGATGTAGGTTAGCTTACCGCGCGATGCAATCGGTGGGGCGGGGCGCTCTGCGAGCATCTTGGCAGCGAGCCAGGCTGTCACCTGATTCTGATACCGTGCGCCAGCGTGCATCGCCGGTCCGCCTGCTTTCCCCGACTTTCTCTGCATACATACCTCCACCCGACCCCATCTCCGGCAGTGAGGATTGCCTCCAGCTCATTGATTCTATTGTTGCATCACAGAGAAAGGCTTCAGTGTGACCAGAACAGAGTTATGCAGAAGGCGCAGTGCATCCCAGTAACGATTCTCCGATGAGGTTTGGGAATGCGTTTGCGGTTGTCTCGCCAACATCATTGTCGGTGAGTACCACATCGATTCGGGCAGCCCTATTTATCCCTAGATTATCGTTGATAATCTTACGACGCCGGCCAATCAAATACTGATGAGCTGCCATCAGTTTTCCCGCCTCCTGAAGCAGCTGGCTTACACCGAATTTACCAGTAGATGGGCCGACTCAGGCTGATATATCAGAGACTTCTAACTCCAATGTTCCAAGCCGGTCGCGTAGTGTGCTTACGACTTCGGTTAGCTCGCTGATGCGCTGTTTCAATACGCGCCTGGTATCATCGCGCGGCGTCTCATCGACATTTCTCGGAGGAAAGTCAATCAGTGATTTAATGAGACTGTCCAGTTCGAACTCTTTTCCCCTTAGCTCGGAGCGCAGCGCTTTGATGGTATGAGAACGCTCCGAAACCGCAGTCTGAAAGGTCGCGGCCTGCGAATCCGCAATCATTGTGTCTGCAATTATCTGAACCGCGTCGGGCTGAATTGTTGATCCGGTTTCCGCCGAATACCGCAAGAATTGAGGCAACTCGTAGATGTGAAATTGTTGAGCCGTCGCGGCGAGGAACTCTTCGACCAGGTATGGATGTGGGCCAAGCTTCTTGCCCTGATGAATGTGCCACCAATCCGATTTGCCGTCGTCGGTCACGAAGATGATCGGGCGCTTCTCGGCCTTCGCTTTTTCAATCATCTCTTTCCAGATAATCAGATCACCGTATTTGTCGCCTCCGTCCCCACTTTTCTTCGCGTCTTCGAATCCCGGCGGGATTTTCTTCGCGTACCTCTCCTCGCCCTCTTTACGTATCGTGGTGAGGCGTTCTTCCGTTGGCTTGGCGCCTACGCGGCCGGCGAACAATTCGGTGACTTTCTGGAAGCTTGTCTCAAGTTCCTCGGTGGGATGTTTCGATCTCGCTTCCGCCATGCGTTTCTCGAAGTCCGCGAGATAGACATTGAGAGCTGTCAACTCGCGCTCTATCTCGATCACTGGATGCGCACGGTATTGGTTTAACTTATTGCGAGCCTGGTTAACGGACGAGGTCATTTCCTCGGTGAGCTTCTCATAGGCGTTCATCGTCTGCTGCTGCACATCGAGTCTTCGGCGCTGGAACTCGGCACCAACCTGGTAAGGAATCCAGAGCGCCTCCTGCTTACGCTCAAAAACGGCCGTCAGTTGTGCGCGCACACTGGCGGAATGTCGAATGAGGTGCAGAAGAATATTGGTATCGGGGACAAAGATGGCGTGTTCCCAGAGGATCTTGATTTCCTCTGGCGTTTTTGCATCCCAACCTGGGAATTCGTTCTTCATTACGGTCATGCTCCGACCCGCTCGCTTGTTAGTCAATCCATTCCAGTCGCTCAATGCCCAGTCGGCGTGCAGCCTCGCGCACGATGACACGCTTCGCCGTCTCACTTGTCTTTCCACTTTCAAGTAACACGGTTCCGAACGCGGACGCCCCTCGCCTTGACGCCGTCCTCTCAAACATCGCCATCAAAACTAGCTTCCAGTCCCTGCTGTTTCCCCAGGAAACTATCTTGCCGTCGGCGAATGCAATGCCGTGCGGCTTGATAAAGCGAGCTGCCACAGCGCTGTCCGCAGGGATTCCCAAGCGTCCAAAGATCTCTTGCTCGGTGCCTGACAGTCTCGACCGCTCATAGGGTTTGAGAAGCGAGTCTTTTATATACACGCGCACTTTCCGGGGGTCCATGTAGTGGGCAAGTGTACCGCCTATTTCTGGATCGCGTGTCCACTGTTCGTATCGCCGCGCACGCTCAGCGTCGTTTAGCGCTGACCAGCCTAATTCACTCGCGTGTGCCCAGATGAGGTCACGAAGGCGATCTCGAACATCGTCGGGAATACTCATTGTACGTTGCCTCCTGGGCCGGGTTCCGGATATTCAAATCGTGGCAGCTCAAGCGTTGGGTCGCCTTCTCGGTTGAAGAGATCCGCCTGATCCTTCATCCAATCGAGCATAAAATTGCTAGCTCCTGCATCGCGAAATTGCACGATGCGCCCGCCGAGTCGCAATGTTTCGATCTCGCCCTTCACCGCTTTTTCCAGTTCAATAACTTCGGCGATCCGTCTGAGATCGCTCACAAAGTCTAGAACGACTACCTTGTCCTTGCTCGGACTGATGCGGAGTCCTCTGCCCAATTGCTGAACGAAGATGCGGCGGCTATGTGTCACGCGCATAAAAACAATCATGTCCACGTCGGGCACATCCACCCCCTCGTTGAACAAATCTCGCGTGGTTACAATGTCTAGGTTCCCCCGTCGGAAGGCGGCCATCGTCTTGTCTCTCATCCGTGGGTCCATCTCTCCGGTGATTGCCTCGGCACGGAATCCGAACAAACGCAGCATTCCTGCAAATGATTGTGCGTGGACAACAGTCGAGCAGAAAACGACAGCGGCGCGGCGTTTTTCAGCCGTAAACGCTTCGCGTATGATCTTGGCGGCCTCTTCGTCGCGCGTTGGGATAAGCAGTTTTCGATTGAGCTGCTGAAGGGAATAGCTGTGCGCGGAGCGCTCACGAACGAATTCCCAGTCGATGTTGTCGGCGAGCAACCTATAGTCGGCTTCGCACAGAAATCCATTCCTCAGTCCCTCGGCAATGCCAATCCGCACTGCCGGAGGGCCGCGTATCGCATCAATGTCATATCCATCGCCGCGCCATGGTGTCGCGGTCACGCCGCCAATCATCGGAGGCGCCAATGTAGAGATAACAGTTCGAAAGCTTTCAGATCCCACATGGTGCGCCTCGTCCACCAGCACTAAACCGAAGCAAGGAAGATCCTGGACACGCGCTAGCACGCTCTGCACGGTGGCAAAGGTAATTCCATCCCAATAGCTCGGTTCTTCGCCGCCCATTAGCCGATGGGTCGAAATCCACTTGGGAAGCTGGTCCCAAAAGGAGCGTTGAAGCTGGTCCACTAATTCGCGCGTTCCCGCCATGATCAGCACGCGCCCCTCTGGAATCGCCCCGTCGCGGTAAAGCTGCGCGACCGCCTCTGCCATCACAACTGTTTTGCCTAGACCGGTGGCGAGAACAACCTGCCCTTTGCCTGTTTCACGCAACGAGCCTACAAACAGATCTACGGCGTGTGATTGATACTTACGCAGCTCTCGGCGCGCAGGGGAGTACTCCGGAGACCGCCGCGCCATTTCAATGAGTGTCGCGGCCGGGAGCAACTCCACCTTGATTCCTAAGCTGGACCACTTTTTGACCGCGGCGAAAGTCGCGGGACCAAACGAGCGAGAGGCTGCCACCATTAAGCGGTTCGCCTCGTAGAAACGAGACGCCTCAACAACCTCGTCCACAGCGGAGGGCGAGGGATATTGGTTTGTGACATACTTGCACTGAACGACCCAGAGCTCGTTGTTCTTGACCCCGAGTACATCGGCGCCCTTATCACCGCTTCCGCCCACGACGCGCACGTCCTGAAACCCGTTGACAACAAGCAAACGCGCCACATCACGCTCAAATGCCTGCCAAGGGCCATTTAGTAATCGCCTAGAATCGAGAAAGGTCTCCATGTCATTCGGCTGTGTCGGGTAGAAGCAATCTAAGAGAGAGAGTTGCACGGATAAGCGCGTCGCGGCCAGTACGTTCCAGATCGGATGGCGACTGGCCGGCCAACCATACAGCATCGGCCATATAGCCATCGTAACGAGCCTTGAGTAGCTCGCGTGCCTCGGAAGTCACCTCAGCCGAGCCGTAGTCGAGCGAAGCGTAGGCGTCCTCCCAGTATTTTCCGTCCAAGAAAAGTTCCGGATGCATAAGGAAGAAGGAGCGAATCGTTTGCGGCTCCGCATAGGCAAGAAATGCACCGGAGGCTATCGCCTCCTTCGGCGCAGTAACACCTCGAGCTACCATTTTCCGCCCAATGAACGCCTTCTCTGTCTCGGGGAGTTCCTGATAGAGCGGGTCAGCATTCTGACCACCGAGGCTGGCGGAAACGGATTGGGCGATCTGGGTAAGCACATTGCCGGCCTGCACGATAATGTCGCCCGCGTCGAGGCGGGTATCCATGCAATATTCCCGACGAAAATCCGCTAGGATAGTGGCGAAAGTCGCGTCGGGAGCGGTGTCGCGCAGAAATTCGACGGTGCGGTACGACAATTCCGTGAGCAGAGCGTCGAGTGGCGTCATCGTTGCCGAGCGGTATATCTCATGAGATGTGCTGGTGAGGAAGGCGTAGGTTCTGGTCGCCACGTCGGTGAGCCGCAACGTCCAGGGATGCCCAGGGCCCAGTTCGGGATCATTGGGAGCGACAGAAAATCCCTGTACATCGTATTCAACGCGGTAGGTCGGATGCACATATTTGCGCGTCAGTTCAAAAATGGGTCGGCGAGGCGCCACGGCTGGTGGCTCCGGCAACTGCGGCTTGGCCTCGGGGCTACCAGCGGCGGACGTGGGAGGCACGTCGTCGATGAATCCGGCGGGAATGTCGGGGGCCGGTGGTGCGGAGCCGCCGGGTGTTGTCGGACCGGGAGCACCAAGTACGGTGTTGTCCAACTCCTCAACGAGTTGCCACCACTTTTCATCGTCGAGATATTCGGGGTCGTTCTCCTGAAACTTTCCCGCCATCTCAATAGCGCGGTCGTTGTCCTTTACAACAAGAATGCGCGACCAAAGGCCGTTTTTTCCCTGCGGAGAGGAGCGACGAAAAGCCTGAAACAGCTTGTAAAGAGGACTGTCATTGACACCGTATCCAAGCGATTTAGCCTTCTGAGGCAGGAGTGGTCCCTCGCCGCGCACGACGCGTACCATCTCCTCCCATGCCGGATCGTCGCGTTCGAACCGGTCTTTGGTGTAGCTTACGCGGCAGTGGTCGATATGAATCTCGCCGACGAAGCGTCCCCTCTTACGGGGATCGTCAATCGGATACTCGATGGAGGTATTGTCTCCTTCTTTCCACAGAAACAGATCCTGATTCGCAAGCTCGATTTTTCGGCCATTGCGTATCAGATCCAGTCCGAAGTCCGTTTCATGCAAGTAACGCTGAATTCCGACCCAGCCGCGCACGCGCCGCTCAATGGACACAACATTGCAAGACGCGCCGCCAGTGGGGCATCCTACCGATTGTTCCGGAACGGTCGCCATACATGTCGTGCAATAGCGGCGCGGAGGCAGAGCCACGTTGAAGCGCTGGACCGCGTTAATCGGGCCATTCGGAGTATCGACCGTCCTGTCCGCGTTCCAAACACAATGCCGACGAGCTTGAATGCGCGTGCCGTTAAGTTCTAGGCGAAATACCGCTGGACCACTCTCTGGACTGAGCAACGCCGAATACGCTTTCGCGAGTTGCTTGCGGACTCCAGTGACGTTCGCGGATCTTGCAAACCATTGCCGCTGCTCGGGCTTCAGCTTCGAGATGACAATTTCGGTTCCGTGCGCCGTATGGTCCGCTTTTGGCCGCGTATGGCGCGGAACGCTGAATGTTCGCTGTACTTTGAGCTCGTCGAAATCGATGCGAATACCGACCTCAACGGGATCGCCGGCGCGCGATGTCCACACTTCGGTGACAAGGCCAAGGCGAGCTGTCGCGATATTGAACCCCATGCCGAAAAGTCCAAGGTTGGCAATGGGACTGTTGCCGCTCCATCCCGCCTTAACCGCACGTTCCAGTGTGTCCCCCGACATACCAGGGCCGTTATCCTTGACAGTGATGCGCGCGGACGGTGTGTCCACCTTAGGCGCGGAAATCACAACCTCTGGATTTTCAATGGGCGCCCCCGAACGCTCCGCGTTCAGAAATCCGTCTACGCTGTTGTCGACAAGCTCAGCGATGCATCTCCACTGATGGAGATCAATTTCGCCGAGCATCTGCAGAACGCGCGGATCGGGTGTGATATCGAAATTCAGCGTATCGGTGATCGCGGTGGTCGTCATGGTCAATGCCTCAATTGCGTGCGCAGACTGTTGGCGACGGAGAGCGCAACCACCTCCGCCAGGCGAACCGGCACGGCGTTGCCCAGTTGGCGCATCGCCTCACTCCATGCCCCTCGAAAAACATAATCATCTGGAAAGGTTTGCAGTCGCGCCGCCTCACGTACTGTGAAATAGCGCAGCGAGCCGTCGGTGCGCACCAGCATGTTTTCTCCGCCTGGCACGCCATGGGTGCCAGCTTTAAGCGTCTTTGCTGGTTCATCTAGTCGGCTACCCGTGTGTCCTTGATAACTGCGCGCACCTGGATTGTGCTGATGGTTGGCAATACCGTTGTCTGGATATTTTTCCGGGTCTGGCAAATCACAAATAGCGTCACGGACTGTAAGCCAGGGCGCTCTACCCTCCGCTAGTAATTCGTCGATCTTAAGCCGCTCCACGCGGGTCATCACACGCCAATCAGGCGTGGGGCGGTTATTTTTCGCGACCATGTGCCTATCCCAATAGTCCCCGACGATCCATTTGGAACGGAGCAATTCCTCAGCGGAATGCGTCGCTTTGGGAAAGCTCCAGCCAACTCCGAGATCCGAGCGGAAACCGACAATGAATACCCGCTCGCGGCGCTGCGGCACTCCATAGTTCGCCGCGTTCAGCAACTCGGACACGACGTTATATTCGGCGCCGCCATGACTCGCCGTGTGGTGCCGTTCAAGGCGGCGGCAATGCTCGCGCCATGTCTCGCCAGTGCGCCTACCGAGGCCAGGATATGTGAGTTGAAGGCGAATGTATTCAAAATAGGTTGCAAAAGTGTCGCGTTTCAGCCCCTTCACGTTTTCGAAGATGAAGGCTTTGGGCCGCAATTCGCGCACGGCACGGACGGCTTCGGGAAACATATCGCGCTCATCGTGGTAACCACGATGCTTCCCACCCATCGAGAATGGCTGGCAGGGAGGTCCGCCAGACACCACCATGACATCGTCCGATATTGTGCCGTAATCGAAGGTTCGTACGTCGCCCTCGTGCAGCGGCCATTCCCCTACGAGATGAGTGTGGCGGCGTTGATTCTCACGGAATGTCTCGCATGCGTCTGAATTCCATTCGACGACTGCGGCGTGATGAAATCCCGCTTTGGCCATTCCGATGGCCAGCCCTCCCGCGCCTGCAAAAAGCTCAACGCTACGCATCAAGAAACCTCCTGATCCGCGCTTCGAGACGGGCCGCGTCCGCAATCTGACATTCCCAAATGATCAACACCTTCCACCCCTCACGCGTAAGCGCCCGCTTGTTTCGCTCGTCTCGTTGACGGTTTCCCTCCAGCTTCGCGGTCCAGAAATCAACTCGCGACTTGGGTATGCGAGCGAGCGCGCAATTTGTGTGACGGTGCCAGAAACATCCATGCACGAAGATGACCTTGCGCCTCGACCGAAAAACGAGATCGGGACAACCTGGTAGCTTTCTCTCGTGCAACCGGTAGCGAAAACCCAAGGCAAAAATGAGTCTACGGACCGCCATCTCGGGGCGAGTGTCCTTAGCTCGCACGCGCGCCATAATTTCGGAACGTTCCTTGGGAGTGAGCGAGTCCACCACAAAGTCTACGCTCCCTTCTTCGGTGCGAGCAGCGGCCACTTGTCCGCGATATATTGTTCGCTCGCCTCACGCACGATCCAGGCAAGCGACACTTTTTTCTGTCGAGCCATATCCTCAAGCGTTTGGTAGATCTCAGACGGGAAGCTGATGGTGGCACGCACCGTCGTCCCCTCGACCGGAGTTCTTTCTTTTCGGTTTGCGCCTCTGGTCACGGTCCACTCACTCGTATGAAGTGTATCACCACAATTCACCACATTGGTGAGAAACGCGAAAAACACCAACTTGTTCGTTTCTTGAATCACAGATCGGCCAGACCACACCATATTCTTCATATGTTCTCCTATTGCCAAATTATGCGCGCGCTAGTCCCCAGTGAAATACATACATCGGCGGCAGGGTGACAGCAGACCCTGCAGGTCGGATGAAAGAAAGCTCAGGTCCAAATTCCGATGAGCCGACTTAAAGTTGACCAAGCATCCAGGTTGATGCCACAAAGCCAGGTCGGCGGCAATTGCCACCGGCATTTCGCCAGATCGCTATTTTCTTCAATTTGTTGATGTAAAATAGGTTACTGAATCCTTCATACATATTTGTGTTTTTCGGGCGGGTGCTTGAAGTCCCACTGAAGTCGCGCTATAATCAAGTCGAAATTGGGCGGGAATTATCGCTCAGAGCGAAAAACGACAGCCGACTGTCTGGTGCTCGGTAAAATCAGACGCTCGCATGGCCATTTTGGGGCCATAACGCCAAATCGACCGCCGCGTGGCTCAGTGAGCCTGTAACGACACGATGGTTGTATCTATACTCTGCCTGGAACCGCTTTGCGGTTCCTTTTCTATTTCTGGGCATATTCGGCCAGGCTCTGAGCATTTCTTACGAATTTCCGCTTACATTCCACAATCCTCGAGTCGCGGTGCGACGCGGCGAACGCGCCTCTGTGGACGTCTGTTTGCCCTTCAATTGGCTTTAGCGCGCACCCCGGGTCGGTGCCTTTGCAAAAAACTGACAACCACACTATTCGCCTACCGCTGGACTTCATGGGGCGGTGCGGCCAACTGTAACCGCTGCCAGGCATGGCGGCCAATACCCCTGTCAAACGAGGAATCTGATTTGAATACGCCAACCACCATGAAACTCGACGTTGTCTACCAAAACCCAAACCAACTTCAACCCCACCCCAACAATGCCAGAACGCACTCGAAGCATCAGATTCGGCAGATTGCTGAGAGCATCCGGGTCTTTGGGTTTACGAATCCGGTGCTTATCGACTCGAAGAATCGCATTATCGCCGGCCATGGGCGTGTGGAAGCGGCGAAATCGCTTGGCATGGCCGAGGTGCCGACGATTCGGCTCGACCAGATGACCGAGGAGCAGATTCGGGCCTACGTCATCGCCGACAATAAGCTTGCGGAGAACGCCGGTTGGGACGAGGCGACGCTGGCTGACGAACTTCAATACCTATTGACGCTCGACAATCTTGACTTCGACGTCACGATCACCGGCTTTGAGATTGCTGAAATCGACGTGCTTCTCGAAGGGGCGAAGCAGGTGTCGGCTCCTGAGGACGAACTGCCGTCGATTGACACTAGCCATGAGGCAATCACGCGGCCGGGCGACCTCTGGCAGCTCGGCAAGCATCGCGTTCACTGCGGCAATTCGCTCCACGATTCAAGCTATCAAATGTTGATGGGCAGTCGGCGTGCGGCGGTGGTCTTTACCGATCCGCCGTACAACGTCAGAATTGACGGGCACGTCTGCGGCAATGGCGCCGTGAAGCACCGTGAGTTTGCCATGGCCTCTGGCGAGATGAGCGAAAGCGAGTTTCTGACCTTCCTCAACAACAGCCTGCGGCTGCTGGCGCAGTTCAGCGCGGCGAGTTCAGTTCACTACCTCTGCATCGACTGGCGGCATCTCGGCGAGATGCTCGCAGCAGGCCGCCAGAACTACGACGAGTTCCTTAATCTCTGCGTGTGGGTGAAGGACAACGGCGGCATGGGCAGCTTCTATCGCTCGCAACATGAGTTGGTACTGGTCTTCCGCAAAGGCAAGACTCATCGCAACAACATACAGCTTGGCCAATATGGGCGCTATCGGACCAACGTCTGGCAGTATCCAGGCATTCACACGCTTTCGAAGCAAGGCGAAGAGGGCAACCTACTGGCGCTGCATCCGACGGTCAAGCCGGTAACGATGGTCGCCGACGCCATCCTCGACTGCACTGCCCGTGGCGAAATCGTGCTCGATGCCTTCCTCGGCTCGGGCACCACACTGATGGCCGCTGAGCGTGTGGGCCGTGTTTGCTGCGGCATCGAGATCGATCCACTCTATGTTGACGTGGCGATTCGCCGCTGGCAGAAATACACAGGCGAAAAAGCGATTCTCTCTGAAACCGGAAAAACCTTCGATGTGATTGAACAGGAACAACGCCGCGAGGAGGTGGTAGCTCATGGATGAGATGGACGCAGACTACGAAGTGGGCTATGGTAAGCCGCCCAAGGAGACGCAGTTCGCCAGAGGTCGTTCCGGCAATCCACGAGGGCGGCCAAAAGGCTCAAAGAATCTGGCGACGCTGGTGCTCAAGGAGAGTCGCCAGCCAGTGCGCATCAATGGCCCGAGCGGTGCGCGCACTGTTTCGAAGTTGCAGGCTGCAATCATGCAGCTTGGCAACAAATCGGCGCAGGGAGACTTGCGCGCCTCGCGGGAATTTCTAACGCTCGTGCAGCGCTCGGAGGATTCCGCAGCCGCGGGTTCACGCAGCGAGGGTGTTCAAGAAGCCGATCAACGCACCATGCAAAACCTGCTGCGGCGCATGAGCATGCTCGCGCCAACCAACAAGACGGAGGTGGAGTAGCCTATGAATTTCACGCAAGCAGAATTCCGAACCATCCTGCGTAACAATTTCGCCAGCTTCATCGAACGTGCATTTTATGAACTGAATCCGCAGACCGAGTTTATCCCTGGAGCCTATATCGAATTGCTCGCAGCCAAACTCGAACAGGTCCGCCATGGCAACTGCAAGCGGCTGATCATCAATATTCCGCCGCGCACGCTCAAGTCGCATGCGGCGAGCGTCGCATTTCCAGCGTGGCTGCTCGGTCATGATCCATCCAAGCAAATTCTGTGCGCCAGCTACGGCCAGGACTTGGCCGACAAGCATGCGCGCGACTGCCGCACACTGATTTCGAGCGTCTTCTACCGCAGCTTATTTCCTAAGACCGCGCTTTCCATCGAGAAGAAAGCTGTCGAGGATTTCATGACGACCAAGCAGGGCTTTCGCCTATCGGTCTCTGTGGGTGGCCCCATCACTGGCCGCGGCGCCGACATTATCATCATCGACGATCCACTCAAGCCCGAGGACGCCCTCTCAGAAGCTCAGCGCAAGAAGACCAACGACTGGTACTTCAATACGCTGTTGAGCCGGCTCAACAGTAAGGCAAATGGCGCCATCGTGCTTGTCATGCAGCGCCTGCATGAGGACGATCTGGTCGGTGCGTTGCTTGAACGCGAGGCGTGGGATGTGCTTTCGCTGCCGGCGATTGCCACCGAGGATGAGCACTTTGAATTTGACAGCCTCTTTGGCCCACGCATCCTTGAGCGCGACGCTGGCCAGGTACTTCATCCGGAGCGTGACTCGATTGAAACTTATCAAACGATCCGCGAGTCGATCGGCGACTATAACTTTCAGAGCCAGTATCAGCAGTCGCCGATTCCGCGCGAAGGAGGCATCCTCAAGCGCAGCTGGCTGAAATTCTATTTGCCAGAAGAAAAGCCTGCCGAGTTCCGCCTGATCGTGCAGAGCTGGGATACGGCCAACAAGGCCGAGCGCATGAACGACTACAGCGTTTGCACCACATGGGGCATCTCCCACAAAACCTACTATCTGCTCCACGTCTATCGCCAACGGCATGACTTTCCATCGCTCAAGCGCGTCGCCAAAGAACTCTACGACAAGTTCAGACCAAACAAAGTGGTCATTGAAGACAAGGCATCAGGAACGGCACTCGTGCAGGAACTCAAGCGTAGTGGCATGTATGGTGTCGAGGCCTATCAACCAGAGCCAGGCTGCGATAAGCTGATGCGATTCGCGACGCAGACGATCAAGTTCGAGCAGGGCCAAGTAAGGCTGCCGTCCTCTGCGCCATGGCTGGATGATTACCTCGCCGAACTCACCGGCTTTCCCGGCACCAAATTCGACGATCAGGTTGACTCGACTTCACAGGCACTGGACTTCATGAGCAACTACTGCAAATTGACGATTTTTGACCTGGTTTGAGTGGCAAAAGTGATCGTTCTTTTCTGAGGGTGTTTGCTTGACTTACTACCCCACAAGAGCGGCAATGGACTGGGTTATAGGAGCCCAGTCCATTGCCACCGAAAAAGACCGCCAAAACCAACGCCGCCAAACAGCAGGAAGTCGAAGCGCAACTAGCCAAGCTGCCGACGATGACGCGAGTAGAGTTGCAAAGCCTATGGCAGGAAATGTTCCAACGCCCGCCGAGCGCAAAGCTACGGCGGGAAATGCTCGTCCCCATTCTTGCCTACCGCGTTCAGGAGTTGGCCTTCGGCGGGTTGAAGGAACCCACGCTGAAGCGGCTGCGCGAGTTGGCCGAGGACTACGCCAGCGGCAAGAAATCCGTCATCCAGCAGATGGTTCGGCCCAAGGTTGGCACGCGCTACGTGCGCGAATACAACGGCAAGCTGCACGAAGTCACTGTGCTCAACACGGGCTACGAATTCGAAGGCCAAACCTATCGCAGCCTGACCGAGATTGCCAAAATCATCACCGGCACCAAATGGTCCGGGCCGACCTTTTTCGGCTACAAGAGGCCAGGAAAGCGAGCGATTCTATGATCCAACGCATCCGCTGCGCCATCTACACGCGCAAGTCCTCAGAAGAGGGCCTGGAGCAATCCTTCAATTCACTCGACGCCCAGCGCGAGGCCTGTGAGGCCTACATCAAAAGCCAGCAACACGAAGGTTGGCAGGCCATTGCCACGCACTACGACGATGGCGGCTTTTCAGGCGGCAACATGGACAGGCCAGCATTGAAAGAGTTGATGACCGAAATTCACTCCGGCAAGGTCAACGTTGTCGTGGTCTATAAAGTCGACCGCCTCACCCGCTCGCTCGCCGACTTTGCTAAGCTCGTCGAGCAGTTCGACAAGTGCGGGGTTAGCTTCGTCTCGGTCACCCAGCAGTTCAACACGACCTCATCGATGGGCCGGCTCACGCTCAACGTGTTGCTCTCCTTCGCGCAATTCGAGCGCGAGGTCACCGGCGAACGCATTCGCGACAAGATCGCCGCATCGAAGAAAAAAGGCATGTGGATGGGCGGAACCGTTCCGCTTGGCTACTCTTCGAATGGCGACCACAAACTCCTGCTGAACGAGACAGAAGCTGTGGCCGTCCGCACAATCTTCCGTGAGTTTCTGCGCCTCGGCAACGTCACCACCTTGCGTGACTGGATGCGTGAGAATAACGTTGTCAGCCGCGGCGGCAACTACTTCTATCGTGGACCGCTCTATGCGCTGTTGCGCAATCCACATTACATCGGCTTGATCAAGCACAAAAAAGAAACGTATCTGAGCGAGCACACGGCCATCATCGACCGAGAAACTTGGGACAAGGTGCAGGCGCTGCTCGACGAGAATCGCCAAGACGGCAAGCGCAAACAACGCACCACAAAAACCAGCGTTCTTACAGGTCTGTTATTTGACGCCGAAGGCACGCTCTACACACCGACCCACGCATCGAAGAACGGCCGCCGCTACCGCTATTACACTTCGCAAGCGGTTATCCGAAAGACCGAGAAGATCGAAGTTCCAGCTCGCATTCCCGCGTCCGACCTCGAATCTGCTGTCACCGAGCGAATCCTCAATCTGCTGCGCGACCCGGAAGGCCTGCTCGCTGCCCTCCGTGACGATACGCAGGAGTCGTCCAACATCCCGTCTGGATTCTTCACCAGGATTATCGCCAACGCAGCATCCTTCGACGCCGCCTGGCAATCACGGCCCCCCGCTGATCGAGAGTTGTTCCTACGCCAAATCACTGACCGCGTCATCATCCACCCCACGCGAGTAGAAATCCACCTCAAAGTGCCGCAACTCATTCAAAGACTTACCGTCAGCACAGCTTCCCCTACCAACACACCAGCCAGCAAGTCGGAGTGCCTCCCATTTAACCTGCCATCGATTGCCACAATCGACTGTCCCTTCCGTCATATCCCCCAAGGCCGCGCCCTGCGCCTGATCGTCGGCAACAGCCAGACCACCACCGACGCCAGTCGCCAAGCCATCCCCAAAGCCATCGCCCGCGCTCGCCGTTGGTACGAGCAGATCATCGAAGGCGAAGTCACCGGCCTCCCAGACATCGCCCGCCGCGAAAAATAAACTACGCCTACGTGAAGAAGATCTTCCCTCTAGCCTTTCTCAACCCCACTCACATCGATCAAATCTGCGCCGGACAGGGCTCGGCTTCTTCACTCGACGCATTGCTTGCTGAAATCCCAATGGGATGGGGTGATCTTCAGTCAGCGCACTGCTAGAGCTTTCTTGAAATGCCATTCGAGGATACTCTTCCCGGAACGGACGCCTCAACCACAGCCTTGATGTTGCTTGATGGTTATCTCCAAGCGAGACCGCAGGATACAAAGCGGAAGAGGTTTCTGAAATGGGGACCCGTTAGATTATTGTTCTGCGGATGGCCCAAATTAGCATACAACTGTCTAACTGATTTTCGAGTTGCATAGCCTTACGTTGGAATTGCGGGCGAAGAGTCCACAACATACCAACAGTCGTCGCAGACGACGAAGGAGCAACTCATGCACCACGAACATCCGATTCACATCTTCATTAACATAAAGCAGTACGAGATCCATGATCTTGTTCAAACGGGAGCGAGCCTGAAGGAACTTGCAGGTATCCCCTTGAGCGATGTGCTGTTTCTCCAGCGGCCGGGCGAGGATGAAGTCATCTCAAACGACAAGAAGATCACGCTGAAGAACGGCGAGCACCTACACAGCCAGCCCCCAGCCGACTACGGCTGGGGAACTGCCCTTCTTGCAGAAGCCGGCATACCTGGTGGCAGGGTTACCGTGCATCCCGAAGCAGGAGGGTGGCAATTCCTCGTGATTTCCGATTTCAAACTTCCCGAATGCTTTCAGCCAAGCCGCGTAGATCTGCTCATTAAGCTTCCACCGGGATTTCCTGATGCCGCGCCGGATATGTTCTGGGTTTTTCCTGCGGTGCGGACGGCGGCGGGGAACATGCCCAGAGCTACAACAAACGAACACTTGCTGGGGAAGAGCTGGCAGCGGTTTTCGTGGCATATGGCCTCGGGAGCATGGCAGCCTGGCGTCAGTGAGCTTAGGGATTTTATCCGGTGCATTTATTCCCGCTTTTTGCGGATGGACTGAGAGGGGAGCTATGAAACTTCGCGTGATTGAATCGCAATGGAATTCGTTTATTGATGGCCTCCGCGCAAGGAGCGACGTCGAAACTGCTGGGATAGTACTAGCCGAACGCCTGCGCGGCGGAGAAGTTCTCCTCGCACGCCAGATGATCGAGGTACCGCTAGAAGGCTATTTGATTCGGCGCAGTGATCAGTTGCGGCTTGATCCCATAGCTTTGAATCGAATTATTCGCCCTGCTCGTGACGCCGGCTTGTCAATCATTACGGTTCACACCCATCCTGGCACGACACATCCCTGGTTTTCCAGTGCTGACGATCAAGGAGACGCTAGGCTTATTCCCTCGCTCTTCCATCAGATGGCCGGGCCTCATGGTTCAATCGTCGTCGCAGGAGATACGGGTGAGGCGACAGGCCGTATTTGGTCCGAGAGCGGAGAGAAAAAGGGGCTTGCAATCGCCATAGTCGGCCGTTCGCTGAGTATCTTCCAGCATGCAAATCTTTCCGCGAAGGACTCTGCTTGGTTCGACCGGCAGCGCCTCGCTTTGGGAGATGCCGGGCAGGAAGCCCTCCGCAACCTGCATGTTGGGATTGTAGGCATGGGCGGGACAGGATCTGTTGCTTTTCTACAACTTGCCCATCTTGGTATCCCGCGCATTACGGTGATTGACAGTGATCGAGTCGAGTCCTCCAACGTAAGCCGGATTCTGGGGGCCACAGCTGATGACGCTGGTCGTACTCTGAAAGTAGATGTGGCCGCGCGCTATACACAACAGCTTGGCCTGGGGACAGAAATACGCTGTCTGAAAGGACAGCTAGGCAAAGATGTGTCGCTCGAGGAAATCGAAGAATGCGATCTCGTCCTGTCGTGTGTAGACAGGCATCTCCCGCGCGCATTGCTGAACCGGCTTTCCTATGAAAAGGCTCTGCCCGTCATTGACATGGGCACTGCATTTCGCGTGGATACTGAAGGCAATATGACGGCAGGAGCAGGACGTGTCGTCGTTGTGGGTCCGGGTAGACCGTGCCTGGCCTGTTGGGGGCATGTCGATGCCAATCGAATTCGGATCGAATCGCTCTCCGAAACAGATCGCACGCGTGAGGTGGCCGACGGTTACATAGACGGTGCGGAAGTCCATCAGCCGAGCGTTATGGCATTCAATACCGCCGTCGCAGGATCTGCGGTTATCAAACTCATGCGCATGGTCACCGGATTCGCTGGTGCGGATGATCCACCGCTGCGCTTGAGTTTCGACTTCGAACGCGGGACTGTGGGGAGAAATCGGCTGTCTGGAGACAGCAGGTGTCAAATCTGCTTGCCTAAATCGAGGCCGCAGAACACAATAAGTCATGATTCTTCTGGCATTTTGAGCCATTTGGATTATCTGATTGACTAGGTAATCAACTGAAGTCATGCAGCTACCTCTTGCCTTTTCGGATCGTGCAGCAATTGAAGAAGTCTCGATTGACCTCTGGATAGATGTGTTTGACGCCGTGGGTTGGCCTTCCTCCCTGGCGGGCAAGCGTGACGTCTTGGCATACGATGACATCGTCAGTGGATTACCCAATGACGAGCTCTCCGACCCATTGTTGCAGGCGCTTGAAGCGCTACATTCCTTGGGAAGCGAAGAGGGCCGGGAAGCTATTGTGACGGCGATGCAGGATCGCGCCGCCGACATATTGCCCGCCGGAAACGGTGACCGGGAATTTGCACTCCAGTTCTTCGTTGCCCAGCGCAAGGATGCTTCGCTCGCGGATGTATTCGCCCGCGCCCAGATCGAGGTACAGGAGCGAGGCAGTCAACGTCGGTACAACGAATTTATGGGGAAGGAAGCGCGGAGTATCAAGAACCTTAATCGCAGGAAGGAAGCGCTTCGCGAAAGAATCCTGGAATTCTGTGGAAAGTCCGACCTCGGCGATCACGTCCACGTTGAGGCAATTGAAGACGATGGTATTTGTACCTTTCGGATCCTCCGAAGCCATCGGATGCAAAAGCCTCTCGCGGTTGTGCCGGGACACTCGGCGCGCGCTACGATTCAATTCCGCCCGGTACATGATGATGGCATACGTTATGACGCCGCCGTCGGACGTCTTAGGATCGCGGCACGCGCAGCCACGATCATCGATTTCTATCGCGAGGTGCTTGGCCAAGTCCTTTTCGATGATGGAGCCTTCTTCGATGGAGATCCGGTGTGTAGCTTGAAGGTCCTCCAAGAGCGGGGACGGCAGGTCTTGGACCACGAGATATACGGAATCGGACGGGTTAGGATGACCGAGTGCCTTTGGGAGCGCGGAGACCGCGAGCTATTCCATATTCGCTCCAACGATTGTTTTCGAAGTATGGAGGAACTCAGCCTGCCGCTATCCGAGGGTACGCTCATACAAGCGAAACTTAAATGCGAAGTGACCGGCAAAAGCACCCGGCCGGTCACGGTCAATGTCCGTATTCCAAGCCGCATTGAGGTTAGCCAGAAGATACATGAGCAACTAATCGATAGGTTTCTTGATGCTACGGGAATTCGCAACGTTGCTGCCAGTGCTTCGACGATTAGTCTTTGGACGCTGTATCCGTGGCGCCATCCTGCAAATACTTGGCGTTCGTTATTTGGGGCAGAGACGGACAAGCTGGTTCAGGAACAAGTCTTATTGATCCGGCCCTGAAGTATTGCTACGCAGCGGCATAGTAGACATCTTTCTGTCCGAAGTAGCTTTGGACACGATCTGGCTGTTTCTGGATGCTGCGCAGGGCGCCGATGGCGGTAC
>Ga0181520_10004172_pt1 | contig 24521 bp, 21 predicted proteins | sample PEATcosm2014_Bin_29_FD_132451 | JGI IMG/M metagenome (GOLD analysis project Ga0181520, IMG submission 132451) | Peatland microbial communities from MTU Mesocosm Facility, Houghton, MI, USA - PEATcosm2014_Bin02_30_metaG | ecosystem: Environmental > Terrestrial > Soil > Wetlands > Peat | place...
ACCCCGCGATGCCACACCGCCCCCCAAGAAGCCGCACCTCGCGCCCACCGCAACGTCCCGTCGCCTTGCCACCAACGCAGGCACGTGACAAACTCATGGGTTGGGAAGCTATACTGTTACCTTCTTGTGGAGAGCGGAAAAAGGGGTCAGAACGATTTAATCATGAACGCAACGAGAAGTGCGCCCCTTCGCTCCCTTCCTAGAAAAGGGAAATTTGCACTGGCGAGACGCCAGTGGCACCCAAGGCCGCGAAATTCCATTGAAATCAGGCCAGCCATTTTGTTATGCTCGCGGATGAATCGAGACGGCCCGCGGGCCGTTTTCGTCCCCGGCGACGGCCGGCCGATCCTTGGCAATTCGCGTTCTGCGCCCCGGAGAGCCGAGTTCGCAAGGCCGGCCTCCTCTTCACCTGTTACCGCGACAAAACAACCCGCCTCGTGCCTGCGTGTGACCGTCGAACGCGAGAATTCTGCGATAAGTCCTAGCGGCTCAGAGTGAGAATGACGCCAAGCCGACCAACGGAAGGCCGGCAAACAGGAGTTCTTTGGCTCCTGTCGTGCGACACTATTCACCTGAGCGGCAAAAAGGCCCGCGGGAATCGACCGCTTGTGGCACACCTTCGTCGGACGGCGGAAATCCTTGCGTTTTTGGCGGTCCCTGGAACGTGCAGGGAAGTAGCCAATTCCGCCCGTCAGGTTGTTCGCGGCGAGTGAAGAGGGGCAGCCCGTTGGCAAAGGTTGTCCTTGCCGGCATTGCCCAAACAACGCTCCCCGAGGTCCAGAACGATCGACGAAGCTTGACGTCAGTGTAAGACGGAAAAAGGGGAAAGGGAAAAAAGGGAAGCATTTTCAAAAAGACTTTTCGTTGGAATGGCAGTTGCACTGCCATCCCTTGCTTTCCCGCGATGGGGCGGCAGTGCAACTGCCGCCCCAACAAATAGGCAAGAATCGCTGTTTCCCCTTTTTCCATCCTTCCCCTTTCCCCCTCCTTACACTCCACGGACTTTCGCAGTCCAGGAAATCTCTTATGTACCAATGACTTACGTCAAGAAACGGTTGTGTACGGACTTTCTCCAATGTGACGCCGAAACACTGATCGTAAGTCCCTGCGGGGAAGCTGTTTACTCGCATTGTCCCGAAAACGCGCGCCCGGGGGTGCGGCCGCAAAAACGCAAAATCACGGCCGTCTCGCCTCGCACCGTCAACGTGTCACGAGGATCATCCAAAGCACGCCGAAGCGGTCGGTGACCATGCCGAAACGGGGGGAGAAGCGGCGTTCGATGGAATTGTATCGAAGCGTCGCCCACCGGCCAACAAGCGCACCTGCCGCCGTGAAGAGGAGACCGAAATGCGACGAGTTCGCGCGGCGAAACCGCAATCGCAGCGCTACGTCTTGCCGCGAGTCTGGATCCTGAACCCTGAATCCTGAATCCTGACCCCTGACCTCTGACCCCTGACCTCTGACCCCTGACCTCTGAACCCTGACCTCTGAACCCTGACCTCTGAACCCTGACCTCTGAACCCTGACCTCTGAACCCTGCCGCTCCGCTCACCGCATCGCCTTCGCCACCAGCACCACGTCGTGCTCCTGATCGTCGGTGAGCTGGAAGCCGCGGCTGCGGAAAAGCGCCAACATGCCGGCGTTTTCCCTAGACACCTCGGCCACCACTTTCGCCACGCCCCACTTGTCGGCCACTTCCAGGCAGAAGTCGGTGAGCAATCCGCCTAGACCGTGACAATGCCAGCGATCGGCGACGATCACGGCATATTCGGCCGTTTCGTGATCCACGTCGGCCACCAGCCGGCCCACGCCGATCAGCTTCCGCGCGCCTTGCTCCTCCACTTCGGCCACGATGCCCAACTCGCGGTCGTAGTCGATGAAGCAGTAGCGGGCGGCCATCTCGTGCGTCGTTTGCTTGAACAGGTAGCTGAAGCGGAACCACAGCGACTGCGTGGAACAACTGCCCAGCAGCTCGTGCCACAGCGGCTCGTCTTCGGGCTTGATCGGCCGCAGGATGACCGGCGTGCCGTCGCTCATCTGCCGCTGCGTGACGTATTCCTCGGGATACGGCCGGATGGCCAGGTGGGAATACGGGCGAACCGTGCGGATCGCCAGGTCGCGGTCGATCACCACCCGGGCGTCCAGGGCGATGACGTCCTCGGGCGTGACCAGGAGCGGATTGATGTCCAACTCCGTGATCTCGGGATAGTCGGCCACGAGATACGAGAAGCGCATGATGATTTCGATCAGCCGGTTGATGTTTCCGCCGGGCTTGCCGCGATAGCCCTGCAAGAGCGGCCACGACTTGAGCGATTCGAGCATGTGGCGGGCGAGCGCCTCGTTCAAGGGCGGCAGTCCCAGCGCCCGGTCGCGGAACACCTCGGCGGCCACCCCGCCCATGCCGACCATAATGACCGAGCCGAACACCGGGTCTTTCTTCGTGCCCATGATCAGCTCGAAGCTGTTGGGGTAGGTGACCATTTTCTGTACCGTCACGCCCAGAATCTCGGCCTCGGGGCGGAGTTGCTTGGCGCGGCCGGTGATCTCGCCGAAGGCCGCCCGAACCGCGTCGTCCGAGGGGAGGTTCAGCGCGACGCCGCCGACTTCCGTCTTGTGCGTGATCTGCGGCGAGTGGATCTTCACCACCACCGGATAGCCGAGCCGGCGGGCCACCTCGACCGCCTCGTCGGCCGTGCGGGCGGCCTGGGGCTTGGTGACCGGAATCTCGTAGGCCTCCAGGAATGCCTTGGAGACGTTTTCGGAAAGGATTTCGCCCCCCTCGGCCAGAAACGTGTTGAAGACGCTGCGGAACCGCTGCCGGTCCAGACTGAACCCCAAGGGGATGTCTTTGGGGGTTTCGTGCAGGATTTCCAGGTTGCGGGCGTAGGAAACCAGGTGCATGAAAGCCCGCACCGCCTTCTCCGGCGTATTGTAGGTGGGGACGCCCGCCGCGTTGAGCAACTGGATGCCTTCGGCCACCACGCGGCCGCCCATCCAGGCGGCCAGCACCGGTTTGTGAGCCTGCTGGGCCGCCTTTTTCACCGCCTCGGCCGTGCCCGTCGCGTCGGTCATGGCTTGGGGAGTGAGGATCACCAATACGGCGTCCACATTCTTGTCCCTGAGCACGACTTCCAACGCCTTGGCGAAGCGGTCGGGCGGGGCATCGCCCAGCACGTCGATCGGGTTGCCGTGCGACCAGCACGTAGGCAAGTAATCGTTGAGCTGCTGCATCGTCTCTTCGGCCAGCGTGGCCAGCTTGCCGTTGCGGGCGATCAGTTGGTCGGTGGTCATCACGCCCGGCCCGCCGGCGTTGGTGATGATCGCCAGCCGTTCGCCTTTGGCGGGTTGCTGCCGGGCGAGCAACTCGGCGCAGTCGAACATGTCTTCGATGAGGAAGATGCGTTCGATGCCGGCCCGCTGAAAGGCCGCCTCGTAGACGGCATCCACGCCGGCCATGGCCCCGGTGTGCGAAGCGGCCGCCTGGGCCGATTGGGCGAAGCGGCCGGCCTTGTAGGCCACGATCGGTTTCGTGCGCGAGAACGCCCGGGCCGCCGACATGAACTCCCGCGCCTCGCTGATCGACTCGATGTACAAGATGATCGACCGCGTCTCGGTGGCCGAACCGAAGTAGTCGATCAGGTCGCCCATGCTCACGTCGAGCATGTTGCCCACGGAAACGAAATACGAAAAGCCGATGCCCTGTTCCAAGGCCCAGTCGAGCACCGAAGTGCACAGGGCGCCCGATTGGGAGATGAAGCCGATGTGTCCTTTGGCGGGCGTGGCGGCGGCGAAACTGGCGTTCAGGTTGGTGTCCGGCACGATGAGCCCCAGGCAGTTGGGGCCGAGGATCCGCATGCCCTCGAACTTCCGCTGCTCTTGGCGCACCATGTCTTCGAGTTTTCGGCCTTCGGCGCCAACCTCGCGGAAGCCGGCCGAGATGATCACCAGTCCGCGGGTTCCCGCCTCGCCGCACTGCCGCACGATGGCCGGCACGGTGGGGGCCGGCGTGCAGATCACGGCCAGGTCGGGGACGTGCGGCAGGCTGGGGACGTCCTTGTAGGCCTGGATGCCCTGAATGGCCTCCCGCTTGGAATTGATCGGATACACCACGCCGCGAAAACCGGAACCGATCAGATTCCGCAAGACGGTATAGCCGACGCTCGTCGGTGTATCGCTGGCGCCAATGACGGCCACGCGATGCGGCTCGAAAATCTTGTCCAGATTCCGAATGCTCACCGGCCGGCTCCTTGTCGAACCAAGTACACGATAGTGCCAGACAAGTGTAGGTCAAGGGCGCCTGACGAGGGGCGCGACGTCGGGTCTGCCGACTCCCAGGCACGTCTGCGGCTCGTGCGGTTTATGCCGGAATTACTGACTGCCCCCGGGATTGCAATCCCGGGGCGTTGCGCCCTTATCTCGTTTCGACCGTTTCGCCCGCTTTGAGCCGGAACTGCCAGTTGTCGCCGACTTTTTCTGTGGGCCGGCTCCAGGTGGGCCGCCGGCCGGTGAAATTGTCGCGAATCTTCAGCACCCCATCGCAGCTCGCTGTTACTTTGAGCCACGTCGTCGCGCCGTTCTGACGCCGGGCCGAAACGCGGTAGCCGCCTTCGGCCCGCAAGTCGTCGAAGGCCGCGTGCGACCAGCGTGCGGGCACGGCCGGAAACACGCGGATCACGCCGCCCCAACTCTGCAACAACATCTCGTGCACCGCCTGGGAGGCCAGAAAGTTGCCTTCCAGCGTGAAGGGGCGATAGGTGAAGCTGGAATAGCCGGCCTTCAACTGGTCGCCGTTGGCGTGGAAACCGTTGCGAAGAATGAACGCCTTGCGGTAGATGTCGAGGTAGTGGAAGGCCGCCTCGGCGTCACCCGCGCGGGCCCGCAAACCGGCCATCCAAGAGAAACTGTACCCACACCAGGCCTGGGTCCCCATCGTGTCCCACTGCTTGCACGTGGCGGCAATCACCGCGCGATCGTGGTCCGAGCCGTCGACGTTCAAGAGCCCAAACGGGCAAATCGAAATGATGTTCGACAGGTGGCGGTGCGACTCGTTCAGGCTTTCGCCTGGGCAGAGCATCAGGCGATTGGTTTGCGGATCGACCGCCCGCGGGCCGAGTCCGGCCAGTGCCGCGCGCCATTGGGCCGCCTCGCCGGTCTTGCCCAAGGCGTTGGCCATTTCGATGAGCCCGCCGAAGAGCGCCGCCATGCAATCGTGGTCGTAGTTGCTGTTGGGCCGCAGCCACGCCCGAAGACTGTTGTCGTGGATTTCAGGCGAGGAGGACAGCGGGAGCCGCAAAATGCCGCCGGCATCCGGCTTCGACAGACTCAGCAGGCATCGACCGATCTCGGCACACCACGGATAGGCCCGCTCCCGCAGAAATGCCTCGTCCCGGGTGTATCGCCAATGCTCGCAGAAGAGGAAACCGAGCCAGGCGGAGTTAGTGGGACTCAAGGAATACATGGCCCAGCCGCCCAGCGGCTTGCCGTCCAGCGTCATGACGCCGGGTACCGCCGCCCCGGGCGTGCCATAGAACCGCCGGGCGAAATCGTGGAACTCGGGCAACAGCTTCCACAGAAAATCCAGAAAACACAGCCCCTCGTCGAAGCGGCCTGCGGTTTGGTAGGCAATATAGATGGTTTGCGTGTTCAGGTCGTGGTGATAATCGCCTTTCCAAGGCGGCAGGCCACCATCGTCGGCGGTCCACACGCCTTGCAACGAAATCGGCGGCGCGCCGAGCCGAGAGGCCGCCCCGTAAAAGTACTGCACCAAGTAATAGTGCCGCAGGTGATCCAGATCGGGCAGTTCCACTCGCGACTTCCGCCAAAACTCTCGCCACCACGCCTTGTGCGGGCCAAGCATCTTCGCATAGCCCGCGTGCAACGCTCCGGCCAGACGTTGTCGGCCCAAGACAACCGGGTCCGGACCGTCGTTGCTTGTGGTGATGCATACGGCCAGCAGCGTGGCTTCGCCGTCGCGCCTGGCTGAGGCAACCACCGCGTAGCGGAATCCGGTGACCGACTCTTGCAAGAACCATTTCGTGTTCCCATCCGCCCCGGCTTTGGCCGGCGGATACCCGAGGGCCTGCACGGCAGCCAAAGATTGATCGGCCAAACGCCCCGGGCTCTTCCCGACGCCCGGAGCAATCAGTTTCCACGCCTTAGGCGCCGGGCCCTCGATCCGCATCAGCGCTACCGGCGTGGCGGCGCTAAAGAACGCTTCCAGTTGCCCGCCGCCAACCAGTTTCGCCCGGCCCACCGCATGGGCCAGATCGAGCGTAAACTGAGTGACGCGTTGCGATGGGTCGAGCGTGAGTTCGAGCCGGCCGCCCGGCAGCTTGGTCGGCCATGCGGCGTTATAAGGCGCGTCGAAGCGGCGGACCAGTTCGTCCTGCTTCTTCTCGGCGACCAATCGCTCGATAGTCTTCCAGGTGCAATCGCCTTTCTTGAACTCCTCTTGCAGCCGCAGGTCCCAAAGGTCGCCGCGATCGAGCGACAGACGGACCGTGTTGTCCCCGCCCCAGAGCAGCCCGCCCTGCAGGCCGTTGCCCAGCGGGATCGCCTCATCCCAAGTAGCGATGGGGGCAGCAAGTTCCAGGTTGAGCGACGGCGGCGGCAGGAACGGGTCGAGTTTCTCGCTCGCCCCTGCCGCGGCGGGCACAACGGTCAAAGCACCGAGAAACGCGACGGCAAAGAGCTGCTTGAAGATCATGGTCTGTTCCTCCGGGTTGGCGTTTTCGCCCCAGTCTACCCCCCACCGCATCGGTTTGCCACCGTAGTGGAGTCGTGTCTGTTGGAGTCGTGTAGCGGGCGGGCTTGCCCGCCACTTTGGCCCGTCACACGACGCGGCGGGCAAGCCCGCCCGCTACACGGCACAGTGAGCCGCCGGTACGATTGGCAAGCGACGGACCTGGGCTCATTGCATTTCCCGCGGCTTCCGCGATAATACGGGGTTTACCTGTGCGATCATTGCCGAGGACCGGACGCCATGAACCATAAAGTACGCGAATATCGGGGCCTTACGTTCGACGACGTGTTGCTGGAACCGCGTTATAGCGAAGTCGTGCCGGCCGAGGTCGACGTTTCTACCCAGTTGACCCAACGCATTCGGCTGAACATCCCCCTCCTCAGTTCTCCGATGGACACCGTCACCGAGGCGGAGATGGCCATTGCTTTGGCTCAAGAGGGGGGGCTGGGCATTATTCACAAGAATATGTCCGTCGCCCGGCAGGCCGAGGAGGTGGAAAAGGTCAAACGCAGTGCCAACGGCATCATCATTAACCCGGCCACGCTGACCCCGGACGCCACCTTGGCCCACGCCCGGGAAATCATGAACCAGTATAACGTTTCCGGCCTGCCCGTTACCGCGGGCGATGGTCGTTTGGTGGGCATTATCACCCGCCGGGACCTCCGCTTTCTGGAGAACTGGGACCTGCCGATCTCCGAAGTCATGACCTGCGAGAACCTGGTGACTGCGACGGGGACCGTAACGCTTGAGGAAGCTGAGAAGATTTTAATGGCAAAAAAGGTGGAGAAGCTTTTGCTGGTTGACGAAGATTTTAGGCTGACCGGATTGATTACCATCAAAGACATTGACATGATGCGGCGATTCCCGCAAGCCTGCAAAGATGGGCAAGGCAGGCTCCGGGCGGGGGCCGCCGTCGGGGTACACGACTACGAAAGGGCCGAGGCCCTTATCGGCAAAGGCGTGGATATCTTGGTGGTCGACAGTGCCCACGGGCATTCGGCCAACGTTATCGAAACCGTCAGGAGCATCAAGAAGCATTGGGATATTGACGTGGTGGCCGGTAACGTGGCCACCGCCCAGGGGTGCAAGGATCTGATTGCCGCCGGCGCCGATGCGGTGAAAGTCGGCATCGGGCCGGGATCGATCTGCACCACCCGGGTGATTTCCGGCGTCGGCGTACCGCAGATTACCGCCATTTACCAGGCGGTCCAGGTGGCCGCGGAAAGCCGGATTCCCATCATCGCCGATGGTGGGATCCGCTACTCCGGCGACCTGACCAAGGCGGTCGCCGCCGGCGCCCACGTGGTCATGATTGGAGGACTATTTGCGGGCTTGCAGGAGAGCCCCGGCGCACAGATCCTGTACCAAGGCCGAACGTTCAAGCTGTATCGCGGCATGGGTTCCTTGGGAGCCATGGTGCAAGGTTCCAGCGAACGGTACCGGCAGGGAAGCCGCCGCGGGCCCGACAAATTGGTTCCCGAAGGCGTGGAAGGACGAGTCCCTTTCAAAGGGTCGCTCGGACCGTTCGTCTACCAACTGGTGGGCGGGCTGCGAGCCGGCATGGGTTATTGCGGAACACGAACCATCGAGGAGTTGCGCACGGAAGCGCGATTCATCCAAGTGACACCAGCCAGTGTGCGGGAGAGTCATCCTCATGACATCACCATTACGCAGGAAGCGCCCAACTATAGCGCCGAGTACGTTGCCGGCGACAACTCCTAAGTGCTCGGCCCTTCTGGCCGACGCCATGGTTCACAATTTTTTGGTCCCCTGGGGCTGGGCCGCGCTCATTGCCGCGGCCGTGCTGGCTGCCATGACCGCCGCCCGCTGCCCCGCAGCCACGATCGGCAACCTGGACGACGAGGCATCCGCCCCGGCGGCCAGCAGCACGGGCAAGAACGGCAGCCCGTTGAAATGGCTCGTGGTGCGGCCCGAGTCGGCCCCGGACCAAACCGTCGTCAGGACGGTTCAGCACACGACGCCGGCCGAATCGCTCGACTCACTGAGTCCTGCGCCCCGCCCGAAGCCGGCCGCGAAATCGTCGGTCGAGTTGTTCGGCGACACGAAGACTAACGCGCCGACGCCTGCCGCGAAGCCGAGTGACGAAGTGCTGCCCTCGCTGCCACTGGAGCCGAAACCGCGGACACTGGCGCCCGGATTGAATTCGGGCGAGCCGGCCGAAAAACGGCCCTATGTTGCGCCGAACGGCCGGGCCCTGTCGAGCCCGGCCCGGCCCGAGGTTGGCGGAGCGTTGGGACAAGAGATCAAATCGCGGGAGCACGTCTTGGAAGAACGCTGCCCGTCGCCGAAGGATTTCAAGCCGATCGGCGAACTGACGACCAGCATTACGCCGCCCGAGGGCGACCTTCCCCACGATTGCTCGATGGGCGAAGGGCCTTTCCCCTGGCGGAAGTTCTGTCCGACGACCTTCACCTGGACGGCGTCGGCGCTGTGCCACAAGCCGCTCTACTTCGAGGACGTGCAGCTCGAACGTTACGGGCACATGTGCGGTCCGTGGCTGCAACCCTTTGCCTCGGGCTTCCAGTTCTACGCCAGCATTTTCGTCTTGCCTTACCAGATGGGCGTGGAGTTGCCCAACGAGTGCATTTACACGCTCGGCTACTACCGGCCGGGCGATTGTGCGCCGTATGTGCTCGATCCGATTCCGTTCAGTGTCCGCGGCGGCTTATTCGAGGCGGGCGCATTGGTCGGGGGAATTTGTCTGTTCCCCTAGGAGCGTCGAAAACAATGACGTCGGAAGTTGGGTTGACGGTTGTACGGCCACCCCGCGGGATCGGCAGTACAACTGTCACCCCCAACCGAACCCGCAACGCCCGCCGGCATGGATCAGGATTCATTTTGCTAGCGGTTTGAGCAAGACTGCGGCACGGGGAGGACGCCGGGCCATCCGCCGGAGCCATCCGGCGGTTGGTGCCGGTCCATCAAGAGCAGTCGTTAAGGTTTGCGAACGCTATCCGGCTGCGTATGCCTGGAATTCCTGATGTTCCGCCGTTTCTGGGCGGCGGCAATTTGCTCATAGTTCTGGTGCCGGGTCGTCGATCCGGTCTACTGACGGGCGTTCTCCGTCCCTGGCACGAATGCCGGGCCCGCTGATGGTCAGAAGGGCATGGCCGTTTAGCGGCCGGCGGCATGCCGGTCAAAATGGCGGAATCGCTGCCCGCTCCTGCCGTGCGGGCGGCTCAATGCGGCGCTATTTTCCTGCGCCGCCAGGACTCGATGTTTTGAATCGGCAATCATGCTCTGCCCCAAGTGCCATTCACCGAACGTTCACAAGAGCCGCAGCGCCAACGCAGGATTGGTATTTCCGGCGCGCTTGTTCATGGTCTGGGTGCGCTGCCACTACTGCGGCACGAAATTTCGTCGCTTCGGCTTGCTCCCAGGCGCCGCCATCCCCGATGCCCCTGGGGAGCGGCAAGCAGCCGCCTGAGCCTCCGCGGCCGTCAAAGAAAGTGCATTTCCGAATCGCACTGGCAATCGCGGTTCTTGCTCTGGAAATAAATCGTCACGTCTCCGTCCGAACTGACTTTGATCGGATGGCTTCCCCAGAGATAGGCGGAACGGGCCGCCGTGGTTCGTGCCCCAAGTTGGCTTCCCACGCTCGGGTGCGAGCGGATCAACGCACCGACGGCCAGCAGGTGCGAGTCGTCGAAAATTACCGCGCCATCGACGCAGGCCATTTCGATCAGGCGTCGCTTCCTTCGCAATGAGCCGGCCTTCGTGCCCACGGCCGTGTCGGCCAACAGCCGGGCGAGCAATGCCTGGCCGGAATCCGGCTCCTCCGCCTCCATTCCGGCTCGCCACTCGCTGGCGACAAAGCTTTCCGAATTGAGGACGTGCGGCTGCATGCAATGGCCGGGATCATAAATCAGCAGCGCGCCCTGGCGGCGAAAGCTCAAGTCAAAAATCACCTGGAACAGGTTGCCGCCCACGTGGCGGTTCCCCAGGCAGCGGGCCAGGCTGTTCTTGAAGGTCCGCACGTCATATACCTTCCACTTCCGCCGCCGCCGTGCAGCCAGTAGTCCCGCCTGATTCATGATCACCACGTCGCCCTGCGCCGTCAGATGGGCCGACAGGTCCGCAGGCTTCATGATGCTGTGGATGGGGTGCAAGAACTCCGGATGGAACTGGTAGTGACGCGGGGGCTTCACTTGACCCCACTCCACCTCGCCATAGTCCATCAAACGCAGATCGGGATCCACCGTAAGGTAGGAAAAAGCCGAGGCAGCCAGGCGGTCCAGAAATTTTTGCAGATCCGGTTCGGTGATGTCGCCCGTTCCCTCGCCCTCGCGAATCAGAAGGTTGACGGCCACCGGTTGATTCTCGTACGTGCGCCGCGCCACGGTCTCCATATACTTGATCAGCCGCACCCAGTCGATCGTGGCGGAATGGATGCGCAGCCACTCGATGGCGAAATTCTCCAGCAGCACGTCGGTCAAGCCGGGAAGCCGGACGAAATGCTCCATCGTGAGCTCGCGGGTCCGGGCGCAGATTTGCCCCAAGAACGTCCGCAGGTTCGGCGTCAGCTTGCAGTGATTGTAGAAATAGGCCGTGTGGCCACCGATGGGCACGGAATACTTCTGCGGCCCGCATTCGGCCTCGTACCAATGGGGCACGAGACGAATGATTTCGCGGCCGATTTCGGCCTCGGTGCTGGCGCGAAGTACATCCGGCGGGGTCATAAGGCGGATAATAGCGGAAACCCACCGGCAGACCAAGACGTTTTTTTGCCGCCCAAATTGGGGAAACCAGCGGCCGGCGGCCCCGCGGCCGGCCATTGAACGCGGCACTCGCCAACCGTTAGGATATGATTTTTAGCCACGAGGGCCGACCCCGTTAGAGCGGATCGCTAATCTTCGAGATGCAGGTTGGAGTTCCAGGTTGACCAAGAGAGTCCATTTTCATCCGAACCTGATTTACTCGCCGGGCACGCAGGTGGTGGCGCTTCGCGATGTTGTGGACCAGGGGCATGTGCTGCATCCCCGCGGAGCCGTCGGCATTGTCGTGCGACCGCCGACGGAAGCTGAGCCGGGCTACCGTGTTCGCTTCCCCGACGACGTTGAGGCGACGCTGGCCAAACGCGATGTCATGGCCCTGGCCAGGTACAAAGAGGGCGAACTCGGCCATCAGGAAGTCGCCGCGGAGCAATGCAATCTTTACGAGCGGGTCATCTACCGCTGCGTAATTGGATCGAGGGCCTACGGACTCGACGATTCCGATTCGGATACGGATCGCAGGGGCATCTATCTGCCGCCGGCCGATCTGCACTGGTCGCTCTACGGTGTCCCCGAACAACTGGAAGACGACGACGCCCAGGAGGTCTATTGGGAAATCCAGAAATTCCTGGTCTTGGCGCTCAAGGCGAATCCCAACGTACTGGAATGTTTGTTTACGCCACTGGTCGAGATGACTACTCCACTCGGCGATGAGTTGCTCGCCATGCGTGATGTGTTTCTGTCGCGCATGGTGTACCAGACCTTCAACGGCTATGTCATGTCACAATTCAAGCGGATGCAGGCGCACCTGCGGAACCAAGGAACCGTCAAGTGGAAGCACGTCATGCACCTGATTCGTCTTCTGCTTTCCGGCACCGGAGTCTTGCGGGACGGATTCGTACCCGTTCGGGTTGAGAAACATCGAGAGGCGCTGTTGGCAGTTAAGAACGGCGAGATGCCGTGGGACGACGTGAACCGCTGGCGGCTTGCCCTGCACGAGGCGTTTGACAAGGCATTCGAGACGACCTCGCTGCCGGAACGGCCCGATTACGATCGGGCGAACCGCTTTCTGGTGAAGGCCCGCCGGTTGGCGGTGGAAGGGATGCGGTAATGACGAGCGATGGCACAAAGGCATTAGCAGCGGTTTCCGACGATCCTCGGCTGGCCCGGCAGGTAAGCGAGCATCCGTATCCCCTGATTTTCGCCACGGTCAGCGGTGCCCATCTCTACGGGTTCCCGTCGCCCGACTCCGACTACGATTTGCGGGGCGCGCATGTGCTGCCACTCGGCGAGGTGGTCGGATTGAAGCCTGGCCGAGAGACGATCACCGAATCCGGCATTCGCGAAGGCGTGGAAATCGACCTCGTGACGCACGACGTCAAGAAGTTCTTCGGGCTGATATTGCGGAAGAACGGCTACGTGATGGAGCAAATATTTTCGCCCCTCGTGGTGTACACCGGTCCGCACCACGAAGAGTTGAAGTCGATCGCCCGGACGTGCCTCACACGGCACCATGCCCACCATTATCTCGGATTCGCGGCCACGCAATGGAAGCTGTTCGAGAAAGAGAAGCCGCCGCACGTCAAGCCGCTGTTGTACGTCTACCGCGTACTGCTGACTGGAATTCACCTGATGCGAACCGGCGAAGTGGAGGCGAACTTGGTCCGGCTGAACGACGAGGCGAAACTCTCCCATGTTGCTGAACTGATCGAGCGTAAGAAAGCTGGGCCGGAAGCGTGCCGACTGGCAGAAGCGGACCTCTCATTCCACGAAAAGGAGCACGAACGGCTCTGCCGCGAACTTGAGTCGGCGTCCCAGGCGAGTCCTTTGCCCGAAGTACCCAACGGCGTCGCAGCATTGAATGACCTGTTGGTCCGAATACGATTGCAGGGCTAGGCGATTAGGGGCTGTTTCCCGACAAATCGTGCAACCAAACGAGGCGTCAGCGCCCGCTTTCCGCTGCCGGCCACTGCTCCTTCAGCACGGCGTACAGTTCCAGGTCCTCAAAAGCGTCCCACTTGCGGACGTGCTGCCGCAAGTGGCCTTCGTGGGCCATGCCCAGCTTTTGCAAGACGCGGCCGGAGGCCGGATTGCGCACGAAATGATGGGCGTAGATGCGGTTCAGGCCCAACCGCTCGAAACCGAAGTCCACGACCGCGCGGGCGGCCTCGGTACAGTAGCCTTGGTTCCAATAGGGCTTGCCGATCCAATAGCCAAGCTCCGCCCGCTGATCTTGGCGGTCGATCAAGAGCCCGACCGCGCCGATGAGCCGGGCGGCCGACAAGTGCCGCGGCTGATCAGGCTTGGCCGTCGCTGCCTTGAGCACCACGGCAAAGACGACTTGCTGGCCGAGCTCGAACCAATCGCGATGGTTGCCGATCCAGCGCTCGGCAAAGCCGTCTTCGTAGGGATGGGGGATATTCAGCGTGGTGTCGGCCACGGCGCGGTCGCCGGCCAGCCGCTGCACATCGTCGGCGTCGGTCATGCGAAATGGCCGCAACCGCAGCCGTGCGGTTTCAAGCGTCGGTTGGCGTCGCATGGTTCACCGAGCGAGCGTATTGCAGAAACGCCTTGGACAGATAGTCGATCAAGTCCCTGGCGGCGAGCGACACCTGGCCCATCTGCTCCGCGGCCAAATCGCCGGCCAGTCCGTGCAGATAGACGCCCAAGCGGGCGGCGTCGAACGGTTCGAGATGTTGCCCGATCAGCGCGGCAATCAAGCCGGTGAGCACGTCGCCCGCGCCGCCGGTGGCCATGCCGGGATTGCCCGTGGTGTTCAAGGTCTGCCGACGACCGTCGGTCACCAGCGTGCGATGGCCCTTGAGCACGACGACGATGTTCGAGCGGGCGGCCAACTGCACGGCGGCGTCCGCACGGGCGTCGCCGTCGAGTTTCCGGCCGATCAGCCGCGCGAACTCGCCGGGGTGCGGCGTGAGCACGCGCGGGCCGGCCGCCTCGGTGAGCGTTTCCGGCTCGGCCGCCAGCGCATTCAGCGCGTCGGCGTCCACGACCATCGGCTTCTGAATCTCCTGGTAGAGCCGCAAGACGAGTTGATCCAGGTCGAAGGAGCGGCCCAGGCCCGGGCCGACGGCCAGCACTGTGGCCTTCTCGGCCGCCTTGGCAATCTCGTCGAAGGCTTCCACGCTGATCCGGCCTTCGTCGTCGGCCGGCAACGGCTGCGTCATGTACGAGGGCTCGAATCCGGCCACGGTGTCCAAAATTGGGGCGGGCACGGCCAGCCGCGTCAGGCCCGCGCCGCCGCGGAGGGCGGACATACCAGCCAGGGCGGCCGCCCCGGCCATTCCGCGAGATCCGCCTACCACTAGGACCGAGCCAAAATCGCCCTTATGGGCCTCCGGCTGCCGCGGGGGAAGACGCGGCAATTCGCTTTCCTTGGCATCCATTGTCGGAAAAGCTCCGCGGTGTTCGGTTACGTGCTTTTCTGTCTGGCCCGCGCAACATTTCGCGCAATCAAGCCGGCAAGGTAGCCGCCCTTGAAGCCGGCATCGATGTTGACGACCGTGACGTTGGAGGCGCAACTGTTGAGCATGCCCAACAGGGCCGCCACGCCGCCGAAGCTGGCGCCGTAACCGATGCTGGTGGGCACGGCAATGACGGGGCAGGCGACGTATCCGCCCACCACGCTGGGCAACGCCCCTTCCATGCCCGCCACGACGACCACCGCGTCGGCCGCTTGCAACAGGGGGAGATTGACGATCAGGCGATGCGGGCCGGCCACGCCCACGTCCTGGATCAACTGCACTTCGGCCCCGCTCCAGAGGGCCGTTTCGCGGGCCTCCTCGGCGACCGGCAAGTCGCTCGTGCCGGCGGTGACAATCGTCACCCGGCCGCATGTAGCTCCGTTATTTTCATTCTCTTTGGCACCGGCAAAGTCAGTGGCACCCGTGTGAGGCGAAATGCGAAACGTCCGGCCGACGGCGTTATAGCGTCCGGCGGGGAACTTGGCCGTCAGTTCGGCGGCCTGACTAGGCGTCATGCGGGTGGCCAGCACCTCGGCCTCGTGGCGCAGCAGGGCGGCGAAAATCTTCTCCATCGCGGCGACGGTCTTCCCTTCGGCGAAGATCACCTCGGGAAAGCCGCAGCGGCGGTGGCGGTCGAGGTCCACCTGGGAGTCACCCAAGTCGGCGATCGCCGGGCCGCCAACCTGGCCGACAAACTCTTCGATCGACAGTTGGCCCGACAGCAGTTGGGCAGCCAGTTGTTTCAGTTCATGCGGGGCCATTTGGTTACAATATCTCCATCACCAGCAACCTACTCATACTCCACTCCCATCGTAGTCCGACTTGGGGGTAGCGTCAATTCGCTCCTGCGGGCCCCTTGCACGCTGGCCCCCCGTCAGGTCCAATTGTAAGGTTACAGACGGGAGACAGCATGGATCACCAAGCCCGACGCGACCGACTACGCAAGGCGTTCCTGAAGGCGGGCATCGACGCCTTGCTGGTCACTGATTTCACGAATGTTACCTATTTAACCGGCTTTACCGGCGACGACAGCTACCTGTTGGTCCGCCGGGACGGGGAAATCGTGCTCAGCGATCCCCGCTACACGACGCAATTGGGCGAAGAGTGCCCCGGCGTGGATTTGCATATCCGTCCCCCGGGAGCCACGATGATCCAGGCCGTCACAAGGGTCGTGCATGCGGGGCAGATCGGTCGCTTGGGGATTGAGGGCGATTCGATGACCGTGGGCCTGCGCGACCGGATCACGGCCAAGTTGCCCAAGACGGAGCTTGTGGCCACCTCGGGTCTGATCGAGAAGCTCCGCCAAATCAAGGACAAGGAAGAAGTCGCCCGGCTGCGCAAGGCCGTCTGGCAGGCGGAAAAGGCGTTTGCCGTGTTGCGGTCCACGCTCCGGCCGGAGATGACGGAGAAAGAAGCGGCCGACGAGTTGGAACATCAGTTGCGGCTGTTTGGGGCCAAGGACGCGGCCTTCCCCTCGATTGTGGCCGTGGGGCCGCGGGCGGCGTTGCCCCACGCCACGCCGACCGGGAAACGCATCGGCGAGGCCGATTTTGTCCTAGTCGATTGGGGGGCTAGCGAGGGGTTATACCGAAGCGACTTGACGCGAGTGCTGGTGACCGGTAGAATCTCGCCCAAATTTGAACGGATCTACCAAGTCGTGTTAGAGGGCCAAACCCGAGCCATCGCGGCGATTCGGCCCGGCGTCTCGGCCCATGACGTGGACAACGTTGCCCGCACCGTTATCGCCAAGGCCGGTTTCGGCCCCCGTTTTCGGCATGGACTGGGACACGGCCTGGGCCTCTTAGTCCATGAGGCGCCGCGGTTGGCCGTCAAGAACCCTACCATTCTCAAGCCGGGAATGGTCGTGACCGTGGAGCCGGGCATTTATCTGCCGGGCTGGGGCGGCGTTCGGATTGAAGATGACGTGCTGGTGACCCGGACGGGACACGAAGTCCTCACCCATGCACCCAAACGGCTGGAAGCCGTGGTGGTCGCTTAGCACGACAAATCACTTGCGGCCCATTGTGGCAGCCTTATGCGAGGAAGCTCATGAACGTGCCTGCAGCGTCCGGCCAGGACATCTTCGATGTCCGCAAGATTCGTCGCCTCGTCGAACTCATGAAGGAACATGATCTCACCGAGATCGATCTGCACCAGGGCGAAGTGCGGATCCAACTTCGTCGCTCGGGTACCGGGGCGCCCTCCGTAATCCCCTCCGCCGCCGCGCCGCAGGTGCCGCTTGCAGCGGCGGGCCGGCCGGCGCCCGAATCCGAGACGCCGCCTGCCGAGCCGCGGGCCACGAATCTCACGGTCATCAAGAGCCCCATGGTGGGGACGTTTTACTCGGCTGCCGATCCGGATTCGCCGCCCTTCGTCAAGGTGGGAGACCACGTCGGACCGGAAACCACCGTCTGTATCGTCGAGGCCATGAAAGTCTTCAATCAGATCCCGGCCGAAGTGTCGGGCCGCATCGTCGCCGTCCTGGCCGAGAACGGCGCACCGGTGGAGTTCGGGCAGCCTTTGTTCAAAGTCGATACGCGGGAGTAGCCGTGTTCAAACGCATCCTCGTGGCCAACCGTGGCGAAATCGCCTTGCGCATCTTTCGCGCGTGCCGTGAACTGAACATCGAGACCGTGGCGATTTTCAGCGAGGCCGACCGGGGCGCCGCCTACCTGGAGTTGGCCGACGAGGCCTATTGCGTGGGGCCGCCGAAGGCCGCCGACAGCTACTTGAAGATCGACCGGGTCATCAGCGCGGCTGAGATCGGCAACGTGCAGGCGATCCATCCCGGCTACGGTTTCCTGGCCGAGAATCCCCATTTTGCCGAGATCTGCCGCAGTTGCGAGATCGAGTTCATCGGGCCTACGCATGAGGCCATGGCCTTGGTGGGCGATAAGAACGCCGCCCGGCGGCTGGCCCAGCAAATCGGCGTGCCCACCGTGCCGGGCAGCGAAGGCCTGGTGGAAGGCGAGGCGGATGCCGTCTCTCTCGCCCACAAGCTGGGCTTTCCGGTGCTCATTAAAGCGGCGGCGGGGGGCGGTGGCCGCGGCATGCGCGTGGCGCTGAACGATCTGGCCCTGAAGGCCGCCATTCAGCAAGCCCAGGCCGAGGCCGAGGCGGCTTTCGGCAACTCCGACATCTATCTGGAAAAATACGTCGAGCATCCCCGCCACGTGGAAGTGCAGGTGCTGGCCGACACGCACGGCAACGTCGTCCACCTCTGGGAGCGCGATTGCAGCATGCAGCGGCGGCATCAGAAACTGGTGGAGGAAAGCCCCGCGCCCCGCCTCGATCCGAAGACGCGGGCCACGATGTGTGATGCCGCGGTCCGCCTGGTCCGTGCCGCCAACTATACCAACGCCGGCACGGTGGAGTTCATCGTGGCCCAGTCGGGCGAGTTCTACTTCATCGAAATGAACGCCCGCATCCAGGTCGAGCATCCGGTGACGGAGCTGATCACCGGTATCGATTTGATCAAAGCCCAGATCCTGGTGGCGGCCGGCGAGAAACTCCCGGTGCAGCAGGAGCAGATCGTGCAGCGGGGAGTGGCGATCGAGTGCCGCATCAACGCGGAGGACCCGGAGAAGAAGTTCCGGCCTACCCCGGGCACAATCACGAAGCTGCGGATTCCCGGCGGCTTCGGCGTGCGTTTCGATTCGCACGTCCACGAGGGGTACGTGGTTTCACCCTATTACGATTCGATGATCGGCAAGCTGATCGTTCACCAGCCGACCCGCCGCGAGGCCATCGCCTGCATGAAGCGGGCATTGCAAGAGTTGCACATCGAGGGCGTCAAGACGACTATCCCGCTGCATCAGAAGATCCTCGATCACGCCGCCTTCAACGAGGCGCGCGTCGACACCACGTTCATCGAGCGGACGTGGTTGAGCTGAGGGGTACCATGACGCAACGCGAAGTCATTCGTTTGGTCCTGGAAGGGAAAGAACCTCCGTACGTCCCGTGGTCGATGGGGTTTACCAAGGAGGCCAGGCAGAAACTCCAGCAACATTTCGCCTGCGACGACATCGAGCTGCCCTTGGACAATCATTTCCTCCGCTTGGGCAGCGACATGGGCTTCTTTGACGAGTTGGGCAACGACCGCGTCCGCGACGTCTTCGGCGTCGTGTGGGACCGCAGCGTCGACAAGGACATCGGCAACGTGGAAGGGCATGTACTGCCCAGGGCGAGCCTGGACGGCTACCAGTTTCCCGACCCCCGTGATCCGCGTTTTTTTGCCGACATTCCGGCCAAAACTGCCCGCTTTCCCCACCGCTTCCGCGTCTTTCAGATCGGTTTTTCGCTCTACGAGCGGGCGTGGACGCTGCGGGGCATGGAAAACCTGATGATGGATTTCCACGACCACCCTCGTTTCGTCCGCGAGTTGCTCGGCCGGATTGCCGACTACAACCTCGAACAGGTGGACGAAGCATTAAAATATGATATCGACGCCGTCTACTTCGGCGACGATTGGGGCCAGCAGCGCGGCTTGCAGATGGGGCCCCGGCGATGGCGGGAGTTCATTTACCCGATGCTGCAACGGATGTACGGCGCCGTGCGCGACGCCGGCAAGTTCGTGATGATCCACTCCTGCGGCGACGTGGACGAGCTGTTCGACGAACTGATCGCGGCGGGACTGAATTGTTTCAATCCCTTCCAGCCGGAAGTGATGAACGTCTATGAACTGCTGCCGCGCTACCGCGGGCGGCTGGCCTTCCACGGCGGCTTATCCACGCAGCGGACCTTGCCTTTTGGAACCCCCGACACGGTCCGAGCCGAGGTCCGCCGGCTTCTGGACCTGGGCCGCGAGGGAGGTTACATCTTTGCGCCGGCCCACGACGTCGAAGGCGACGTCCCCTTGGAGAACATGCTGGCAGCCATCGAAATGGTCCAGCGGCAGCCGGGATACCTAGCGGACCGGCCCCTTCTTTCACCGATAACCAGCGAGTAACCACGGAGTCTTTGCGGAGCATTCCCATGAGCAACACGTTGTCGAGGCCTCCTCATCTTGATTCGAACATTCGCCGCGTGGCGATCCTGTTTGCCGGCGGTCCTGCCCCGGCGGCCAACGCCGTGATCTCCACGGCGGCCGTCTCCTTTCTGCGCAACAACATCGAAGTCTACGGCATCCGGCACGGTTATTCGCACCTCGTCGAATACGCCCCCGACCATTCCATGGTCGAAGGCCGCGACTATATCCGCATCACGCACAGCGTATTGAAGCGGACGCGCAACAGCCAGGGCATCATCATCGGCACCGCCCGCACCAACCCCGGCAAGGACGTCTCGCGGCCGGAGCATTTGCAGGACGCCAAGCGCACGGCCGCCTTGAAAACGGTGTACGACGCCCTGGTGTCGATGGGCGTCGACGCCCTGATCTCCATCGGCGGCGACGACACGCTCAAGTCGGCCAACAAGTTCAAGCTTTACCAGGAGACGCTGCCGCCGAAGCACAAGCACATCCCGGTGATCCATCTGCCCAAGACCATTGACAACGACTACTCGGGCATCGACTTCACCTTCGGCTATTTCACCGCGGTGGAAGTCCTGGCCGGCGAGATTCGCAATCTGCTGGCCGACGCCGAGTCGAACCGCAGCTATTTCATCGCCGAGACGATGGGCCGCAGCGCCGGTTGGTTGGCCTACGGGGCCGCCATCGCTGGCGAAGCCAGCCTGGTGATCAGCGTCGAAGACATCACGGGCAAGTACGAGGCCAGCGAGGAAATCGCCGACTTGCAGACCGGCAAGACCACCATCCGCCGGGTGATGGACCTCGACGAAGTGGTCAAGCGGATCGTGGCCACGATGCGCGTCCGCGAAGAGGCCGAAGGAAAGGAGTTCGGCGTGGTGATCATCGCCGAGGGACTGGCCGAGTTCTTGCCGCAGATGCACATCGAGGGCGTCCCGCGCGACGAGCACGGCCACATCGCGGTGTCCAAGCTCAGCCTGGGCAAGCTTTTCGCCGACCTGGTGAGCAAGGAGTATACCGCGCAGACCGGCAAGAAGCGCCGCTTGACCGGCGTGCAGCTCGGCTACGAGTGCCGCTGCGCCCGCCCCCAGGCCTTCGACGTCATGCTGGGCAGCCAACTGGGCGTGGGCGCCTATCGCGCGCTGGTGGAAAAACGGTTCGACGGTGTGATGGTCTCGGTCTCCGGGCAGTTGAACCTCAACTACGTGCCCTTCCATCAGTTGGTCGATCCGGCCACGCTGGTCACCGTGGTCCGCTACATCGAACCGGACAGCGATTTCCATCGCCTGGCACGGTTCCTGGAAACGTACGTGCACGAATGACGCCGGCCGTCACTGGCAGGTGGCGAGCGACGCATGTGACAGCGTCGGCGCATGTGCCAGCGCGGGGGTCAGGTCCGTGTTGGCGAAGAGGTGAACCAGTTCGACCACATTGTCGACCTGCATTTTTTCCAGCACGGTGGCCCGGTGCTTGGCCACGGTTTTTTCGCCGATGCCCAGCTCTCGGGCGATCTGCTTGCAGCGTTCGCCCGCCATTAACAGGTGGAGCACCTCGCGCTGTCGCGCGGAGAGCTTTTCCATCTGTCGGCTCAACTCGGTCTTGTGACTGATCTGGCGTTGCTGGCGGGCGTAGCAATCGAGCGCCTCGCGGATGCGGGCCGCCAGGACCTGGAGATTGACCGGCTTCTCCAGAAAATCGAGGGCCCCGGCGCTCATGGCCTTGACGGCTGTGGAGATGTCGGCGCAGCCGGAAATCATAATGGTCGGCATGCCCCTTCTCATTTCGCGGCGGCGACATTCGTGTTTTCCGGATCGGCCGCCGAGAATACCCCTTTCTTCGACCGGACAGCCACCATTCGGTAGAAAACCGCCACGGATACGGAAAACGCCCCCCCCGGTTTAACGGGCCAATCGAGAAGCGATGTGGCCGCTCCCTGTTGATGCTCGCCACCGTTAGTTGTGAGCTCCGCCAACTGCCGGCTGGGAAACGGCGCCGAGAGACATGCCCATCGGCGCGGTGACGGGCGGGCGCTTGGGCGCCGCCTTGGCGGCCGCGGGCAGCTTCAGCGTGAAGGCCGTCCCCTTGCCCACACTGCTGTCGACTCGGATGCGACCGTGATGGGCCTCGATGATATCGCGGCACATCGACAGCCCCAAGCCCGTGCCTCCCTTGCCGCTGGCGTCGGGTCCGTTTTTCGTCGTGTAGAAGGACTCGAAAATGCGCGGCAGCTTGTCGGCCGGAATGCCGCAACCGTTGTCCCGCACCACCAGATCGATCATATCGTTTTCGGCGTCGTACAACAGCTTGATCCAGAGACGGCCCCCGCCGGGCATCGCTTGCCGGGCATTGATCAACAGGTTCAAGAGGACTTGCTGAATCTGGTTGCCGTTGACGTAGGCCGCCGGGATCGGCTGGAAGGTCTTCTCGACCACCACGCGGTACTTGTTCATCTCGCGTTCGAGCAATAGCAGCGTGTTGTCGACCAACTTGATCAGGTCGGTCGATTCCTGGCCGCCGGAGCGGTTGCGGGCCATGCTGAGCACGGTGTTGGTAATTGTCGCCGCCCGATTCGCGGAAATTAGGATCTTGTCGAAACACTTGTCCCGCGTCGGCGCGTCCTTGTGCCGCGCGCCCATCTTGGCATAGTTCAGGATCGTCATCAGCACATTGTTGAACTCATGGGTGGTGGTGCCAACCAACTCCCCCAACGCGGTGAGCCGTTGAGCCTGGGCGAGCTGTTGTTTGAGGATTTCGACTTGTTGCTGCAAGACTTGAACATCGCCCGTCCCATTAGTTGCCACGGCTGGTTTCTCCGCTCTTATCTATGGTTCGCAGAACGCCATTCTCGCCTGGTTGCCCCAGCATTGGCGTTCTCACAATCTTCCCGAATCCACGTGCTTTAACTGCAAGCAGTAGAAGCACTTATCACGTTGGCGCTATCGTCGAACTCGCCTCGCCGACTATAGCCGAAGCCGCTATAATCGCCGCTTCGAGAGGACGGCGAGCAGTACAATTTGGCAGAACGGGCCAGAGCCGCATTGCACAAATTGCACAAGGCAAATTGCTCCCTCTCTCCTCCCTTTTCTTCTTGCCAAGGATCAGGCGATTTGGAGAACCTGGGATGCATACCGTAGAGATGCTGGAACAAGCGCTCGACTTAGCAACGCGGCTCGGCTACACGATCCGCCAAGACGGATTGGCCGGCTGCGGCGGAGGCGGATGCGAGTTAAAGGGCCGGAAATTGTTTTTCCTCGATCTCGACCTCGGGCCAAACGAACAGCTCGACCAGGCCCTGGAAACCCTTCGCCGCGAGCCCCAAGCTGTTGAGCTGCCAATGCCGCAGGAATTGCACGACTTGCTGAAACTGCGCAAGAGCGCGTGATCCGGAACAGAACGCGGCATAGGCGGTTGCCGCTTACCGATACAGTCCGTGCGTCTGGATGTACATCTCCACCGCCGGAGGGATGCGGTAACGGATGCTCTGACCCAGGTGAACTCGACGGCGCAGGTCGGTACTGCTGGTGCCGATCTCCGGCATCTCGACCTGGTGGCAACGCATGGCCTTGATTCGCTCGTCGCTGGCTAGTCCGCGGAGACAATCGAAATCGATCGCGCCGGCAACGGGCCGGCGAACAACCACCGGCATGGCCAACTCGCACACGCGGTGGGTCTCGCGCCAATGGGGCAGGTCCAGGAACATGTCGGCTCCCATGAGGAAGAACAGCTCTTGCTCGGGGGCTTCCTCCCGGAAATGGGCGAGCGTATCCACCGTATAGTTCACGCCGCCGCGATCGATCTCGTAGCGGCAGACCGAAAACGCCGGATTACCCGCCGTGGCCAACTCGAGCATCGCAATCCGGTCCGCCGCGGGCGTCAGTTCCCGTCCCTGCTTATGTGGCGGCACGGCGGCCGGCAGAAACCATACCGCGTCCAGCCGGCATTGCTCCCGGCACGACTCCGCCAGGAGCAGATGCCCGTAATGGACCGGGTCAAAGGTTCCGCCGAAAATGCCGATTCGCAAGGGAGGGATCAGGCGGCAGGGGCCAGGAATTAGCATGGGTTTAGCCACTGCGTCCACGCGGTGAAACGGGCAACGTCGGACCGAGGAGCTTTCTAGCCTTCGCTTGAAGGATGGCGACGAAGTTGTTGGCTTGAATGTATCCTTCGTATTCGGTCCGCTCGGAATCGGTCAACTCACCTACTGTGTTCTTCGAGGCTAACTCCTCGATCCGCGCCCTTAGCGAGTCATCACCGCGATACGCGGCCAGTGCACGGGCCTGTTCGATGCTGAAGAAATTGAGAATCGGGTCCGTGCCACGCTCGAATGCCGCCAAGTCGACAGTAGTCGCCATGCTCGCCTCCTGACGCGATTCGCTCTCCCTGCCGTCATTCTATTCGGTCATCTTCTTGGCTCAAATAGAGAAGCAGAGGCGATTTGAGGCATACACGATCCCCCCAAACGCCAGTGCGAAGACTCTAAGGCAGCCCGCGGGAAATAATCTACCAGGGCTTGGGATGGATCACGAGGCTCCATTTGGGGAGGAGTTTCGAGCGTTCGAGACGCGTTGCAATGGGACGGAACTCGCGGGATGAGAGAC
>Ga0181520_10004173_pt1 | contig 24504 bp, 17 predicted proteins | sample PEATcosm2014_Bin_29_FD_132451 | JGI IMG/M metagenome (GOLD analysis project Ga0181520, IMG submission 132451) | Peatland microbial communities from MTU Mesocosm Facility, Houghton, MI, USA - PEATcosm2014_Bin02_30_metaG | ecosystem: Environmental > Terrestrial > Soil > Wetlands > Peat | place...
CACCCGTGCCGCCGTGCTGGAGCGCGAACGCTGCTTCTTCGAGCTTCTCGCGACCGAGCCGCTGCCCGCGGCGCCGGGAGTTGCGGCACTGATCCAGGCGGCGCGTGATCGGGCCGATGTGCGGCTCGCCATCGCCACCTCCGGCAATCGGTCCAAGCAAGTGCAGGTGATCGAGGGGGCGGGCCTGAAGCTGGAATGGTTCGATGTCGTCATCACCGGGGACATGGTGGCCCGAAAGAAGCCGGACCCGCTGATCTACCAACTCGCCGCCGAGGGCCTCGGCCTGCCGCCAAATCGCTGTATCGTGATTGAGGACGCGCCGTCCGGGGTCAAGGCGGCAAAAGCGGCGGGATGCCTGTGTGTGGCAGTAATGAGCAGCGTCGGGGCCGAGGAACTGGCGGGTGCGGACAGGATCGTCGGGAGTTTGGCAGAGGTGTCGCTGGAGGGGCTGGAGGCCCTGTTATGAAAGGAAGATCGCTCGTGTGGATCGCTATCCTGTTCGGTCTGCTGCTTTCGCTTCTGTGCTGCTCCGCCATCTGCAGCGAGGCTCCGGAGAGCTTCCGGCCCCCTGCGGTGCCGCTCGTCGCCTGCGATCCGTATTTCAGCATCTGGTCGTGCGCCGACCGGCTGACCGATGACTGGCCGCGACACTGGACGGGCAAGCCACAAGCCCTCCAGAGCATGATGCGTGTCGACGGCCAGGTCTACCGCCTGATGGGCCCGGAGCCGAAGACCGCGCCTGCCGCGACGCAGGTGACCGTCGAAGTTCTGCCGACGCGGTCGATCTACAGGTTCGAGACGCCGGAGGTGGCGGTCACGCTCACCTTCATGACCGGCTCGCTGCCGGATAACATCGAAGTGCTCTCGCGTCCGGTCACCTACCTGACCTGGGATGTGCGCGCCCGCGACGGTAAGAGCCACGCAGTGTCCGTCTACTTCGACAGCACTGCCGAGGCTGCCGTCAACACGCCGGATCAGCAGGTCGTCTGGTCGCGCGAGAAGATTGCCGGTCTCAGCACGCTGCGCTTCGGGAGCCGCGATCAGCCGATCCTGGGCAAGAAGGGCGATGATCTGCGGATCGACTGGGGATACCTGTATATCGCCGCGCCGCAGTCGCAGTCTCCCAAGTGCGTCGTTGCGCCATTCGCCGCCGCTCGGAACGGCTTTGCCGACACCGGCGCGATCCCGGAGACCGATGATACGCGGATGCCGCGCGCGGTTGAGGATGATTGGCCCGTCGCAGCGTTCGTTTTCGACCTCGGCAAGGTCGGCGCGCGGACGGTCTCGCGGCGCCTGATGCTCGCTTATGATGACATCTACGCCATCGACTACATGCACCAGCATTTGCGGGCGTATTGGCGGCGGAACGGAGCCGAGGCAGCGGACCTGCTGAAAGCTGCGGCGAAAGACTACACCTCGCTGCAGAAGCGCTGCGCGCGATTCGACGAGGAACTCATGGCCGACCTGCGCAAGTCCGGGGGCGATAAGTACGCGCGCTTCTGCGCGCTGGCCTTCCGGCAGTGCCTGGCAGGAGTGAAGATCGCCGCCGACGCCAATGGCCGACCGATGATCTTCCCGAAGGAAAACTTCAGTAACGGGTGCATCTCGACCGTCGACGTCATCTATCCGATGGACCCGTTCTTCCTGCTGTTCAGCCCCACACTGATGAAGGCCTCGCTCGTGCCGGTGCTGGAATACGCCGCTTCGAACCGCTGGCCGTTCCCGTTCGCCCCGCACGACCTGGGCACATACCCCAAGGCCATCGGGCAGGTCTACGCCATGGGCGGCAACGAGGGCGACATGATGCCGGTCGAGGAGTCCGGCAACATGCTGATCCTCCTCGCAGCTCTGGCGCACAGTGAGGGGAACGCAGATTTCTCCGTACGGTACTGGGACAGCATCACCAAGTGGGCCGAGTATCTCAAGAAGCAGGGCCTCGACCCCGCCAACCAGCTTTGCACCGACGACTTCGCCGGGCATCTGGCGCACAACGCCAACCTCTCGATCAAGGCAATCACCGGACTGGCGGCCTATGCGTCGCTTTGCGACATACGCGGAAAGAAGCGGACGGCGCAGACTTACCGCAAACTGGCGCAGGAGTACGCCGCGAAATGGGCGCAGATGGCCGACGACGGCGACCACTACCGCCTCGCCTTCGACGCGAAAGGCACCTGGAGCCAGAAGTACAACCTGGTGTGGGACAAGATCCTCGGCTTCGGCCTCTTCCCCGCCGCGGTAGCCGAGAAGGAGATGGCCTTCTACCGCAAGTCGCTGAACCGCTACGGTCTCCCGCTCGATAGCCGCCAAACCTGGGCGAAGGTCGACTGGACGACCTGGACGGCGACGCTCACCGGCAAACGCGAGGACTTCGAGGCGATCCTGTCGCCGATGTACGACTTCCTCAGCGCGACCCCGCAAAGAGTGCCGATCACGGACCTGTACTGGACCCTGGATGCGAAGGAAGTCGGTATGCAGGCGAGGCCGGTCATCGGCGGAGTGTTCATCAAGCTCCTGTACGACCCGGAAGTCTGGCATAAGTACACAAGCCGCGACAAGACGTCTCCGGGCGCGTGGGCGGCTTTCCCGAAACCGCCGCAGATCGAGGTCATCGTGCCCTCGGCGCAGACCCAGCCGGCGCTGTGGCGGTACACCATCGACAAGCCTGCCGATAGCTGGTACAAGCCGGACTTCAACGCCTCCGGGTGGCGCGAGGGGCCATCGGGGTTCGGCTCTCCGGGGACGCCGGGAGCCGTCGTGGGCACGGAGTGGCATTCCGACGACATCTGGATCCGTCGGGACTTCACACTGCCGGAGGGCGACTACACGAAGGCGCGGCTGTGGCTGCATCACGATGAGGATGTTGAGGTCTACATCAACGGCGTGCCGGCGGCGCAGCAGGGCGGATATATAACCGAATACGAGCTGGTCGACCTGAACCCCGATGCCGTGAAGGCGCTGAAGCCGGGCAAGAACGTCATCGCCGCGCACTGCCACCAGACGGTCGGCGGGCAGTACGTTGACATGGGGATTGTGAGGGTGAAGTGACGGGGATGGAGCCGTTGTACCCGATGAGCTGGTCTGCATTCAATGTGCGCAGCATCATAGGACGGACCAACGGCTTCGACCACGAAGACTCGAAGACACGAAACGACAGCACACGTCCCGACAGGACGGGTTGGGTCGTTTAGTGTCCTTGTATCTTCGTGGTCAACCCTTCTCATTGGCCTCGGTTACGCCGGACTGGGAAACAGTTAGACAGGGAGGAGCCGGAGGCCAGGCGGTAGAATCGCGGAACTCAATCTGCGTTCACCATGTAAGTGATTCCGGGACGGACCGACGATTCTTACTACGAAGACTCGAAATCACGAAACGACAACGATATGATCGGCGCTCTATTGCCGTTTCGTGATTTCGAGTCTTCGTGGTCAACTCTTCTCCTTGGTCTCGGCTACGCCGGACTGGGAAACAGTCAGACAGGGAGGTCGCCAAGTTGTCACAGATCAGTTGCGATCAGGTTGCTGCGAAAATCAATTCCTACCGCGAACAGGCGCTGGAATGGCTACAGGAGATGATCCGGCACCCCAGCACCCAGGGCAATGAGGCCGGCGTGCAAGCTTACATCAAGGGCTTGCTCGAGGGTGAGTTGGGCCTTCCCGTCGAGTATCGCGAGATCCCCGACAGCATCATGCAAGACCCCGACTACTGCCACAACGAGAGCGAGTGCTCGTATGCCGGGCGTCACAACCTCGTGAGCGTGCAAGAGGGCAGCGGCGAGGGGCGAAGCCTCATCATCCAGTCCCACGCCGATGTTGTGCCCGGCGACGACTGGGACGGCTACACCCCGCGCTGGGATGGCGAGTACGTCACCGGCCGGGGCGCGATGGACTGCAAGGGGCAGATCGTGATGATCCTGCTGGCCTTGCGCGCGCTGAAGGCGCTGGGCTACCAGCCCGCCGGGCGCATCGAGACGCAGATCGTGATCGAAGAGGAGCCGGGCGGCAACGGGGCGCTGTCGCTCATCCGCCAGGGCTGCCAGGCGGACGCGTGCGTGGTGTGCGAGGCCTCAAGCATGAACGTCTTCCCCGCGAACCGTGGGGCCGTGTGGTTCCGGGCCACGACCACCGGCGTCGCGACGCACATGGGCCGGCGGCACGAGGGCGTCAATGCCATCGAAAAGATGATGGAAGCGATCAAGTGGATGCTTGTGTACGAGAACGAGCTAATCGCCGCCAGCAAGGGCAATCCCCTATTCGACCGCTACGCAAGCCCGGTGCAGCTTTGCTTGGGGATGATCCACGGCGGGCAGTGGCCGTCGCGGGTCTGCGACAAGGTGGAGCTGGAGGGCGGGGTCGGGTTCCTCCCGAACAAGACCATCGCCGAGATCAAGCAGGAGCTTTGGGATGCCGTCATGCGCACCGATGACGAATGGCTTAAGGCGCATTTCGCACTAGAGTACCCGAAGCTAAAGAAAGACGCCTACCAGATCGACCCGAAGCACCCCTTCGTAACCACATTCCACGGCGCAGTGACCGACTGTGGCATCGAAAGCGACGTATACGGCTGGAACGTGAGCTGCGACGCGGCGCTCTACGCCCGGATGGCGGGCATCCCGACCATCGTCTACGGCGTGGCGGACATCGGCTCGGCGCATGGGGCGGACGAGAAGGTGCGGTTCGAGGACATCATCATCGCGGCGCAGGGGCTGGCGATGGGGATCATGCGGTGGTGCGGGTAGGGAGGACGGCTTCCTACCCCCTCGCCCCGCTTCGCGGGGCACTCCCCCTCCCTCGTAGGGAGGGGGAGACGCCTAACGACGAACGGCTCGCGGGCGGGACGCCCGCGCCACGCGGGCTCTTTACTCCGGCGGGGGAACCGGGCGGGCATTCAACATGATGCGGACGTTGCTGCCCAGCAGGCGCATGAGACCCTCGGCGGCGCGGTACTGGTCGAACCCGGTGATGGCGCAGGCGTAGTTGCGGACGCGCATGAGCAGCGCCCTGCTGTTGCCGGCCGTTCGTCCGTATAGCGCGGCATTCCCCAGGCCCGCAACGGGGTTGGCCTGTGGGCTGAGAGACAAGACCCTCTGCAACTCCCCGTACAGCCGCTCCCCATCGGCATCATCGACCCCTTCGAGCACCACCAGCTTGATTTCGGCGGTGCGGGGCAGGCCCGACCGTTTCCCCGCCGGCGCGAGGTAGTATGCCGGAAGGTCTTCATCGTAAATGGCGGTGATTCCGTTGGTCAGCATCGGCTGCCCCATGACACCCCGGCGGGCGAAGCGGGTGTCGCAGGGGCGGAGGTTCGCGGTGGGTAGAAGGCTTAGCGGCGGGGGCAGCGGCGGCGCAGACGGCAGTGCGGCGAACAGGGCCTCGCCCAGGTTGGAGCAGGCGGCTCTAGCCTTCTCGCTTGGCTGTGTCGGGATGAGGCGGACGTAAAGCGGGCCGCGCCAGATGTGAAGCTGCGGGCCGTTCCAGAAGCTCATGGCGGCGATCAGCGCGGATGTTGTCTTCTCAGTGCGCCCCTGGGCGAACGCGCCGAAGGCATCCATGTCGTCAGGGAATGCGAACACGTCGATAGCGATGCTTCCCTCGGTCGCCGACTTGAGCGTTGCGGACACGACCCAGCGGAGGTCATACATGAGAAACCGATCCGCCTCGCCGCGCAGGTAGTCCCGCAGACCCTCGCCTGTGTGGGTCTGCGGCCCGGCGGATAGCGACCAGCCCTGCATGCCGGGGAGTGTTATGCGCAGCAGCGTTGCCGCTTGGGCAGGGTCTGTGGGCCACGAGGCTTCCGTGGACACATGGCCTGCATCGGCGGAGGGCGACGCGACCGGCTGGTCTGCGGCATTGACACAGGCTGCAAAGAGTGCCGCCAGCGTGCAGGTCATCAGCAGCGGACGGCGAATAACCTGGTTGTACCACCGGATTTGATGAAGGGTTTTCGACATGGCATTGACGCAACGCATCGGAGTTTCGACCCACTTCCTGCCTGCCGTGCACGGTGAGGACTTGTGGGTGGCATTGCAGCAAGTTTTGGAGGCGGGGATCAGAGGCATCGAACTGGTGCCGGCGGACTACCAGGGTCGCTTGAACGCGAAGTACACGATCCGCAACGTCGGCCTGTGGCCGCGTGGTTTCGGCCGAGCCGACCGCAACCGGTTGCGCGGCATGTTCGCGCAGTTCGATACGGTGACGATCCACAGCCCGCACCTGGGCCTCAACATCGCCTGCGTGAACCCGGGCATCCGCGAGGAGACCGCGCGCCAGTACATCGAGTGCATCCAACTGGCGATCGACACCGGCGCGAGGGTCGTCACCTTCCATCCGGGGAAACAGACGCCCGGTATCGTCACCGATCCCGAGGACATCATACGACCGATGGTGCGATTCGGCAAGCTGGCGTGCGAGATCGCCGAGGGGCATGACATCCGGTTCGGCTACGAGGCGCGGAACTTCGAGCAGCTCAAGCGGGTCATCAAGGAAGTGAACGACCCGCGCTTCGGCATCTGCCTGGACCTCGGTCACGCGGTGATGGGCGGACACACCCCCCGAGAGTGGATCGAGCACTTCGGCGACAGCATCGCCGAGATCCACGTCAACGGCGTCTACCATGATGTAAACGGAATGGTCGAGCACCAGCCGCTGGACCGTAACAATGCAATCGACTATGACGACACGTTGGCGGCGCTCTACGCTTGTGGCTACGCAGGCCCTTTCCAGTGCGAACTGCAGGGTCTGGACATCGCGGACACGCTGCTCATCTGCCTGGATGCCCGCGAGCGCCTGAATGCGATATGGAACGGCCTCGTCCCTCCTGTTCCCGATGTGGCGGACGAGGAGGCTATGGGGGAGAACACGCCGGACGAAGAAGACGTCATTCCCCCTGGCGAGCCGGAAGTGCTCGCGCCGGAGCAGGGACGAACAGCGAGTGATAGCGATGAGCAATCCTGAGGAGTTCGCGTGCGCATACTGCCAGCCGGGCTCATACGAGGTCCGCATCTGCGATGAATGCGGCGAGGCTGTCTGCTCGGTGTGCGACAACGGGATGATCTGCGCCGAATGCGGGGAGAGCTACGCCTGCGAGGAGTGCGCGGCGGAATGCCCCGGGTGCAGCAAGCCGATCTGCTCGGAGTGCGGGGAGTGCTACACCTGCGAAAGCCCCGACGGCGGCACGGATGAGATCTGGTATTGCGAGGACTGCTTCGACGAGGCGTTCTTCGTGTGCGATTCCTGCGGGCGCGAGTTCGAGCGCGGCGGAGCGGAGATTTGCGAAATGGACGACCTGGAGATCTGTGCGGCGTGCGCGGAGGAGATCGAGAGGAATCTTGAGGCGCCGGGGTAATGGCAACCTCACCCCGCCCCTTTCCGAACAAGGCGAAACGGCGTCTGCCTCTTTCAGTCGGCGTAACCGGAAGCAGTGGGTGAATTGACCACGAAGACACCAGGGCACTAGACGACTGGGCCAGTGTATCCGTGCAGCGCCGTTTTGTGCTTTCGCGTCTTCGTGGTTCAGTCCGCTTCCCTCACCCCGAACACGCGCCGAACCCCGACACGCTATTCCCTGCCGGTCCTCACCATCGCCTTCACGGTCTCTCCTCGGCGCACCGCTGCCAACCCCTCGGCGATGTCGTTCAGCGCATACCGGTGCGAGATCAGCGGCTCCACCTTCACCCGCCCTGAGGCCAGAAGAGCCAGGGCGCGGGTGTCGGTGAGCGGGTTTGTGAACGTTCCCCTGATCGTCAACTCGTTGTGGAAGACGTCGTAAGGCTTGATCGGCACCTCGAGGTCCTGCGGGCAAACGCCGAAAAACAGCACCGTTCCACCTCGGCGCGCCAGTGACAGGGCCACGTTTGCCGTCGCGGCTATGCCTGCCGCCTCGATGACCACATCGGCTCCCCCATCGGTCAGGTCGCGGACCACCCCCGGCAGGCTCTCCCCCACCTCGGAAGGATCGAGCGTCACGTCAGCGCCCAGGCTGCCAGCCAGTGCGCGCTTCGCCGGCTGCGGCTCGCTGACGATCACCTGCGCCGCGCCGGCGGAGCGGGCTAGCTGCATGAGGATCAGGCCGATGCTTCCGCCGCCGAGTATTGCAACCCGGTCTCCGGGGCGGATGCCGGCGAGGTCGATCCCGTGCAGACAGCAAGAAGTCGGCTCCATCATCGCCCAAAGCTCCAGCGGGAGAGCGTCGGACACGGGGATCGCGAGCTGGGCCTCGACGAGACAGAACTCGGCGAAGGCTCCGTTGTAGGTCACCCCGCACGCGGTGGAGTTGCGGCACAGATGAAAACGCCCGACGCGGCAGAAATCGCACACGCGGCACGGGTTATTCGGGTTCACCGTGACCTTCGCGCCAACCGATACCGAAGAGACGCTCTCGCCCACGGCCTCGATGACGCCGCTGAACTCGTGGCCGGGGATGATCGGGTAGGAGGCATAGTAGCCGCCGCTCTGGATGTGCAGGTCAGTGCCGCAAATGCCGCAGGCCTCGACGCGAACAAGCGCCTGGCTGGGACCGGGCACGGGAGTGGACACTTCGCGGACGTCGATCTCGAACGGAGCGACGAAGACGGCGGCTTTCATAGCGAACCACACCTTTCTGAGGAAGGATGGGAGTTCGGCGGGGGGAGGAAAGGGACCTTCCGGGGGACGGCGCCTCACCCCCAGCCCCCTCCACTCGTGGAGAGGGGGAAACGGCAACGGCCCCACCCCGCCCCGCTTCGCGGGGCACCCCTCCCGTGCCGGGAGGGAACGGCTTCCTACCCCTGCCGGGCTTCGCCCGGCTGTCCCCTCCCTTGTAGGGAGGGGACAACGACAACGACAACGACAACGACAACGACAACGACAACGACAACGACACACGCCGACGGCGCGCGGGGTGGCTGCGGGAAGGCTCGGGCGGTAATGTGGCGAATATGAAGCTACCTCGGCGGAACAGGGCGAGCGGTGCGCAGGTCTTAGGCCTGTTGCAGACCGCGGGGAAAGCATACAGCGCTCCGCGTTTCATCCGGCCCATGCTTCGTCAGCGCGACGATGCCCGGGCTGCTGGAGGCGAGAGCCTTGAAGATCACGAAGGCGCAGTTCGTCACACGTTGTGTCGCCGTCGCCGCATTGCTTACGATCCTTACCGCTGTTGGCGGGGTGAGAGACATGGTTAGCGGAGAATCGGAACGGCTCAATCCGCTCGGCATCGCGCTCCTGGCTCCCGCCGAGCTGCTCTCGGACAGCCAGGTGGCTATCCAGGTCACGGTGACAGACCACGCGGCGGGGGTCCCGGCGGCGAAGGCGGAGGTCGCCGTTCGATTGACCGACGGGGACGGGAGCAACCCTCGGAGACTCTTCGTTGGCCGCACCGATGACCGCGGAGTCGTCGAGGCAAAGCTGGCGGTGCCGGACCTGCCGTCAGGCGACTACGTGCTGGATGTGCGCGCGCGGCACGGCGGCGACCAGGACACGCTTCAGCAGAAGGTGAAGGTGCGGCAGGCCGCGCGGATACTCCTCACCACCGACAAGCCCATCTACCAGCCCGGCCAGGTGATGCACCTCCGGGCCCTGGCGCTCAAGCTCCCTACGATGAAAGCCGTCGCCAAGAGGGACATCATCCTCGAAGTGTCCGATGCAAAGAGCAACAAGGTCTTCAAGCGAACGATCGTGTCCAACGATTTCGGCATCGCGGCGGCGGACTTCCAACTCGCCGATGAAGTGAACATGGGGCGGTACGTCTTGCGGGCGGCGCTGGGGTCGGAAGAGGTCGAGAAGACCGTCACCGTCAGCCGTTATGTGCTGCCGAAGTTCAAGGTCACCGCCAAGACCGACCGCGACTACTACCTGCCCAGAGACCAGGTGAAGGGCACCGTGCAGGCCGACTACTTCTTCGGCAAACCGGTCGCCGGGGGCAAAGTGCAAGTCAGTGTCAAAACCTTCGACGTGCAACTCAACGAGATCGCGAAGCTCGAGGGGCGCACCGACGACAACGGGACCTTCGAGTTCGAGACTCGGCTGCCGGACAGTTTCGTCGGCCAGCCGGTCGAGGGCGGGAACGCCTACCTGCAGTTCGACGTGAAGGTGACCGACCAGGCGCAACACACGGAGAGCATCACACAGACGGCGGCGGTGTCGCAAGCGGCGCTCAACATCAACGCGGTGCCGGAGAGCGGGCGGCTCATCCCGGGGGTCGAGAACATCGTCTACGTCATCGTCTCCCGCCCGAACGGGGAACCGTGCCCGGCAACAGTGACTGTGAACAAGGTCGAAGGCGACGGGAAAGTCGGCCGGCAGACGATTGATACGGACGAGTTGGGGATCGCCGAGGTCCGGTACACGCCGACGGCGCCGGCGGCCGGAAACGGGGGTGCAGAGGGCGAGTTCATGCCCGGCATGGGCGCCAGGCCCAACATCATGGGCCCGGCGTTCCGCAGACTCCCCCGCGGGGAAGCGGAGGAGGAAGGGCAGCCGTATGTCTTCGACCTGTCGGCCCAGGCGAAGGACGGGACGCGAGCATCGCGCAAGGTGAGCCTGAACTCTGATCCTCACTCCGGCGAGCAAGCTGTGCTGGTGCGCTGCGACAAGGCGCTGTACCGAGTCGGGGACAGTGTTGAGGTCACGATCCTCACCCCGGCCGCGAAGGGCAGCGTCTACGTCGATCTGGTCAAGGACCGCCAGACCCTCCTGACGCGGACGGTCGATGTGTCGAACGGTCGCGGGCGCACTTCAATCCCGGTCACTGCGGATACACAGGGCACCGTGTACCTGTCGGCCTACCGAATCACCCCGCAGCAAGACATCGTGCGTTGCTCGCGGCCGATCTTCGTGCAGCCGGCGTCCGATCTGAAGATCGACGTGCAGGCGGACAAGGACACCTACAAGCCCGGCGGCGAGGCGAAGCTGGCGTTCGCGGTCACGGATTCGACGGGCAAGCCGGTGGCGGCGGCACTGGGCATCAACGTGGTCGATGAGGCGGTCTTCGCACTGCAAGAAATCCAGCCGGGGATGGAGAAAGTCTACTTCTACCTCGAGCAAGAGTTGATGAAGCCTCGGTACGAGATTCACAGCTTCGAGCTGCCGCATATCATCACGAAAGCGCCGGGCGGACCGGTGCCGTTGGAGGACGCACGCACCCAGGCCGCCGCGAAGGTCGTATTCGCCTCCGTGCAGATGCCGGCGCTCGATGCCTCGCCGGTGGACACCTACGCCCAGCGCCTGGCGGAAGCACGGGCGACATGGGCGAAGGAATTGCAGCCAAGGATCCAGCGGATCAGCGCTGCGCTGGAGAAGGCGAACCAGGCGGCCAACCCCATGCCGATGGCGACCTCGGCGCAGGCCGTCGCGGCGTTGAAGGCGGCGGGCCTTGCCGAAACCGACCTGCTCGACCTGTGGGGGCATGAGATGCGGGCGCACTCGCCCGCACAGGGAGCCGAACACCCCTGGCTTCTGGTGATGCAGTCAGCCGGGCCGGACGGGAAGTTCGGGACCGAGGACGACCTACTCATCGGTACTGACGGCGTGACTTACCGTAGTCTCGACGAAGTACGCCAGCTTCGCCAAAGGGCTGTCTGGAAAGCGGGGATGGCGGTGCCGTTGGCGATGGCGGCGCCGGGGATGCCCGGCGGCATGGGTGGCGGCGTCGGCGGCGCAGCGGGAGGTCCGGTGGTACTGGCGATGGACGGCGCTCACGCTGCCGGCGGCCCCGCGGCCCCGCCGGTCAAGGTGCGCGAGTTCTTCCCCGAGACCATGTTCGTCGAGCCCTCGCTCATCACCGACGAGGCCGGCAAGGCGACACTGACGATCCCGATGGCCGATTCGATCACAAGTTGGCGGCTGGCGGCGATGGCCAACAGCCAGGCGGGGCTCCTCGGCTCGACGACCAAGGGCCTCCGCTGCTTCCAGGACTTCTTCATCGACATCGACCTGCCGGTGTCGCTCACCCAAAACGACCAGGTATCTATCCCAGTTGCGGTCTACAACTACCTGCCCGAGAAGCAGACGGTGTCGTTGGAGTTGACCGCCGAGGACTGGTTCACGCTCGCCGGCAACCCGAAGCAGGAGATGCAGATCGGCGCAAACGACGTCGATGTCGCGTACTTCACGATCAGCGCGAAGGCCATCGGCAGCCACAAGCTGACGGTCCACGGGATCGGCACGAAGATGAGCGACGCCATCTCGCGCCAGATCGAGATTCGCCCGGACGGCAAGGAGGTCGAGACGACCGTCAACGACCGGCTGTCGGGCGATGTCACGAAGACGGTCAACTTGCCCGAGGCCGCCGTGCCCGGCGCGAGCGACATCTTCGTGAAAGTGTACCCCGGCATCCTGTCGCAGGTGGTCGAGGGGCTGGACAGCATCTTGCGTATGCCCTCCGGCTGCTTCGAGCAGACCTCATCAACCACGTACCCGAACATCCTGGTACTCGATTACCTGAAGACCACGAAGAAGGCCTCGCCTGAAGTGCAGATGAAGGCGGAGGGGTTCATCAACACCGGATACCAGCGGCTGGTGAGCTTCGAGGTCAAGGGCGGTGGATTCTCCTGGTTCGGCGACGCGCCTGCGAACAAGATCCTCACCGCGTACGGCATCATGGAGTTCCACGACATGGCGGCGGTGCATGAGGTCGATCCGAACCTCATCACCCGGACGCAGAAGTGGCTCCTCACCCAGCAGCAGGCCGACGGGTCGTTCAAGCCGGATGAGGCCTATCTGCATCAAGACTCCTGGGCGCGCATCCAAAACAACAACCTGCCGCCGACGGCCTACGTCACCTGGGCGCTGGCGCACTCAGGCTGCAGCGACCCCGGCGTGCAGAAAGCGGTCCAGTACCTGCGCGGGCACTGGCGGGAGGCGAAGGAAGCCTATACGCTGTCGATCGTCGCGAATGCGCTCGTGTCCAGCGACCTTGTGTTGGCAAAAGGCGACCTCGACGACTCGACCATCGAGGTGCTCAGCGCGCTGCGCGACATGGCGAAAACCGAGGTGACAAGATGTGGTGGGAGAGCGGCATGAGCGGCATCACCCTCAGCACCGGCAAATCCGCCGACATCGAGGCGACCGGCATGGCGGCGATCGCGTTCATCCAATCCGGGCGTTACCCGGATGTCGCCGGCAAGGTGCTCAATTACCTAATCTCGGCGAAAGACCCCAGCGGCACGTGGTACTCGACACAGGCGACCGTGCTGGCCCTGAGGGCGCTCCTCCTCAGCCAAAGCAACACCACCCAGAAAGCGAATGCGGAGATCGAGGTGCTCGTGAACGGGCAGAAGGCCGGGGCGCATGTGGTTGATGACACAAACTCGGATATGCTGTGGCAGGTGGATGCAAAGGGCCTGGTGAAAACCGGCGACAATCAGGTGCAGATCAAGTTCGGCGGCAAGGGGACGATGTTGTACCAGATCGTGGGGCGGTACTATATGCCCTGGCAGCAGGTGGCGAAGGAGAATGAGCTGCTGGGTATCGATGTGGCCTACGACAAGACGCAGCTCGCGAAGGACGACACCGTCAGGGCGACCGCGACGGTGAAGAACAACACCGCGGCGACGATGGGGATGGTCGTGGTCGACCTGGGCATCCCGCCGGGGTTCAGCGCCGATCCGGGCGACTTCGCGGAACTCGTCGGCGGCAAGAAGATCGACAAATACAAGATGACCGACCGGCAGATCATCGTCTATTTAGAGAAAATGACGCCGAATCAGACCGCGAGCTTCAGCTATACGCTGAAGGCACGCTTCCCGATCAAGGCGAAGACGCCGAAAAGCACGGCTTATGAGTACTACAACCCGGATAACCGGGCGGACGCAGGGCCGGTGGAGATGGAGGTGAGGTAAGACCTCACCCCCGGCCCCCATAGGCGCTAAGTTAAGGCCAGATGCCGTCCAAGAAGGGGCCGGACTACGAGAGCGCCAGCCATTAGGCGGTCTGGGCGGCCGTAGGCCGCCAACTGTATCCGGCCCCAACTGTCCGCGCAGGGGGTGAACGGCAGGGCCGGATACTTCGCTACGCTCGTAGTCCGGCCCCTCCACACGGCCCGCGCCGCCTAACTTAGCGCCTCACTCCCGGCCCTCCACTGCGTGGAGAGGAGAGAACGGCGGACGGCAACGGCTTCCTATCCCCCCCCTCGTAGGGAAAGGGAAACGGCAATGGCCTTGTCTGACCACCCAACATGCGAGAGGTCAGGGATCACGTGAATGCCTCCATCCACTCGTTCTGCCTGCTTGGCGCGGCCGTGCTGATCGCATCGTCAGGGTTCTGCGCTGCCGGGAGGACGCATAGCGCCGATGAGGCTGCAAACCCGTTCGCCAGCTTTGACAAAGAGATGACGGAGTTCATGCACGCGCGGAAGGTGCCGGGCGGGGCGCTTGCGGTGGTGAAAGACGGGCGTCTCGTGTATGCCCGGGGCTATGGATACGCCGATCTGGAGAAGCGCCAGGTAGTAAAGCCTGATGCGCTGTTTCGGATCGCCAGCGTCTCGAAGCCGATCACGGCGGTTGCCGTGATGCAACTGATCGAAAGGCAGAAGCTGGCGCTCGACGCCCGCGTGCTGCCTATTCTGCGCCGCAAGCCCGGCCTGGTGCCAGGCACTATCGCCGACCCGCGGTTGGAGCGCATCACCATCCGCCAGCTTCTCCACCATACCGGCGGCTGGGACAGCGGCGCCACCTTCGACCCGATGTTCCGCTCGCAGGACATCGCCGGCGAGATGGGGGTCCCATGTCCGCCAGGGCCTGAAACCATCATCACCTGGATGCTGCGCAAAGGCCCGCTGAGCCACGACCCGGGGACGGTCTACGCTTACTCGAACTTCGGGTTCTGCATCCTCGGGCGGGTGATTGAGATCGAATCAGGGCTCCCGTACGAGCGGTACGTGCAGGAGTACGTGCTGAAACCGGCGGGGATCACACAGATGAGAATCGGCAGGTCGGCGAGTAGCGGCCCGGGAGAGGTGCACTACTACGCCTTGAACGGGGATGAGGCGGACAGCGTGCTGCCCAAGGGCCCCAGGAAGGTTCCCTGGCCCTACGGCGGCTTCTATCTGGAGGCGATGGACTCGCACGGCGGATGGCTCGCCTCCGCCGTTGACTTGGCGCGGTTCGAGACGGCCCTGCAAGACCCCGCGCACAGCCCGCTGTTGCGCGAGGCGAGCATCCGCAGGATGTACGAGGCGCCGCCGGCCCCGGTATCGCGGACGCCTCAAGGTGCCCTCGCGGACTACTGGTACGGCTGCGGGTGGCTGGTACGGCCGGTCGGCGACAAGGGGGCGAACTACTGGCACAATGGCAGCCTTCCCGGCACCTCGACACTACTCGTGCGGCGCTGGGACGGGCTGAGCTGGGTCGCTTTGTTCAACCAGCGGTCGGAGGACCCCAAGCTTCCGGACGGAGACATCGACGGCGCGCTGCACCGCGCCGCCGACGCCGTCAAGTCCTGGCCGTCCTTCGACCTGTTCGCCAAGTACAAGTAGGAGTGCCGCTGCTACTTGATCTTCTTCCCCTCGCACAGGTCACCTTTCTTCTTGGAGGTGGCCCCGCATTTCTTGCACTGGTAGTTCCCCGGCTTCTCGGGGGCGGTCTTCTTTCCTTTGAGGCACATCGCAATTCCCCCTATATCACGCCAATGGTGGCCGCCGCTGCTGGGACGACGAAAACGCGCGTCGCCAGCTCGCGGTCGAGCATGAGAAGCGGCTGAGCCTGGTCGCCGATGAGCTTGAGCGTGTCCACGATCTGCTTGGCGTTGGCTTCCTCTTCGACCTGTTCGGTAATGAACCACTGCAGGAACGCATTGCTGGCGTGGTCCCTCTCGTCCAGCGCGAGGTTCACGAGGTTGTTGATGCGCGAGGTGACGTACTGCTCGTGCGACAAGACCTTCTCGAAGGCTGCGAGCGGCGACACCCAGTCGAGTTCGGGGCCGTCGATCGGGGCGAGGGCGACGCGCCCGCCGGCGTCGTTGACGTAGGTGAACATCATAATTGCATGGGTGTGCTCCTCGCGCGTCTGCACACGCATCCAATTCGCGAAGCCCTTCAGGCCGAGGGACTCGAAATACGCGGCCATGGACAGGTAGAGATACTCGGAGTAGAGTTCCTTGTTGATCTGGTCGTTCAACGCGGCTTGCATTTTGTCACTGATCACGGTCAATCGCCTCCCGCTGCGTTATGTAACTTTCCTACATATTAAGTTACTTTACCATATTACGACGGAGACCAAACCCGTTGATGGAGAACGTCGATTACCCTTGAGGCAATTGCAAAAGTCTGTGGGAGCACTCTCCAGAGTGCGGCCGGACCCCATAGTGTGCTAAAATAGCGTCTATGGAGACGAAAACATGTCTCTATTGCGGCGTATTAACGGCAATCGCGGTCTGGAGACCGCTCCTACAGACGACGCAGCGACTTTTGCAATTACCTCCCTTTAGTGGAAAGCGGAAGCCTACAGAGCAGACCACCATTCTCCCCGTCGAGCCGCTATCTGACCACGGCCAGCTTGTCGAGCATGTCCAGTATTTGCACCCGCAGCTTGTCCGGGGCGGTTCGGTCGCGCTCGTTCGTCCAGTCCAGCTTGCCAATGTCGTAGTTGCCCACGACCTTCCGCACCCCGGTGGTGTATAACTCCTTCGCCTGTGCGAGAAGTGGCGACGCATTACCGGCCTTCTCTAGTTCGGTCACCCGGTCGCGGAGCATCACGAAGTATTCGTAGTCCTCGACGCCCTCGCGCACAGCCTCCCAGTGCTTGCTGGTGGTGGTCGAGGTTTCGTCGAGGTATTCCGGGGCGAAGATGGTGCCGCCGGCCAGGAACTCGTCCCAGGAGTTCGTCGCGCCGGACGTGTCGCCATAGGCCCAGAAGCCCGATCCGACCGCCCCGGCATTCCAGGCATACCAGAAGTGGTAGCGGTGGTAATAGATCGGATCGAAGGTCCGCGCCGGGCCGCTGCACTGGTAGAACCACAGCTTCTTGCCCTTCTGGCGCAGGCCCTCATAGAAGTCGCGCGACGCCTGGGCATTGCTGGAGTAGATACCCAGATTCGGGCAAAGCACGTCGCACTCCTGGAACATCTCCGGCACCGTGCCCTTCTCCGGGGCGGCGTGTGTCGGGTCTTCCCAGACGACGAATCCGGTACCCGAGGCGTGGACGGCGCGGGCCCAGGTGAGGATCAGCAGGTCCTTGTCCTCGGTGCTGGGCTCGTCCCAGATGAGCAGCGGCACCTGCTGGGGCGTGATGTCAAGCTTCTTGAGGTGCGCGGCCCACGCCTGCAGCCATGCCCCGACCCGCGGCTGGAAGTTGGCGTCGCCCATGTTCGCCCCTGCGAACGAATCGCCGACCGAGAGGAACACGGCGTAGTTGCGGACACCCTTCCAACGGCTGACCCAGGCATCGAAAGCGGCGAAGTTAGGGGGCTTAACGAGCTTGTTGGCGGCATCGAAGGCGTCCGCCCCGACCCACGGAGCGGTGCCACCATTGGCCCATGGGGTGTCCACAAAGTGGGCCCGCATGTCGACGATGGAGGGCTGGATGTTCGTGGGCACAATGCCGTAGGCGCCGTTTCCGTCCGTGTAGTCCCACATGCCCAGCGACATCGTCGGCTGGTCGGGCATCCGGGCCTGTGAGACATGCAGGGTGAGCGGCAGCGCAATGTCCCCTGCCCCGAGGCCCTTTAGCCGCACCTGGCCGCTATGGACGCCGGGCTTGACATCGACGGGGTGGAACGTCAGCCAAACCTGCCGGGTCATGCCGGCGGGCACGGAGACGACCGCCCCGCCATTGCCTTGCCGCGCCACGGGCAGCGGGTCGGCCAGCGCGATCCCGGTCTGGTTCTCCATGAACTCGACTTGATGGACGGTCACGTAATCGGGGTTGTCGCCCTTTGGCAGGCCGGAGATGACGACATGCACGTCAGCATCGCGGGGGCCGAGATTGGTGATGTTGAAGGCCTCGGCGCGGTACTCGTTGTCCATCATCGAGACGTTCAGGGCGACGGCGGGTGACGAGCGTTCGGGTGGCTGCTCGGCAGGCCCTAGCATGTCCCAGCGGCACTTCTGCCAGACCGCCACTCGCTGATGCCCGCGCGCGAGCTGGAGCAGGCCGTTGAGGGCGTAGATTCGGGCGTGCAGCGGAACCAGCGGGTGGACGGCGCGATAGTTCGCCGGGAAGTCGGGCAGCGGCCTGGTCATCGCGACCCGGATGGCCGCCAGCTCGGCGTTGACCCTGGCGCGAGTAGCGGCGTCGAGCTTCGTCGCTGCCGCCAGGTCCTCAACCGCGCCCAAGTCGCGTTGGAGGCGGTTGGACACGCCTGACACCACGCGCTGCTGGCGCAGATATGCTTTCATGTCGGCGATAGCCGCGCCGCGATTGGCGTTAAGGAGGGTATCCGGCCCCTTGTAGACCTCGATCTCGTCGCAGAAGATATAGCCGGAGGAAGAGACGATGAAGCGGATGTAGCGGCCGTGGGTGTTGAGATCGTCAGCCACGAAGGTGAACAACGAGTAGCCCTGAGGCTCGGGCAGGCCAAACTTCGCGGCGTGGGTGATAAGATCGCCGGCCCCATAGAATGTCTGGCCGTCGTCGCTGACGAAAACCTGGATCGACGTCGGCCAGCCGACACCCGCAACACCTGCCGCAGTGCTGTAGGACGCGCCCCTGATAGGCTGGTCTGAGCCGAGGTCGATGGTGACCGTCGCAGGCGAGCCGTTCCAGCCGACGGTGGTCTTCTGGGTCCAGAAGTAGCCGACCGTGTGGACCCCGTCTGTGAGCTTCACAACATCGTCCGGGCTGGTGCAGTAGGAGTAGTTCGGCGGGGGATCGAGCGTGTACGGCCTGTGCAGGGCGATGTTGTCCCCCGGCGGCGGGCCGGTATAACCCGGGACCTTCGCGCCGGCTTTACGCGCATCGGCAGGGGTCATGATGTCGACGTCATCGACCCAACAGATGCCGGCGGAGACCTTTCCGGTATTCCGGGCGGGAGCGTCAGCGTCGATCTCGATGCGCAGCTTCGTGGCCTCGCGGGTGTTGAACGCCACCGTGTGCAGTGCCCACTGCTTGTCGTCAGTAGCCGTGGCCTGGGCAAGAACGCCTCCCTCGGGCGACAGGACGACCACGCAGGGGTGCAACACGCCGTCGGTCTTGAAGGCTGCGGTAAGGACGTAGTCCGTATTCGCCCCGCACTCGACTTCCTGGGTGACTGTGGCGCGGGGACACTCGGCGGCCGACTTATGGCGCAGGCTGTCGTGGCCGCTGCGGCCGTCGTCGTTGACGGCGACGAAGCCCGCTTTGGCCGGCACGGTCCATCCCACAGGCGATCCGTCGGGCACCGTGCCTGAGAAGTCGGGATTCTTGACAAGCCCCGCCGAGACGGGAGCGGCGGCCAGGATGACGGCGATCAGAGCGGGCATGGATCTTGTCATTGTTTGCGACCTCCGGGTGTGGACGGCAACCTCACCCCCCGGCCCCTCTTCCCGCCTGGGCAGGACGGAGGGGATAACACGTGGAACGGTAGCGGGTCTGCTCGGCCTTCATGGCGACCGTTATGTTGTCACAGCAATCTGCCGGAGAGGCGCAGGCCCGGAATGAGGTGCATCGACCGCGACGTTCATAAGAAGCTCACGATGGTTGCCGGGGTGGATTCCGATACACATGAGCCGACCCGCAGCGTGATCGAAACCGGCGCCACCGGGCAGTTCGTCACGCGCCGGTTGAAGTCCTGCGGTCTGGATATCCTGCCGGTCAGCACATTCAGGATTCTGCGTCTGCTTCAGGCTCCCAACCGTGGCAAAACCAACAAGCTCAAGGCGATGGGGCTTGCTTTGCTTTTCGCCAAAGGCTGTGTTGCCATCCCCCCACGTGTTGGAGGAGCATGGCCGCCGGAACGGCGATTCGCGGGCGAGACGCCCGCACCACACGAGGTGCCCGCTATGACCAGCAAAGAGCGCATCATCGCCGCACTGGAGCACCGCGAAGCGGATCGCGTGCCGTTCTGGGAGAGCTACTGGGGCCAGACCATCGCCCGCTGGCGGCGGGAGGGCCTGCCCGAGGATGTCGACCCCGGCGCCCACTTCGGCCTTGACCCGACGCACCACATCGGCTACGACTGGTCGCTCCAACTCCCCACCGAACTCATCGAGGACAACGACGAGTACACGGTCACGCGCACGAACAATGGGGCGCTCGCGAAGAACTTCAAGGGGCACGACTCCACGCCGCTATGGTGGGACTTCAAGCTCACCGACCGGGCTTCGTGGGAGGAACTCAAGCCCCGGACGACGTGGAACGAGACGCGCATCGACCTCGCCGGCGCGAAGGCGGGCTTCGAGGCCACTCGCGATCTGTTCCAGGTCTACGCGTGCTGCTGCCTGGGGTTCGAGAAGTTCAAGTACCTGATGGGCACTGAGGGCATTTTGATCGCGCTGGCGGCGGACCCCGACTGGGCGCGTGAGATGTGCATGTCGACCGCCGAGATGGCCATCGACGGGCTGGACTACCTCATGGCGAACGGCCTGCAGTTCGACGCGGCCTTCGTCACCGAAGACATGGGCTACAAGGGCCGCCCGTTCTTCTCGCCGCGCACGTACCGCGAGGTCATCATGCCCTGCCAGAAGCTGTTCTGCGAGGTCTGCCACGCGCGGGGGATAAAGGTCATGCTGCACACCTGCGGGCAGAACATGGAGCTGGTGCCGCTGTACATCGAGGCAGGCTTCGACGCCCTCAATCCGCTGGAGGTCAAGGCGGGAATGGACATCTTCGCCCTCAAGCGCGACTTCGGCGAGGCCCTCGCCCTCTGGGGCGGCATCGACGTGCGCGCCATCGCGAACCCGGACCCGTCGGTGCTGGAGCGAGAGATTCGCGAGAAAGTGACGATGGCGAAGCAGGGCGGGGGTTACATCTTTTCCTCGGACCACAGCATCCCGGAGAACGTGTCGCTGAAGCAGTATGAGTACATGCTGGAACTGGGGCGGGAGTGCGGGGGGTTCTGAACCGCCTCCCTTAAGCATAGGATGGACAGTAACAACGAAACGGCACGGCCTCCCTCCCAGGGCTGTGCCGTTCCTGCCGTTCCCAAAACCCAAAACCTGCCGCCCTGCCGTTCAATACTTCAGCGCCACTTCCTTCCCCTTCGCCGCGCTCTGATACAGGCCGTCGAGGATCGCTATGACATCCAGCGACTGCTCCGCCGGGACCGGGGAGGGGAGGCCGTTGGCTACGGCTTCGGCGAAGACCATGCACTCCTTCGCGTGGGGCTCGCCGCCGGCGGCGTTTTGCAGGGTCGTGTTCATGTGCTGCTTGGTGGCGTTGTTGGTCGAGAGCAGCAGGTTGCTCGGCCAGTGCGAGCCGCCCTGGTCGCCGTACAGCCACATCTGCATGTCCTCGCCGGGGCCGGAGTTGTGGTTGAGCAGCCAGCTCACCTCGAGCACCAGTGTTGCGCCGTTGTCGAAGCGCACGAAGGCCGACGCGAACTCCTCGACATCGAACTCCTTGGGGATAGGGCCGCCCCAGTTGCTGAAGGCGCCGGGCTTGTGGGCGAGGGTGTCTTTGGTGACGCCGGACACGGAGACCGGCTTCGGGTGGCCCATCATCCACAGTGTCAGGTCGAGGATGTGGACGCCGATGTCAATACACGGGCCGCCGCCGGAGTGCTGTTTGAGGATGAAGCCCGGCCGGGTCGGCGCGCCGGAGCGGCGCAGCATCCAGCTTCGGGCGTGGTAGACGTTGCCGAGGCAACCGCCGTCGATCTCGGCCTTCAGCGCCTGCGCGCTGCCCTGGAAGCGGAAGTGCTGGGCGGTCATGAGCAGCTTCCCGGACTTGTCGCGCGCCGCGATCATCTTCTTGATGTCCTTGGGGGTAGGGGCGAGGGGCTTCTCGCAGATGACATGCTTGCCCGCCGCGAGAGCGGCGATGGCCAGCGGAGCGTGGTACATGTTTGGGGTGCAGACGTCGACGATGTCGATGTCGGGATCGTAGATGAGGTCCTGCGGGTTGTCGTAGAGCTTGTCCACATCGTGCGCGGCGCCGACGCGGCGCAGGACGTCGGGCACGAGGTCCGAGAATGCGGCCATCTCGGCGATAGGGCTTTCATTCCAGCCCGGGAAATGCGAGCCGGCGATCCCGCCGACACCGATCACGCCAACTTTGAGTGTCTTTGCCATTGTAGGTGAAGCCTCCCTGAGGGTGCGGTCTGTGACGGCGGGTAAGTGCGACGGGGGAGAGTGGGATTCCTGCTCCAACGCGCTGCCATTATTGATGTTGGCGGGAGAGGCCTACAGCGGCAGCGGTCTTGCGCGCCCACAATGATACGGGTAGACTGATGCTGCAGCCTCGGCCCAGCAGGCTGTCACTGGAGGTGTAACCGATGGCCGTCAATGCCGAACTCCGCACCACGACCGCCGAGGAGTATCTGGCCTTCGAGCGCCAGGCCCAGGAGAGACACGAGTTCGTGGAAGGAATCATCTTCGCGATGAGTGGCGGCACCAGAGAACACAGCCTCGTTGCCAGCAACGCCGCTGCAGAATTGCACTCCCTACTCAGAAGTCGCCCGTGCGAAGTCTACGGCGACAACCTCCGCGTCAAGGTCAGCGAGACGGGGGACTACGTCTACCCCGATGTGGTGATCGCCTGCGGCGACATTCAGTTCGAGGACGCCGAGAGCGACACGCTGCTCACTCCGCTGGTCGTCGTTGAGGTTCTCTCGCCATCGACCGAGGCCTACGACCGCGGCAAGAAGGCGGCGCTGTATCGCCAGATTCCCTCTTTGCAGCACTACGTTCTTATCGCCCAGGACCGGATCTCGGTGGAGGTGTTCACCCGCATGGATGCGGCATGGGTGCTCACCGAAGCGAGGCGGTTGGAGGACTCGGTGCGGCTCGAGGCCATCGGGTGCGACCTCGCGCTGGCGGAAGTGTACGCGAAGGTTCAGTTCCCGAGCGCCGACGCGGCAGTCACCGACGGCGAAGCCCCGGGATAGCAGGTCATCGCTCCGTGTCGTCTCGAATAGCCGTCTCCGCAGCCACCATTCCCTCACGAACGGAGTCTCACTCTCATGCTCATCGGTTGGGCGTCCGCTGATACCTCGCCAGATCGGCCCGTCAACTTGCGCGGGCAGTTCAATGTCCGCATCTCGGAATTCGTCAAAGACCCCGTCACCGTCACCGCCCTCGCGTTGGAATCCGGCGGTGAGCAGGCGATCATGGTCTCCTGCGACCGCGTCGGAATCCCCAGCGTCATCCAGCAGCGGGTCGCCGAGGCCGTGGCCGCGCAATTGCCGGACTTCGATGCAACGAAGCTCGTCCTGTTCGCAACCCACCCCCACACCGCGCCGGAGATCGTCGAAGGCTTCTACCCGCCGCAGGGGCCGGAGGTGATGAGCCCGACCGAATATGCCGATCTGTTCGTCGAGCGCGCCGCCGATGCAGCGGTGCGGGCCTGGCGCGGGCGCGCCGAGGGCGGCATCAGTTGGGGCCTCGGGTTCGCGGTGGTGGGCCGGAACCGGCGGATCACCTACGCCGACGGGTCATCGCTGATGTACGGGCAGACCGACCGCGAGGACTTCGAGTGCGTCGAGGGGTATGAGGATCACAGCGTCGGGGTCATCTTCACATGGGACGCGGCGCGCCGGCTCACCGGCATGGTCGTGAACCTCGCCTGCCCGGCGCAGGTCACCGAGAGCCAGTTGTTCGTCTCTGCGGACTTCTGGCATGAGGCGCGCGTAGAGTTGCGCCGGCGTCTCGGCGAAGGCCTGTTCTTCCTGCCGCAGTGCGCCGCCGCGGGCGACCAGTCGCCGCATCTTCTCTTCGACCAGCGGGCCGAGGCGGCCATGCGCGACCGGCGCGGGCTGACCGAGCGCGAGGAGATCGGCCGACGCATCGCCAACGCGGTCGCCGATGTACTGGAGACTTCCGGCGACGGGATCGACATGTCGCCGGCGTTCAAGCACGTCGTCTCCACGCTGGACCTGCCGGCGCGACTGGTGACGGAGGAAGAGTACAAGCAGGCCGTCGCCTATCTGGAAAGCCTACAGGCGGAGACGCCCGACCCGGCGGACAGCAACGCCGTGTCCTACCACTTCGTAATGACGGTTCGAACCAAGGATGTCATCGCGCGTTACGAGCGGCAGAAGTCCAGCTCGACGCGGCCTGTCGACGTGCATGTCATTCGCCTGGGCGACGTCGCCATCGCCACGAACCCCTTCGAGCTGTTCCTCGACTACGGGATACGGATGAAGGCGCGCAGCAAGGCGCTGCTCACGCTCCCGGTGCAACTGACGGGATCCATGGTCGGCTGCGAGGCGTCGTACCTGCCGACCGCGCGGGCGGTCGCGGGGGCAAGCTACGGCGCGCAAGTCGCCGATGCGGAGTTCGGCCCGGAAGCCGGAAAAGCTCTGGTCGAGGGAACGCTGGAGGCGATCAACGGGCTGTGGGGGGATGAGGGAGCGTAGGGGGGCGCCGTGCCGCGTGCGGGGAACGGCCCCACCCAGTGGCCGCGACAATCCTGTCGCGGATCGCCGTTTCGTCGTTTGCCTGCCAGGACGGCCCTACCCCGTC
>Ga0181520_10004175_pt1 | contig 24500 bp, 25 predicted proteins | sample PEATcosm2014_Bin_29_FD_132451 | JGI IMG/M metagenome (GOLD analysis project Ga0181520, IMG submission 132451) | Peatland microbial communities from MTU Mesocosm Facility, Houghton, MI, USA - PEATcosm2014_Bin02_30_metaG | ecosystem: Environmental > Terrestrial > Soil > Wetlands > Peat | place...
GCGCAGAACGCGGATCGTCTCGCGACGCCGGCGCTGGGTACGGATACCCACACTGAGGAAGGCATCGACATAGGGCAAGGCGCTGCCGTCCAGGATGGGGAGTTCCAGGTTGTTCAGCTCGGCGATGATGTTGTCAACGCCCATGCCGATCAGCGCAGAGAGCAGGTGCTCGGTGGTGGAGATCAGAACGCCTTGGCGCATGAGACTGGTCGCATAGCTGACTTTGGCCACGTTGCGGCCGTTGGCGGGAATCTCGAAGTTGTCCAGATCGGTGCGGCGGAAGACGATGCCCGACCCCGCCGGAGCGGGCAACAAGCGCATCGTCACCGGGGCTCCAGAGTGGAGCCCCACGCCCGCGAACTCCAGCGGCGCGGCAATGGTCTGTTCCAAATGCGCGGGATTAGCCAATAAGAATGCTCTCCACCCGAATGAAAACCAGGCGCACCGTCAGCTTAGACGCCAGGGGGTATCCCCGTCTTGTGGCATTTTTGCCACACTCTGCACCATTTAAGGCCTGAGTTCGTCCCCGATTCCCATTCTGGAATGCGTGTTAACCGGCGTAGAATCAAACCGTCGCCGCTTTTGCCCCTCGCGAAACACTCCGGAAAGGTAAGCCAATGCCTGTTTCTCCCGATACGCCCATTCCCATGCGCGCCCTGTTGGCTGGGGCACGGCGCAAAGAAGATTTGCTCCTCGATCTAATCCAGCAGTTGGTGAGGGCGGAGTCGCCCTCCGGCGATAAAGCCGCCGTGGACGCCTGCGCTGCGCTGGCCGCCGAACACGCCAAAAAGTTGGGCGGGAGGCTGAAGTTGCACCGTCAGCGCGGATTTGGCGATGTGCTGGAAGCGCGCTTCGGGCCGAAATCCAATACCGGCGCACCGGGGCGTAGGTTGTTGCTGGGCCATCTGGACACCGTTTGGCCGCTGGGCACATTGAAGACGATGCCCTGCCGGCTGGGTGAGGGCCGCTTGTGGGGTCCCGGAACGCTGGATATGAAGGCCGGAGTGGCCATGGCATTCACCGCCATCGAGATGCTCATCGAGGGTAACCTGCTGGCGCGAGAGATCGTGCTGTTGTTGAACAGCGACGAGGAGGTGGGCAGCCCGGTTTCACGCCCTATAACCGAGCGGCTGGCGGCCGAGTGCGGCGCGGTTTATGTGCTGGAAGGCGCGTTGGGCCTGGCTTATAAGACCGCGCGCAAAGGCACCGGCAATTGGCGGATTGAGATACAGGGCGTGGCGGCTCATGCCGGGGTGGATTTCGAGAAGGGGGCGAGCGCCATCCGCGAGTTGGCCCGCGTGGTGGAAGCGGTAAGCGGCTGGACCGACCTGAAGCGCGGCCTGACGGTGAGCGTGGGTGTGGCAGGGGGAGGGACCAAGAGCAATGTGATTCCCGCCGAGGCCTGGGCGGAGGTGGACGTGCGCATCGCCCGCAAGACCGACGGCGTGCGCATTGAGCGCAAGTTCGCCGGGCTGAAGCCGGCCGACAAGCGTTGCGCGCTCACCGTGACGGGCGCCATCAACCGGCCGCCGATGGAGCGTACGCGGGGAACGGTGAAGCTCTACCGGCAGGCCCGAGAGCTGGCTGCGGAACTGGGGTTCGCGCTGGAGGAAGCCTCAACCGGGGGCGCGTCGGATGGCAATTTCACCTCTGCGCTGGGTATTCCCACACTGGACGGCATGGGCGCGGTGGGCGAGGGAGCGCACGCTCGGCACGAGTCGGTCATTTTGGAGCACCTGGCGCCGCGAACTGCGCTGCTCGCTGGATTGCTGACCAGCCGCTGAACTTGGGGAGAGCCTGATAAACTTCCCTGCAGAACCATCCGGAGTATGACAACTCTATGAAGCAAACTGTTCTGATTCTGTTCATGGCGGCCAGCACAGCTGCCGCAAGCGCACAAACCCCGGCCAAGCCGGCCGCTCCCGCAGCCAAGCCGGCGACCGTTGCTTCCACTGCCAAACCCGCCGCCCCCGCTGTTTCCCCTTTGATCGCGGCAACCATCAAGGCGCCCGCAAAGATTCCGTTCGTCAAGGGTCTGCAAAAGCCCGTGTTCACGGTTGCCCTGCGCTACCAGGAAATAGCGATCGGCCCCGGCGCGGTGGCCGAGCCCAACAAGCTGTACAAGATCCTCTACACCGGCTGGCGTGCAGCCGACGGCGTCAAATTTGACTCCACCGACGACCATCCCCGTCCCCCGGTCCTGGACAAGGACGGAAAGCCGGTCCTGGGCGAAGACGGCAAACCCAAGCAGGGCCCGGTGCAACCCATGTCGTTTCCTCAGGGAATGGGCGCGACCATCATCGGCTTCGACCAGGGCTTTGTCGGCATGAGGATCGGCGGCAAACGGCGCATCTTCATTCCCTGGCAGATGGGTTATGGAACGCGCGCCATGCCGGACCGCGGTCCAGACCATCCGGGCCTCCCCGCGAAATCGGACCTGATCTTCGATGTTGAGCTTGTCGAAGTGGCCGAACTGCCACCCATGCCCAACCACGGCGGGATGATGCCGGGGGCACGCCCCATGCCCGGCGGCCACTCGATGCCGTTGCCAGCCCCCGGGGCGAAACCCGTCACCCCTGGCATGCCGGCCACCCCCGATGCACCAGCAAAACCGGTGGCTCCAACGGCTCCTGTACAGCCTGCCGCACCGGCGCCCGCAGCGCAGCCTCAGCCAAAGTCGTAGGACGTCTCACGGGATTGAAAGAACATGGTTTTCGCAGCGAGGGAATGCAGAACCTTGAAAAGGCACTCCCTCTGCTGCTGAATTGGCTGCATAAAGTTCGATTCGTGCGCATGAGGACAACGTCTCAAGAAGGTCCCACTGGGGCTAAAGGTCATCCCTTATTATCAGTCAGTTACGGCACGACTGAAGTCGTGCCCTGACGCTTTTTTGCCGCTAGAAGGAGTTTGCGCGCGGCCAATCATGACCTGACGCTTCATGCCTCCAAGGAGAGGCTTTCGCGCAGCTTTTTCGGCTGTCGGTGACAACTGCAAGGACACGGCCATCCTAGCTGGAATCCGGATCTTGCAAGTTCTTTGAACAAGAAGGGATTGCACCGGGGTAACCGAGTTGATTCCTTTGCTTATTGAAGCTGCGTTCGCACCCTGTTAACCCTCCGTTGATCCAGCAAACCGATACTAGCTCCAGGGATTCCAGCACGTTCACGGAATGAGGAGCGGAAATGGCCGGTTCGATCTCATACCTGTGGCGCGACACGAGCGCGCCGAAAGGCTTCCGAACGGGTGTTTCGTTACACAGCCACACCAACCAGTCCCAAGAGACGTTAGACTTTTTGGCCAACTTTGGCAGCCAGTACCCGGTGATGCGTCCGCTGCTTGCGCGCCTGGAAAGGCGTTCCGAGGGCGTTCATGGCGTGCGGGTGAACTATGCGGCCAGCTACTGGACGCCTCCCATGACCCCCAAACTGGCCTTCGATCTGGAGAGCCGGCAGATTGAGAAGCTGGATGTGGCCTCGATGGTCTCCATCTCCGACCACGACAACATCAAGGCGCCCATGCTGCTGCGCACCGTTGCCAGTGCACGCCAGATTCCGGTTTCAGTGGAGTGGAGCGCGCCTTATGGAGTGCAATCCTTCCACTTGGGCGTGCACAACCTGCCCAGCGCCAAGGCCAACGAATGGATGGCCACGCTCAAGGACTACTCCGACCACCCCAGCGACGCGCGGTTGACCGAAATTCTGGTTGCGCTCCACGAAGAGCCCAATGTGCTGGTGGTCTTCAACCATCCGCTGTGGGATCTGTATTTGGTCGGTGCGGAAAAGCACCAATTCCTGGTGAATGAGTTTCTCCAGAAGAACGGCGCCTACCTGCACGCGCTGGAGTTGAACGGACTGCGCAACTGGGATGAGAACCGAGCCGTCCGGCGCTTGGCCGAGAAATGGAATATGGTGCTGATCTCCGGCGGCGACCGCCATGGTGTGGAGCCCAACGCCAACATCAATCTGACCAACGCCGCGACCTTTACCGAGTTCGTCCACGAGATTCGCCGCGAAAAGCGGAGCGACGTGCTCTTTATGCCGCAGTACGCCGAACCATGGAAGCACCGTATTTTGCGCTCGACCATCGACGCGATTCGCAGCTATCCAGAGTTCCCGCAGGGCTCTCGCACCTGGGATGAGCGGGTGTATCATCCGGATGCGAACGGTGTGGTTCGGCCTCTGAGCGAGTTGTGGCCCAATGGCCGGGCGCCGCGGGCCATGAGCTGGGTGATCGGAATGGTGCAACTGATGGGCGTTGGCCCGGTCTCCGATGGCCTGCGCATGGCCTGGAGCGAGTCGCACCAGTTGCGCCTAGCCCTGGGCGAGCACGACGGGTAAAGTCATAGCAAGCGGGGAACTTAACAGCAAATGAATGAACGAAAGCCGCGGGTGGCCTACTTTCCCGACTCGTTCCACGAGGTCAATGGGGTTGCCCACACCAGCCGCCACTTTGAGGCGTTTGCGCGGCAGCGCAATTTGCCCTTTCTGTGCGTGCGGGCCGGAGACCGGTCCCAGGCATTGATTGAAGACGGCAACGTCTGGACCCTCGAACTGCCGCGCGGCTTTCTCTCTTTTGCTCTGGAAAAGGACCTGCGCTTCGATCCGGCCTTTCTGCGCCATATTCCCCATATCCAGGATGTGCTGGAACGCTTCAAGCCCGATCTGATCCACATCACCGGCCCCAGCGAGGTGGGAATGCTGGGCGCGGGTCTGGCTCACCACCTGGGGCTGCCCTTGGCCGCTAGCTGGCACACCAATGTCCACGAGTACCTGGCGCGCCGTTCGGAGTGGCTGGTGCGCTTGCTGCCGGATCGCCACTCGGCGGCCACCGGGCAAAAAATCGAAGACCTGACCATGGCGGTAGCGGCCAAATTCTACTCTGTGGCGCAGGTGCTCTTTGCGCCCAACCCCGAGCTGTGCGCGCTGCTGGAGCGGACTACCGGGCGGCCCTGCCACCTGATGCCGCGCGGCGTGGAAGCCGATCTATTCCATCCCGCCAAGCGCAGGCGCGACCCCGAGGACCACGAGCAGGTGCTGGGCTTTGTGGGCCGCCTCTCAGTCGAAAAGAACGTGACTCTGCTGGCCCAGGTGCAGGAAGAATTGGAAAAGATGGGGCGTAAGGACTTCCGGTTCCTGGTCGTGGGCCACGGCACCGAAGAAAACTGGCTGCGCGAGCGACTGCCCAGAGCCGAGATTCCCGGCGTGCTCAAGGGTGAGCCGTTGTCTGAGGCCTATGCCAACATGGACCTCTTCGTCTTCCCCTCGCATACCGACACCTTTGGCAACGTGGTGCTGGAGGCGCTGGCCTCGGGCGTCCCGGCCATTGTCACCCCCGACGGAGGCCCCTGCACCATCGTCCAGGACGGCGTGACTGGCCGCATCGTGCCGGACGCGGAGTTCGCCGCCGCGGTCGCCGGCATCCTGGCCGACCCGGCCAAGCACGCCCAGATGCGCCAAGCCGCCCGCGCCCACGCCCTCTCTATGAGCTGGGACTCGGTGTTTGAAGGGGTCTACGCGGGCTATGAGGCGATATTGCCTGTGCCCGCCCAGGCGTGGGGGTAGCGTCTCGAGTCTTGAAGCATCTCTATTTTTTCGATAGACTTCCGCCCCATCCCTTCCGCGTTTTCTTGCGGAATGGGTGGGTGATCGACAGAATTCCCGTCTGCGCAATTCACGAAAACGCTCTTCCCTTTATGCAATGCGAAAAGTGGGCGCTCACCGGCGCATTTCAAGCGACTTCCAGCCGCTTGAGATTCAGGTGTTCGCGGCGAACCTGCGCCAGGTCGTACTGGGCCTGTTGCACCAGCCAGCCCTGCTCCGTACCTCCGAAGACCTGAGAGATCCTGACCGCCATCTCCGGGGAGATGCCCCGCTTGCCGTTCACGAGTTCAGAAAGCGTATTGCGCGTGACCCCAAGCGCGGCGGCGGCATCGGTGATCGTCAAGCCCAAAGGCTCGATGCACTGGCGCAAGACCACGCCTCCGGGATGCGGTGGATTCTTCATGGTCATAGTCTGTCCTATTTCAGTGGTAGTCGACATAATCAATATCCTCCGCGTTCCCGTCAAAGCGAAAAATCACCCGCCAATTGGCCCGGACGGTCACGGCCCAAAAGCCTCTCATCTCGCCCTTGAGGGGATGCAGCCGCAACTTCGGCTGGTTGATGTGAGCAATGGTTGAGGCGGCATGGAGCGTCGCAAGAATATCCCGCAGTTCGTCAACATGCTCCGGGTTCACGCCCCGTGGGTCGTCCTCTTCAAAAAGCCGTTTCAGCCCCTTGTGACGAAAGCTCCGTACCATTCCGCACTGTAACGCGTCACGTGTCGGATGTCAATAAGTATCCTGGCGCGTCGCGTCTGAACACTGCCCATTTTGTGACAGGCTAACGACCGCGTTATCCAGGTCGCGCGTAAGAAGGAAGCCGAGTAGTAAGATTGCCTGCAAATGAAAGATCTCTTCCGTAAGACCTGGGAACTGTTCAGGATGCATCCAATTCTCTGGGTGCCGCTACTATGTGGAGAATTGTCCGCTTTCTGTCTGAATCGGCTCGATGGAACCCTCAACAAGAGGATATTTGATTGGCTTTTGGCGGGGCGCTCGGTGTTTAGCGAGGACCCACTTCTTGGCCGTCCACTGGATCGTGCAGCGGTGTGGAAGGCCACAATGTGCTCTCGCTGCCATTCGGGTGGGCAACATATCTAATCAATCTCTGTATATACACCAGTGGGTTCGTAGTCACAGCCACGCTTGTGTCTATGGTTCTTCGGCGCCAGCGAGCCGATTTGACGGCATCTCTGATGGCGCTCCGGGCATACCCGATGAGGATTCTCATCTTCTCACTGAAGATTATTGCGCTTGTCTTGCTCCTGGCGGGGCTGATGTATTTCCCCCTGACGTACCTCTGGCCTGTTGTCTCCATGTCTTCGAGAACAGCGGGTCGTGCGTTTCCAATCGGAGCGTCTTTGCTGGAGTGGACTTGTATTGCGTGGGTGATGGCTCCGGTCGGGATAAGGCTACTCCAAGCTCCTCGTTCAGCAGGCGTGGCGGCAAAAGCGAGCGCGCAGGGGCGCATTTCGATCATTCTCGCAATCCTGGCTACAAACGGCTTTTGGTACATGATCCAATGGGGCGAGAGCACAATCAAATCGGCATCCAATATTGGACAAGGGTTTCAGCTCCCGATGATCGATGCAATTGGGTCCATGTTGAGAGTCCTACCGTGCATACCGGCCTTCATCGCGTTCGCACTGCTCGCAGCCGGACATTCAGGAGAAAGCGAACGCAGCGAAGGCTCCAAGTTCCGAGAGCTTTTGCGGGCTTTTATGCCGCTACACTTTGGCCAAGACAAAGAGGCATAGCGATCCCTATCCAACATGCAGCCCCGTTCGCAGGTCCAAACCAAACGGCATCTCCTTGTCGGTCATCAGGTCCCAGCCCAAGCCGTGGAGCACGCAACCATCGATATTTGTGATGGTTACGCCTTCTGAGGAGAGCTTTTCCGACTGCCAGGCCTCGCCCGCCGCACCCCAGGCCAAGATGCTGTGGTGGCCGACGAAGAGCAGCAACCCCTGCGCGACGACCGGGCGCACCTCGAGCACTGGCCGGTAGGGAATCAGGTTGAAGTGCTCCGGCGCGGTGGTGTCGATCAGGTAGGCGTAACCGCCGGAGACCGCGCAGATCTCCTCCGGCCGAGGAACGGACCACACGCCGGTGGGAACAGCCGGGTCGCGAAAGCCAAGGGCGCAAGTGGCCAGAAAGGGCCGCGCGCATGGGAGGGGTCCCGCCCCCGCCACAAACGCTCCGTGCCCCATCCATTCGCCAGCTTTTTGGCGAATGGGTGGGAAACCGAGAACCTCAACCGCACCCACCTGTTCGGGAAGCAGTGGGCGGATTAGCACCTCCAGCGCGCCACGCTCCACCTCCTCAGCCTGACGGGGATAGACAAAATGACGAGGCGGGAGGATGAGCGGGCGGGCGGGGAGGATTTCAGCCTGCCAGCGATGCGGAAAGCTGAGATCGATTCCATTGGCCGTCACGGCATGGCCTCATAGCGCAGAATCCAATCCCTTTGTTCGCGCGTGTCGGGAACGGGGCAACCGCGCGCCAGCTCAATCGCCGCGAGAGCCGCCTCAGGCGCCCAACCCTGATGGATCAGGGCGCAGGCCGCCGCAAGGGTCGATCTGCCAATGCTTCCCCGGCAGTGGATGCCAACGCATTCTCCCGCGCCCAGTCGCATGGCGAGGCCGGTCGCGAAGCCGCGGAAGGCGGAGACCTCAGGCGGCGTCTGGCGATCTGGCAGCGGGTGGGAGAGGAAGATCAGTCCCATGCTTTCTGCAAGTTGGCCCTCATCCGCCAAGCCCAGGTCATGCGCCTCCCACTCTTCGATCATGGAGACCAGCACTTCAATGCCGCCCCGCTTCAATCGCAGCAACTCATCCTTGAGCAACTTGCCACCGAGGGGGCGCGGCACGATGGCCAAGCGGGCAGGCGGGTCGCCAACGATCCAAAAGATGTCATTCATGGCGCCTCCCCCACAAACCGTACGGTTCGCACCCGCATTCTGAGAAGGCCGGTGGTCATGATACTGATGATAGACGGCAGACAAGGCGGTATGGCAATCGCCTGTCAATCGAGCGGCCACTTTGGCTGAAACCTGAGGTGGGGAGCCGACGCTCAAGGCTGATCTTGCAGATTCATCAAGTAAAGAATACAATCCTTACCGAAAACACAGAGGTAAAGATGAACCCATCCAGCACCATCAGCAGTAAGGGGCAAGTCACAGTTCCGATTGAGGTTCGCCACCGTTTGGGCCTGAAGGAAGGCGACCGTGTGGAGTTCGTTTTTGAAGATGGCCGCACGGTTCTACGCCCGGTGCGGACGGAAGCGAACCCCTTTACCGCCTTCATGGGAAGCCTGCCGGTGTTTTCCACCAAAGAGGAGATCGACGGCTGGGTCAGCGAGTTGAGGGACGGGGGGCAGGCATGAGGACCGCGATCGATTCCAACATCTTTGCGGCCATCTGGTCGGGAGCGCCCTCTGCCCGGCAGCTTATCTCTCAACTGGGTGAGGCGCGTTTGAATGGAGCGCTCCTCATCTCTCCTTTTGTTTTTGCCGAGCTGCATGCCTATCCGGGCGCGACCGAGGAGTTTTTGAACGGATTCCTGGCGGCGACCGGGGTTCAGGTCGACGCCAAGATCGAGGAACGGGTCTGGGGGGAGGCGGGCCGGCGATTTGCCCGCTATGCGGCCCGGCGCAGGCAGTCGTCCGGCGCCGAGCCGGTTGGCCTGCTGGCAGATTTTCTGATCGGCACCCACGCGCTGGTGCAGGCGGATCGGCTTTTCACACTCGGTCCGCGCCGGTACATTCAGGACTTTCCCGAGTTGCGGCTGCTCTAGGGCGCAAGGTCAACCAATCGTCGGACGGGCGAACCGGGATCAGGAGAAATGTTCCCAGCCCTGGCGTTTCAGCGGTTTAGGCCCAAGATCGGTGAGCAGGATGATGGGCGGTTGGCCGGGGCGCGGTTTGCAGATGCGGCCAATCCTGGTGATATTGACTCCGCCGATCTGACGGGGCATCCGGACCGCGGACGGAGCGGTAAAGAGCAATTCGTAGTCCTCGCCGCCATGGAGGGCCTGGTCCACGGTCGCGCCGGGATGCAGAGGCAAGGCGCTGGCATCCACTTCGGCGGCCGCGCCGGATTCCTCGCACAGATGAGCGAGATCGGTGGAAAGTCCGTCGCTGAGGTCCAGTGCGGCGCTGGCCAAACCGCGGCGCATCAGCCAGAGGCCTTGGGCTATGCGCGGCTGGGGATAGAGGTGTGACGCCAGCAAGCCTTCCAGTTTCTTGGGGATGGGAGGCGGTTGCACGCGAGCTTTGCGGCTTTCCGCCTGCGCCGCAAGTTTGGCTAGGCGAGCGAGTCCGGCGGCTGCTCCGCCAAGGGCTCCGGTCACATAGAGCAGGTCGCCCGGGCGCGCTCCTGAGCGGAGCAGCGCCTTGCCGCGCGGAACCGCGCCGGTCAGAACGATGTCGGCGACTGCCAGGGGCGACTCGGCCAGATCGCCGCCGGCCAGCGGGACGTTATACGCTTCTGCAAGAGAGAGCAGCCCATTCAGAAACCTGGTCACCCAGCCGGGGCGGCGGCCCGCCGGTTGGGTCAGCTCGCTTGGCAAGCCCAAGGAAAGAAAGGCGGCTACGGGGCGAGCTCCCATGGCTGCCAGATCGCTCAGTCCGCGTGCCAGAGCGCGATGCCCGACGGATTCAGCGGGGTGCCAGTCAAGCCGGAAATGACGCCCGGCGATGGAGAGGTCGGTAGTGACAGCCAGTTCCTCGCCGGCGCGCAGGCGAAGAAGGGCGCAGTCGTCCCCGATGCCCAGGCTCAGGCCGTCGCTGGACCGCGTTGCCGCACGCGCACGAATCTGCCGGAGCAGGGCGAGTTCGCCCTGCACTGCTGTGCTTCTGGGATTGCTCTGCTTCAATCGCACAGTTTGAGAATAGGGCAATCTGCCGGGGAGTGAGGGGTTGGGGGGGAAACGTGCCCGGTTTCCCTGCCTGAGAGGATATTAAGCAGTTTCCCTATGGACACGGGCTGGTACATGCCGATAATAGCGGTTGACCCGGCAAGGGGCGATTTGTTAGCCTTAACGAACGTTGACCGGGCTGTTCTCGTTGGGTTTGTGTGACTTAGCAGCCTGGCGGGAGATTCTTTTAAGACTTTTCGCTATTGTTGGAACCTCCAGCGAATTGCGGCCTCGCGGATTGCGGGGATGAAGGGCGAAACATGCTACGCAAGCGCTATTACATTCTTTTCGTTGCCAGGGACGATGACGGGCGCATTCGCAAGATCTCCCTGCCGCTGCAATACGTGTACGGTTTTGTTGGTGCTGCCCTGGTGGGTGCATTCACCATCGTGGGGCTCGCAGGTTCCTATACCCGGATGCTGCTCAAGACCGAAAGTTTCAACCAGATTCGCGAGGATAGGGAGAATCTGCGGAAGAACTACAAGCAGATGGCGCAGATTGCGCACGACCGCGATGTACAGGTGGCCTCGCTGGGCGCGCTGGCAAGTGAAGTGACCGCGCTCTATGGACTCAAGCAGAACAAACTCGCTGCAGCCAAGCCGGCAGCGGCGGCCAGCGCCGCGGCAGCCGAGCCGACTCCCGCCAGCCTGGCTCTGACCGACGACCCCAGTCAGCAGCAGGTAAAGCTCTCAATCGACCAGTTCTACGCGCTTCGGGCGCAGGCGCTCTCCGGACGGGTTTCCCGTGCGCTCGAGGGTGGTCTTTCGCCTACCTTCGACGGCGACTGGCAGCAACTTGCCGATGCGCCGTCGATGTGGCCGGTTGAAGGCCGCGTGGGATCGGGTTTTGGCGCGCGCCAGGATCCCTTCAACGGTGAAGGCGCTTTCCACACCGGTTTGGATATTGAAGCGCCCTACGGGACGCCTGTGCGCGCGGCGGCTGATGGTGAGGTTACCGGCGCAGCTCTCGGCGCAGGCTATGGGCGCCAAGTGGAGTTGGATCACGGCCACGACACTCTCACCGTCTATGGCCACCTTTCAGCAATTGCCGTTGTGCCGGGCCAGCGGGTGACCCGCGGCCAAGTGATTGGCTACGTTGGTCAGTCGGGACGAGCCACAGGCCCGCATCTTCACTATGAAGTGCGCGTCCACAAGGTTCCGGTGAATCCGCACAAGTACCTGCGCATCACTTATGAACAGATTGCGCTCGGCGAGTCCGTGGCTCCGGATTCGGCCAAAAACTAAGCAGTCGATCTTCAAGCAAGACAAAATCGGCTCCCCACGCGGGAGCCGATTTTGTCTTTTGGTATGGTTTCTCTTCCCGGTTGATGGTGCAGCCATGGTGTAGTCGAATTCCCCGCTGCCAGTCACGTTCATATTGAGTTGGGCCGGGGTGGGGTTTCCGGCGAGGTTTGGCACCCGGCCTCGACGTGCATATCCCGCATTTGCGCGGGCGGGGCTCCTGCAGGCAGGATGTGAGCCAGGAAGCTGTTGACCAGCAACCCCTTTTCCCGCGCGGTTCCGCAAGGCCGCTTGCTGGCCCCGGCATGGTATCGTTGCCTCGTCCACGATTTTTTCCGCAGGAGAATTCCCGATGCAGATTCGCCTCGGCTGTCTGGCCGCTTTGCTTGTCCTGGCGCTGCCCGCTGCCGCCCAGGAGCGGACAGCCGCCGCCCAAACCGCCTTTGCGCGCGCCCAGCACTTGAAGCACGGTATCAATGCTTCGGAGTGGTTCGCGCAGTCGGCGAACGACTACTCGGCGGCGCGAACCAATGGTTATACCGACGCCGGAGATATCGCGCTCATGGCCCAGTTGGGTTTCGACCATGTGCGGCTGAGCATTGACGCTACTCCACTGGAGCAGTATCCGCATGGGCAGGACGGCCTGAACGCCGAGTTTCTGGTACGCCTGGACCGCGCGGTGGACACGATGCTGGCGAATGGCCTGGCAGTGGAGATCGATCTGCACCCTGAAGAGGGGTTTAAGCAGAGGGTGGCTTCAAGCGACGAAGCCGTGGACCGGCTGACGATGCTCTGGCGGCGGCTGGCCGTGCATTATGCCGAGCGCGACCCGGAACGGATCTTCTTCGAGATTCTGAACGAGCCCGAGGTCCACGATCCGTACCGCTGGGCTGGCATCCAGGCGCGGCTGGCGGCAGCGATTCGCGAGTCCGCGCCACGCCAGACGATTATTGCCACCGGGGCAAACTACTCCGACATTGCCGATCTGCTCGCCCTCCATCCCCTGGCCGACGGCAATGTGATTTACACCTTTCACTTCTACGATCCCCACGAATTCACCCACCAGGGCGCCGGCTGGGGCGCGGTGTGGTGGAGCTATACGCACGGGATTCCCTACCCGGCCACGGAAACCTCGATGCGCGAGCTTCTTACCCAGGTTCCAGACCCGGCCGACCGCTTTGATCTGGAGCGCTACTGGCTGGATCACTGGGATGCGCGCCGCATTCAGTTGCTGATCGACGAAGCTGCGGCGTGGGGCAAGGCGAATCGCGTCCCGCTCATCTGCAACGAATTCGGCGCCTATCGCGAGTTTACCGACAAGGTTTCGCGCGCCACCTGGATTCACGATGTGCGCACGGCGCTGGAAGCAGACGGCATCGGCTGGGCGATGTGGGACTATCGCGGCGGATTCGGGGTGGTTTACAAGGAAGACGGTCAGCCGGCTCGGGTAGATGGAGCCATTGTCGGAGCGCTGGGTCTGAAGGGAAAGTAGGCGGGCGCGCGGATGGCGGGGTTGGCTCGCACCGATACCATCCCCCGCGCTTCGCACATCCCATGGGCACCCTAGCGCAGATTGCCAAGAGACTGCCAGACTGCCGGAGTCGCCAGGCCTGTATAGAACAGGTCTCTTGGCCCCAAGGGGAAGGCCAATGGCACCCCGGCGGCTGGCGGGAGCAGACCGTGGGGAAAGTGCAGGCGGGGAAGCCCGCTAGTAAAGAGTGAGATGAGGCCGGGCCGGTTCAGGGTTGTGTCGCGGACGGCGAATTCTCCTGCGAAGCCAGTGCGCCGAAGTCGGAGGGCGAAATCGTCGCGGTGACGATCATCCGGTTGTGCTTTTGCGTCACCTCTGCGGTCTGCAAGACCTCTTTGAGCCCATTATTGGCGGCGTTCTGGCCCAGCGGGGCGGTAAAGCCGCGCGCGATGGTGACCAGGGTGGCCAATGCGGCTGCCTGGCGGGCAGCGACCTCGTCATTGGGGGCGATCTCCTCGACCTTGAGGTGAAATGAGCCGGTCCAGCGCAGGCTGGCGATGACGATCGAATCCGGCTCCAAAGGCAGGGAGAAACCGAAGATCTTGATGGCCCCGCTCTCCCCGAAGGGCAGGCCGATCTGCCCCACGCCCCAGGCCAGGGAGAGCAGCGGTACATCGTGGTAGTGGCGATTCAGCAGCGTCGAGCCGGCAAAGGGCCAGGCGGCGGTGCGATGGCGGTCGAGCATGGAGTGAATCTGCTCGGGCGTGGGGGTGTTCGACACCGCGACCATGTCGTAGCCGATCTGGGCCACGCGCACGGTGCGGTTCTCAGAGGGAATCGAGTAGATGGTGTGCCCGGCGTAGGATTCGCGCGAGCTAGCATGCGTGTCGAGCCAGGTGTTGAGCTTTTTGCCGGTCAGCTTGCCCACCAGCACCATCGAATAGGCGACTGCTCCGTTGGGTCCGTTGGGGTCGGGCATGCGGTGCAGTGCGATGGCCGCCTCGTCCAGATCCTGCTCCCAGTCAAAGCCCACGGCGTCGACGAACTGCTGATACTCCGGCACGCGCTTGGGCGGCTTCAGGCTCTTGTGGCTGAAGGAGTGGAGCGGCTTGAGATTGACGTAGAGGATGCCGTCGGACTCGGGCAGCAGACGCGCGGCCTCCGGCGGGGCTTTGGAGCGCAGGAAGATGGCCACGGCCAGGAGAGCCAGTACCGCGGCCAGGATGAGTAGCGTTCTACGCGTGCGTCTGTGCATGATGAGCCGTCAGAGACAAGGTATCATCTCTGCGGGAACTGATGGCAATTCGCACTCCGCCCGGAGCTTGATCGTCTCTGAGACGACCGCGCTCCGGGCCTATCCTTGCCCTGCGGTGATCGATTACTTGAGGTCCACCCCGAAATCGTAGATGATAACAGTTCCTCCTGTTGCGGACCCAGCCATGCGGGTTGAGGCGATGAAAGCAAATTCACCAGCTTTAAGACTGCCATTCGGAACCACCCTGTAGGCATACGGACGAATTCTCTCGGATGTGAACAAGAAGAGCCTTTTCTGATCATCCCCGACACTCGCCGCAGCAAAGCCAATCTTTTCAACGGATGTCTCGCGATGATCTTTCTTGTTTTCCAAAGAGATAAGTGAGAATTGAGCAGGACTTGTAACCAAATCTGTGCCCCCCAATCCGCCTTGATTTCCAATTGGTGGAAAGTACATATAAAAGACGGGCCTTTCATCCTGGGTGCGCAGGATTGCGCGAGCCCCTGGAATTGATGCTTTAATCTTTGCTTGGACGATGCCATATGTGAATGCGTGTGCCAGAATGCCCGAGGTCTTTTCATTTCCCGACGCGGCGCGGTCCATGAACACCATTTTCTGCTTGCCATCATGCGTCGTTTCCATCAGGTAGACACCAGGATCGTGCGGCGAAGCAGGATCGTCAGGATCCCCGGCGGCCGGGGCAGTTCCTGGGGCTGCGATTGGCGCATAGGCAGCCACCGGCGCGGAAGCTTTCATCACAATAGCCGCGACCACTTTGTCGCCGACGCCTGCGGTTTTCAGAGCGATGATTCCGTCGGCGGAGGTGTCATACTGCCCGACCGATCCGTTGATGGTCGAGACGATGAGGTCATCGGAGAGACCCGCTTTAACGAGTTTGATGACGCCGTCATTGGTGAGTGCTTGCTGAGCTAGCAGCAGGGGGCAACATGCCAGGAATAAAAGGACGCTCAGACTCTTGCGCATAGAGCTTCTCCTAACTTTTCGAAACAAAGTGGGGGCCCATTGGGGAGGTGCGGGAATTCTCTACTAGTTCCCTTCCCCTGCGCAAGCGGAATCGAGGTTAGCCGTCAAACTGCATGACAGTGAGTCAGCGCGGGAGGTGTCTTTTACAGCCTGACACCTGGTGGAGGCGCGGGCTGTTTCGTCGAATCACCCTCCCCGAGGGAGAGAATGAGCCTAGCCCAGGGTGGAGCGCAGCCGAACCTTGGCCAGCCAGCCCTCCCGGTTACCCGTCCGGGAGGGCCGGTAGAAGGGCAGAATGGCGCTTGGGCAACCACCTGATACGGCTGGGCTTGGACGACAATCCTCACACCGGCCCTCCGGGGCGGAGGCGTTTCGGTTGGTGCGCTAACCCAGGATTGCGCTTCGCTTCATCCTGGGCTATTCTCTCTTCCTCCCTCCGGGAGGAGCTCTGTCGAGTCCAGCGCTCAAGCGAGTCGCGCCCAGAGCGGCGTGAGCTGTCTCAATTCTCTGCTGTCGGGGTGTATCAGCCTCCCACCCATCCGCGATGAAACTGCGGATGGATGGGGCACTCGGCGAGAAAGCTACACATCCTACTTGCTCAACTGCTTCACGAAGAAGTCGGCCATGATGTGGTTGGCTTCAAGCGCTTCGGGCAGTGCCGGGTTATACCAGAAGGCGTGGGGTAGCGCGTCGAAGACCACCAGGCGCGCGTCCACGCCGGCGGCCAGGTAGGCGCGGTGCAGGTTGATGGTTCCGCTGAGCAGCAGGTCGCGCCCGCTGGTGACGAAGAGGGTGGGCGGCATCCCATGCAGATCCGAATAGATGGGCGAGAGCACCGGGTCTTTGCGGTCGGTCTTGACGATGTAGGCGGAAAGAGCCGGTTCCCCGGTTCCCGGCGGGTCGAGATGCCCGGAGAGGCCATTGAGCGAGTACATGGACGAAGAGTCACCCAGGCGGGCAAAGTCGCCCACGCCGCTGAAGATGCCCAGGGCGGCGGGCAGCGGCAGTCCGAGCTGCTTGATTCTGGCGGCGACCTCGCCGGTGAGGATGGCTCCAGCCGAGGTTCCGTAGATGACCACATGGTCCGGTTTGTAGGTTTTCAGCAGTTCCTTGTAGACAGCCACTGAGTCATCCACCGCAGCGGGGAAGGCGTTCTCAGGCGAGAGCCGGTAGAGCACGGCCACCACCTTGATTTTGGTGAAACCTGCAATTGGGATGGTCTCGGTGATGGAGCCGGAATCGGAGTCGAAGCCGCCGCCGTGCAGATTCATCAGGACCTTGTCGCGATTGCCGTCGGGCATTCCGTCCGGTGTAACGATGCGAACCGGGACCCCGGCGATCTTGTCTTCGACGAGCTGGTTGGGACAAATCTGACTCCATACGGTGCGAGCGCCGGCCGAATACATGTTGAGGCCTCTGCGGCGCATGGCCAGAGGCACATCGGGCCCCTGGTCAGGAGCCGGCTTGGCCAGCGCCTTCTGGGCTTCGGAGCTGATGGTGCCGGGGAGAGGAACAATGCGCGTGATGTGGGCCGTGCCCTGATCGTCGATGAAGCTGGTGTCGCGATTAGCGGCTTCTGCGGCAGTAGTAGGCTTTGGAGCAGGCTGCTGGGCGGCCAAAACGACCGCGGCCAGAAGGAACAGGAAGACAGCAAGACGGGTCTTTCGAATCATCGGGTGGGACTCCTTGAGAAGAGAACGGGGTGATGTATACGTTTTCGTTCCAGAAGCAAACGCATTCTCTATACAAGAGATAAACCACGCCCCTTCCGGGTTGCAGTTTCTTCCTGCCCGTCGCGCTCAAGCAGCGAAAAAGTGGGGGAGCGTCGAGTGCTCGCTCCCCTCTGTCTTCTGGCTCATCAGCCTCTTGCATCACCCCATTCAGGTGATCGATTGCGTCAAGCCACGACTCTACAGGCTGTGGAAGAAGGCCGTTTGGGCGGCGAAACTCCCCCTGAATCGAGACCGCATGGCTAATGTCCATATTTATTATCAATCAGTTACAGCACAACTGAAGCCGTGCCCTGACACATCTTGCAGTCCCACCATAGTTTTCAAGAGGCCGATTGGACGATTAGTGCGGTAGCACCAGCAGTCCTGCTTCCAGCAGTAACCCCGTCAACCGGTCGACGGCCGCTGGGTATTTGTAGCAAATGGCGCGTACGCTCATTCCCAGCATGACCGCCGTCTCGGCCTGGGTGTACTCCTGGAGAACGATGCGGCTGAGCATCTGGCGGTCCAGCGAGCCAAGCTGATCCAGGCACCGCTCAATGTCCAGGACGAAGATGACTGCATCCTCGAAGCTGCGAATCGGGCGGCTGGAAGCCCAGCCCCTGGCAACGGGATCGGACAGGATCGATGGCGCCCGGCCAACCTGCATCGAGGCATATAGATAGCGCCTCAACAAACTTTCCGTATGCTTTCTGTAGAAAGCGAAGCTGACCACCGGGTCGCTGACCGCGGCTGCCGCCTTTGTTTCCGGGGCGGCCGCCGGACTTGACGCTGGAGTCCTGTCTTGAGTCCTCCTGTTTTGCTGCAGTGCGGGTCGCGAGTTGCTTGCGCCCCAAATCATGGGCAACTGGAGAGCAGCGCTCATTGCCAGCCTCCCATTGCATCAGCCACAGCCCAAATTCTGGCCAATGTCTTCCGGGCTGGGCGTCCCCGCCGTTTTCGGCTCTCTGGCGTGGGGAACTCCTTCAGTTTTTCCTCACATCCACGGCAGTAGACACTTTCCTGAGTCTGGGCACGGTACCAAAGACAGCCGCACCCCTCGCAAACTTTCAAATGCACGCGCAATTCCATGACGAAATCTCCGTATCAGCATATTCACCCGACGGCTTTGTTCCGACATTGTTCTCCCGCGGGGTAAAGAGGACCAGGTGCGGCATTTCGGGGTTCTTACGCCCCGATGGGGGATAGCCGTCTGTTTTCTCTTGTTTTGTGTCATGCTCATAGCGCGCAGATCGTGGAATCTTCCCGTCGGCCTGCCTTGGACGCTTTTGGCAAGCGCTTCAAGGAGGAGAGTTTATCCCCGGACAAGCCCGAAATGTTTGGGCAATTGTTCATCGATGCCCGAAGGGGCAGGATTTCGCCCGTTTCTGCCATGCGGAAAGGAAACGAGTTCCAAAAATTTCCCACAAACCAAACGAGATTAAGTAAAGCCAATGTAGAGATTTGTATCTTTTGCGTCAATCTTCCCCAGAAGTTTTCCCCAATGCTCCTTTCCATTCTCCTTCGGAGTGCAGAGAATGAAGGCCAATCCTCGGTTTTAAGTTTTCCATGAGAAAAATAGGAGCCTTAGCTTCTATTGCCAGTGGCGAATTCTCCACAGATGAACTTTACTCAGTTGCATGAACGGCTCCGGTTGGAACTGCTGCGCAGGATACAGCGGGGTACGCTAAGCGTCTCCCTGCTGGCCCGTCAGACCGGACTTGCTCAAGCGCACCTTTCCAACTTCCTTCACTGCCGGCGCCAACTCTCGCTGCAAGCCCTGGATCGTGTCCTTGCGGCACAGCACATGACAGCAGCCGATCTTCTGCCCGCCATCTACCCAAGTCGATCGCTGAACTCGGGCGAAGAAAGCGGTATCGTACCGATCGTTTCCCACCCAACCGCGCTGTTTGAGCCGTTCATTCGACCATCCGCGGTCCTTTCAATGGTTCCGGTTCCGGCAGGCTTGCTCGAGTCGATCCGTGCCCGGGTTTCGACTTCCCGGCGCTCCTGGCAGAGGTTTGTCGCCGTTCGCGTCTCTGCCAACGATGCCTTGGCAATGGAGCCGTTGGTGCTGCCGGAAGCCGTCGCACTTTTGGATCGACATTACACCTCGCTCATGGCATATCGCCCCAGCCGCCCCAATCTCTATGCGGTGCGCCACGGCGCCCACCTGACGGTGAGGTACGCAGAGCTTGCCGGCAACCGCCTGGTCTTGCGGCCGAACAATCTTGCTTTCCCTTTGGAATTGATTGAAGCCGCTCCAGGAGAGTCGCTAGGCGACCTGATCGCTGGACGGATTGTAATGGTGATTCAGGAGTCGTAATGCTTGATCGTATGGGGGAAACTAACCGCAACGAGGTGTCTCGTAGCGGCGCCACGGGGCGCACTGCGTTTCTTTTGACTCTTCCCAGGTCTGCACTTCGCTCGCCCTGATCTGATTTCGATGCCTGCCACCGGAGGAAGTGCGCCTGCGCATTTCTGTCGAAACTCGACGCGGCGAGCAGGATGCTCAGAATGACAGCATATTCGTTGAGCGAATTTCGCACTCAGGACCCTCGCGCAGGCCGGGGCAAACAGCGCGATTTACTGATGTCCGCGAGTGGGTTGAATTCGAAGAAGGAGCCTCGCCAGGGGCTCAAGCCCAGCTCATCTTAGGCCGTCTGCGACGCCGTTCCCTCACGCTCAGGGGAGCCATTGAAGTCGTGCCTATTACAGAGCCGGGATTTTCGCAATGGGAGATCGCGTATTCTTAAGTGCTGAGAAATGACCGTCTGAACGAGTCTCACCGCTAGCCCTTGCCGCGTTTGAGCTGTTCCAGGAATTCCTCGAACGCCTGCCGGTCTGCTCCATCGGCCACGGGAGCCTGCCCCCGGGGCAAGTTGCGGCTATCTGGCAGCACAAATTCCAGCCCCACCCCATCGTTCCCCCAGCGGACCGCTCTGGCTTGCACGAAGATCGACCTCTCGGCCTCGTCCATTCCGGCCTGTTTCCTGGTCAGCGTCATTCGGATTTGGGTGCCTGGGTACCATCGCTCCTCGGTCACCACATAAAGCCCGTTCGCGCTGACGTCGCGGATCGCGTGCGGTTCCGGGGTGCCGCCAGTCCAGAAATAGGCGGTGAGGCCGGGTAATGATTCGCGGGGGGTCCTCCTTGGATCCTGCGGTTCTGGATTCAACCACCGTTCCAGCCAGCTCTTGGGCTTGGCCTTCTTGAAGGCCGGAGGCTGGTGAAATCCAGATGTCTCTTCAAGCGGCGGCGGGGCAAAACCGCTCGCAGCGGAGAACCGCCTCATGCGCCGATCCATCTCAGCGGCAATGCAGACCACCAACTGGTCGCCCAGCCGTGTGTGAGACGAAGAGATGGAGTGATTGGGCAAGGCCAGGACGCTGTCGGCAGTCGGGCAGGACGCGGAGACATGGTGCTCGGGGAAGGACTCGACGATGTCGATGACCTGGCAGTCCCGGTTCAGGTAGACCAGATCGAGCGGGGCGCGCACAGTCGATTCCAGGATACCCCGGAAGGGCACCAGCCAAAGGCCCGCGCCGGAGTTTGGCCTGAGTTCGGGAATCCGTTCACTGAGGGTCGCATCGGAGAAATCCGCGGCATCCACGTCCATGCCCAGAATGCAATCGCTGGTCTGGTTGTACGCGCAATGTTTTTCTGTTTCCATGTCCCCTTCAATCTCCTGCGCAGCCTAGGTCGGCAACTGGCGGCTTTCCCTGGAGGTCCATGCAACCACCGCACTGCGAAAGTTCAGGCGCCGGCAAATCGGTCCCTGGCAACTACTATCGGCAGAACTGAGCCCGTGCATAAACTGTGGCGACAACAGCTCGGCCGCCCAGCCCTAACCTACGGTCTAGAATTGAGTTGTGCAAAATCACTACAAACTGGGCGACATCCTGGCCAACGCCATTACGCACGGCATCGGGGCGGGGCTGGCCATTGCCGGCGGGGCCTATCTGATTACTGTATCCACACGAGGAACAGCCTGGCATGTGGTCAGTTGCTCCATCTTTTCCGCCACGCTGATGCTGGTCTACTTGTGTTCGACGCTGTACCACTCGCTGGTGCGCACGCGGGCGCGGCATGTCTTCCACATCCTGGACCACTCTTCAATTTACCTGCTGATCGCCGGTACCTACACGCCCTTCACCCTGATCTCGTTGCATGGGTGGGTAGGCTGGACGGTCTTCGGGGTGGAGTGGGGACTGGCCATCGCCGGAGTGGTCTTCAAGTGCTTTGCCGTGGGCCGGTTCGAGGTGGCATCGGCGCTGGTCTATCTCTTTCAGGGCTGGTTCGTGGTCTTTGCGGCGATGCCGCTGTATCACGCCATCGGCTGGGGCGGCATCGCCTGGATGGGCGCAGGCGGGCTGGCGTACACGCTGGGGATTATCTTCTTCGCGCTGGACCGGCTGAAGTACTTCCACGCCACATGGCATGTTTTTGTACTGGCGGGCAGCATCTTCCACTTTTTTGCCATCCTTTTCTATGTGGTTCCGCCTCGCCCGTGAGGGGATGCTTGGGAGCGCGTTGGGACGGGCGCTGTGCAGTTCAAGGCTATCGCCCGCCGGGCACATTGACCTTTGCCCCTCAAAGCCGGTACACTACTCTAGTTTGGCGATTCCTGCCTGATGCCGTGGAGCCAGACGCTCGCCCAAAACGAGGGCTTGAGCGTACCGGGGCACAGAAGTTTCCGCCCGAGCTATTCATTTAATGCGCGCCGGCGCCGCCGGGTGGGCGCTGGAGGGTTTATGTACGCGGTTATTCGCACCGGTGGTAAGCAGTATCGGGTCGCTCCAGGCGACGTTGTAAAGATCGAGAGCGTGATTTCAGAGGATCAGACCGTCGAGTTCAACGACGTGCTGGCCGTCAGCGGCGATCCCGGAACCGTGGCCAAGCCGGCCACTGCCAAGGTCACAGCCGAAGTGCTGGGCGAAGGCCGCGGCGACAAGATCCTGGTCTTCCACCTGAAGCGGAAGAAACAGTACAAGAAGCTGCAGGGACACCGGCAGAACTTTACCGAGGTGCGCATCAAGGCCATCGAAGCCGACGGCGTGACCTATACCGCGGCCGTTTAAGGCAGCGCACAGAATTCAGAAGGGGATTGGGCAATGGCACATAAGAAGGGTGGAGGCAGCTCCACAAACGGACGCGACTCGAATGCACAGCGGCTGGGCGTGAAGGCCTTTGCCGGCCAGATTGTTACCGGCGGCTCGATCATCATGCGCCAGCGCGGTACGCGCATCAAGCCAGGCATCAACGTGGGCTTGGGCTCCGACGATACGCTTTTCGCCAAGGTGAGTGGTCGGGTCAAGTTCCAGGACCGCGGCAACCTGGGGCGTTTCGCCTCCATCGAGCCGATCGCGGCAGAGTAGTCAAGCACGAACGCATCAACCAAAAGGCCACGGCTTCGCCGTGGCCTTTCTTTCTCATCCCTGCTCCCTAATCGCTGCCCCTGCCTTACGACTCCGATTCGCTCTTCTTCAAATTCCGGTTTAGCACCTTTTCAACCACGCGCTCCACATCCGACAGGAAGAAGCCGTTCGCGGGCTGGCGCATGGCCACCTGCGTACCGGTGTGGCCCAACGCCGAGGCGATCTCATTCCAGCGGTAGGCGGCTGAATTCACCTGCAGTATCACCGGTTTGCGGGCCGGTTCCGGCAACACACAATATGCCAGCCAGATTCCCAGGGCCGCCAAAATCACCGCCTCTGAGACCAACTGCAAAGAGTCGGTCAGCGAAGTAGTACGCGACCAGAATGACGACAAGATGAAGTCGCTGGATGCCATCAAGCCAAAGCCCAAAGAGATTCCAAACGCCCGGTCACGAACCGAGAGGCGAAGCGAATTAAGGCTCAAGCAGAGGAAACCGAGCAGGCACAGCTCAATCACGCTGACCGAGCGCATCAATCCGAACGCGATATCGGAAACGATGAGAATGCCGCGGTGAGAAAAAGAAACAGTCGAAACGCTTAGCAGCATCGAAACAAACGCTGCCCAGCGAAAGATCACGGTGCCGAGCTTGGCGAGCCCGGAGAAGGCCGAAAGCGCGGAGCGGAATACCTCAATGCAGACCAGGAAGAGGATGACCGCACTGGCGATGTAGACCGCCCAATAACAGAAGAAATAGACCATGAAGCAATAGTCGTTAAACCAGTGCCGCGATTGGCCATAGAGTAGAACCAGGAGGGGAGGGGTGGAGGCCACGCGCAACGCCAGGTAGCTTCCCATCGCCGGGAAGCGGCGATGCAGTTTCTTTTGCCAGAACAGGAAACCGAGCACAATCCAGAGGATAAACTCACATACGCTCATCACGGACATTGCAAGGTTCAGAGGCATAAGGGTCCGCTCACTATTCTGGGAACCCTCCCAGAATAGCGCCAAAATCCCCGCCGCTCAACCACAAAGCAGCATTGTCGATGATACTTTCGTGTCATCGACGGCGATTTCTGCTTGTCCTACTCTTTTAGTTGCCTACCGGACAGCCCATGTGAGGGCCGCAACCAGGGGCAGGCAAGCTCTCGCCAACCGCTTGGCGGTTTGGAACAACCGGCCCCGCCTTGGGCGAGATAGCGGCAGTAGCACCGGCAACAACAACAACTAATGCAAAAATGCGAATGGCGAGCGTCATGGCGGATATCCCCTTCCAGATTCTTGGCGCGCGAAAAATAATTTCTTCCGCACGCTGAAATCGTAGGGAATGGATGCCGATAAGTACAGCCTTTTCCGCTGTGCAAATCAGGATTTTTGTCGGTTACCAAAGTCATAAACCGGCCCGGTTTTCCACCTACCGGCTTACTTTCAACCCCTCTCGGAGGGGCCATTCCAGAGCCCTCGTCTCATGCTAAAATCAAAGCAGGCAGAGTCGCTTGAAAGCCCTCGTTTTTCAACTGGTTAATCCCCCAATTCCAGCCCGGAATTGCACTTCGGAAGCCGCATCCCGTCTGGAGCTTCAAGCGAAAGCCTAGCGAACGGAATCCTATGGCGACTGAAAATCCTGACGGCACTCCCGTGCACGGCGACAACGACAGCTATACCGGCGAAAATATCAAAATATTGGAGGGGCTTGAGGCCGTGCGCCTCCGCCCGGCCATGTACATCGGCTCGACCGGCGAAATGGGCTTGCACCACCTGGTTTACGAGGTGGTGGACAATTCCGTCGACGAAGCCCTGGCCGGCTACGCCAAGAAGATCGACGTCATCATCCACGTCGACAACTCCGTCACGGTGATCGACGACGGCCGCGGCATTCCCGTGGATTTGATGCCCCTGTCCAACGGCAAGATGATGCCGGCGGTGCAGGTGGTGCTGACCAAGCTCCA
>Ga0181520_10004176_pt1 | contig 24479 bp, 16 predicted proteins | sample PEATcosm2014_Bin_29_FD_132451 | JGI IMG/M metagenome (GOLD analysis project Ga0181520, IMG submission 132451) | Peatland microbial communities from MTU Mesocosm Facility, Houghton, MI, USA - PEATcosm2014_Bin02_30_metaG | ecosystem: Environmental > Terrestrial > Soil > Wetlands > Peat | place...
TACTCGGGCAATGTCGTGACGATCAAGCTTTCGCATCCGGACGCCCTGGTACGCCAGTTGCCGGCCGGGGAACCGGGAATGGTCTACGAGAAGGCCTCAGTGGAGAAGAACCTGCTCGATTACGGGACTCCCCAGGTGATTCCCATCGGGGCCGGGCCTTACAAGATCTCCAGTTTCGTGCCGGACAGCGAGATCACGCTCGTACAGAACCCTTACTGGTACGGACCCAAGCAGCACTTCAAGACGATCATCTTCAAGATCATCCCGGACCCCGACACGATGCTGCTCGCACTGCGCTCTGGTGAGATAGACGGCACGTTCAACGTCGGAGTGCTGAAGGAGTATGCCCCGTTCTCGCACCTGGAGTACTTCCCGGCGCTGATCTGGAACGGACTCACGATGGACATGACCGAGAGCCCGTTCTCCGACATTCACGTCCGGGAGGCGCTCTACTACGCGACCAACCGACAGGCACTCGTCACTGGCGCCGACAACGGCCTGGGCAAGGTCTCCTCGACGGTTGACGACCCGGGGATCTACGGGAACGCGCTGCCCAAGTCGGAGCTCGACAGCCTGTACAACCAGATTGAGACCTTCCCCTACAACATAAAGAAGGCCAAGCAGGAATTGGCCATGTCGGTCGCTCCGCACGGGTTCACGACCACCTTGAACGTTCCCGAGGACGATCCGGCAGACAGCCTTTACGCAGAGCTGCTCAAGTCGGAGTGGGCGCAGATAGGCGTTACCCTGAACATCCGCTTGATGCCAGGCGGGCCGCGCTTCCAGATCATCTTGAACCACGCCAAGAACCTCGGCGTTCAGATCATCGGCAACTCTCCTGACGGTGCCGACCCTGTCGAGATGCCCTGGGAGTACTTCTCGAGCCAGCAGGCCGTCGTGAACGGCAACAACTCGTCGAACCTGAGGGTGCCGGCGGTCGACAACCTGATCAACGAAGCGCAGGCGGCCGGACTGGCCACCTCCGCCCGGGACTCGTTGGAGGCGGCGATCCTTGCTTCGAAGTACGTGCCGGTCATCCCAATCTCCTGGCTGCAGGATGCCGTCGCCCTGCAGAAGGGGTGGAGCATCTCCGGGCTCGAGCCCTTCGTGCCCGACACTTACTGGACGGAGAACATAACCGGCTAGGACGACCCTGAGAACTCAGAATTCCTAGCTGATCTGCTACCGCGGCCCGGTTGAGTTGAACGGCGTCGTCCCCCCGGAGGTCTTTTCCGGTCCCTCGGGGGCGTCGACCCGGCACCTTGACCGGGCCGCCGGCGCAGGGCCAGAGTTGTCCGCATGAGGCGAGCCCAGGGCCTTCGCGCCTATGCCGTCAGGCGGCTGCTCCTGCTTGTGCCGCTCGTCTTTTTGATCTCGATCGTTGTCTTCCTGCTCGTGCACATGGTTCCCGGGGGTCCCGTCGCAGCCCTGATCGGTGAACACGCGACAAACACCGCCACCATCGATGCCATCAGGGCCCGCTACCACCTGAACGCCTCCCTTCCCAGCCAATACGGCGCCTGGGTGACCCAGGTCGTCCATGGCAATCTCGGTACCTCGATATTCACCAGCCAGTCGGTCGCGAGCGAGATCAGGCAGCGCTTGCCTGTCTCCGTCGTGCTCAACGCGATCGGGTTGGCATTGGCGTTGCTGATCGGTGTACCCCTCGGTTCCCTCGCCGCCGCCCGGCGCGGGGGCAGGCTCGATCGCATGGCTGTCGGGCTCGCCATCTTTCTGTCCAGCACTCCGAACTTCGTGATGGCGATCGCTCTGCTCTATCTGCTGTGCATCCGGGTCACGATCTTTCCTCTCGGGGGACTCGGCTCGGGATTCGTGGACGAGGCGTTCCACCTGATCCTGCCGGGCATCGTCATGTGCATAGGGCCGCTCGGATTCGTGACCAAGATCACCCGCGCCTCGATGCTCGAACAACGTGAGGCGGACTACGTCGCCTTCGCCCGTGCACGGGGGATCTCGCGTCACAGGATCTACCGCGGTTACGTGCTGCGCAACGCTCTCATCCCGCTCTTGACGGCGTCGGGGTTGATCATCGTCTCCGCCTTGACCGCCACCGTGTTCGTCGAGGACGTCTTCGGCATTCCCGGTCTCGGTGGGCTGCTCGTTACGTCCATCGAGAACACGGACATCCCGGTCATTCAGGGACTTGTGCTCCTCATCGCCATATGGGTTGTGCTCGTCAACGTCGCCGTCGACTTGTGCTACGTGTCGATCGACCCGCGGGTCACCTTCAGGGGCATGCGATGACAGCAATAGCGGTCGTCGCCCCGATGGTCACGCGGCGCAAGAAACGCGTGCCCATGGGGATAATGCTCTGCTTCGGCTTCGTGTTGGTGGTCGTCCTCGCGGCCTTCGTCGGCCCGCACTTCCTCACGCGGACCGCGAACACGCCTGACCCTTTCAACCTTGGAGCGACGCCGACGGCGGGGCACTGGCTGGGCACTGATGAACTCGGACGCGACGTCTTCGCGAGGTTGGTCATCGGGGCGTATTCGGCGCTTATCGGACCGTTCATAATCGCCTTGAGCGGGCTCATAGTGTCCGGGTTCGTGGGCATCGCGGCCGGCTACTTGGGTGGACTGACCGACATGGTCACCATGCGCGTGGTCGACTTCATGATCGCCCTGCCTGGATTGCTGTTGACTATCGTGCTCGTCACGGTCGTTCAGGGCGGGTACTGGGTAGCGGTGCTCGTGCTCTCGGTCCTCAACGTACAAGGCGACATCCGTCTTGTACGCGGGGCAACCCTGGCACAGCGATCGCTTGCCTACGTAGAGGCGGCAAGGGTCGTGGGCATCTCACGGTTCAGCATCATGTACCGACATATAGCCCGCAACGTGATCACCATCCTCCTGGCGAACTGCGCCATCGACTTCGCAGGCGCCTTGGTGGCGCTGGCCGGGCTCTCCTTCCTCGGTCTCGGCGCTCCGCCGGGAACCCCGGACTGGGGTCTCATGCTCACGGCCGGCCAGCAGATCCTCTTTGAGAATCCCTTCGCCTCCCTGGCACCGGGCCTCGCCGTCGTCCTTTTGGCAGTTTCCGTGAACCTCATCGGCGACTGGCTCTACGAGTGGCAGTCCCGAGTGGCATCCGGTCGTTGACGATGACGGCCGATACCCCTCTCCTTGCGGTGGAGAATCTGCGCGTCGAGTACCACGACCGTCATGGCCGGCGTCGCACAATCCTGTCCGGAGTCGAGCTGACGCTGTCGGCCGGCGAAACGGTGGGCATCGTGGGCGAGTCGGGGAGCGGCAAGTCGATATTCGCCAAAGCCGTGGCCCGCTTGTTGCCGCGTGACGTGCACGCCGACGGGGTCATCCGTTTCAGAGGCGAGGATGTGATGGCGCTCACCCCGCGTCGCATGGAGTCGTTGCGGGGCCCCGGCATGACCATTTTGTACCAGGACCCGTTCACGATGCTGAACCCGTTGCTGCGCTGTGGGGAGCACATATCGGAAGGACTCCCCGGTGGCTACAGCCGTCGCAGCCGGAGGGGGCGACTGCACCCCGACGCCGTGGCGCGTCTCGCGGAAGTGGGGATCACCAATCCCGACGTCGCTGATCAGTACCCGTTCGAGCTGTCGGGTGGCATGCGCCAGCGTGTTGCCCTTGCCTCGGCGCTGGCGCGCGATCCGTCCCTTCTCATAGCCGACGAACCTTCGACGGCGTTGGACGTGACCACACAGGCGGAGATACTTGAACTGCTTGCCGCTGTGCAGCGGGCGAGGGGCATGGGCCTGATACTCATAACTCACGATCTCCGTGTCGCTTTCTCGGTCTGCTCGCGCATCTACGTGCTCTATGCGGGCTCGGTCCTGGAGACCGCACCGGCGGTGGAGCTGGAAGCTGAGCCGCTTCATCCCTACTCGCTCGGGTTGCTGACCTCTGATCCGCCTGTTGACTATCGCGTTTCCCCACTACCGGTGATTGAGGGTTCGGTGCCAGCCCCGGACGACGTGAAAGGCGTGTGTCCGTTCTCGCCGCGCTGCCAGTGGGCGGCTCCAGAGTGCCTCTCGGAGCAGGCGCTGCATCTTGTGGACGTCGGGCCGGCAAGGCGATCGGCCTGTGTGCGTCTCGCCGCCATCCGCGGTGAGCTCTCAGGTGAACACGCAGTTCTTGCGAAGGCGTCCCCGCCAGTCGGTCCGGTGAGCCTCGACAGGCCCCTGCTTTCGGTGCGAGATCTCCGCAAGGTGTTCAACCCACGTGGGGAAAGGCCAAACGAGGCTTTGGGAGGTGTCTCTCTCGACATCGGGGTCAACGAGAGCGTCGGGCTCGTCGGAGAGTCCGGCTCAGGAAAGACGACACTTGCCCGCTGCCTGGTCGGTCTCGAGATGCCCACGTCAGGGACCATCGAGATCGGAGGAGTCGACAGTTCCAAGCGCGCCCTTGGCACCTTGCACCGCGAGGTCCAGATCGTCTTTCAGGACCCCTATTCCTCCCTTGACCCCTATCAGTCCGTCGGCTCGGCCATCAAAGAGACGTTGTCGGTCAACGGCTTCGACCGTTCGCGGATCGCGGATCGCATCAAGGAGCTCTTCGGCTTGGTGGGTCTTCCGGAGACCTACATCGGGCGCCTGCCTGCGACCCTGTCCGGTGGAGAGCGGCAACGAGTGGCCATTGCCAGAGCCCTCGCGGTCGAGCCTCGGCTCATCGTCTGTGATGAACCTGTTTCGGCGCTGGACGTGTCCGTGCAGGCTCAGGTGCTCAACCTCTTCTGCGAGCTCAAGGACAGGCTCGGGCTCAGCTATCTGTTCATCACGCACGACCTTGCCGTTGTCAGGCAGGTCGTCGATCGCGTGTACGTCTGCTACCGAGGCCACATTGTTGAACAGGGTCCAGTCGCAGAAGTGCTCGAATCGCCCAAGGACCCTTACACAATAAGGCTGATCAACTCGATCCCACGGAGCACGAAACCAGACGAGCCCCGCAACAAGGTACCTGTGCCGCTTAGCCCGTCCACCTCATAATTCACCATGCCAAGACAGCCACTCGAGTGTGCAGGCCGATCTTGAGACAATCCGATTCCGAGAGCTTCAGGAGGCGACAATGACACTCCAGTTCGAGCCAGTGCCGAGCCTGTTCCAGGCGAATTTCTCGCCGGCGGAGTTAGCCGAGCGCCGCCAACGGGTTCTTGCCCAGATCGGTGATGGCATCGCTTTGCTGCAGGGTGCAGGTGCCGCCGGCGGTGTGAGCCTGTTCCGCCAGACAAATGACTTCTATTACTTGTGTGGAATAGAGGTGCCGCACGCCTATCTCCTGCTGGACGGCTTGACCGGTCGATCGACGGTTTATCTGCCCCACCGCGACGCCATGGAAATTCACGATGGGCCACGACTGGCGGCGGAGGATGCCGAGAAGGCGGTTGCCATAACCGGTGTCGATGCTGTCGCCTCAACCGAGACGATGAGCCTCGACTTACAGCGGCTTGTTCTAAAGAGGGGGGCATTTGAGTGCTACACCCCATTCGCGCCCGCCGAGCAGGGTGGCACACGCGATCAGCTGCTGAGAGCGAGGGCGCTGGTGGCCGCGGACGGATGGGCGGAGCCGCACAACAGGGAAGGGCATCTTGTGGAGCTGTTGGGCACGCGCTTTCCGACCTTGCAGGTGCGAGACCTCACGCCGGTGCTCGACCGGCTACGCCTCATCAAGTCCAAGCGCGAAGCGGACCTGTTGCGGAGAGCGGGCAGGCTCTCCGGACTGGCGACGGCCGAAGCCATGCGCTCGAGCGCTCCGGGCGTCACCGAGTACGAACTCGCCGCACTCGCCGCATTCTGTTTCGGTCTCGGCGGTGCTCGGGGCGAGGGCTATCGAGCGATAATCGCGAGTGGGCACAACATCTGGTTCGGCCATTACGGACGTCTCGGGGACGCGCTTGAGGACGGGCAGATGGTGCTCATGGATTTCGCGCCGGATGTCGCCTACTACACGAGCGACATCGGCCGCATGTGGCCCGTGAGCGGGACCTACTCGTCCCTGCAGAGATTGCTCTACGGCTTCATGGTGGAGTACCACAAGGAGTTGCTGGCACGGATCCGACCTGGAGCCGAACCGGCACAGATCCTCGAGGAGAGCGCCGAAGCGATGCGGCCCCGTATCGATGAGGCCGCCTTCCCGGAGCCCTACTACAAGGAAGCGGCCCTCAGAACCCTGGCATTCCCGGGCCACCTTTCGCACACCGTGGGGATGGCCGTGCACGACGTGGGGAGCTACGCGGGCGCGCCTCTCGTGGCCGGAACTGTGTTTGCCGTGGATCCGCAGATGTGGGTGCCCGAGGTCGAGACGTATGTCCGGGTGGAGGACACTGTGCTGGTTACCGACGACGGTGTCGAGGTCCTCACGTCGGCCGCTCCACTGGAACTGGACGACGTGGAAGCAACGATGCGTGAAAGCGGGCTCCTGCAACTCGTTGGGTCTTCGCGCCCGGACTGGTTGATGGGGATCTGAATCAGAGTGCGAGCCGTCGGACGCGCCGGCTCACCGACAAGGCGCGCGCCGGCGATGAACAAGGCGGCTTCGCCCGGTTGGGCGCGACTGGCCGCATGACAGCCGCCGCCCGCCGCGCCCACAGGACTCGGGCGGGGTCAGAGGCGGTAGTGCGCGAGCACCTCCTCGTCCAGCAGGACGCCTAGGCCTGGGCCGTCAGGGACCGGGAGGGTCCCGTCGGTGACCGGCAGGCTGAGCAGCTTGTCGTGCGGAGAGGACAGCAGGTTCGGGTGCAGGCCAAGTTCTGTGAACTCGACGGCGTCGATCACGGACATCGTCGAGGACGCGAGCTGAAGCTTCGCAGCCATCTCCAGTCCAAGACCGAAAGCGGTGCCGAGCACACATCTCAGACCTGCGGCCTCCGCGATCGCGGCAATCTTCTTGGCACCATAAAGGCCGCCTGCCTTGCCAAGTTTGATGTTCAGGACATCTGCAGCCTCGTGTCTCACTATCTGCATGGCGTCATGGACCGAATAGCAGCTTTCATCGGCCTCAATAGGCGTGTCGACCGCACGTCTCACGAAGGCCATGCCGTCCAGGTCCCAGGCGGGAACGGGCTGTTCCAGGAGCTCCAGGCCGACTCCGGCACGTTCGGCGAGACGACACAGGCGGATCGCCTCCTTGGGGTTGTAACCCTGGTTGGCATCCGCGCGCAAGGAGACCTGTGGCCCAACTGCCTCCCTGATGGCGCGCAAGCGGTCCGCGTCCTTGTCAGGATCGGCGCCGATCTTCGGTTTGAAAGCGCGGACTCCCTTCTCCATGAAGGCGAGGCACTCCCTCGCCATGGCGTCAGGCGGTCCGCCGGCGATCTCGATGGCGACAGCGACGCGCGCCTTGTGCAGCCCGCCGATCAGCGCACCGACGGGTACTCCGAGCGCCCTGCCGATCAGATCGTGAAGCGCCATGTCCAGCCCGGCCTGCGCGCATGAGTTGCCCCGGTAGTCGATCAGTCCCAGCAGGTACTCCCTCTCAAAGGGGTCCTTGCCGACTAGTTGCGGACCGAGATAGTCCTCGATGCTTGAGCGGACTTCCTCGACCGTCTCACCGAAGAAACCTATGTCCGCCTGGGCTTCGCCGACTCCTACCAGGCGGGTGTCGGTCTCGATGCGAACCACGTTGTACTCGAGCATGGGCGTGGGCCGCTTAGGAGTGATCCGGCTTCGCTTACCCTCCCAGTGAACCCTTGTGCCGGCCCCGTCCGTGGCGTAGGGGGCGTTCGGCACAGGTAGCCGGACAGGCGTAGCGGTGACAGCTGTGATCCTCATCGCTCATCAACCGATAGCTCATGGGCGTGATCGAGGAAGACGCTCAACAAAGACACCGTTGCGTCAATATCGTCTACGTTGCACAGCGAGACCGTGGAGTGCATGTAAGGCACCGGTGCACCGACGGTTGTGGAGAGGGCGCCCAGTCTTGCCTGCTGTATCGCCGACGCATCAGTGCCTCCACCGACGTTCCTTTGCACAGGAATCTGATGTTTCTCGGCGAGATCGAGCAGCATGTGCACGAGCTGCCTGTCGCCTATCGTCCGCTTGTCCATCATGTAAACACCGGCGCCCCTGCCCATGTAGCAGGTCGGGTCGTTCGGATTCGGGTACGGGCCACGACAGATGCTCCCGTCCAGCGCGACTCCGACGTCGGCCTCTATGGCGTACGCGGCCACGGGCATGCCTCTCACTCCCACCTCCTCCTGCACAGTGCTCACCGCGTAGACATCGACCATTGTCGGGCCGAGGCGACGCATCACCTCCAACAGGCAGTATGTGCCGATCCTGTCGTCGAAATTGCGGCCCATGACGACTTTGTCGTTCAGCCGTGTGAACTCCTGAGTGAAAGTCACGGGATCGCCGACCTCTACGAGCCTGAGCACCTCCTCGACTGGTCTGCCGACGTCGATGAACATGTCTTCCAACGCAGGCACTTGGTCAGGCATGGAATGATTCGGCACTACCACACCCCGAACCGGTTCCCTGCCGAAGATCAGAACCGGCTGGGACATGATCGATGGGGCGTGTAGGCCGCCCAATGGTTGGCACCTGATATAGCCCTCCGGGCTGATGTGCTTGACCATCATGCCGATTTCGTCACTGTGGGCAGCGAGCACTACCCGCAAGGGACGGCTCTTTCCCGTCGGTGTCTGGGCGGCACGTTTGAGCCCTATAACATTTCCGAGGCGGTCCCGGTGGGTCACGTCACAGAATTCAGTGAAGATCCCCTTGACCAAGTCCTGGATCTCGTCCTCAAAACCAGGGATACCCTTGGCATTACTCACCCGCGCTAACAGTTCAAGGTCCACGCCTCTGCTCCTCACTCGATGACTTCGCCGCCCGAGTGGCGACGGCATCCGACGGTCAGCAACATCTGAGCCTAGCTGCCGCCCATATTAGGGCTTTAGCAGACCCGCGATTCACGCGGTCTGCCCGATGTGCAGGAATACGACCTGGCAAAACCGTGGCGATAGCCATTGCTGTCATCTGAAAGTGGGCGACACCCTCCCGCTACGCGCTTGTGGGGGTTTGCATCTCCCACGAGCGGCCCTCGATCTGGGCGCCGCTTTCTGTGGCCGGACCGCTACAAAACCGCTGGTCATCAACTTCCCATGGCGCGGCGTGTGGTTGCTTCACGCGCTCGAGCGCACTGCCCTCCCGTGTTCCGTTGGGGCTGTCTCGGCGAGAGCTGCTGACCGGTGACTTCTGGGTGTCGCGGTCGGCTAGACCTCTGCTGTGACGAGGAGGTCCGGCAGCCATTTGAATCTCTACACGCAGGGTGTGCGTGACGATTCGGTCACAAAGTGCGTCCCTCGGTGGCGGTGAAACGGAGAGTTGGGAGTTCCCTGACGCGGTGAGTAATACGTCTCAACGGGACGTGGAGGTTGGACTTGGTGCGAGCATCTGGACAGGCGACTACCAACCCGCGATGCGCCTCTCACTGGCGCTGGGTTGCAGAACTGTCTGGTTCAACTGCTGGGCGAGCACTGCTGCCGAGATGTCGAAGGTCTCGAGCACCCGGGCGGCGGGAGCGACTTTGTTCAGTCTCGGGAAGGACACTCAGGTCTCTCGGGCGCGTGATGTCCGCTCCGTGCGGCGGTGAAGGGCCCCGGCGGGGCTCCCGCCGGTTGTTCGGTCCTGAGACCGTTGGTTGGCATGGCGGCGGGCTGGCCTGTGTCGACCCACCGCCGGGACGCGGATTTTGTCCTTGTGTGTTCCCGGGCGGTTGTTTGTCTTCGCAGGGCACTAGTCTCCCCGGACATGGAATATCGTCAGCTGGGTAGCTCGGGTTTGAGAGTCTCAAAGATCACACTGGGAACGATGAATTTTGCCGGAACTGGCTCGGACAGTCCTCTGGGGAACATCGATGTCGAGGGGGCTCGTCGCCAGATCGGCCTCTGCCGCGACGCGGGCGTCAATTTGATCGACACAGCCGATGTGTACTCGAACGGCTTGTCGGAGGAGATCCTCGGAGAGGCGCTCGGCAAGGACCGCGACGAGGTTCTGGTGGCGACGAAAGTGCGGTTTCCCATGGGCGCAGGACCCAACGATGCGGGACTGTCGCGCCATCACATCGTGAAGGCGGCCGAGGCAAGCCTGCGCCGCTTGCGCACCGACCACATCGACTTGTACCAGGCTCACGAGTGGGATGGTCAGACACCGTTGGAAGAGACGCTGAGCGCCTTCGATTCCCTTGTGCGCTCGGGGAAGGTCCGTTACGTCGGTGCGTCCAATTATTCCGCCTGGCACCTCATGAAGGCACTGGGCGTTTCAGAGAGGAACGGATTCGCCAGGTTCGTGTCTCAGCAGATCTACTACTCGCTGCAGGCCCGCGAGGCGGAGTATGAATTGGTGCCCCTCGCTGTCGACCAGGGACTTGGCATCCTCGTGTGGAGCCCGATGGCCGGTGGTCTGCTGTCAGGCAAGTATCGAAGTAGCGGCCCCGGGGCCCCCGAAGGAAGCAGGCACTTGCGACCAGACTGGCACGAACCACCGATCTACGACGAGAAGAAGCTCGACGACACCATCGACGTGCTCGTCGAGGTCGCGTCGGGCAAGGGAGTGTCGGCGGCTCAGGTCGCACTTGCCTACCTCATGGCGAAGCCTGCGGTCACGTCGGTGGTGATAGGAGCGCGAACCGAGGAGCAGCTGCGCGACAACCTGGCCGCGTCCGACCTGCTCTTAGGCGCCGACGAGATGGCACGTCTGGACGAGGTCAGCGCTCAACCCCTCCTCTACCCCTACTGGCACCAGGCCACAAACGCCGCGGAGCGGCTCAGCCCGCCTGATCTCACGTTGCTCGGCAGGCACATCCGCTAGGTCCATTCGCACTGCCGGCGCACCGGGCGTTGATCAGGCCCTTGAGCGCACCTTCGCGTCCAGGTACTGCTTGACGACGGCGAACTGGCTGGCGCCGTCGAGGCCCGCCTCTGCCAGCACGGCCTGGGCCCTGCCGCTGCCGAGGTACTGGCCGAAGCGGTAGGGATGGAGGGTAGCCTCCCGGCCGGCGTCGGATCGTACCCAGCGGTACAGCGTCGGCAGCGTGAAGCCGGTGATGCCGATGGCCTCGAGTGCGTGCGCCTCGGGGAACAGGCTTTGGCGTCGCTCGAGCGGCAGGGCGTCGAACAGCTCGGCGCTGGCCACGTAGTAGACCCGGGCGTCGATTCCGTCGCCTTCGAGCAGAGGCAGCGTCTCTGTCACGAAGGCGTATGTCACGGCGCTCTCCTGCAGCACGATCGTTACGTCGCCGGTCCCACGCGGGTGCCGCAGCAGGTAGACGCCGGTCGTCGCGTCCTCAGGCTGTGCGAGCCCAAGGGCGCTGCGATCGAGAACCTTCACTTCAGGCCGCGTTACGAACGGCGCGATGATCGCCGGACGGCGCGCAAGAGCTGTCGCCAGGAGGGGCCAGATCTCTTGTGGCTCCCATGGCGTGAGGGTGACCGCTGCGCCTGCTGGGAAGTTCTCCTGGAGGAGCTGCAACGCCTGTGGGTCGGCGTGAGTCGGCCCGTCCTCGCCGGTCGCCAACCCGGCATGGCCACAGATCAGGATCACAGACCTGTAGGGCTCGCCGGTGGCAGTCAGCCTTGCCTGGGCTCCAATGGCGTGAAGTCGGGCCGCTATGTGACCGAGAGGTGCCATGAAGGCCCCGTAGGACGAGCCGACGCCGATGGCGTGGCCGTAGGCGGAGATGCCCGAGAGCACCCCGGACATGGCGTCCTCGCAGATGCCGCCGATCGACAGCAGCCGAGCCTCAGGGTTCGACAGGGCGTTCCAGTACCCAGGTGCGAAACCTGAGGCGATCGTGGCCACACTGGTAGAGCCGAGCAGGTCGGCCGACGCGGTTAGCAAAGAGCCACCCGAGACCTTGTTGAAGTGCTGAAGCGAACGTCCGAGAGCCTCGCGCAGTGTCGTTGTCGCACCAGGCTCGAGGACAAGCTCGTTGGGCGTATCGGTCACCGCCCGGGCGGCTAGTTCATAGACCGCCTCGACGTCGGGCGCCGCTGGACGCGGTGTCCGGCCCTGCCGTTGCAGGCGCTCGCGCGCGGCAGTGAGCCTCGCGCCCAGGACCTCAAGCACGAGAGAGTCCTCCTCGAGGCGGCGGCGCACGATCTGCAACGCCTCCCAGAAGCACTCCTCGCGTACCTGGTCGCCCTCGGGCCCGGCGCAGCGAGGGTTGGCGAGGTCGCAGGTTGGCAGTGTCGCCTGCGCCTCCTCAATCAGCTCACCAATTGTCTCGTGAAAGCCCGGAGAGCAGAGCTTGTGACCGGCGCCGTGCGATCCCCGGCCTTCGAGTCCGTACTTCCAACCTTTGCGCGTGCGGTAGATCACCGCTGTGGGCTGGCCATTGCCGATCGTCAATGCGCGTCGCTGAGCAGCCACGATCTGCTGAAAGTCGTGGCCGTCGGCGACCTGCACGACGTTCCAGTCGTGGAGGTAGAACAGCTCACCAGGTTCCCATTGGACATAGTCGCCGGGCACGTCGCCCTCGCGGCAGACGCGATCGCTGTCGATCGAGGCCTGGTTGAAGTCGAGGTGTACCACGACGTTGCCGAGCGATGCCGTCCCGGCAGCCGCCAAGGCTTCGCTGACACGTCCGGGTGTGAGCCCGCCTTCGCCTTCTGCTATGTGGACGCGTGGGCAGTTCGCCCCGAAGCGGTCGCGCGCCGCTATTGCAAGCCCGATAGAACTGGCTAGGCCCACTCCCGAGGCACCGGTGGCAAGACGTACGAATGGCGTCGCCGGGGTCGGGTGGCCGTCCAAGGCCCGGGCGTGCAACGCCGCGAACAGAGGCATCGCGTTCTTGGGATTGCGGCGAAAGCCGAGCAGGTCTTCGAGGCGCAGGCGATCGCGCTCGTCAGCAGGAACCAGTTCAGGCGCGGCGAGCCGCGCGATCTCGTCGCGCAGCGCCCACATCGCGTACAAGCCCATCGCCTTGTGGCCGGCTGCGTACGACATGACGTCGGCATCTTGTCGGTCGGGGGCGGCGAGGTCGTAATCGAGGCCGTCGAAGACAATGCCGGCCGCGAACCGTCCCGACGAGATCGAGCCGCCCGGGTGGCCCGAGGTTGGCACGTAGTTGTAGAGCAACGCGCACAGCGAGCGGTAGAGCATGTCGAAGGTCTCGAAGGCGGCAAGCTCGGCCTTAGCGAGCGGCCCGTCGCCCTGTGGTGTCGTCTCGGTTGCCGGCACGCAGATTGCCCGCCGGGAGGTCACTTCGGGTCTCCCGAGAGATACGCCTTCAGGTGCTCGAGCCCCTCGACAATCTGGTCGGTGTCGATGCCCGAGTAGGCGAGGCGGAGGTATTGCTCAGTTTCGCCGGGCTGGGGGCGGCCGAAATGGACTCGTGAGCACGCGGACACGCCGGTCTCATGGAGCACCGCCCGACGGAAGTCCTCGACGTCGCTGAACCCTTTGGCGCGCATGGCACCGGTGACGTTGGGGAACAGGTAGAAGGCGGAGTTTGGCATGTAGCACCGGATGCCTGGCGTCTCGTTCAACAGCCTGACGGCCGCGTCGCGCCGCTCTTTCAGGACCGCGACGATGTGACGCGGACCGCTTTGGTCGCCGGTGAGGCCCTCGACACCGCCGTACTGAATGAAATGGGTAGAGCAGGACTCGTCGTTGGTGTTGAGCTTCGCGATCACCTCGATGATCTCCCGCGGCCCAATGGCAGCTCCGAGACGCCAGCCGGTCATGGCGAACTTCTTGGAGAAGGTGTAGAGGATTACGCTGCGCTCGGCCATGCCGGGCAGCGAGACGAGCGAGTTGGACGCGCCGGAGTAACGGATGTCGAAGTAGGCCTCGTCGCAGAGCACCATGAGGTCGTGCCGCAGGACGAGCTCGGCGAGGTGCTCTCGCTCGGCCGGCGAGCAGTCGGTGCTCAAAGGGTTCTGAGGCTCGTTCAGCACGAGAATGCGTGTCCGGGGAGTGATGGCGGCCTCGAGGGTGTCCATGTCTATGTCGAAGCCGTCCTTGCCCTCCAGGTACCCGTAGGGGACAGCAACCCCGCCATGGAACTCGATCTGCGACTCGTAGATGGGGTAACCAGGGTTCGGGTAGAGCACCTCGTCGCCCGGGTTCATGAGGGCCATCATGAACTTGCCGATGACGGGCTTGCCCCCCGGCTGAACAGCTACGTTCTCCGCGCTGTAGCTGAGGCCATGTGAGGCGCTCAAGTCGTCGGCCAGGGCGGCGCGCAGCGCCGGGATGCCTGCGTTCGGACAGTAGCCCGTCTTGCCGTCCTTGATCGCTTTGAACGATGCCTCCACGATGTTGCCTGGAGTTGGGATGTTGAGGTCACCGAGGTGGAACGGGTAGACGTGATTGCCTTGGCTGGCGAAGGCGGCCGCCTCGGCCGACACCGCAAATGCCGTCTCTGTTCCCAAACGGGCTATCCGATCAGCAATCCTGGGACCGGCTGCGGCCTTAGCCCCGCGATCGTGCTCAATGGCCGACTCTGGCTTGTCTGTAGTTGTTTGACCGGAATCCATCTTGACCTCCATTAATCGGCGACACCGCGCCGTGTCTCCGCAGAGCCCGTCGTGCCGAACTGGCCGGCCTGGGCCTGCATGTTTCAATGGTGGTCGAAAGCCGTCGCTCCGTGCCACTCGGTGCGAGGCCGTGACGCGCCAAATGCCATACCGCGGGTCCTAATTGGTACCCTGACCTGCCTTTTCGGGACGGCGCTTGATGTTCACTTGCCCCAGCACCGTGAACCCGTCCCGCGGTTTGCCCTGCGCCACGGGGCGCCGGACAGCCCTTGGGTCTGGGTTCAGATTGAGGACTTGTCAAGAGCGCATGAGAGTGCCATCCGGCTCCTGTCATCGCGTAAGGTGCCACGCGATCGAGACAAGATCTTGGACCGGATTGCCGTCCTTGTCTTAGCCACGGCCGCCGGGCATCTTCGAGCGTCGGTTTGTTCGTCCGTTTGTTCTTCCGAAGGGCCGAAAACGTGTCTTGAGCAGGTGCCTTGCCTCCAGCCTACCGGTGATGCGTTACGGCGGAGCTCCTCAAGCAATCGCCGACTCGCGCCGAAGAAAATAGACGGGAACACGAGGTCAGGGGGCCTGTGGCGTTATCGCGGACGAGGGAGGAGTGTGTTGTAGCCAGACCTGCGTCTGGTGCTCGAAGCACGTCCCCACACACCTGGCGACGGTTCCTCGTCCTAGAGGCCCTGCTAGCGCTTGTCTACTTTCCCTTCGGGCTGCCACCTGAGAAACCTTTGATCTTCGGTTGGCTTCCCTGGATGCAGTGGCCGGGACAGGTCCCGGCGTGGGCACTGCTGGGCTTATCGGCGGTGGCGGCGGTCGCCTATGGCGTCAAGCGCGGCCAACCGCGGTCTCAAGTGGGCTGGTGGCTTCTCGGTGGCGGCGTGCTCCTCTTGGTCGCGAGTGACACGACCTACAAGTTCTGGCACCAGATCATCGGTCGCCAACACATCCCGTTCCCGTCGTTCATCGATCCCGTCCACCTTGCGGTGTACCCCGTACTTGCAGCGGGACTGTTGATTCTCGCCAGGGAGCAGGTTCCCGACGGTGACCGAGCAAGCTTGTTGGACGGACTCACGATCACACTGGGAGTTGGCGTGCTGTTCTGGGTCTTCCTTATCGGCCCGAACCTCCGGGCGCCCGGAGGAGTGCTGACAACGCTCACAGCTGCCGCGTATCCACTTGGGGACGTGCTCGTCCTGGCGATGTTGGCGCGCCTTTGGAGTGCCGGCGGCATGCGCTACATCGCAGGACGGCTTCTCGCCATAGCGATACTGGGAGCTCTCCTCGCTGACTCGCTTTACGAGCTGGCCAAGCTCCACCCAGGCTGGGGTTGGAGCGGCGGGAATGTGTTCGATCTCGGTTGGATCGTCTTTTTCGCGTGCTCGGGGGCGGCCGCACTGCACCCCTCGATGGGCTTATTGTCGGGGCCGAAGCCAGTCGCGCCACTGCGTACGAGTCGCTCGAGGATGCGGCTGCTCGCCGGGGTCTCGCTCGTCGCTCCGGCTCTCCTGCTCGGAGAGACCCTGCGCGGCGATGTCGTCGACGCTCCCGTCATAGCCGGGATCGCCGGGATCATGTTCCTTCTGGTCATCAGCAGGATGACAAGTCTCGTGGGCGTTCACGGGCAAGCCGTCGCGCGAGAGCAGGTTCTACGCCGGTCGGTTGCGAGCCTCTTGGCTGCATCGGACCGCGATGCGATCTATCAAGCGACAGTCGCGGGCATCAGGGAGCTCGTGTTTCAGGACGGGAACGACTTCAAAGTTGCATTCGCGGTCGCGAACACCGACGGTGAGCCGGTCGTCGTCATGAGGTCCGGCCATGGACTGGCCGAGGCTCCGCAGAGCTTGACGGCCCTGTGGGAGAGAGCGCGAAAGAGCCTGGCCGACGGAGACCTGGAGAGTCATCTCATCGCGACCTTCGACCGGCGAAACAGTCCAACAGAGCAAGGGCTGTCAGAGGAACTGGTGTGCCCCCTCATTGCCAAGGGTCAACTGCAGGGGCTGGTAGTTGTCACAAGCGCCGCCAAGTTCCCCTTCGAGCTGCGCAGTTCCATCGAGATCGTCGCGGCGCAGGCTGCAATGGCCATTGCCCGCGAGACGATGACCGAGGCCTTCCATGCGCGTCGCAGTGAAGCGCGCTTTCAGACTCTCGTGCAGAACGCCTCCGACGTCATCCTGATCGCTCGTCCTGATACGACCATCACCTATCAGACCCCTTCTGCGAACAGGATCTTCGGATACGCGGACGGATCCCTCGAGGGCAAGCAGTTCACCTCTTTGCTGCACCCTGACGATGTCGAGCAGGCGTTGGCCGGATATTCAGATGTAGCGCTTCGAGCTGGGACCTCGATCTCAGCAAAGTGGCGGCTCAGGCACTGTGACGGTTCCTGGCGTCACGTCGAGGTGACAACGACCAATCTCCTGCACGAACCGACTCTCGAGGGTATCGTCCTCACACTTCGCGACGTGAGTGAGCGCACCAATCTTGAGGAGGAGCTCAAGCATCAAGCCTTCCATGACGCATTGAGCGGGCTCGCCAATCGCGCCCTATTCAGGGACCGTCTCGAACATGCCTTGGCACGGGCGAGCCGATCGAAGTCGTCACTGGCTGTTCTGTTCCTCGACCTCGACGACTTCAAGTTGATAAATGACAGCCTTGGACATGCCGCTGGCGATGCTCTGCTGGTGGCCGTTTCGCGGCGGCTTTCCGAGTGCCTCCGCAGCGGCGACACGGTGGCCCGTTTTGGCGGAGACGAGTTCGCGGTCCTGCTCGAGGAGACGACCGGTCCGGAGGAGGCCTGCCAAACCGCAGAGCGCCTCATCCGGGCCCTGCGCGAGACACTTGTCATCGAGGACCACGATGTCCAGGTCTGCTCCAGCGTCGGGATTGCCCTCAGTCACGCCGGCCGCGAGGACCCGACGGAGTTGATGCAGGCGGCGGACCTGGCCATGTACGCGGCGAAGACCCACGGTAAGGGCCGGTACGAGGTGTACCAGCCCGACCTCCAGGTCGCGATCGTGCGGCGTTTGGACATGACGGCTGATCTGCAAAGAGCCATTGAAGCCCGGGAGTTCGTCGTGTATTACCAGCCGATCGTCAGCCTCGGCGGCGGCAATGCAGTCGGGCTCGAAGCTTTGGTGCGCTGGCGCCATCCTGAGCACGGACTGCTGCTTCCGGAGGAGTTCATCGCACTTGCCGAAGACACGGGACTTGTCATCCCGCTTGACCGTTGGGTGCTCAAAGAAGCGTGCATCCATACCCGTGAGTGGCAGTACTGTCATTCGGACGCTCGGCGCCTCTGGGTCAGCGTCAACATCTCCGCCAGGCATTTCCAAGACGAGGGATTGGTGGAGGCCGTCTCGATGGCGCTGCGGGAGTCGGGTCTCGATCCCCAGTTCTTGGTGCTGGAGATCACCGAGGGCGTATTTGTCCAGGAGGCCGAATCCGTCATTGAACGCATGTTGGAGCTCAAGGCACTCGGAATCCGTTTCGCCATCGACGACTTCGGCACCGGCTATTCGTCACTTAGTTATCTCAGGCGGTTCCCGATCGACATCTTGAAGCTGGACAAGTCCTTTGTGGACGGTGTGGCCGTTTCCGCCGAGGACGGTGCACTCGCCGAGACGATAGTCCGCCTCGGCAAGAACCTGAACCTTCAGACCATCGCCGAAGGCATCGAGCACGCGCCCCAACTCGAGGCCCTTCGTGCTCTCGGATGCCAGCTCGGGCAGGGCTTCTACTTCAACAAAGGCCTGCAGGCGAGTGAAGTCGACGACCTGCTGCTGCGGAACTCGCAGGTCAAGTCACTGGTCGAAGCCGTATGGCTCGAGACCCCGTCCCTCACAGAGGAGATCGTCACCTGAGCGCCTTGCCCGTCCCGTCGTTGACGGCCAGTCGGGCACCGTCGTGAAGTGCGCCAACGCCTTGCGCGTGTGAGGTCTGGTGGGCGAACCTTGTCAGCGCCAGCCGCCGAGTTGATCACGGCGGCCCGCCGCCAACGTTGCGGGGTCACCTCGCGAGCCGCGCACGCTATCGTGCCTAGATGCTCGGAGATGGTCAACACGACGACTCAGCGGGCGGCGCCCGTCCGCTGAACGGGAGACGACGCCTGTTCCCGCACGAGCAGACGGAAGTGGCAAGGCCGCCGCTCGGTGATCGCCTGCGCAATCTCGTGTTGAAGCCGGTCGAGGCGGGAACTGTCTCCACAGACAAGGCTCCGGGTCGGCCGGTGTCGGTCGAGGAGCTGGAGGCCGACGTCAGGTCAGCCAACGATAAGGAGCGGTTCATAGGACTCGTGGCCGCCCCGCTGGCGGCTGCGATCGGGATTCTCGTGATCAGCGCCCTGATCGCCAACGACCCGCCAGCCCGACTGAACAACGGCCAGATTGACACGCTCCATGTCAGCCTTTCGCTGTATTACGACCTAGGCGCCGTGATCCTCGGTCTTTCGGTCCTGATGCTGGTGAGTGCCATGTGGCGCAAGCGCGTGTACCTCGGCATCGTGACCGCCCTTTACGGGCTCGCCATCTTCAACCTTCACTATTGGGGTTTCGGCGTTCCGTTCATCCTGTTCAGCGCGTGGCTGCTGGTGCGGGCCTACCGTTTGCAGCGCGACCTGCGCGAGGCAACCGACGGCCTGGCGCGCAGCGGAGCCCAAATCAAGCGAGGCGGAGGAAAGGGGTCATCTCCCAAGTCAAACAGCCGTTACACGCCTCCAGCGGCGGGTGGCGGACGGTCGTCCGCACCAAGACCAGCGAACAGACAGCGATCCCGCTGACCTGAGGGGCACTGCCCGGAGGCTCGGGCACGAAGGTTCGCTTTGGCCGTTCCATTCATGCCGAGCTAGGGAATCCGAGCCGTCGTCTCGCGGTGCCTGCTCGTTTGCGCACCACAGTCGCCACGAAGAGCCCAAAGACGACCAGCAGGACCGCGGGGAGAAGGAACACTCGCATCGAGGCGTGCTGGGTCAAAAGGGCACGCGGCGTCGATACGAGCGCAGGATCCTGGGGGACCGAAATCGCTCGGATCCTTGTTCCGGGGGTGTAAAGAACAGTTCCCGGGATCGCCTCGCTGTAGCGATGTCCGGAGAGCGTGAACGTGCCCCTGCAGTCATAGCCCGCGAGGTTGCTTCCGCTGCCTCCCATCAGGCCGGTGCACCCCGAAACTGTGAGCTCGACAGGTACTCCCTGGCGGCGCAACTGGTTGATCTGGGAGTTCTTCTCGGCACCGGCCACGGACAGAACGATGACGCCAGCGGCGAGAGCCACGAGACAGGCACCCACGATGAGGTGTCTCACGCGCCGGACGTCCACCTTCACGCTGGCCCCCCGGAGATTGGTGACGGGCTCGCTTTCCATGCCCAAGTCGTCTGTCACCTCGAGGTGACCGCCAAATTGGAGAGATGTCGCTCCGGTGCCATGATCGGCCGCCCCACCTGTTGCTCCTTCGCTTCTCGAAGCGCCGCGGTGCTCTGATAGTAGCTGGGGCTCGTTCCCAGACAGCTCAGGGGGACAACGTCCTCTTGCCGACCTGAAAGCTCTAGTTCGTGCCGGGAGCCGATCTCGACGCGTACCAGGTGGGCGTCTATCTCCCGTCCAGTTCACACACTGTTAACGCCAGCGTGACACTGCGGAAACCGCCGATCTCCATTGTTGGCACCCAAAGGAGGACGGGTCACCGGCCTCTATCTTGCCGTACCCGACGCTCTTGCACGCCCGGGATTGGCGAGGATGCGGGACGCACAGACCATGAGAGGAGTATCGAGCCGTGCACATGTTGTTCGCGACTGTTCCTGTTCCGTATCCGAGTTGGTTGAATCCGGCCGACAACACCTGGCAGATCACTGCGGCCACCTTTGTCGGACTCATGAGCCTGCCCGCCCTGGCAGTGCTCTACGCGTCCACTGTGCAGAAGAAATGGGCTGTAAACGTGCTGGCGATGATGTTCGCCGGGTTTTCGCTCGTCCTTGTCGCATGGGTGCTTTGGTCCTACAAGATGGGGTTCGGCGCCACCTCTATCGGCGGGGGGGTGAGGAACGGCATCCAGACCCAGCTCTCGGGCGTGGGGTGGGTGAAGCACTTGTTCGAGAACTTCGTGGGCAAGCCCGGCGGCATCACCAACAGTGTGGGTGAACAGGGACAGGCTGTGTCAGCGGCCAATACCGCCGTCCCATTCCACTTCCCGACCTCGTCGCTTGCCTACTTCCAGTTCGTCTTCGCCGCCATAACTCCCCTTCTGTTCATGGGCAGCGTCCTTGGTCGCATCAAGTTCAGCGCGTGGTGCCTGCTCGTGCCGCTCTGGTCGACATTTGTCTATGGCGTTGACGCATTCATGTTGTGGGGTGGCGGCTACCTGGCTCAGGAGGGTGCGCTCGACTTCTCCGGTGGCTACGTCATCCACATGTCGGCCGGAGTTTCCGGGTTCGTCGCTGCCTGGGTGCTCGGGCCGCGGCTGTTGCGGGACCGAACCCATGCCATACCCAACAACCTGGTCATGGCAGCCGTCGGCGCCGGCATCCTCTGGCTCGGCTGGAACGGATTCAACGGGGGCGACCCGTACTACGCCGGGGCGAGCATGGCGGCGGCCGTGATCAACACCAACCTGGCGACGGCAGTGGGCGTGTTGACCTGGATGGGCCTCGACGCCTGGCTCTCGAGCGCGAAGAAACCGACATTCCTGGGCGGTGTGAACGGCATGATATGTGGTCTGGTCGCGATCACTCCCTGTGCGGGCTGGGTCAACGGTAGAGGTGCCATTTTTGTGGGCCTGATCGCGACCGTCATCGTCTGGCTGGCCTGGAACTACCTCTCCAGAGTTCGCCCGTTCTCGAAGGTGGACGATGCCCTCGGGGTCGTGTACACACACGGCATCGCCGGCTTCACGGGCGGCATGCTCCTCGGCATCTTCGGGGACCCGAAGATGCTCGAGTATGGATGCGGCCAGCTGAACACTGCCGGACAGGTCGTGAATACCTCGCAGTCTGCTTACGTGGCGGCGCACGGAACCTGCGTACCTTTTTCGGTCGCTGGACTCATGTACACAGGGTCGGGACATCAACTGTGGGAACAGTTCCGCGCCGCCCTGTTCGTCATCTTCTGGTCAGCGGTCGTGACGTACATACTGATGAAACTGATAGGACTGGTGCTCAGAGGTTCTCGCTACAGCGATCAGATCCTCGAGGTCGGCGACCTGGCTATCCATGATGAGGAGGCTTTCCCTGAAGGCATAAGTGCCGAGGAAGCTCTCGTCATGGAAGAGGCTCTCGTCCACGCCGGCCTGGACGAGGGTTTGCCCCCGGACCCCGGCCTGGCTCCGAGCACCCATCCGGACCTACCGCCCAGCGACCGAGAACGTTAGGTTGTCGGCGGGCCAGTGACACGGTCCGGGCGCGAAACCTAGCCGCAGCCGGGCGCCCACGGCGAGACCCGCCGTGGGCGCCCGACGCCGCCTGCGAACGAAGTCCTGGTTACAGGAGGTGTCGCGGACCAGAACGGCGAAGAAGGCTGACGGACGGTCTCTTGTGGGAGGTGCTGGGAAGATCGAACTTGGGGCGAGCAGGCAGGCAGACTGCGTAGGATCATCGGTGAGTCGTCGGTGGCCCCGGACCCGAGACTCGAGGGGGGACTTTGACGGTTGGTGCGAAACGCGACTCCGAGGGATCCAAGGAGTGATGTGAACGAGGTTCGAGAACCGGCTGTGGGCGAAGTGTCCCTATACAAGGAGATCCTCTTCAGTGAAGCCGAGGTTGACGCTCGGATCGCGGGGATGGCCGTGGACATCACGCGAATCTATAAAGGCACGGACACGCTCTTTGTCGCCCTGTTGAATGGCGCTCTGCCCTTCACCGCCAAGCTCATGCGGGCTATCCAGCACCACGATCCGTACTTTCACCCGAACGTTCAGTCGATGATCGTCAGCCGGTATGGGTCGAGCCGGGAGCCCGGCAAGCCTCACCTGGTCACTGACCTTCCCCCCGATTACAGAGTCCTGACCAAGCGACACGTCGTCTTGCTCGACGACCTCGTCGATGGCGGAGGCACGACCGACTTCACCGAGCAGCACTTGTTCGGCTACGGCGCAGAGACTGTCGAGAGGATCGTGCTGGTGAAAAAGCTCAAGGACCCGCCCGTCAAGTGCAATCTCGCCATGTACGGCTTCGAAGCTCCCGACCTCTGGCTGACCGGAATGGGTATGGACAACGCCAATCTCGCGACGGAGGCGAATCGTTGGGCGGGATGGATCGCCATAGCCAACACGGACTGACACTTGAGGCGTGTACTGATCGGTTCCCGCTGGTCCCTGTCCTTTCGACCGCACGGTGAGACGGATTGTCGTTCCGGCCCTGATGACGACCCGCAAGCAAAGCGCGCCTTCGCCGGCTCGCGCTCAGTCGGGGCGCGTTCGTCGCGCGGTGTCGGCGAACCGGCATGTGGCTTTGTCACAAAGGCGCAGCGGTGACGCCTGAGCCGGCAGGCGGCACAAGCGTTGCCGGCCCGTGGAGCAGCACCGGGCGCGAGCGCGCGTCGGCGCTGTTGGCTCTCGCCGATGGGGAGGTGTTCGAAGGTGAGGCCATGGGGGCACAGGCGCCTGGCGGGATAGCCCACGGGGAGCTCGTCTTCAACACCGTTCTCAGCGGGTACCAGGAGGTCATAACCGACCCGAGCTACGCCGGCCAGGTCGTCGCTTTCACCTATCCCCACATAGGGAATTACGGCGTCAACGCGGCCGACGACGAGGCTGGCCATCCATGGTGCAGGGGCGTCGTCGTTCGTGATATCGCCGAGCGCCCTTCGTCGTGGCGCGCGACGGGGTCGCTGGATGAGTTTCTCGTCCGCCATGCGGTACCGGGGATAACAGGCGTCGACACGCGCAGGCTTGCCCGGCGTGTGCGTGATTACGGAGCCATGGGCTGTGCTTTCGGCACGGCCGATGAGTCCGAGCTTGTTGCCGCCGCCGCGATGGAGACGGGCACGACCGGGCGCGACCTCGTCTCCGGGGTGACGACCGAAGCGCCCTACGAGCGAGGTTCGGGTGGGCTTCGCGTGGTGGCTTACGACTTCGGGGTGAAGGAGACGGCGCTTCGGTTCCTCGGTGAGCTCGCCACCGTGACGGTTGTGCCGGCCTCCTTTCCGGCTGCGAGGACTCTCGAGTTGGAGCCTGACGGCGTATTCCTGTCGAACGGGCCTGGCGACCCCGCCGCACTAGGGGCTCTTTCGGGCACGGTTGGCGAGCTTCTCGGGAAGGTGCCCGTGTTCGGCGTCTGTCTCGGTCACCAGCTGCTCGGCGCAGCCCTCGGGGCACGGACCTTCAAGCTGCACTTCGGCCACCACGGAGGCAACCACCCGGTTCGTAGGCTGGACACGGGCCGCGTCGAGGTGACGAGCCACAACCACAACTACGCAGTGGACAGGGCCTCCTTGCCGGACAGGGGGGCCACTGCCACCGAAGTGACCCACCTCAACTTGAACGACGGAGTCGTCGAGGGCTTCCGATGCGAACGTCTGGCGGCGTTCAGCGTGCAGTACCACCCCGAGGCAGCCCCGGGCCCACACGACAGCCGCTACCTGTTCGAGCAATTCAGGGAGCTGATGGAGGACAGAGCCTGATGCCCCGACGCGGTGACATCGAGGCAATTCTCGTGATCGGCTCCGGCCCGATCGTGATCGGCCAGGCGTGCGAGTTCGACTACTCGGGTACCCAGGCTTGCCGCGTGCTCAGAGCCGAGGGATACCGGGTCGTGCTAGCGAACTCGAACCCCGCAACGATCATGACCGATCCCGAGATGGCCGACAGAACCTACGTCGAGCCGCTCGACGCCGCGGTTCTCGCCGAGATCGTCAAACGGGAACGACCCGACGCGATCCTTCCCACGGTCGGAGGCCAGACGGCGCTGAACCTAGCGATGGAGCTCGCCGAGTCGGGCGTGCTCGACGAATTCGGAGTGGAGCTCATCGGCGCGAACGCCGAGGCAATCTTCACAGCTGAGGACCGCGGCCGGTTCA
>Ga0181520_10004178_pt1 | contig 24477 bp, 22 predicted proteins | sample PEATcosm2014_Bin_29_FD_132451 | JGI IMG/M metagenome (GOLD analysis project Ga0181520, IMG submission 132451) | Peatland microbial communities from MTU Mesocosm Facility, Houghton, MI, USA - PEATcosm2014_Bin02_30_metaG | ecosystem: Environmental > Terrestrial > Soil > Wetlands > Peat | place...
AAACTCAGGAGTAGACGATCCTTACATTCCAACTTCCCGCAGGCGCATGGTGCCAAGCCCCAATTGCGTCGCCATAAATCTATAAAGGGCAACTACATACAGAAATATGCTGTAGAAGACGGGGCTGAGTAGCGGCATCGACTTCGGGGCGTTCGACAAGAGCATCCGTTTTCAAGATGACTTGTTTCGTGCCGTGAACGGCTCATGGCTGGCGAAGACCGAGATCCCTGCGGACCGCTCCGAGTACGGTGTCTTCTCGATCCTGGCGGAAAAGGCCGAGAACGACCTCCGCGAGATCATCGATAGTTGTGCCGCCGCCAAGGATAATGCCCCCGGTTCGGAACGCCAGAAGGTGGGCGATCTGTACGCGTCGTTCATGGATGAAGCCCGAGCGGAAAAACTGGGCATTGAGCCGATTGCGCCGCGGCTAGCGGCCGTCGACGCGGTCGCGACAAAAGCCGACCTGATCCGCACCTTGGCCGAGTTGTCGAAATTCGGTGTGTCCGGCCCCTTGGGGTGCTACGTGGGCACCGACGCCAAGAAATCGGACCAGCACCTTCTCACCATCTCCCAGTCGGGCCTGAGCCTGCCGGACCGCGACTACTATTTGGACCCCAAGTTCAAGGCCAAGCTGGAAGCCTACCAGGCCTATGTCGAGCGGATGTTGACGCTGGCCAAGATCGATAACGCCAAGAAGGCGGCCGCCGACATCGTGGCCCTGGACACCCAGATCGCCAAGATTCAGTGGTCCAAGGTGGAAAACCGCGATGCCGACAAGACCTACAACAAGATGGATCTGGCCGCGCTGGTCAAGCTAGCGCCGAACTTCGATTGGCAGCTTTATTTTCAGTCGATGGGCGTTAAGGACGTCAAGGACCTGGACGTCACCCAGCCGTCTTATTTCACGTCGATGACCAAGTTGATCGATGCCATCCCCTTGCCGACCTGGAAGGTCTGGCTGAAGTTCCACGTCGTCCACCGCTACGCGAGCTTGCTCAACAAGGAGTTGGTGGACGCGCACTTCGCCTTTTACGGTACGGAACTTCGCGGCGTGCCGCAGAACCGCCCACGTTGGAAGCGGGGCGTCGCGGTCGTGGAAAGCTGCCTGGGCGAGGCGCTGGGCAAGCTGTACGTCGAGAAGCGGTTCCCGCCGGAAGCCAAGCGGCGGATGGACCAGATGGTCAAGAACGTGCTGGAGGCCTACCGGATCCAGTTTCAAAAGCTGGACTGGATGAGCCCCGCGACCAAGGAGAAGGCCCTGGCGAAACTGGCTATGTTCACGCCCAAGATCGGCTATCCGAAGAAATGGCGGGACTACTCGCCCTTGGAGATCCGCCGCGACGACCTAGTGGGCAACATCGACCGTGACGCGATCTACGAGTGGAACCGCGATCTGGCCAAGCTGGGCAAGCCGGTCGATCGCGACGAGTGGGGCATGACGCCGCAGACCATCAACGCCTACTACAATCCGAGCCAGAACGAGATCGTCTTCCCGGCCGCGATCCTGCAGCCGCCCTTCTTCAACCTGGCAGCCGACGACGCGGTGAACTACGGTGGCATCGGCGCGGTGATCGGCCACGAGACGGGGCACGGATTCGACGATCAAGGCTCCAAGTGGGACGGCGCCGGCAATCTCAACCAGTGGTGGACGCCGGCCGATCGCGCCGAGTTTGACAAGCGGGGCGACGCCCTGGTGGCCCAGTTCGACCAGTTCGAGCCGTTTCCCGGCTTCAAGGTCAACGGTCGTTTCACGCTGGGCGAAAACATCGGCGACCTGGCCGGCTTGACGATCGCCTACGAGGCCTATCGCCTCTCGCTGGGCGGCAAGCAGGCCCCCGTGATCGACGGCCTGACCGGCGATCAGCGGTTCTTCCTGGGCTGGGCGCAGGTCTGGCGGCGCAAGCATCGCGAAGCCGATCTGAAGAATCGCCTGGTGACCGACCCGCACTCGCCCGCCGAGTACCGCGTCAACGGCACCGTCCGCGACGTGCCGGCCTTCTACTCGGCCTTCGACGTCAAACAGGGCGACAAGATGTACCTGCCGCCTGAAAAGAGGGTGAAGATCTGGTGAAAGGATGAATCAATGTCTGCCTCCGCCGCTTTGCCTGCATCGCCAAAAACTGCAACCTCGCCGGCTCAGGTCCTGCCGGGGCGATTGAGTTCCATCGACGCCTATCGCGGGTTTGTGATGTTTCTCATCATGGCCCAGTCGTTGAACTTGATCTATATGGCCAAGCTCTTTCCGGAAAGCCGTTTCTGGTGGTTTCTCGGGCACCATCAAGACCACGTGCAATGGGTGGGGTGCATTCTGCACGACATCATCCAGCCGTCGTTCACCTTCCTGGTGGGCGTGGTCCTGCCGTTTTCGATCGCCAGCCGACTCTCACGGCAGCAATCGAAATGGCGATTGACGGGCCATGCGATTAGCCGTTCGCTGATCTTGGTCGCCCTGGGCATCTTTCTCCGTTCTCTGAGCCACGACCAAACTTATTTCATTTTCGTCGATACGCTCACGCAGATCGGCCTGGGCTATGCTTTCGTCTACTTCCTGGCTTGGCGGCGGACGTGGATGCAGTGGCTTGCGTTGGTGTTGATTCTTGTGGGCTACTGGGCGGCCTTTGCGCTCTACCCCGCGCCGGATGCGAACTTCGATTATGCGGCGGTTAAGGTGTTCGACAAGTGGCCTACCGATGCAACTTATGCCCAGACCTCGCTTTGGAACCAGAACGTCCACGTGATGCCCGGCTTCGCCTCACACTGGAACGAAAACAGCAATTTGGCCTGGAAAGTCGATACGTGGTTCTTGAGTTTCTTTCCCAGCGAGAGCGACGAGATACCCGGTGAACGAGTGGGAGGATACGCCACGCTGAGTTTCATTCCCACGCTGGGAACGATGATCCTGGGGCTGATTGCCGGGGGCGTGCTTATCAGCAAGCGGGCGCCATGGCGCAAGGTGCTGTGGCTGGCCGTGGCGGGCGCAATCTGCCTGGCCCTGGGGCTGGCGGCGCATCTTCTCGGCGTCTGCCCAATCGTCAAACGCATCTGGACGCCGAGTTGGACGCTCTTCAGCGGCGGGTTGTGCCTCTGCTTGCTGGCGGCCTTTTACGCCGTCATCGACATCTGGCAATTCCGCCGTTGGGCCTTCCCTTGGATCGTCATCGGCATGAATTCCATTGCCGCGTATTGCATGGCCGAATACCTCCTGGTCAGCGACGGCCCAGGGCCAGGCTGGATCGCGAAGAACCTGAAAACTCATCTCGGTCAGGATGCGTTCAAGTTCCTCGACCGCTGGCTTCACCTGCCGGCCGGTCAAACGTACGAACCGGTGGTGCTCGGCGCGGCGATCATGCTGGTGATCTGGCTGATCCTCTATTACATGTATCGCCAGAGGATCTTCGTGAGAATTTGACGGCTGCAAAGAGGCGTGAGCGTTAGCCCTGCGATATGCATACGAGATTTTGATGTGGAAGTTGGCTATTGTGGCCGCCTTGTTTGCGGCCCGGCTGGCGATCCTGCCACACAGCCGGCCCACGATCTTCCTAAGAAGATCTATGCCCGCTACATGGCCTGCTATCCGGTCGCGGCGATGGCCACAGCCTACTAGTTGACAGGGGCGGGGGCAATAAATAGGCTCGTATTGATAGCTTGACCTTTCCAGCCCGGTAGACTTCTCATGGCGCGAAAACCGAATCGAAAGCGATCCTCGACCCGCGAGGATTGGCGGCCTGCAAGGAAAGTGACCGCCGGCGGCGACGACGTTCAACCGCACCGGCCGGCTTGGTCTCACAGGGCGATAGACTGGACCTTTGCCGCCGGCTTGTTCCTGGCGGTCGCCTTGACCTACCAACCGGCCTGGAACGGCGGGTGGCTCTTTGATGACGACATCCAAGTGATCTGGCCCCAACTGTACTCTTGGCATGGGCTGTACCGCATCTGGTTCGACGTCCTTGCCACGCCGCAGTACTACCCGATGTCATTTAGCGCCTTCTGGGTCGAGCACAAGCTATGGGGCGACGCGACGCTCGGTTTTCACCTGGTAAACATCTTCCTGCACGCCACGGCAGCCCTGATACTGGCGCGGATCTTGCGTCGCTTGATGGTCCCGGGCGCGTATTTGGCGGCGGCGATCTTCGCACTTCATCCGGTGTGTGTGGAATCAGTGGCCTGGATCACGGAATTGAAAAACACGCTTTCCGCGGTTTTCTACTTGGGCGCCATACTCCTTTACCTCTATTTCGACCAGACACGCAACGTGCGGTGGTATCTAATTGCATTCGTCCTGTTCACGCTCGCCCTGCTGAGCAAGACTGCCACGGTGATGCTCCCGGCGGTGCTGCCGGTGATTTTTTGGTGGCAGCGGGGACGGTTGTCGTGGAAAAGCGACCTGCTGCCGCTGGCGCCATTTTTCCTCGCCAGTGCCGTGGCCGGAATGATCACCGTTTGGGTCGAGCGCAAAACGGGGGCGGTGGGCAGTGAGTTCGACCTCGCGCTGGTCGAGCGATGCCTGCTCCCAGGGCGAGTGATCTGGTTCTACCTGGGCAAGCTCTTCTGGCCGACACACCTAGTCTTCTTCTATCCACGTTGGAATGTCAGCCGGACAGTTTGGTGGCAGTACCTGTTTCCGGCGGCCGCCTTGTTGCTGTTGGCGATCTTGTGGCGGTTGCGGGGGCAGGGGCGGGCGCCACTGGCAGGGCTGTTGTGCTTCGCCGCGACCTTATTCCCGGTGCTGGGTTTCTTCAATGTGTATTTCTTCCGATACTCGTTCGTGGCCGACCATTTCCAATACTTGGCAAGCTTGGGGATCATTACGTTATTCGCAGCAGGTGTGGCGTTGCTGCTGAAGCGTGCGGAGGGTTGGAAAAAAGTGATTGGACAGATGGGCTGCATGGCGCTGGTGGTCGTGCTGGCCGTCCTGAGCTGGCGACAAAGCCGGATGTATACCGACGCCGAAACGCTCTACGGCACAACAGTCGACAGGAACCCCGATTGCCCGGTGGCCCAGAACAACCTCGGCGAAATACTAGCACGCCGTGGTCAGCGCGATGAGGCCATTGCCCATTTCCGCAAGGCCCTGGAAGTCAAGCCCGACTACGTCGAGGCCCACGACAATCTTGGCCTCGCCCTCACCCATTGCGGGCAGTCCGATGAGGCGATTGCCCATTTCCGCAAGGCCCTGGAAATCGATCCCGGCTACGCCCTAGTCCACAACAATCTTGCTTTAGCGCTCCTTTACAGCGGCCAGCCCGACGAGGCCATGGTCCATTTCCGGAGGGCTTTGGAAATCAACCCGGAACTTGCTGAGACACACAGCAACCTCGGCACAATGTTAGTCGACCGCGGTCGAGGCGATGAGGCTATTGTCCATTACCGCAAGGCCCTGGAAATCAAGCCGGACTACGTGGAGGTCCACTGCAACCTCGCAAAGGCGTTGGCCGGTCGCGGAAGATTAGAGGAGGCGATCGCCTGTTACCGGAAGGCTCTCGATCTGGCCTCCGCTCGGAACGATAAGGCCCTGGCCGACTTCATTCGGGCTGAAATCATGCGGCACCAGCCAATCGTCCCCGACAGCAAGCCGCCGTAACTGCGATGTTGTTAGGGAAGGTCGGGGCGAATCTTCCCCATCCATAAGGTCAACTGCAACAGCGTGAACAGCAGATAGCCGTGATCCAGCCGCCCGGATTCATGTTCCTCGACGAGCGCGGTGACCTGTGTCGGATCGAGAAGCCCTTGGCTCCGCAAGTTCGCCGCGCCAAGTTCCGCGTGAACCAATTCTCGCCAACTGCCCACAAGCCAGTTCGAAACCGGCGCGCTAAACCCGCTCTTGCCGCGCCGCAAAACCCCTTCCGGGACCAGGCCTTTGGCCGTCTCGCGGAGAATGAACTTGCCTTGTTTGCCGCGCAGTTTCAGCGCGGGCGGCATTCGCGCGCACAACTCGACCAGCCGATGATCCAGGAACGGGCTGCGGACCTCCAAGCCGTAGGCCATGCTCGCGCGGTCCACTTTCACCAGGATGTCGTCGACCAGGTAGGTCTTATAATCCACGTAGAGCATGCGGTCCAGCGCCGAGAGCCGCTCGGCCTCGGCATAGGCCGCGCGGAAGGGCTCGAAGGCCAGGCTGGGCGACAGCCCCGTGGGATTGCCCAGCAACCGCCCGAGGGCCTCGTGATTGCAAAGCATGCGCCACCAGGCGTGGGCGTCGCGAGCGTCCAAGTGCGCGCCGGCGAGAAACTGCTTGGCCTTGTATAGCAGGCTGAGCTTGCGGCGGTTTTCGGGCAACAGGTCCAGTCCGGCCTGCAGCGCACGGACCGCCAACCGTGGCACTCGGGCCGCCCAGCGATGATGCTGGTCGGCGCTGTGGGTGACGTAGCCCGCCAACAACTCGTCGCCGCCGTCGCCGGACAGGGCCACCGTCACGTGTTCCCGCGCCATGCGGCAGAGCACGTGCGTGGGCAGGATCGAGGTATCGGCGAAGGGCTCGTCCTGGTGCCGGGCAATGTGCAGCAACAGATCGGGGCTGTCACAGCGGGCAACCTCTTCGTAGTGCTGTGTGCCTAGTTCCGCAGCGGCCAGCCGCGACCAAGGCGTTTCGTCGAAACTGGATTCGGAGAAGCCGACGCTGAAAGTGCGCAGTTGCGGGCGATTGCGGCGCATCAAAGCGACGACGACCGTCGAGTCGATCCCGCCGCTCAGCAACGCACCCAGCGGTACGTCGCTGGTGAGCCGATCCAGGACGGCCCTCTCTAAGAGCGGCATGAACTGCCGGCTGGTCTCGCCATTGCCGCCTTCGGCCGACAAGGCCGCCCAGCGCTCGGCCATGTTCCAATACGGGCGGATTACCGGCTTGCGACCTCGCCGCCAGCAAAGCAGACTGGCCGGCGGCAAACGTCGGACGCCGTCCAGAATCGAATCGTTCCCCACGACGTAGCCGAGCGTGATATAGCGAGCTACCGCCTCGCGGCTCAAGCGAGGCCGGACCATTCCGCTGGCCAAAACGGTGGTAAGCTGAGAACCGAAGACGATGTCGCCCCGTAAGGTCTCGGCCCAGTAGAGCGGTTTCACACCCAATCGGTCGCGGGCCAGCAGGAGCATTTCCCGGTCACGGTCCCAGATGCCGAAAGCAAACATTCCCAGCAGTCGCTCGACGACCGCTTCACGCCAGTGCAGGTATCCCAACAGGAGCACCTCGGTGTCCGAGGTGGTCAGGAACTGAAAGCCGGCCGTTTTGAGTTCGTCACGGAGTTCGCGGAAATTGTAGATTTCACCGTTGAACGTGACAGCCACTTTGCCGGAGGAGTCCGCCATCGGCTGGACCCCGCCGCTAAAGTCAATCACGCTCAGGCGGCGGTGCCCCAGGCCCGTGCCACAATCGACGTGGATGCCTTCTGCGTCAGGCCCGCGGAACCGCAGGGTTTCGTTCATGCAGCGCAGCGAATCGACCGGCACCGTGCATTGGCGATCGGCGAAAGCTATGCCGCATATCCCGCACATCGTTTTCCATCCTGTGTAGCCCAGTTCATATATAGGCCCAAGCAAGACGCTTGTCAAATTTGTGGCAAAAGACTTTCCGGATAGCCGTTAATCGGCTTGACGTCCCCTCGCCGCGCATACATACTCTCGGTGTTGCTTACACCCTCAGCAAGGAGCCCGACGTGGATCTTTCGGTCATCGTGCCTGTCTATAATGAAGAGCAGAACATCGCTCCGCTGGTCGAAAGCTTGATTCCCGTGCTGGAGGCCGGCGGTTGGGACTATGAAGTCATCTTGGTCAACGACGGTTCGTCGGATGGTTCAGCCGCGCGGCTGGACGAGGTTGCCGCGCAGAACCGGCGGATCCGCGTGCTGCACTTTTGCCGCAACTACGGTCAGTCGGCCGCCATGATGGCCGGCATTGATGCCTCGCGTGGCGAGATCGTCGTCCCCATCGACGCCGACCTGCAGAACGACCCCGCCGACATCCCAAGACTGCTGGATAAGATTGCCGAGGGAAACGACGTCGTTTCGGGCTGGCGGAAGGACCGCCAGGACGAACCGGGCCGAATGCTGGTCAGCCGCATCGCCAACCGCTTGATCTCCGCCGTGACCGGCGTCCACCTGCACGATTATGGCTGCACGCTGAAGGCCTACCGCCGCAGCGTGCTGCACAACGTCCGCCTCTACGGCGAGATGCACCGATTCATCCCCGTCTACGCGCGATGGGAAGGCGCGAATGTCGTCGAGGAGCCGGTCGCACATCGTCCCCGCGCTCGCGGCAAGTCGAAGTACGGTTACGGGCGGACGCTAAAGGTGATCCTAGACGTGATTTACTTGAAATTCATGTCGAGTTTCGGGCGAAGCCCCATCTACTTCTTCGGTGGTGGTGGACTGCTGAGCATTTTCGCCTCGGTTGTCGCGTTTGCCTACATGCTGTACCTGAAATACTACCTCGGCACCTCGTTCATCTTGACACCCATGCCGCTTCTGTGCGCGTTGTTCTTCCTGGTCGGGGTCATCTGCGTGCAACTCGGGTTGATCGCCGAAATCCTCATGCGCACCTACTTCGAATCACAAGGGAAGACGCCTTACGCCATCCGCCGCCGCGTGAATTTCTCGGAAACCGCCGCCCCGTCAGCGGACCTGCGGCGAGCCGATCCACCGGCTAATCCGGGTCATTCATCGTAGGGCGGGTGGGTTATCAAGAGGGACTTCTCGGCAGGTACTTGACTTATACCGGACATCCTTATTACGTTAAGTGATTCTCTCCTCGCAACCCCACGCCCGGCCAGCCGACTCGATGGCCGGGCGATTGTGATTGTCCTCTCGATCCGCTCCGCGAAACGCGTTATTCTCCCGCCATGGCCGACATTATCCTCGCCACGCTCAATGCCCGCTACGCACATTGCGCTTTCGGTCTCCGTTACCTCTTCGCCAACCTCGGCGACCTCCAACCGCGCGCCCGCCTCCTCGAATTCGACATCAACCAACGCCCGCTCGACGTCGCTGAAAATATCCTGGGGAACAATCCTCGCATTCTCGGCCTTGGTCTTCACGTCTGGAACGCTTCACAGACCCTCATCCTCGTCCGTCTCCTCAAGCAACTCCGTCCGGCCCTCATCGTCATTCTCGGCGGCCCCGAAATCAGCCACGAAACCGACCAACAGGAAATCTCGCGCCTCGCCGACCACATCATTCCCGGCGAAGCCGACCTTGCTTTCGCCCAGCTTTGCCGCCAACTCCTTTCCTTATCTGCCCTTCCTTCTCATACTCCTGTTCATTCTCTTGCTCTTTCTCCCACTCCGCCTCCCGACCTTGCCACGCTCGCTTTGCCTTACGATTTCTACACCGACGACGACATTGCGCATCGCGTCATTTACGCCGAGGCCTCGCGCGGTTGTCCCTACGAATGCGAGTTCTGTCTCTCGGCGCTCGACGAAACGGTCCGCCAATTTCCGCTAGACCGCTTTCTCGCCGCCATGCAGCGCCTTCTCGACCGCGGCTGCCGCCAGTTCAAATTTGTCGACCGCACATTCAACCTCGATCTGAAAACCAGCGCCGCCATTCTCCAGTTTTTCCTCGACCGCTATCGACCGGGGCTGTTCCTCCATTTCGAGATGGTTCCCGACCGCCTTCCCGAATCGCTCCGTGTCCTGATCCAGGACTTTCCGCCCATCTCGCTGCAATTCGAAGTCGGCATCCAAACCTTCAACGAGGAAGTCGCCCAGCGGATCGGCCGTCGCCAAGACAACGCGAAAGCGGAGCAGAATCTCCGTTGGCTCCGCGCGCACAGCGGCGTCCACCTCCACGCCGACCTCATCGTCGGCCTGCCGGGCGAATCGCTCGACAGCTTTGCTACCGGGTTCGACCGGCTCGTCGCGATGGAGCCGCACGAAATCCAGGTCGGCATTCTGAAACGTCTTCGCGGCGCGCCCATTGCCCGCCATACGGCCCAGTGGCGGATGATTTACGATCCGCAACCGCCTTACGAGATTCTCCAGAACCGCGATCTCGATTTTGCCGTGATACAACGTCTCCGCCGCTTCGCGCGCTACTGGGATTTGATTGCCAACAGTGGCCGTTTCGTCGAAACCGCACCGTTGATTTGGAAAAACAGTTCGCCCTTTCGCGAATTCCTGGCCTTCAGCGACTGGCTTTCCACCGAGACAGGCAGCACGCACGGCATCGCATTGCCGCGTCTGGCCCGTTTGCTGGAAAAATATCTCCGCGAGAAGAAAGAGTTTTCGGGATCCGTAACCCACTCACAAGCTTCGGGCCCTCGCGCCCGGCAAGTGCGTCACTCGGGGCCGGACGATAAATAATTTGCGTGTTTCTGCGAGGGTGGCATGCCTTAAGCCTTCTAGGCTAGGCATGTCGGTGGCAAAACTCGACGCCCGGATAATAAGAACTCAGCCTAGACCAGCGGGAACAGGTGTGTCGAGAGCACCTGGATCGACTTCTGGGAGATCGATCCGAAGCGACGAACTCAACAAACAAAGCCTTGCCGGAAGTCGTTATCCAGCAAGGCGTTGCAAGTATCCCCGACGGGGTTCGAACCTGTAACCTTCGGCTTCGGAGGCCGACGCTCTATCCAATTGAGCTACGGGGACTTATCTCCTATTGACCTTACGGCGTAAGGAGTTACGATTACTGATATTCGGCTTGGCACTTTTTCTGGCACTCGCATGGCAGAAAACAACGACGGTCCCTTGCTCGCCAGCAGCAGTTGCCAGAGGAAGAAACCAGGAGGCCATCTGTCAGCTTTCTCGCTAGGTGGGAAGTTGCCGGGGCATCATGCCAAACCATGTTCCAGCAAGTATAGCGGCTGCGAAGAGGCTTATCAATGGGAAGCAAATCAATTGGGCGACGGGCAGGCGGCCATAACCGAGGTTTCTGGTACCGCAAGAATCGTGGTTGGTACACCACCCAAGAAGGGGCAACGAATATCCCCTTGTGTGCCGAGACAGGAGAACACCTCACCACCCCCGAACAAGAGGCCGAAGCGGAAAAAGCCTACGCCCGTTGGCTCCTCTCCGATAAGCCCACCAAGCAAGGGCGGCGTGCTGGTGGGAGCAACAAAGGCTACTGGTATCGCAAGAACCGGGGCTGGTTCACGACCGAAGGCCAACGCAAAGTCCCCCTGTTGGACAAGGCTGGCAACCACATCAAAGACCCCCAAACCCCCGACGACCTTCTCAAAGATGCGTATGCCCGCTATCGCCTGGGCCTGCAAGAGCGAATGAAACGAGAGGCGGCCGGAGACACCGCCCTGGTCGGCGGGATTTGCGAGGACTACTTGGTTTACGCAAAGGGCAACAATCGTCCCTCCACTTTTGAGAAGCGAGGCGAGTATCTGTTTGATTTCTGCCACGGCCTCCCGGCCAAGTTCTGGGACTATGGCCGCGGGCGACGGGTACAAAAACCCACCGCCGCCGACTATATCCACGACGGATACGGCAACCGCACGGTCGGGCAATTGATCCCGATGGACGTGCAGCGATGGCTCGACAAGCACCCCGGCTGGGGCAAGGGAACTCGTCGCATTGCCGTCCAGGGACTCAAGCGGGCCTTCAACTATGCTCTTGCGATGGGGCTGATTACCAAGAACCCAATCCGAGGCTTCAAGGTCGGCGTTGGCGGCAAGCGCGTCACGTTCTTCACGCCCGAGATGGAATCGGAGTTGTGCAAGAGTTCTTTCACGGCCCTGGCAACGGCGATTCAGGTTTGCATCCGAACGGGGGCGCGTTATGGCAGTGAGTTCGCCAAACTGACCGCCCGGCATGTGGAAGAAACGCCCAAAGGCATGCTCTGGCGATTCTCGCCCGACGAAAGCAAGAACCACAAGCCGCGCACGATCTATGTCGCCCACGACATTGCCGAGATCGTGCGACCCCTGCTCAATCGATACCCGACCGGCCCCTTGTTTCGCAATAGGCGGGGACAGCCTTGGACCAATGACGCTATGCGACGGGCTTTCCTGCGGCTCAGAGATCGGCTTGCCGAGAAGAAGATCAAATTGGACGACGATGCGTGCCTCTACACTTGTCGGCACACATTCGCCAAGCGGACTTTGGGCGGTTATTGGACCGGCAAGCCGGTCACCATCGAAGTCCTGGCGGGGCTAATGGGCAACACGCGGCAGGTTTGTTGGGAACACTACGCGAAGTGGTGCGACAACTACACCGAACCGTTGTGGGAAGCGGTTGGCCGGTAAGCAAGAGCGACTTCGCCGGTCGATTGCTGTACGGCCGGTCGTGTTCACTTTTTCATCCAATCCCAGCGAAAGCCCAGCCGCCCCTCGGCGGGTTTGTTTGGGGCCTTTATCCCTTGCTTCTTTCGCCTCGGCGGCGCGGTCGGGGTCTGCTCTTCCCAGTCATGCGTGTGGCAACCGATGTAGTCGTCAAGCCACTCAGGCTTAAACAAGATCGGACTGTGAACCTTACGCTGGAAGTAGCGGATTTCTTTCTTATCCACCAGTTTTCTCAGGCCGCTCGCGGTCGTCCCAATGTACTCGGCGGCATCCTTCAGACGCAACATGCCGCCCACGGTCGAGCCACTTTTCTTCGCGACGACTTCGTTCGTGGCCTCAGTCTCTTGCCCTCGCCGCAATTTCCACTGATCCACTTCCGTCTCGCTAATGACGATAGTGCCATCCCGCATCGTGTCGAAGGGCAGCCCCTCTGCCGCCCAGTCCGACCAGTCGGCTTCGGTCATGTGGAACGCTTGCATGAATTCCTCCTTGGTGTATGTCTTGCCGATGCCCTTTTGGCCCCAAGGCTTCACAAATTCCAACCGCCCAGCGGCGACGACCGTACTCTTGTCTTTGACCAAAATGCCGTCCGAATAGGCTTCAGCATCCTGGCCGAGGCCAAGAACGTCGCAGAGCGAAATCTGGATTTCTTCGACCGTGAACCCGGCCAAGTGCATGTCGAGATCGGCCGGGCCGTAGACGACGTTGATGGTGCCGTGGAAGGGCGAAACGCTGGCGATGGACCGATGCTGGGGGATCGTACCGATTGCTTCTGCAATACCCACGGCTCCTCGCTTTTCGGAATCACGATTGGTCTTCATTTTCGTCCTCGTCGTCGTCCTCGTAATCCATCGCCGCGTCTGCTTCAGCCAGCTCGTCGTAGTAATCCTGTAATTCGGACGGCAGGGAGTGATCTATCGCCCGGCACAACTCCCGAATCAAGTCCCGCGTCTGGTCCAGGTCCAGGTCGGCCAGTGTATCCCCACACAACATGATACGATACGTATCGTCTTCCGTGTGGTACACGCGGATCGTGCGACACATACTTTCAGCAATGATCCGCCTCTCCTCTTCCTGACTATAGCCACGTTCTCTATTCAAGATGCTGGCAGCCGCCCATGCTTCTTCGACGCTCTCGCCGGGCAGATAGATCGGCTGCGGGACATTGGGCATGTTCGTGATCTCGCCGGTAAGGTGATGGCCGGATTCTCCCTCGAATACGATTGCCGCCCGCCAGCCCTTTCCTTCCACGAATTCTTCGCTGGGCACATACACCCATCGCTTATTGAAACTATCTTTCATGTTATTTCTCCTCCCAATTCAGTATCATCCTCGACTCCAATCGCCAGACTACTGCTCGCCAAGCGTCTGGCTCCTTTCGCTCTGTTAAGCAGTCTCGCCTTTCTTTTTTTTCACGGTTTCTTCTAAACGGCCCGCCAGCCGCCAATTCTCTCGTCGCCGCGACTAAATAGGGTATGGCTGAATTTCGACACTGGCTGGCCCAAAGAGAGAGGATACCGGGCCTCGATCCCTCGGACCCGAATGCCCTCGTCCATGTGATCGCTCGCTGCGGCCCAGCAGGCATCAGCCGCCGCGACTTGGCAAGATCGTCAAACTGTCGCCGCCCCTTCTCAGCCAACTCCTGGCGATGCTTTGTTCTATGGGGCAGCTTCAAGTGTCCACGATGGGCGGCCAAACGATCTATCGCGCGATTGTCGGCTGGTGACCCGATCCTAAACATCGTCTCGCTCATGGCAGTGGCCCAGCCGTCTCACATCGTGTGGGCCGTACTCAAGAACGCCTGTCGGCGTATTTGCTGCCCGCCGCCGAAGGTCTAAGGCCCGTCGCCACTGCCCGCAGCCGCCTAATTCGAGCCTTTCTTGGTCTCCTTTGGAAAAAAACGGCGTCGAGCCCGCTTAACAGGCTACGAACTCTGCTTTCCCATTTCGCTTCCCTCCTCTCCCAGCCTTCTTTGGCAGGAGATACAAGGGAACCGAGGGGAGCAAGCGTCGTGTCGGTCGCCGCTAGCTCGCTAACTAGGCGACCGCAAGAAAGGTTCAAAATGCAAGATGGATTTTTCCGTTACGTCGGTGGCAAGGGTGGCAACAGTCGCAAAGGCGACTTGGCTCGCCGCATCTTGGACGAGCTTACCCGCTTGGCCGAGGAATTACATGGCCCGTGGACTTTCGCAGAGCCGTTCGTCGGGTCCGGTGTGATTGCGGCCAATGTCGTGGCCGGTTTGCGACCGAATCGAGTTTGGCTGAATGATTTTGATCCTGCCGTCGCAGCACTGCATGACGTGGCGATTCACCACGCTGCCGAGTTGTGCCAAGCAGTCAACGCAACGCCCAAGCCGACCAAGGAAGCGTTCACACGACTTCAGCGGCAGTATAAACGGTGCGACTACCCTGACGATCCGATCCAGATTGCACTTGGCAAGTTGCTGATCCAACAGTTGGGAGTTTCGGGCCGGGATCGCGGTATGTCCAACGACCAGCGTTGGTCCCATCGTTCCCTGATAACACGGGTGCGTCGGTGGGAAGGTCTCTTCGCGGGCAAGACCAACGTCACCTGTCGGAGTTTTGAGAAGGTTATCACGGCTCACGGCCGGATGCTTTTATACCTGGACCCGCCATATCCAGGGAAGAAAGGCTACCAGTACGACATGACGTGGAATGAACACGAACAACTCGCGGATTTGCTGCGAGCTACTCGGCACCCTTGGGTGCTGAGTTATGGGAACAAGAAGGCAATACGTAAGCTTTACGACTGGGCAACGATTCAAGAAGTGGACGCCGAGTATTGCATGGACGGGCAAATGCGAAAGACCATCGAATTGATTATTACCGGCTCGAACGGGCAGAAAGAGAGAAAGAAATGACCAACAACCAAAATCACAACTCGCAAGAACAGTTGATTGCCAAGTTTGACAAGGCGTACCAGAAGGTCGCCGCAGGCAGTCGGAAACAGGCCCCGGACTACTGGGACTTAGGCGACGAGGCCATTCGCTTGAAGCAAGTGATCGGCCAACACGGAGAGTGGATTCCGTGGTTGAAAAAGAGCAAGTACGTGATCCGCACCACTCAGAAGGCCATGCGGATTTGCCGAAACTTCTCTCCTGAAAAAGGAGGCAGGGTAAAACTCGTTGAACTCAAATTGACCGTTGAGGAGGCCGAGGACTACGGTCGGAAAAAGAACGGCAAGAAGAAGGCCCAGTCGAAGTGGGCTGAATTATTGGCCGAAGCGAAGACCTTCGATGCGAAAACGGCGGAATTGCAGGCGTGGGATGTGTTTCTGGGAAAGTTCCCTGATCCAGAGCGTGCCATGATGCTTGCCCTCGCTAAGGTACGGACCTTCACGATGGGAGAGACGCCGTGATCCCACAGCCATTATCTCAATTACGTCGTTCGCTGACCAGCGACCGATGAAAAGTGCGTAGCGTCGGGCTAAGCATGGGTTCGAGTCCCATCGCATTGCTTGCGGCAATACCGCAGAAAGAGAGAACTTATGAATGCTGGAACCTGGAAACGGAAAACTAGGGAAGAACCTGGGCATTTGGACCTATGACCTTCCCCCCGGCGAACCCCAAAACAACGGGACGTGCCCTGGCTGTTCAAAAATCTGCCGGGCAATCTGTTACGGCGATTATGGAATGATGGTGAGTGGAGAAGCGTTGGTGGTGCGCGAGCAGAATAAGGCGGCTGCCATGCAATCGGACTTCGTTGAAACGATGGTGGCCGAGATTTTGGAAAACGCTGCGAACATCGAGGTAATCCGGTGGCACAGTACCGGGGACTTTTTCTCGGTAAAGTATATCCGTAAGGTGCATCAGATCGTCGTCCAATTGCAAAATATGACGACAACGCAGCATGTCATTCATTACGCTCACACCCGGTCGTGGAATGTTGGAAGGCTGCTTCCGCACTTGCTCGACCTACGAGCCGAACCGAACTTCTTTCTGTGGTTCAGTTGGGATCGTTCGATGCGGAACGCAGCCCAAGTCCGCAGTGAAGTCGGCGGGCGATGGTGCTACTTGGCTCGTACCAACGCCGACCCGCCGCCCTGGCCGTGTGAATTGGTCTTCCGGCATCCGATATATGCCCCGCCAGGGGCTCCGATATACACGCCAATGCCAAATGGAAAGATGGGCGGCTCGAAAGTCTGCAAGCATGAGACTGGTGAGAATCCCAAGCAGTGCTGGCAATGCCGGTATTGTTTCAAGTAGAAAACGCCGAACGGCGCATTTCCACGAACGGCAATCAAAGTCGGCTTCGTGGTCCTCGAATTCCGCGCGATACCAAACGGATTGGCTCGGCCATCGGCGGAACCATTTCCCTCTGCGGCACGAACATGACGTACATGAAAAACGCCGCTCGGCGTTTTTGCCGAGCCAGCCGGTTCCTTGTAAAGCACTTTACGCTCCACCACCAGGAATGGGGGCGGCCATCAGGAAACGACTCGACGCTTGGCTGGTCTTGTGGAGACGGCACGTAAGATGATGCCCTGATTGCCAAGCACCCTGGCAAATCGGCGGTGCCGTTTCCCAACGTAGGCGACGAACGTGCCATATTTCACCCCCGTCTCCTTCCCGCTGCTTCCCTCCGAGAACCGAGGGCGTTGTTCGGGCAAGAAGATGGAGCCCTCCAACAGAATCCGAAACCAGGGAGAATCAATAGAAACCAGCATTGTGTGTGGCCCGACAACGACGGCCTCCGTCACTCGGCCCGCTTCGATCTCTTCGGCCAGCTTGACGATCCAATCCTTCCAGCCGGGGCCAAAAGGCGGATTTAGGTAAGTCGCGCCGTGCCACTTTCGCGTCAGGCCATCCTTGTCCTGATCGAAATACTGCTTTGCCCCGATGGTCTTATTCGCGGCTCCGCACGAAGCTGGGTCCGTGTCGATCTTTTCCATGACCCGTCTAGCCGCCTGCGCAAGCCAATGGGGACTGTATCTTTCCCCTGCAATTGCCATCGCATGATCGGTGGCGATTTCCTTCCAGATTTTAAGCGGGGTCTTGCCTGCTTCCCTCGCAATCGCGCGTTGGTCCTCGGCTGAAAATGGCCGCAAGACCTTGGCCTTGCTTTCGGTGATGTAGGTAATACCGAGCGGTTCCAGGTTCTCGATCACTTCAATTTGGATCAGCTTGTGCCATGCCCATTGGCGTGATTTGCCGCAGAATTTCTCCTGCACGAACTTGGCGAATGACCCGTGCCCCCGGTAAAGACGCCGGTCATGGATTTCACGAAGCCACATCAGTCCCATCCGGTCGGCCTTCGTCTTTCGCCAGTATGCGACCTCAATCTTCGCGACGAGGGAATCGAGTTCCTGCTGCTCGCTGGCAGAAAGTGGTTTTTCTTGGGTTGGCATGGCGGTTCTCCTTGCCATTCATATTAACACGACCCTGATGGCTTGTTAAGCCGTCTCGACCATCGATCTTTTTCACCGTCGCGGTAAGGTGCAACGGCTCATCGCAGATTGACCAACTGCACCAGGATGCAATTGACTTGGGCGACCGGGGCTCCCGAAAATGTCTCCAATTGGAGACACCTACTGCAACCGAGTGCAGTTGGCGGGATAGAGACCTGGGATTCGCAAAGGACGGCCGTCGATCAAAAAGTTGTTTTTCAGATATGGACCCCTTCGCGGCCGGTCGAGGTCGAATCCCAGGAAAAGTGGCTTTTGGCCTGGGGCAGTACCATGACCTTTCCATGCTGGGAACTCTTGGCCCGATGCCGTGGTGATTTGGGCGCAGAAAGCTCGCCCCGGCTTCGCCGGGGCGAGCCTCACACTACGGCTGGTCATAATCGAGAAACTAGATTTCTTTTAATTCCAGGGTCGTAATTGTATTATCATCCGTCGATCAAAAAGTGGTTTTCGTGATCGGCTGGTCTTGAAAGCACACCTCGCTCGTCCACGAAATCCACAGAGGCGGCTTGAAGTGCAACCATACCGAATCCGTCACTTCGCCCTGGCCTGGATTGAATCAGGATCGTCTTCTTCTTCCACAGAAAGCAAGTAGACGAAAGGGGACATTTCGTGTGGGGGTCTTATACTAAGACCCCCCAACTCATGTCCCTACTTTACGTCGATACCGGGTGGTTTGTCCTCATCATGTCCTCAATGTCCTCAAGTCGTCGTAACCCGTTTCGTCCCTTCTTGTTGCGTCGAATTACTCGTCATGTCCCTACCGTGTCCGCAATGTCCTCAAATCGTCGTAAGTCAAATGGTCAAGAAACTTAGGGACATGCGGCCATGTCCTCAAATTATTGGTGTAAAGCAGGCTACAAATGGAGATCCCAAGTCGCCCCTGCTGGGTTTGCCTTCGGGTTAATAATGTATCCCGTTTTCGTTTTGGAAATAAAACGGTAGGCAGACAATGATTTCAAAAGGCGTCGTGCGTGTCTATCGCTACAGAGGTCTTCGGCCGTGCAGAGGGTAACGAAGTCCTTGTTCCGAAATCCACTTTCTCCGAACCGCGCGTGAACGGCTTTGAAGACGTTCGCCGCCACGTCCCCGAGCCCTGCCAGTTTGCCCGCCCAGGTTGCAACCACATTGCCCGCCACCGGGTAGGTCAGGTCACGCCCAAGATCGTCTTGGATACCGCAAGGAACGGCTTTGGAAAAATTGATCTGGTACGGCTCGATTGGCTTTCTATTCTTCTGTTTCGTAATGGTCACCTTCAGCGAATCCGAAATCTTGCCCTCCAAGAGCATGAAGGAATTGGCGGCTGGACGTTTTGAACTATGACCACGGGGCCGGGTTTTGTTGTCGTGTCCAGGGTGGTCGATGTTCAGAATGGCACAGCCATATTTCGCTTGGAGCCGTTTTTGGAAAACAATGACCGACCCAACGGGACCGGGGGCGTTTTCGTCCTCCCCTTGCAGCATATTGAAAAAAGTATCGAAGACCACCAGTTGCAAGGGAATGCCTTCCGCCAGCGTGGCTACGAAATGGTCGAGCTGTTCCATCAATCGGGCGTGGTCGTGAACGCCGGTCAGGTCGAAGTCCTCTGGCAACGACACGAAATACGGAGAGGGATCGAGCTTGTGGTATTTATGCCAGGACTCACAACGCAGATCGAAATCCTCACAACCCTCTTGGCCCACGTATACGACTGCCCCTGGTTCAACTGCAAATTTACCGAGGAAAGGCTCGCCGTGGGCCACGCAACATGCCATATCAATGGCGACGAAGGTTTTTCCTGTTCCCGATTCCGCCAGCAGGAACCCCAAACCGCCGCAGATCAAATGGTCTTCGATTACCCATTGGGGCGGGGCCGCCTTTCGTCGTTCCCGCAGCTCAAACAGACTGAAATAGCCCTTCTCCAACTTGGCTTTTGCCCTTGTCGCTTCCCTCACGGCTGGCGACGGCTCCGAATAGTCGAACGTCGGCTCTTCCAAAGGAATCTCGTCCGCTTCACAACCGACAACACCGGGCGGTTGCAACCGTTCCTTGGTTTTCTGCCGTTTGTGGTAATTGTCCCAATCGAAGAAGGCGGTCTGCCCGCTGACGGCCTTGGCAATCGTGAAATCCTCCCGGTAATCATCCCGCTCCCACTTGTCCCGCATCAGCCCAGATTGCCGGAAGAGGAAATCGATCCTCGTCGGGTCGTTGCCCGTATAGAAGGCGAGGATGGAACACAACGCCAGATCCGCCCGCGAATGGTCGCCGTCGTATTCCGACGTGTCCCCAGCCCAAAGCCGCCTGAATTTATCCCCAGAGTATTCCGCCGCCAACTTCACGATCAATTCATCCTCGGCTTTTACGGGCTGACGATCTGCTGGGGAGTTGTCTGCCAGTCTCGACTCGACCACGGAAAAGATCCGCTGGTGAACCGATGCGATTTGTTCCGGCCGGTCTTGCACGTCGCTGGGAGTGCCACCAACATGATGCCCGGTGATGGTGAGAAACCGCGCGGACGTGTGATCGTACATTTCGACCACACCGCCCTCGTATGTCGTCCGGTAACGGGTCTTGCCCTTGGCGTCTTTGGGCAATTCGCCAAAAGCCAGCAATCGAAGGCCGGTCCCGCTTGGGGAAATCTCCGTGTACGTATTCAGATCGTTGATGATGGCTACCGCCCAATCTGCGATAGCCCCGGTATCGGCTTCACGGCAATTGTCCAAATCAATCCCGACGATCCCGCTTTGGCCGATGCAAAAGCCAGGGCCTTTCAATTCGTATTCATTTCCGGCGATTTGCCTGCAAATGTCTTCGGCCGTGTCGAACTCAACCCAAGTATCCGCCCGATTACTTGCGGCATTGCGAAAAGCCCCATCGCTCAACCGGCTGGGATGAATATCAGTTGGCACCTTCGTCCAGGGCTTCGACAACTCTGCCCGGTACTCAAACCGCCAGCCAACCCAGTTGCCCAGCGACTTCAGCGTGTCGGGGATTCCATCCCATTTCATCCCGATTATTTTCGGCGGCTGCATTGCTCCATTTATCTTGCCGTTGTTCTCGCCCGATCTATCATATATACTCATTATTCTCCTGTTGGATTCGTTCTCCACGGGTGTAAGTTCAATGTTGATGGACCCCAGCCGCTCGCGGCTGGGGTCTTCTTTTGTCTACGGACGTAACGAGGATTTCTTCTCGTTCTTCTCAAGGTAGTCCAGCAACGCTCGATTTGCCGCCCAGACGAGTTTTTGGCCGTTCGCGGCACAAAGGGCAGCAAGCCGGTTGTGAGTTTCCTTCATAACGTAAATCTGCTTTACCTTGTCAACATGTTTACTTGTGTGTTGTGTGTTCATTGATTATCTCCTAAGAAGAACGTGAATACACTATTATAGTGTCTATCGCCATATTTCCTCAATAGAACAAACTGTTTTACGTCCTCTGGTGCATACCTATCCATACGCCTGCTTTACAAGCAACAACAACGTGGAGGTATATGGGCGATTACAATCTGTATTTACAATCAGCCAAATGGGGCCACGCACGGCAACACGTCTGGTATCGTTGCGGCGGCAAGTGTGAACGCTGCGGCTTTCTTACCGGGGCTGCGATGGAACACTGCCATCACATGCACTACAGAAACCTGTTTTTCGAGGAAATCGATGACTATAGATCGTTGCTCGGCATCTGCCGCAAATGCCACGAATTCCTCCACCACCGCAGCCAGTTCGATCCGTTGGCACCCATCCCGACAATTGAAGAATTACTGCGTAGAAACCACGATGGCTGGAAAACCACTTTTTGAGATTAGAAAATAAATTACAATATCTAGCGATGGTAATTATATTAACATTTATCTACATCCTGTTATTACAAATCCCGGCCGACATGGTAATCCCCCGTCGTTTCTCCCGTGCCCATAACAGGTTGTGACACTTTCCTCGCTCACGCGACCAGCGTAATTACTTCTAATGTCTAATTTGTAATTCAATATCGCTTTTCCAAAAACCGGTTTTTGACGAACGCATTTATTACTACCGTCGATTGTAATAGTGTTAATAGGACCATCGCCGCGATAGGTGTTGTCCTAATAGCGGGCACGGTAATCCCCCTGGTCTACACTCGCTAGAATAACGACTTAGGGCGGCATCGTACCAATCGCTCGACATCGGGAAAGTGACGGTGTCTTATCCGCCTTTCTCGGCGGTCGATGACAAATTCGGTTTTCCCATCGCAATCGTGAAAAGCTCCGTTGACACAATTACCATCGGCGCTATCATGGGGTCAGCAGCCAAGAAGACTTCTTCTCAGCTTGCGGCAACGGCGGGTTCGATTCCCGACCGTAAGTATCTAACCGTGTTCCTGGCGATGCCCATCATTCGCCTAGAATGCACCCGTGGCAAGTGTCGCGTTGTCGGCTGCGCACTTGCTTTGTTCGAGGCATCAAATGGATTTGTTCAAGCATGTCGGCATGATGATTGGGGACGACGCAGATCGGCTAGAAGCGTTAGGGTTCGGAAAAGATGCGGTTGAGAGTAAGGGGATGTTCGACAGCGACATGCTGCCGGTGTTGCGTGAGTTTTGCAAATCGCATCCCAACTTCCATATCGTCACGCTCGTTGAGGACGACGACGGTGAAGCGACGATCTACGTCAACCGAGCAGCGTTTGCGAATCGGCTGGGGTACTATCTGGCCGATGGCGACAAGAATGACACGTTATGGGAGGAGGCGGACTAGACGTGCTTCCTTACGACGAAACGACCACAGTGCTGGGCACCGTCTGGCCCGGCTGCTGGTATCTGGTGGACGGTGTTCCGGCTCAGCCCAGCGTGATTATGGATGCGACCGAATGGCAACGGCGGCAGGGATGCCTTCGACAAGATCATCGTTACCTGTTCCCCGGAGAAAATCTGAGTTCAACCGAGAAGCGAGGAATTAGAAATGAGTAAAAAGAAAGTGATAAAGAATTTACAGGATGGAGACGGGACAATCACTGCGGGACCGGAGACCGCAGTTGCCGTGCCGAAGGTAGAATCGAGACGATTCAAAATGCACCCCAAGCTCCTGCATGATGTGATCTTGCGGCAGGCGGGTACGCTTTCCAAGGCCGCAACATGACATTTACGGAAAGAGTTGAATTCGTCCGCAGCACCTTCTTTCCCCGCTGGGACAGAAAACGGCGTTGGCAGTTTGCCGAGGTCGATGATCTCGATGGATCGCAGGGGCGGTGCGACCGGGAAGTGAAGACGATCCGCATTCTCGCTGGCATGGCGACGGGGGATGAGCTTCTGGCCCTGGTGATCCATGAGATCGGCCACGCTGCCAGCAACGATTATCACGGTGGGCGTTGGCTCCGAACGATGGAAGCGGCAGCCGAAATTGCTGACGCGAAGGGGCTGGCGGCCATAGCGAGCCTGCTGCGGCAGCAGATTTCGGGATATAGGGACGGCTTTCGGATGACGGCGGCGATGATCTACGGGGAGGTTGAGAATTGCGTCGTCGGTGCCCCGCAGATTACGTTTCCGCAGGTCGTGGATTTCCTCCGCCGTGGCTACGGCATGAGCCAAGACCAGTTTCTCCGTCGATTCCGTCGCGCGGAGCGGGTATTCGAGAAAGCACAACAGGAAGCCAGGGAATCCGCCGATGCGAAGGCCAAGTGGACGGCCTACCATGCGGGCGTGGGCCGTCTCTCGAAAGAACGCTTTGCTTGCCCTTGCGCGAAAGAATCCAACGTGGTACAATGACCCCAACGATTCAACCTTCTCTAACTTTCTTTACCGCTCTCGCCCTCTGGCGAGGCCGACCATCCGCCTGTTGCGGCCGTGTCGATCCCGACGATGCCCCTGGTGTCGTCGTTTTCCCACTTTAGCCGCGAGTGCCCAGCGGCGATCTTATAAAGGGCAATCAAAGGATCATTATGAAATTAGAGAAAGTCAAGTATTTTACGAAAAGCCAATTGATGGAAGCCAATCGGCAGGCCATCAAAGCTGGCTGCAACGCCATCACGCCGGAGTTCATCGCGAGTTTGCCGGATGGCCTCAAGTACCCGATCTTTTTCCGGCTCCCTTGGGAGCGGCATGGATGGGTCCGGTGCCAAGTAGGAGCGGCAACTTCCATGCCGCCCAGAGACTTTACGCCGCTGTGGTTCGACGTGCCGCAGGGAATCTATGAAAACCTGGACACGGTTGACGTGCCGGTGGATGAGGAGGTTGCACAATGACGACGCAAACTATTACGACGGCCCGATGCCAAGTAATTCAAGGTGAATGGCAGAAAGCCGTCGCGAATGAGACGGCTCGGTTGAGCAAGGACTTGTGGAAAACCGAACTGGATTTTTCCCCTGAGTCCCTGAAGAATGTTGACGCGATCCTCCTGAAGCTCCGACGACGGAAGGACGCGCCGCCACCAAAAATGATCGACGGTCTGGGGTGCTACGCTGGCGAGGTACTTGTTCGGCACACGGACGGGCATTGGATCGACGGTGGCGATGGTCGCCCGATGGTCAAAGTGCCAGACTTCGGGACGGCCAATCCAATCGGAAAATGCTGGAAGCGATTCCGCAACGGTGATTCGGATAGCGTGGAGGCACTCTGCCGCATTGTCCTTGTTATGAGCCACCCGAAGCAAGCGGAGAAGCCAAGGGAAGGAGAACCCAGCCAATGAAAAAAGTATTTACGAAACGGTTCTTCGACCTGAGCCGCAGTGACCAGTCGGCTGTTGTGGATTCCATGATCCGCGACATCGAAAGCTGCATCGGTCGGCATTTGAACTCCGCTGACGACCGCAAGGCGGAAAAGCAGATCGAAAGGATTCGACGGCGGGCGGTCGAGCATGGGGTGTTCTCGGACCCGAAACTCGAC
>Ga0181520_10004179_pt1 | contig 24476 bp, 17 predicted proteins | sample PEATcosm2014_Bin_29_FD_132451 | JGI IMG/M metagenome (GOLD analysis project Ga0181520, IMG submission 132451) | Peatland microbial communities from MTU Mesocosm Facility, Houghton, MI, USA - PEATcosm2014_Bin02_30_metaG | ecosystem: Environmental > Terrestrial > Soil > Wetlands > Peat | place...
CTCTTTCCCACGGCTTGCGCCGTGGGCTAAGATGTTTGGCCCTTCGGGCTAGGTAGTAGGCGACTCCAAATGGATGGTGGCCGCAAGGCGCGGAGATCTCACGAAAAATGTAGAAACTGCAGGGCACGGCTGAAGCCGTGCCCTGATACAAAACCTGTTCTTTCATGGTCTTAGGTTATGGAAACTCAGCTTTGCCGAGGTTGACTTCGGAATTCGGGCTAAACTAAGCCTGCGCGAACCTCCAATTCCCCTTTCCCCCAAACCGTCTGCCTTCCCACCCCCACCCACCTGCCCGCTTTCAAGTAAGGCAGAAACTCGCTGAGATCCCCTTCATACTCCGCCTCTCCCACGAACCCGGCAAGCGGGTGCCGTTGGCCCGTCCTTGACGAGAGGCGGTCCACCTGGGTTTGCTGCAAATCGCAGCGCGTCATCCGCACCTGGGCCGCCCTCTCGCCCATCGCGCGGAAATCGATCTCCAGCGGGCCGGCGCCATAGAACGCGCGCAGCGTGCTGATGCGGTCGCGTAACCGCCCGAGCAGTATGCCGAACTCCGGCCGTTCCACCACCTGGCTTCCCGCCTTCAGCTCCGTGGGCGTCACGAATCGCACCCGCACTCGCGTCACCCGCTCCGGCGCCGGGCTTAGTTCCATGATGTTCGGCGCGGCCAGGTCGCGCATCCGGGACTTGTCGCCAGCGAATACTCGGGCCACAGTTTCCTCGTTCAGATCCAGTTGATCCACGGAGGTCAATTCCGCGAGGCCGCGTCCTGGCCCCAGGCCATCTCGCGCCAGTTGGGCGAACGCCAGCGCGAAATATGGCAGCGCCGGGTCGCGCACGTCGAAGATATGGACGTCGAAGTGGAAATCCTCGCCCCGCGGGATCGTGCGCCCGTCCAGGTGGGCGGCGCGGAACACGAACGGCCGCGGCCAGTCCGCCAAGCCGCTCGGGCCTTCGCCGCGCGCCGCCCGCGGCTCGAAGACGCGCGCGTATGGGCAGTCCGCGCGGATGCCGCAGGTCTTCGCGTCGTGGCAGCCTGGGATGCAGACCAGCCTGCGAAAAATGCCGCCGAACGCGCCACGCACGATGTTGCCGGATTTGTAAACAGGGAAAAAGAGCGTGCCCGCCGCGTGGAAATAAAAGCGGAAGCGATAGAACTCGAACGTCAACGGGTCGGCATACAACTCGTCATCACCTGTGCAGGCGCCCCGTGAGTCCGGCGATCCGGGCCTAATGCCAGTGTCACCGGAAAAGCTGGAGGCGCGGGTCGGAGTCGAACCGACGTATAAAGGTTTTGCAGACCTTTGCCTTACCACTTGGCTACCGCGCCCGAGCGTGGCTCTAGTTGCAAAATAGCGCGCCGGGCGAGGCTAAGTCAAACCCGCGCCTAGCGCGCCCGCAGCCCGGCAGCGGCCGGAACGGGCAGGGCCGGGCCGCGCGACCCATGGGCCGAGGCGTCTCCGCCTCTGGGCGGCATCACCATCAGCGCCAATTCCGACGGGTGCGCGCGATCGTGGTACACCGTCTGGGTGGCCTTCGCCAGGCGGGTTTCGTCGGCGATGCGCCCGCCCGTGTTTGGGTTGCGGTCGAACCGCGGGAAGTTGCTGCTCGAAATCTCCACCCGTATGCGATGCCCCTTCAAAAAGACGTTGCTCGTCACCCCCGCATCGATCGCGATCCGGTAGATTTCCCCTGGGCTCGCCGGCTCGGGCTTCTCGATCGAGTTGCGGTAGCGCAGCCGAAGGATGCCGTCGGTAAGATTGCGCGCATATCCATTTGGCAATACGTCCACCAGCTTGGCCGTGAAGTCGGTGTCGCGCCCGCTGGTGGAGGCATACAGAGTCACCTTCACCGGCCCGATGGCTTCCACGTCTTCCTTAAGCGGCTTGGTCGAGTACACCAGCACGTCCTTGCGCCGCTCCACGGGCCTCTGGTCGAACGGCCCCCACGGAAAAACCCGCGGGTTGCAGCACACCGCGCCACCCAGCGTGGGCGCCGGGTCGCGCGGATCGTAGGTGAACTGGTCCGGCGCATTCTCTTTGGCGGGGCTTTCCTCGAGCGCGCCGCCGCCATCCAGGCTGCTGGCCCTCCCGGCGCTTTTCAGATAGAACGAGCGGGCGCGCGCCGCCGCCGGCGGCCACTCGCGTTCCTCGCGCCACCGGTTCGACCCCATCACGAAAATCCTCACCGGCGGCTTGGCCATCAGCGGCGCATCCTTCCCCATCAGCCACTGGTCGAACCATTCCAGTTGCAGGGCGCGAATGGGAACCTGGGAATCCGGGCCGAAATCCACGCCCTCGAAACGGTACGACATACTATGCGGCCATGGCCCTACCAGGATCCGGCCGGTCCCGCCGGCCTTTTTCAGCGCGGCATAGGCCTCCAGATCGCTCTCCACGAAGTTGTCGTACCATCCGCCCACCGAGAACACCGGAACCCGCACCTTGCGGATCTGCTCGCGGGTGCTGATGGCCCGCCAGAAGGAATCGAACGCCGGATGGTTCAACGCGTCCTGGAACATGGCCGAAGAGCGCCCCGTGGCGGCCACGTCGCTGGTGCGCAGCGGCAGGTGCAGAACATACTTGCTGAAATCCGGCTGGTAACTGAAGGCCTTCAGGTTTTCCGCCATCCACTCCAGGCGGTTTCCCAGTTTCATGGCCCCGCCCTTGGAGTAGAACCGGTCCACATAGTCGTCCCATCCCGAGACCACCGGAAAGATCGCCTTAAGATGGGGATTGCCCTGTGTCGCCGCCTTCCACTGCACGATGCCGCGGTAAGAGCCGCCGATCATCCCGATGTCGCCGTCCGACCAGGCCTGCCGGGCGATCCAGTTGAGCGTATCGTCGCCGTCCGCGGCTTCCTGGCGCAGCGGATCGAAAATGCCTTCCGATCCATAACGTCCGCGCACGTCCTCCACCACCACGGCGTAGCCATGCTCCAGGAACGCCTGGTAGTTCGCCGTGGCGCCGTCGCCTTTCCCGTACGGAGTGCGCTCCAAAATGGCCGGGAAACGGCCGCGCTCGGCGGGCAGGAAGATGTTGGCGGAGAGCCGCACGCCGTCGCGCATGGCAATCGGCGCGTCCAGCCGCTTGACAGCCTCGCGGGGCTGTCCGTCCTTCTTCGCGTCCTGCCCGGCGAACAGCGTCGCGCAGCAGGCCGCGATCACCCACAGTGCTCGCACAACAAGTCCCAATATAGCTTCCCCGCCCGGTCGGCCCGATGGTGGTCCTGAATGTGCCCGGCTCCCCGCTGCCCTATGGCGCCGCCCGCTTCAGCCCACAATGTTAGCAGACGCATGTGGTCGAACAGGGAATCCCGCTCCGCCTCTCCCGGCGCGATTCGCAGGCAGGCGTCCTGGGGGAATCGCGCGCACTCCGGCGAGTCCGTCACCAGCGTGGGTTTGCCCAAACCCATCAGCCGGATGGCAATGCCCGAAGTCTCGCCCGCGGCCGGATAGCGGAGGTTGATGCAGGCGTCCACGGAGGCCGCCGCCAGCCAGAATTCGGGATCCGTCAGATGCGGCCGCCGGATCACGCCGGGCGCTTCGAGAAGCGGACCCACGGCGCGCTCCAGATCGGTGGAGACGAACTCGCCCGCCACCAGCAGGGCTACCTTGGGTTGCTCCCGGCGCAAACGCGCGAACGTCTCGAGCGCCACCGGAAGCCGTTTGGATTCCCGCAGGTAACCGAACACCCCGAACAGGTACGCGCTCGGCTCCACTCCCAGGCGCTGGCGATAGCGCTCCGCCTGCGACTCGGTGGGCCGCGGCTCAGGCGGCTCGAACAGGTGCGGAATCTCCACAATCGGGCGCGACCCGTTCCCGGCCGCCGACGCTACGCGCGCGGCCTCGGGGTTGTGAACCACAATCGCCCGCGCGCGCTCCGCTATCCGGCGAAGCATCGGGAAATCGAAGTACCGTGCGTCCGCGCCGGCCGCCGCCCGCCCGCGCCATAACTCGCGCGCCAGCGGCCTGTGCCACTCGCCGTAGTTGTAGACGAACTCCTCCACGTAGCGCCCCTCGTCCATCCGCCCCAGCAGAAAATGATGCAACACGGCGTCGTGGAGCACGACCACGCCGGGACGCTCCAGCGCCCGCTCGTAAATGCCCGCGTGCAGGGCATTGTTGCCCAGGTGGTACAGCGCCACATCGCATTTGGACGGGGCGATCTCCACCCTCCCGTGGCGCCGCAGCTCCACCAGCAGCGCGGAGGCGTAATCCGCCACTCCCGAGCGAGCCGGCGGCAGCGGGGAGTAGAATCCGACGGTCATGGGGCCATGAACGAAACGGTCGATGTGTGGGACAGACCATCGTTTTTCGTGGTCTGTCCGGCCTGCGGGCACGGGACGACAGATGACAAAAACCGATCGTCTGTCCCACCTTGCGGCCGCCTCACCCCGCGCTCCGTTCGCCGAACAGCGCCGTTCCCACCCTTACGCACGTGGCCCCTTCCTCTATGGCCACTTCCAGATCGTGCGACATGCCCATCGAAAGCCCCGCCACCTCGTGCCGTTCTCCCAGTTCCCTCAGGCGGCGAAAATAGGGGCGCGACGCCTCCACATCCTCCGACCACGGCGGCATGGTCATCAGCCCCGCCAAGCGCAGGTTTTCGCACCCGCGTACGGCTTCAATCAACTCCGGCAGTTCCCCGGGGTCCGCGCCGCTCTTGGCTTGCTCCGGGGAGAGCTTCACCTCGAGCATCACCTCGATCCGCCGCCCGGCCTCGTTCAGGCGCCGCGCCAGCTTGGGCGAATCCACCGTCTGAATTACCTGAAAAAGATCAGCGGCTTTCCCCGATTTGTTGGACTGCAAATGGCCGATGAGATGAAAACGCGCGCCCTCCAGGCCCTGCACCTCGGGGGCCTTCGCTTCCATCTCCCGCACATAGTTCTCGCCGAACTCGCGGAGCCCCGCGCCGTAAGCCTCCCGGATGGCCGCCGCGGGAAACCTCTTGGTGACCGCTAACAGCATAATTTCAGAAGGGTTACGCCGCGCCTGCCACGCCGCGATCGCGATCCGCTCCCGCACGGCTTCGAGGCGCTCCGAAAGCCTCTCCATGGACGGTTGCACGCTTCATTATTCCACCATTTCTTGACCGTTTTGTCGCCGATCTGTAACCCCAATTCCTGCTATTCTGTCCATTCAAGGTTCGTTACGATGTGTAATCCTCAAACGCACCCGGCGCATAAGCTCGTCTTGCGCCGTGGGGCCGGCTCGTCGGCCGAAGGCAGGCGAGCTGTTGCAGGTTTCAGTTTTGGCTCGCATCGACTTAATTCTTCGATTCGAAAGGGATCTATGACCAGTTGGCATACAGTAGGCCTCACCAGGATCGCGTTCATCGTTCTATTGTTGAGCGCGCTGGCTTGCGTTCCGTTACAAGCGCAACAAGTTCTCGGAGCGATCACCGGAACCATATTGGACGCCTCGGGCGCGGTGGTGCCCGATACCGTCGTGAAGGCGCGCAGCGTCGAGACAAACCTCGAGGTGACGGTGCACTCGCAGTCCAATGGCTCCTACTCGGTTCCCAATCTTCCGATCGGCACGTACGTTTTGACGTTCACCAAGACCGGATTTGAAATCGAAAGCCACACCCAGGTTCTGGTTCAGAGCGATCGAACCACAACCGTCAACGGCGCCCTTACCGTCGGGGCCGTCAGCACTACCGTGGAGGTCACGGCCACGCCGCTGATGAACCAGGTGGACACCACGAACGGCTACGTGGTGGATCACCTGACCATCGAGGATACGCCGCTGGGCACCGGAAGCTTCACGCAGTTAGCCATTTTGACGCCCGGGGTCCACGCCGATTTTCTGGGCGGCGGAGGCTCCAACTCGGGCCTGGGAAATCAGGCGATCTATGCCAACGGCCAGCGCGCCACCAGCAACAGCTTCTCGATGAACGGCGTGAATTCCAACAATCTTTTTAATGGGAACTCCACCAGCCAAGTCGGTGAAAACCGCTTCATCCTGAATACGGGTGAGAATTTCGGACTGGGCGGAACGGCCCAGACCAGTACCTCGGTCTATGGCGCTATCGGCCAGTCCCTCCCGACGCCGGCGCCGGAAACCATCCAGGAGATCGCCGTCAACGCGGCCATGTACGACGCCTCGCAGGGAGCCAGTAGCGGCGCCCACATCAGCGTCGTCACGAAATCGGGCTCCAACGGTTTGCACGGCGAGGCCTATGAGCATTTCCAGAACAGCGACATGAACGCCGCGCCGTTCTTCTACAATGCCAATCCGGCGGTTCCCACCAAGGTGCCATTCCTCAACCGCAACGCTTTCGGCGCAACCCTGGGCGGGCCGATCAAGAAGGATAAGCTGTTCTATTTCATCGCCTACCAGGGCGTGCGAATCGCCGATGGCCAAACCTCCACCGTCGGCGCCACGGTTCCCATCACCCTTACCAACGATCGCAGCGCGGCCGGCATCGTCGCGGCCGTGAAGTCGGACTACGGCACCACCATCACCACTAGCCAGGTCAGTCCCGTGTCGTTGGCGCTGCTCAACGCGCAACTCCCCAACGGAAGCTATCTGATCCCCACTCCGAACATCACCAACCCCGCCGTCGCCAAGCAGCTCGGTTACGACGCCTTGCAGATAGGCCCCAACGCGCAGGCGCACGTGAATCAAGGCTCCGGAAACATCGACTACCTGATCAGCGATAAGGACCGCCTGGCGTTCAAGTATTATAGCCAGAGCGATCCCACCACCACCCCATTCGCCGCCGTCACCCAGGCGCTCGGTTTCCCGCAAACGCTTACCGCCGGCAGCCAGGTAATATCCGTCGACAACACCTATATTCTGGCCCCCACGATCACCTGGCAGCAGCGCGCCGGCTTCACTCGCATGCAGGCGTACGCCGCAACCTCCGACGGTTTCACGCCGGGCGCATTTGGAATCAACCTTCCGGGCGGCTCGGCGTTTCCGGAAATCACGATTTCGAAGGCCGACAATACCCTGTCGTCGAACAAATTCACGTTCGGCGCCAACCCCAGTTTCGGCAATGCCGGGATGTACCAGAATCAGTTCGAGTACGCGACCACGCTGCGTTGGGTGCTGGGACGTCATTCCTTGAGCTTCGGCGCCAACCTGGACCAGACCCAGCTCAACGTCATCAACAACAACACCAACAGCGACATCGTGGCTTTCAGCAGTTTCGTCAACTTTGTCGAAGGCACTGTCCGAACGGGAACCTACTCGACTGCCTTTCTGGGATCCGCCGACCGGTATTACCGCTCCAATACCGCCGGAGCCTACGTGAACGACAATATCAAGGCGACCAGCAACCTGACGGTGACTCTGGGGTTGCGTTGGGACTTTGACGGCCCGTTGAGCGAGAAATACGGACGTTTTACCGGCTTCAATTCCTCCCTGTACGGCTACAACGCGGCCACCGACACCATCACCGGTTCCGGGCTGGAGATCGCCGGCAACAACTCGGCCATGGGTACCCCGGGCGCCAGCAATTCGCTGATGACCCAGCGGCAGTGGGGTTTCGCGCCTCGCATCGGCGTGGCTTGGAGCCCGGCCAAGAAGCTGACCTTGCGCGCCGGAGCCGGCATGTACTATGATCGCGGCGAACTATTCAGCTATCTTTCCGCCGGGGCCGGCGGCGGCTTCAGCGGTCCCTTTGGCGTCACCCTGTCTCCGCCGTTTGTGAATGAGATCACGGCCAGCTCCGCTTCCACCTTCGCCAATCCCTTCCCATCCGCGGGGGCCGCTATTCCGGGTAGTCCGGCGGCGTTCCTGGCCCAGCTTCCGAATCTCGCCCAAACCACCAGCAAGACAAACCCGGCCGGTAATCTTTACGGACCGTTCATCTTCAGCGGTTACGATATCAACAACAAACTGCCGTATTCGGAGAACTGGACAATCGATTTGCAATATCAACTGACCAACACCTGGCTGATCAGTGGGGGCTATGTGGGCAATCATGGCCAGCACCTGGTGATTCCGGTTACGTTTAACGAGCCCATCATCGCCACGCCTTCCAATCCGGTCAACGGTCAGACTTCCTCTTACGGGTTCTCGTATGTTGCGGGGAGCACCGCCGCAAATCCGCTCGAACCGATCAGTACCTTGGAGGGCGGTAACACCGGCATCCGGGTTCCTTATCTCGGCTACAGCGCCAATTCGGTTCTTTACAAGGCCGAAGGAGTTTCGAATTACGACGCCCTTCAGATTCAGGTCCGCAAACAACTGTCGAGCGGGTTGCTGGTCACGGGCAGCTACACCTGGTCGCACACTCTGGACGACCAGAGCGGCGCCGGACTTTTCTATACCGGCAACGATTCCCAGAATCTGACCTCGGGATATGCTTCGTCGGACTTCGACCAGACTCACGTGTTCCTGGTCAACTTCAGCTACTCGTTGCCGGTGGTCGCGAAATTCAAATCCAACAAGGCCCTCGACAAGATTCTGAACGGCTGGACCATAGGCTCGCAGGTGGTCGCGCAGAGCGGCCAGCCGTACAGCGTGTACGATTACTCGGGTTCACAGGGGAGTCTCTACTTCTCGAGTAACGATGAGATCACCAACCCGATTGTTCCGCTGGCCGCAGGCATGACCGCCAAGCAAGCTCAGTTGCAGGGAACCACCGGCGTGAACCCCGCGACGCCGGTTCTCAATCCGACCGCTTTTATGCCGCAGTTCCTGACCCCGGGCCAGGACGGCGTTCCGGCCAACGACACCGGCGAGTCGGTTTTCGGCAACAGCGGACGCAACCTGTTTCGCGGCCCGTTCGGCGTCCGTTTCGATACCTCGCTCGGAAAGCAGGTTAAGTTGAACGAGCGTTTCAACCTGCGTTTCAGCGTGGACGCTTTCAACCTCTTCAATCACCCGAACTTCGACACGCCGAACAACGACGTCGACTTCTACCCGAACTACGATCCGCCCGCGACCGTCCCGCCGACGGGCAGCCTGGGCGTGATCCAGCACACGGTGGGAAGCCCGCGCTTCCTGCAATTGAACGCGCACCTGACGTTTTAGGCCGTTGAGGCAGGCCTCCGGGCCTGCCTCGCGGATCCAAGCTAGTGGTCCGCAGATGGGCAAGCTAAAGCATGCCCCACCGGGGCGACTGGTTCCCTGGGTGGGGCATGCTTTAGCTTGCCCGTCCGGAAGCGCCTGACTCCTCCGCGATGGCGCCGCCGCGACCACAGCGGCCGGCCATTCCCTGGCGGAACTTCTCGCGCTCCTCGGGGCTCATCTGTTCCCAGCGGGCGCTCATCCGACGCTCCCAATGTCCGCCGTGGGGCCGGCCGTGGAATCCTCCGAACAGGATCTTGCTGAGGATCAGAATGCCCAGGGCTTGCCCAAAATCGATCGTGCGCGCTCCGAACACCGCCGGCGCCAGCCAGTTCCACAGGCTCATCACCGCGAAACCGAAGACCGCAATGGCCGCGATCCCGATTGCCCCGATTTTCAACGCTCTTAACGCCCATCGTCTTTTCATGTTTCTAGTCCTTATGCGCCTCTAAACTCTTCGTGGATGGTCCGCAGACGGCGCCGCAGATGAAGAACCGCATACCGCTTGCGCGACAGCAGAGTGTTGATGCTCAGCCCCGTATCATCGGCAAGCTCCTTGAAACTGCGGCCGTCCATTTCGTGCGCGATGAATACGTCGCGCTGCTCCTCCGGAAGTTCCTCCAGCGCGGCGTCGAGTTCCTCAAGAAGTACGCTCCGGGCGTAGGCCGCCTCCGGGCCGGCATCGGGCGATGGGAGCAGGTCTTCGAGCCCAAGTGCTTCTTCTTCGCTTGCGCCGGCGCGCACCTCGCCGAACGGTTGCGGCTTTATCTTGCGGAAGCGATCGATGATGCGGTTACGCGCCACCCGGTAGAGCCAGGCGCCGGCCTGCTCCACCGGTTTCATTAACCGGTACGCTTCCGTCAGTTCGTAGAACACATCTTGCAGGATGTCTTCGGCGTCGCCTTGGTCGTCCACACGCTTCCGAATGAACTGAAGCAGGCGCCGCCCCTCGCGCTGGATCACGTCCGAAATACGGCGATTCTCCTCGGCGCGCTGCTCCATGCGTTCGGCCTCGACTGTCAGCACATCCTCCATCTACAGTGGTAGACGGACTGGGGGTCTCGATATTTTATCGAAGCCAGGAAATCTTCTTACCCCGCGGGCTGAACTAAAGCACGTCCGCGAATCCGCGCTTCATGTGCCGGAAGAACAACCCGCCGGCCACGAAGATCGCGCAGCCGTAAGCTGTCGCGATGGCCAGGTCCGTCACCGAGGGAGCGGTGGAATCGATCAGCATCGCGCGGTATGCGCGCACCAGGTACGTCATCGGGTTGGCCGCCAGCAGCCAGCGCGCCCAGGCCCTGTTTGGATAGCGGTCCTCGCTGATGAAAATCGGCGTCATCCAAAACCAGAACGTCATCACCACGCTCACCACCTGCGCCGTGTCCCGCAGAAACACATTCAGGCTGGCCACAATCCATCCCAGCCCGATCGCCAGCAGCCCGATCGCGAACACGTAGCACGGCAGAAACACCAGGTATATGCTGATGTGGTTGGCCAGAACTCCCGTCGCGGCGATCATCAGCGTCAGCGCCAGAAGGTGGCCGGCCAGCGCCGACAGGAACACCGAGACCGGGATTATTTCCGAGGGAAAAACAGTCTTGGTGATCAGGTTTGCCTGTTCCACAAGGCTGGTCGCCGAACGCTGCACCGTCTCGCTGAACAGCAGCCATGGCAGCATTCCGGCAAACAGGAACAGCGGATAGCTCTCCACCCCCGACGGAGGCGGGACTTTCAGGAAAACCTGGAAAACCAGGGTCCAGCTCAAAAGGAGCACCAAGGGCTGGATCAGCCCCCAGATCCACCCCATGGAAGAGCCTACAAAGCGCTGTTCGAAGTCGCGCCGGACCAGTTGAAAGAGCAGGCTGCGCCGCTCCAGCAGATTACGCAAAAATAGGGTTCCGGGGACTCGCTTGGTCACCTATCGTTGAACAATACCAGTTTTTTCAATGACTTGCAAACAACCGAGAGGCTTGACAACCATTCCGGATGCTGTTAAAGTTTGTACTTCGCCAATTTGCCGTGCCAAGTAGCGCCGCCGGGCCTCGAGGCGGAGGTTTTGCCTCGAATCCAATGGACCCGGCCGGAGAAGACTATGAAGCAGGAGTATTTCGTCGTAGTGCTGGCCCATTCGTTGCATGGCCGGCTTCGCCGCATTCACATCCCGCATCAAGCCGTATACGTCATCCTGGTTCTCGCCCTGGTAGGTTTCTTCTCGGTTCTTGGTTTTGCCGCCAGTTATGCGCGGATGGCCTGGAAGGTCGCCAACTACAACGCTCTTCGTAAGGAGGCCGACAACATCCGGGCCCGCTATCAGAGTTTGCAGAAGAAGGTGACCGAGACCGATCGGCAATTGGCCACCCTGGAAGTCTACGCGCGAGAAGTTTCGGTGGCGTACGGCATCAAGCAGAAGCTGGAAGGCTCGGCGGACATTTCCGCCGAAGGAACGTTGATTCCCTCCCTTACCGAGAGTCTTCAGGACTACAACTTCCTGCGCAGCGCCAGCTTGCTGGGATTAAAGAATCGCTCCGCGCGGCGTTTTCAACCCGCGGAGTCCAAGCCCAGCATCTGGCCCGTGGTGGGCCGCCTGCTGGGCGGTTTCGGCTCGCGCCTCGATCCGTTCTCCGGCGAGGGCCACGAGTTTCATAAAGGCGTGGATATCGGTGGACCTCTCGGCGCCGCCGTCAAGGCCACCGCCGATGGCATCGTGGTTCAGGCCGAACCCACCTCCGGCGGCTACGGGCGCCTGGTGGTCATCGATCATGGCGGCGGCTTCGAAACCTGGTACGCGCATCTTCAGCGCATAACGGTCCAGGTGGGGCAAGAGGTTCGCCGAGGCGAAACCGTCGGCGCGCTGGGCAACTCCGGCCGCGTCACCGCGCCGCACCTCCATTACGAAGTCCACGTCGGCGGCACGCCCATGAACCCCTACAGCTACATGAAGGGTTCCGCCTACGAGGCTTCCACGCACAAGGACTTTCCGTTCTAGCGGCCCGTGGGGATAGGTCAATCTTGGGCAAAATGCCCAAAAACTCCGCAGAATCTGCGGCTAAGCCCTTTGTTTCCAATTCAGTTTTGGGAAATGTGCCCAAAATCGCAGCTTTCGCCACGGGCTCGCCCGACGCGCTACTCTGTTCATTAACATGCGAATTCTGATTCTGGCCGCGGCGCTCGCCGCGGGCGCGTGCGGCCCCGCCTCCGTCGCGAGCGACATCCCCGAGTATGGTTATCAGGTGGTCCACACCTACCCCCACGATCCCACCGCCTTCACGCAAGGCTTGTTTTACCTGGACGGGTTCCTCTACGAAGGCACTGGTTTGCTGGATCGGTCCTCCATCCGGAAAGTGCGCCTCGAAACCGGCGAGGTGCTCCAGAAGCGCGTTCTCACCAACGACGCCTATTTCGGCGAGGGCATCGTGAACTGGAAAGACCGGCTGGTCGAGATCACCTGGCAAACCAACATCGGCTTTGTGTACGATCTGGCCAGCTTCCAGCCGCAACGGGAGTTCCACTATCAAGGGGAAGGCTGGGGCCTCACCCAGGACGGCAAGCGCATCATCATGAGCGATGGAATCACGCCGCGCCTGCGCTTCTGGGATCCCGAGACCCTGGCCGAGACCGGCTCCGTTACCGTGACCGCCGATGGCGAGCCGGTTCTCAATCTCAACGAGCTGGAGTGGGTGAAAGGCGAGGTGTATGCCAACGTCTGGCAGACCGACCGCATCGCGCGCATCAATCCAGCCAATGGAAAAGTGATCGGATGGATCGAGCTGGCCGGCCTGCTGAGCCCCGCCGACCGCACCGGCGATACCGACGTGCTCAACGGCATCGCCTACGACGCCAAGACCGACCGCCTGTTCGTCACCGGCAAGAACTGGCCTAAGCTGTTCGAGATTCGGCTGGTGAAGAAGTAGGCTGCAAGTCCGGCGCGAACCGGGCATCCCCTTGGAATCGAAAGGGCTTTATGCGCGCGCTGTGTTACCATGCATAAGGATTTCGCCGTAGGGAAATCCGATCTATTTTCCTATCCCGAAGCGCACCCTAATGAATTTACGCTCTCTTTTTAGCCTCTTCTCCTCGGATCTCGCAATCGACCTTGGCACCGCCAATACGCTGGTTTACGCCAAGGGCAAGGGAATCGTAGTCAACGAGCCTTCGATCGTCGCCATCAACAAGAATACCGGTGAAGTGGAAGCCGTCGGCAAGGAAGCCAAGGAGATGCTGGGCCGCACGCCCGGCAACATCGTGGCCATCAAGCCGATGAAGGACGGCGTCATCGCCGATTTCAAGGTCACCGAGCGCATGCTGAATTATTTCATTCAGAAGGCGCACGGGCGCAAGATGCTCGTGCACCCGCGCATCGTCATCGGCGTGCCCAGCGAAATCACCCAAGTGGAAAAGCGCGCCGTCATGGATTCGGCCTACCGCGCCAAAGCCAGCGAGGTGCACCTGGTGGAGCAAGCCATGGTGGCCGCCATCGGCGCCGGTCTGCCCATCACCGAGCCCTCCGGCAACATGGTAGTGGATATCGGCGGCGGCACTACGGATGTGGCCGTGATTTCGCTCTCCGGCATCGTCTATTCGCGCTCGGTGCGCGTGGCCGGCAACGAGATGGACGACGCCGTCATGCAGTATCTCAAGCGCAAATACAACCTGCTGATCGGCGAGCGCACGGCCGAGGCCATCAAGATCGAAATTGGGTCGGCCTTTCCGCTCGATAAACCCCTGACCATGGAGATCAAGGGCCGCAACCTGATCGAAGGCGTGCCGCGCACCCTGGCCATTCACGACGACGAGATCCGCGAGGCGCTGGGGGAGTGCGTAGCCACCATTGTGAACGCCATTCGCGTGGCCCTGGAGCGCACCCCGCCCGAGTTGAGCGCCGACATCAGCGATCGCGGCATCGTCCTCACCGGCGGCGGCGCCCTGCTCAAGAACCTGGACAAGCGCATCCGCGAAGAAACCGGCCTGCCGGTTTCCATCGCCGACGATCCGCTGGCTTCCGTGGTTCTGGGCACCGGCCGGATGCTCAGCGATTTCAGACTGCTCCGTAAGATTTCGATAGACTAGGGGCAGAAGGCGGCCCTGGGAGCATGGAGTCGTTCCTTAACCGTTACCGGAGCATCACCGTCCTGTTGCTCGTCATCTTCGCCCAGCTCGTCCTGTTGGCGGTGCAGGTGAAGAACGACAAAGACATGCGCATGATTCGCGTCTGGACGGTTACCGCTATAACCCCAGTGGCACGCATCGTCGAGGCCGTGCGCGGCGGCGGCGCCGGCCTGCTGCGCGACTATGTCACGCTGCGCAATACCGACGCCGAGAACCGGCGGCTCACCGAGGAATTGAATCGCTACAAATTGGAAAATATTTTTCTCAAGAACGAGCTGGCCACCGCGGACCGCGCCAAAGCGCTCCAGGTTTTTCAGTCCCACACTCCTTCGAAGACCTTGGCCGCCACCGTGTTTGGCATCGGTACGGGCTCGAATTCCAAGGTCGTGTTCGTGGACCGGGGGTCGGTTTCCGGCGTCCAGCGCGGCATGGCCGTGGTCACCCCGGACGGCATCGTGGGCAAGGTGAAGTTCGCCTACCCCGCGTCCTCGGAGGTGCTGCTCGCCACCGACCCGGATTTCGCCGCCGGCGTGGTCTCCCAAAAGAACCAGGCTCGCGGTACGCTCAAGGGCCAGGGGACCCCCATGTGCCTGGTGGACTACGTGCCTTTCGAAGAGAAGGTCGAGTTGGGCGAGTGGTTCTTCACCTCCGGCGACGACCGCATTTTTCCGCGCGGCCTCCCCGTGGGGGTAGTCAGGAGCGTGCGCAACGGGCCCCAGTTCAAGGAGATCTCGCTTGATCCCAGCGGCCTGCAACGCGGAGTGGAAGACGTGCTGATCATAGTCGAGGGCGTGCATATGGAGATCCCCGACACGCCGCCCTCCAACCAGCCGGTCTATATCGCCCCGCCGCCGCCCGCGCCGGCCTCGGCGCCCGCCGCCGCGCCGCCCTCCCCCGTGGCCGGCCCCGCCACCGAGGCGGACAAGCTCAGGCTGCAATACAAAGCCGTGGGCGAGGCGCAGAAAAAGGTCTTTGGCGTAGGATTGCCGGGTTCGACTCCTCCCGATTTCACCAAGCTCGGACAGGCCCCGGCGCCCAGCCCCGCCGCCGTTGCGCCCGCGCCTGGGGCAGTCAAGCCGCCTGGCCCCGTTGCCCCGGCCGCCGGCAATGCGGCGCCTCCCAATTCCAAGCCACCCGCGGCCGATGCTCCCAAACAGCTTCCGCCTCCAGACGCCCTGCGCCGCGCCAATCAGGCCGCGGGGGCGTCCACCGCGCCGAAGCCGGCGGGGCAGGCAGGAAGCCCTCCACCCAAATGAGTTACTCCGGCGGGCGCATCCTCCTCAGCAGCCAGCGCGAAGGCCAGATTTCCCGCTTCCGCCCCTGGATATTGGTGGTCGCCCCGTTGGCCGCCATCCTCTTCCAGGTCTATGTCCCCCTCTTTTTCCCGTTCCTGGCCTTCCTCGAAACGCCGCTCCTGGTGGTGGTCTACTTCGCTTTGATGCGGCGCAGCCAGGTGGGCGGGTTGCTGTTCGGCGCGCTGGTGGGCCTGGCCCAGGACTCGCTCTCCAAAAACCCCCTCGGCATGTTCGGCATCGTGAAAACGCTGGTGGGCTATTTCGCTTCTTCCATCGGGATGCGGCTCGACGTGGACAACGCCATGATGCGCATGCTCCTCACGTTTTTCTTCTACGTGTTCCACCAGTTCTTCTACTGGGTGCTGGCGCGCGCACTGTTGGCCAAGACACTGGGATTCGACCCCCAGAGAACCCTGGTGATGGCGGCGCTGAACGCACTGGTAGGGGTGGCGTTGTATCACTTTCTGGACAAATTGCGGGAGACCGCATGAGGCGGTGCAGCCAGGCCTTCAGGCATGCCGCCGGATTGTTCGGGTTTGGTTGGCAGGCGAAAGCGCCTGCCCCACAAGGTGCGACAGACGCTTTCGTCTGTCAATCCGTCTGAGCCATGAGCCCAGCCGCCATCGCCTTCGCCATCCTCCGGTTCGCCGCGTGGCAGGCTTGTGTGCTGGCTCTGGCCGCCCGCCTGGTGCGTGCGCTCGGCTGGCGGCTGCCATCGGTCGAAGGCTGCCTGGCCGCGTTGGCCATCGACGTAACGCTCGAAGCGTCGCTCGCCGGTCTGCTCTCATTCGCGCGCATCAACTCCGGCTCGGCCTACTGGGCGTTCGCGGCCTTCGCCGCCGCGGCCGCCTGGCTCCTCGGGAAGCGTTTCCCCGCGGTCCGGAGCCGCCGCTGCCCCGCGCCCCGACGGTGGGCCGCCCAGTCCTGGCCGTTTATGGCCGCTCTGCTCGCGCCGCTGGCGCTGCTCTCCTTCCGTCCGGTGGAGGAAATCGATTCCATCAACTACCTCCACTTCCTCATCGACTGGATGGCCAACCGCGCCACGCCCTATACCTTCGCCACCAACTACGTGGCCTTCTGGGAGCTTTCGTTCCTCCCTTCCTGGATGGCGACGCGCGTGGACCTGTTCTTTCCGTTGCTGGCGCTCAAGGGCGTTGCCCTGCTGGGGCTGGCAGTCTGGCTGGTGGGCCGTGAGCTTGGGCTGCGTCGCGGATTGCTCCTGTGGGCGGTGTTCGGCTGCCTGGCGATGCGCTACTGCTGGTTCGGGTATTCCGGGGTTCCCACCCTGAAAAACGACGCCCTGCACGGGGCGGGGTTTGTGCTGTTGACCCTGGCGGTTCTGAGGGCGGCCCGGGCCAGGTGGGACAGGCGCTTTCGCCTGTCAACCCGGGCGAAGCTCTGGGCTCCACGTAGTGACGTCGCCCTGCTGGCTTTTGGCGCGGCATTCGCCTCGGTGAAGTACACCGGCGTTTTCTTCGCCATTGTGGCCGTGGGCCTGGTGCTCTGGCTGCGGCGCTGCGAAGTCCTCGCCCATCCCCGGCGCGCCCTCGTGGCGGCCCTGGCGCTGACGGGTTTCGTGCTTCTGACCAGCGGCCATTACTACTTGCGCAGCTTCCTGCTTCACGGCAGCCCCTTCTACCCGTTCCAAATCAACCTCGGCTTCATCCACCTGCCGGGGACCGCCGACCTGTCCAAGACGTCCATCCTTTATAGCCTGCGCGACGCCCGGCTGTGGCGCGCCTTCCTGCTGCCGTCCGCCCCGCTGCCCGCCGGAGCGCTTTTCCCGGCCATTATGGCTGGTGGGCTGGTCGCCGGCGCCTGGTTCTGCCTGCGGGGCGCGTTGACGGGAGTCCACGATGCGCGCACCTGGGCCGCTTTTTGCATTCTTTGCGGGTGGTTGCTCTATTTCCGGTCGGTCTTCAGCGCCAGCGCGCTCCCCGGCGATCTCAGCTTCGTGCTGAATGGGCTCAACAGCCTTCGCTATGTGGAAGGCGTGCTGGGGGTGACCGCGCTATTCCTGGCGTCTCTGCTGGCTCCGCGCGCCCCGCGCCTGGTCGTCGCTCTGGTGGCCGTGGACGCCGCCAGCCGCCTGTTCATGCTCTGCCGGGAACTTCCGCCGGATATATTCCCCCAGAGCGTAGTCTGCTTGGCGGTCTTGGCGGCGTTCCTGGCCGTCCGCGCGGCCGGGCGCTTCGGCTTCCGCTTCCAGGCGGCCGCCATGGCGATTGCGCTAGTGGTGGCGGAGCCGTTCGTGGTGGAGCGCAACCGCTCCCGCTGGACCATGTATTGGAACGACCTCAAGCCCGCGCTCGCCGCCGCCCGTCCCCAGGGCCTCGCCGAGCTGGCCTTTCCGGACGGCAGCTACTTCGCCGGCCATGTGGTGGCGGCGGGTAACCCTATCGATCCACACGTGGGCGCGTTTTCGCCCGAAGCCTTCGATGCGCTTCCCGCATGGCAGCGCCCCGCTTACCTCGCCGTGCTGGTGACGCCGGGAAGTTCGCCCGGTTGGAACCAGCGCTACGCCGGCGCGCTCGCCCGCTGGGGCTATGCCGTGGCCGCCCAGGGCTCGCACGGGGCCCTGTTTCGCAAATCCGGCGATATTCGATAGAATAAAGACGAGTAGCGTCCTCGCGTGTTTCCGTGATCCTGCCGCCGGCCGACTCAAATCTCGAACAACATTCTCTCGGCAAGCCGCCCTTGCGCGACGATACCCGTTTCGCGGCCGGCAAGATCGCCATCTTCCAGTACGTCGTGGTGGCCATCTTTCTGTTCCTGATCTCCGGCTTCTGGAAGCTGCAGGTGCAGAACCCCGACCACTACGAAGGGCTGGCCCAGCAGAACAGCGTGAAGTCGGTGCCCGTAATCGCGCCGCGCGGCCGCATTCTCGACCGCGACGGCCGCGTCATCGTCGGAAACCACACCTCCTATACGTTGATCCTGGGGCGCGAGGTGCTGAAAGAGGAGCACCTTCCCGCCATCGCCCAGGGGCTCGACCTGGATTATGACGACCTGGCCAAGCGCGTGCGCCGCTTCCGCTCCCGGCCCAAGTACGAACCCATCGTCATCAAGGAAGAACTCACCCCGGCCGACCTGGCGTTCGTCGATTCGCACCGCGATTTCTTCCCCGAACTGGAGCTGATCAACGCCCAGCGCCGCCTGTATCCGCAAGACGGCATGATGGCCCACGTGATCGGGTACACCGGCGAGGTCAGTGAGGAAGATCTGGACACGCCTGAGTTCGCCAAGTACGAGCAGGGCGCCGTGGTCGGAAAATTCGGCTTGGAGCGCAAATACAACTCCACCTTGATGGGCGTGGACGGGCAGCGCCAGGTGGTGGTGGACAATCGCGGCCAAGTCCGTAAAGTCCTCAAGCAGCAGCCCGCCAAGGCCGGGCAGGACTTGCAGACTACCATCGATCTCGATCTTCAGGTGGTGGCGGAACTCGCCATGGAAGGCAAGAACGGCGCGGTGGTGGCGCTCGACCCGCGCACCGGCGAGGTGCTCGCCATGGTCAGCCGGCCCACTTTCGACCCCAACAAGTTCGCCGTGCGCATCAAGTCGAAAGACTGGAAAGAGATCATGAGCAACCCAGACCATCCGATGCTCAACCAGGCCATTCAGGCGCAGCAACCGCCGGGCTCGACGTTCAAGCCGACCATGGCCATCGCCGCGCTCGAGACCGGGACCATCGACGATAAGTGGACCGTCAACTGCCCCGGCGGCGCCACGTTTTACGGGCACTACTATAAGTGCCACATGAAGCATGGGACCATCTCGCTGCACAAGGGGATCGCGCAATCCTGCGACACGTACTTCTACAACGTGGGGTACAAGCTGGGAATCGAAAAGATCGCCACCTATGCCGACCTGGTGGGATTCGGCCACAAAACCGGCATCGACCTGCCGGGCGAGGCCGAAGGAGTGGTGCCCTCCGAGGAGCAGAAAATGCGCACCCAGCACCAGAAGTGGTATGCCGGAGAGACCATCTCGGTTTCCATCGGACAGGGCAACCTGCAGGTCACGCCGATCCAACTGGCGCGCGCCATAGGCGGGCTGGCGCTGGGAGGCGTGTGGCATCATCCACACCTCGTTCCAGGACCCGACTCGCCCTCCGTATGGAGTCTCACCCCGGCGAACGTGAAGCTGGTGGTGGATGGCATGTACGGCGTGGTGAACGACCCGGGGTTCATTACCGGAGGCCGCGCACGCATTCCGGGCATTGAGGTCTGCGGAAAGACCGGCTCCGCCCAGTTGGCCTCCAACGAGTATCTCCAGGGCGCCGGGCGGCTTGACGAGAACGCGAGGAAGGATAACGCCTGGTTCGTCGGTTTCGCCCCGCGCAGCGCGCCTGAAATTGTGGTGGTGGCTCTGTGGGATCACGGCGAGCACGGCCAGTTCGCCGCCCCGATCGTGCGCGACGTGTTGAAGGCCTACTTCGACAAGAAGGTCAGAGTGGCGGCGCTTCAACAGCAGCAGCAACAATTGGCCGCCAGGATGGCCTCCATTGGCAGCCTCGGTTTGCCAGCGGCGGGAGCGGGGGAATCCGGCGCCATGCCGGCTGCCGCGGCGGTTGCATCCGGCCAGAATGCGGCGGAGTCCGATCCCCTGCCCTAGAACCCCATGTCCCGCTATCTTTCCCTTCGCGATATCGACTGGCCGCTGATGGTCATCGTGCTGTTGCTGTGCGGCGTGGGAGTTCTTCAGATATACAGCGCCACCATGGATACCGGGTATCACAGCGCCTGGTGGAAGCAGATTCTGTATGTGGCCTGCGGCTTGTTTCTCATGTGGCTGGCCCTGGCGCTCGACTATCACACCATCCTGCACTACGTCCCCATCATGTACATCGCGTCGGTGGTGGCGTTGCTGGGGACGGCGCTGGTGGGGGCCACGGTGTTCGGCTCCAAGCGCTGGATTCCCCTGCCCGGTACCGGCGGCGTTCATCTCCAGGTATCGGAATTCGTCAAGCTGGTGATAATATTGTTGGTAGCCCGATATTTGACCGATTTAAAGCGGGATGAATTAGAAATCCGGGAGATGTTGATTCTGTCGGGCCTGGTAGCGGTCCCCGTGGTCCTGGTATTAGCACAGCCGGATCTGGGGACGTCGCTGACGTATTTGGCGGTCCTGGTTACGGGAGCGTTCCTGGCGGGGCTGCGGTGGAAGTATGTGGCCGCCATAGCCGTGGTAGCGGTGCTGGTTCTTCCCGTGGGCTGGCATTTTCTCAAGGATTATCAGAAGGCGCGGCTGGTGAGTTTCATGGACCCCGAACGGGACCCGCAGGGCAGTGGATATCAACTGATCCAATCCGAAATCGCGGTTGGGGCGGGTGGCATGTTCGGCAAGGGCCCCACCAGGGGAACCCAAACCCAGCTCCGCTTTTTGCCTGTTCCGCATACGGACTTCATTTTTTCCTCCTTCGCCGAGGAGCATGGGTTCGTGGGCGTCATGGTGGTGTTGTCCCTGTATTTCGTGATGATCATGCGCATCGTCCAGAATGCGCAGACGGCCCCCGACCGGGCCGGCATGTATATATGCATGGGCGTTGGCGGCCTGTTGCTGTTTCACATGCTGGTGAACGTCGGGATGGTGGTGGGCCGGATGCCGGTCACCGGTATTCCGCTGCCCTTCATGAGCGCCGGGGGGTCCAACATCTGGTCGAATTTTTTGGCTTTGGGGCTGGTCAATAACGTCCGCCTCAGAAGGTTTATTAATTAAAGGACTTGTTGTGAAATGAACGACCGCGGCTCACTCACAGCATGGCGAGCCGCGACCGTCAGGGAGCGGTTGGACCAGTTACGAGCCGCGACCGTTAGGGTGCGGTCTGGCCAGAGTGTTAAGTAGCCGCGACCGTTAGGGAGCGGTAATGATATCAGCGGGAGCCTGAAGAGACCCAGGGGACGGTGGCGCGAAGCGCCCGCCCAGGAGATGTGGTTCCCGGCCGGTTGGCGTATGAGGAATTGGACTCCGCTTCCGGCCAGCGTGAGTTTGTAGAACTTGGCTCGTTCCCCGCCGTTGGGCGGGGATACGGGACGCACGCAGGGCGCCCACCATCTGAACTGGTTCTTCTTCGTGCCCCCTTCGGGAGGCAGCCGATGTCGAAGGAATTGATGATCTCCGCGAATCGCCACGAAACGCGTGTCGCGATTTGCGAGGACGATCAGGTGGTGGAAGTTTACTACCAGCGTGAAAACGAGTATTCGCTGGCGGGCAGCATCCACAAAGGCAGGGTCACGCGCGTCCTGCCGGGCATGCAATCGGCGTTTGTCGATATCGGCCTGGATCGCGATGCGTTCCTCTATGTGTCGGACTTCTTCGAGGACAACGAAGAGTACGACAAGATCGTGACCAGCGTGGAGGAGAAGGTCCTCAAGCTGGATCGCCTTCCCTCCGTTGCGCCGCCGCCCGCGGCGGTGGAGGCGGAGCCCGAGGTGGAAGAGCCGGCCCCCGTTGCGGCGGCCGAGCCGATGGAAGCCCCGCCCGAGGCGGCGGAGGTTCAGGCGCCTCCGGCCGCGGATCCGCGCCGGGACGACCGGGACCGCCGTGGACGGCGTTCGCGGCGCCGGCGCGGCCAGAAGGGCCGCGGGCTGCCCGAATCGAAGTTCTATACCCCGCGAGCCGGCCATGACGACGAACCGCCGCCCGAACCGCGCCCCGAATACCTCGAGCCGCGCCCCGTGCCGCCGCCCGCTCCCGCGTCCCTCCAAAACGACGACTTCTTCGTCCTGCCAGGCGAGTCTTTAGCCAAGTACACGCGCCTGGAGGGGGACGGAAACCCCGAGGATATCGATACCGAAGAGCCCCAGGATCGGGCGTCGGACGCCGCCCAGGATCTGGCCGGCTCGCCGGAAGACGAAGCGGCCGAAACCGAGGCCGTCGAAGAGCCTTTGGCTCCCGTAGCGATATCGCTGGCGCCCGAGATCCTCGTGGAGCCGGTTGCCCAAGAGCCCGAAGCGCTGTATGCGCCGCCACTCGAGCCCGAGACCGAAGCCGAGACGGCCGAGGACGTCGATATCGAGACCACCGACGCCGCCGAGCCCGTTGACGCGCCCGAAACGCTGCCTGCCGAAGGGGACTTTGAGGCCAGTGAGGAACTGGAGGAAGCGCCCACCGGAGAGTTGACGCCCGAACCAGTCGAGGGCCAGCCCGCCGCCGAATCCGCCGCAACCGGAGAAGAAGGTCCCGAGCCCGCGCGCATCCCCACCAGCCTCACGGCCGCGCTTCGCGAGCAGGGACCGCGCTATTTGCACCGCGTCTCCCGGCGCACGCGCCGCCGCGGCCGCGACCGCGGCCCGGCCGAAGCCGAACGCCCCGCCGACGAGAGACCGCCCGAGCCTCGCATCGCCGAGGCTCCGGCGCGAACCGAGCAGCGCGCCGCCGCACGGCCCGCCGAGACCCGTCCTGAGAAACCCGCCGGGGCGTCCATCAGCGACCTCTTGCGGGAAGGCCAGGAAATCATCGTCCAGATCGCCAAGGAACCCCTCGGCCAAAAGGGCGCGCGCATCACTTCGCACATTGCCCTGCCCGGCCGCTTCCTGGTATACATGCCCACCGTCGATCACATCGGCGTTTCGCGCAAGATCCCCAGCGACGAGGAGCGCATGCGCCTGAAACGCATCCTGCAGACGCACCGCACCGGAATCCCCGGCGGATACATCGTCCGCACGGCCGGCGAGGGCCGCTCGGAAGAGGAGCTTCGGGCCGATATGATGTTCCTCTACAACCTCTGGCTCGATATGCGCCAGAAGGCCGAGCGCAAGCCCGCCCCCGCCCTCATCCATCACGACCTGAACGTGGTGGAGCGCGTGCTGCGCGATCAGCTCACCTCCGCCTTCAAGAACATCTGGGTGGATAACGAGGAACTCTACGAGAGCACGCTCCGCTTTGTGCAGCGCTTCCAGCCCGCGCTGGTCACCCGCGTAAAGATGTACACCCGCAGCAACCCCATGTTCGACGAGTTCGGCGTCAGCTCCGAGCTGGAGAAGGCCCTGCGCCCCAAGGTGTGGCTCAAATCCGGCGGGTACATCGTCATCAATCAAACCGAGGCCCTGGTGGCCATCGATGTCAATACCGGGAAGTTCGTGGGCAAATCGAACCGGCTCGAAGACACCATCGTCAAGACCAACACCGACGCCATCAAGGAGATCGTGCGCCAGATCCGCCTGCGCGACCTGGGCGGCATCATCGTGGTGGATTTCATCGACATGGACGAGCGCAAGAACCGCCAGAAGGTGATGCAGGCGCTCGAAGAAGCCATGCGCGCGGACCGTGCGCCATACAAGATTCTCCAGTTCAACGATTTCGGCCTGGTGGCCATCACCCGCAAACGCGTCAAGCAAAGCCTGGAGCGGACCCTGTGCACGCCCTGCTCGTACTGCGAGGGAGCGGGCTATGTGAAGAGCCCGCAGACCGTGGTGGGCGAGATCCTCCAGGAGGCCCACAAGATCGCCAAGGCCGTGGAGGGCAAGGACGTGATGCTGCGCGTGGCCCCCGACGTGGCCCGCTTGCTGAAATCCAACCAGAACACCTACCTCCAGGAGTTGGAGGAGATCCTGGGCCGCACCGTGATCGTCAAAAGCGACGTGCAATTGCACCAGGAAAGGTTCGATCTGGCGTAGTTGGGGCGCGACGGCTTCGCCCCCCGTAGAGCGGGCCTCCGGCCTGCCACGCCGGCGTCCGCGCCGGCGCTCTTCCGGTCGGGGCGCTCCTGACTGCCGGATCGCGGCAGTTCCGATTGCGGACAAGGAATGCCGGCAGGAATGCCGGCATGGCAGGCCGGAGGCCCGCGCTACGAATATGCTTCGGATTACCGCAATTCTACTCTGCGCGGGCTCTCTGCTTCCCGCGCAATACCGCCCCGCCAATGCTTCCTGGAACAAGCCCGTCGCGCCCTTTCGCATCGTGGGCAACCTCTACTACGTCGGCGCCAGCGGCGTGTCGTCGTACCTGTTCACCACGCCGCAGGGCCACGTGCTCCTCGACTCCGGATTCCGCGAGACCGCGCCGATGATCGAGGCGAACCTGAAGAAGCTGGGCTTCCGCATGGAGGA
>Ga0181520_10004183_pt1 | contig 24463 bp, 22 predicted proteins | sample PEATcosm2014_Bin_29_FD_132451 | JGI IMG/M metagenome (GOLD analysis project Ga0181520, IMG submission 132451) | Peatland microbial communities from MTU Mesocosm Facility, Houghton, MI, USA - PEATcosm2014_Bin02_30_metaG | ecosystem: Environmental > Terrestrial > Soil > Wetlands > Peat | place...
ACGGTGTATTCGGTTTTCTTGTGGCGGATGGGATTCCGCCGGGATGACCATGCGAACTATTTTCTCCTGCTGGCCGCGTTCGCGCTGCACACGGCGGCGATGTTCAAGCGCGGCTTCTCCGTGGCGCATTGCCCGGTCAACAATCTCTACGAGGCCACGACATTTGTCGCGTGGACGATTGTCGCGGCGTATCTCGTCATCGGCCTGCTGCCGAGGCTGCGGTTCCTCGGCGCGTTCGCGTCGCCGGTGCTGCTGGCCATCGGCGTGTTCGCGCTGATGCCGGCGCTGGACCCGCCGCACGGGCCGCAACCGGAATTTTCCGGCGCGCTGGTGAGCCTGCACGCCGCGACGATTTTGCTGGCCTACGGCGCGTTTGGCTTGGGCGCGGTGGCGGCGGCCATGTTCCTGATGCAGCAGCATGATTTGAAATTCCACAAGCTGCGCGCGGTGTTGTCGTTGTTTCCGTCCATCCAGCGCCTGGAAATTGTCGCCGTCCGGCTGGTGTTCGCCGGGTTCACCCTTTTGACGGTGGGGCTGGCTGCCGGACGGCATTTGCCGCGCCCGGCGGACACGCCTTATTGGACGGACCCGAAGGTGGTCTGGTCCATTTGTCTCTGGTTCGTTTATCTGGCGCTGCTGGTTTTGCGGCGGCTGCGCAAGCCGTCGAGCCGCGCGCTGGCCATCAGCTTTATCGCCGCGTTTGTCATTTTGCTCCTGACATTTTGGGGCACGAATCTGCTCTCGCCGCTGCATCATCCATGAACGTCGTCGTCATCGGCTTGAGCCATCATTCCTCGCCCGTCGAGTTGCGGGAGCGGTTCGCCTTTGCGGAGGCAAAGATTCCCGACGCGCTCAAATCCTTGCGCGACTCCGGCGTCGCGGGCGAGGCGGTGATTCTCTCGACGTGCAACCGCGTGGAAATTTACGTCGCGACACCGTTGGAACCGGCGAAGGCATTTGCTGAATTGAAGGAATTTCTCCTGCGGTGGGGCGATACTCCGTCGAGCCTAGATCAAATAGCAACGAAGTCAGCGCTCGAGGGACTCTCGCCCCACCAAAATGAGATGAGTGATGAATTCTATTCCTTTGCCGAACCACAAAGTTTGCACCACCTGTTCAAGGTCGCGTGCGGCCTCGATTCGATGGTGCTGGGCGAAACGGAAATACTCGGTCAGCTCAAGACCGCCTACGACCTGGCGCTCCAGCGCGGCCACACCGGCGCGCGACTGAACAAGGTGTTTCAGCGCGCGTTCCACACGGCCAAGCACGTTCGCACCCACACCAATATCCAGCGCGGCAGCGTGTCCGTGGCGTCGGTCGCGGTCGAACTGGCGGAAAAGATTTTCAATTCGCTCGGCGACCGCGAAGTGCTTGTCATCGGCGCTGGCGACACGAGCGAGAAGACCGCGCGCGCGTTGCTGTCGCGCGGCGCGAAAAGCATCATCGTGGCGAACCGCTCGTTTGATCGCGCCCAGGCTTTGGCCGGCGAACTGGGCGGGCGAGCCGTGTCATTTGGCGATTGGGCAGGGGAGTTTGAGAAAATTGATATTGTCATCAGCAGCACCGCTTCGCCTGATTACGTTTTGGATCGCGCAAAGCTGGAGCCGCTGATGAAGGCGCGCCGGCAGCGGCCGTTGCTGCTGATTGACATCGCCGTGCCGCGCGACATTGACCCCGAAGTGAATTTTCTGGAGAACGTCTATCTTTACAACGTGGACGACTTGCAGGGCATCGCCAACGACTATCTGAAACTTCGCCGGGAGGAAATGGCGCGGTGCGAAGAAATTATTGCCGAAAAAGTGAAGCCGTTGCTTGCGGCAAAATCATCCGCAGATTTCGCAGATGAACGCAGATTGGACTTTTCTCATCTACGGAAATCTGCGCAATCTGCGGACTGAACGATGCCAATCGAACGACCCATCATCATTTGCACACGCGGCAGCGCGCTGGCGCTCGCGCAGGCCAACATGATTGCCGCTCAATGCCGCGCCGCGTTTCCACGGCTGCGGTTCGAGTTGAAAATCATCAAGACCACCGGCGACAAATTGCAGAAGGCCTCGATGGCCAAGACCGACGCCAGCCTGCCGAAAGGTTTGTTCACCAAGGAACTCGAAGTCGCGCTGGTCAAGGGCCTGGCCGACCTCGCCGTCCACAGCTTGAAGGATTTGCCGACGGATTTGCCCGCCGGGCTGGTTCTGGCTGCGACGCCAAAACGCGCCGACGTGCGCGACGTGCTGATTTATCGTTCGGCTGAATATCTCACGCATCACGCATCACGCATCACAAACGACTGGTCTCCCGGCCAGAGCCAGCTCAAAGGTTTCAAGCCGCACGCGACGCTGAAAGATTTTCCGAAAGGCGCGACGATTGCCACCAGCAGCACGCGGCGCAAGGAGCAATTGCTCGCCGCGCGACCGGATTTGAACGTGGTCGAAATCCGCGGCAATGTTTCCACGCGAATGCAAAAGGTGGCCGAGCGTGGCGAACTGGACGCGACGGTGCTGGCGCTGGCGGGCATCACGCGGCTGAATTTTGTCATCAAGGCCGACGGCACGCTCACCGGCGACGCCGTGCCGGACGGCCTGCTGGCGACGGTGCTGGATCTCGACGTGATGCTGCCGTGCGTGGGGCAGGGCGCGATCGGCATCGAAATCCGGGCCGACGACGAGCGGATTGCGAAAATCGTCGAGCGGCTGAATCATTTCAACACATTTCAGGCGGTGACCGCCGAGCGGGCGTTTTTGCGCGGCATGGGCGGCGGCTGCCAAAGCCCGGTGGCGGCGTATGCGGAAATTGTGGGCGATAAAATTACGTTGCGCGCCGTCTCATTCCGCGATGCCGCGATGGTGAAACGCGGCGAGGCGAAGAACCCGATTGCGGCGGCGGCGGTTTTGGGTGAGGAAATGGCGGCGCGGTTGAAGTAATTTATGATTTACGATTGATGATTTCTGATTTTTCAACAGCGCTGAATAGTTTCCGCAAATCATAAATCGCAAATCATCAATCATAAATGCCAATTACGCTTGCCAAATGCCGCCGCTGTCGTAAAGTGTGCGGCCACTTTTCAGATTATGCATTTGAATTATTTGAACGCAATGCTGGCGCAAGCGACCGCCGCGCCAGCCGCAGGCTCTGCGGCCACGCCGCCGCCCGGACAGCAGCAGGGTTCGCCACTCGGCTTTGTCATCCCGATGATATTGATGCTGGTCATTTTGTATTTCATGATGATCCGCCCGCAGTCACAGCGCGCCAAACAGCAGGCGAAGCTGGTTGAAAGCCTGAAATCGGGCGACAAGGTGGTCACCGCCAGCGGCATCGTCGGCGTCGTCGTCACGGTGAAGGACAGGACGGTTTCGCTCCGCTCGGCGGACGCCAAGATGGAAATGACCAAATCCTCGGTGGTGGAAATCCTTGAACGCGGCGGCGATTCGTCCGCCTCCTGATGGCCATGAAGCAAAACAACAACCTCTGGAAATTTCTTTTCGTCCTGTTCATCATCTGCTGGTCGTTTTACCAGATGTATCCGCCAACGTCGCGCGACCTGGTGAAGGAATTCGCGTCGCGCGCGGACAATCAGGACGCCGCCTTTTCGAACATTCTGGCGCGCGTGGATGCCCTGCAAAAATCGGGAACGAACAGCGAGTTCGCCAATTTGCGCGCCGCCATCGGCACGAACGACATCCAAAGTTACTTCTCGATCAACGCATCGAACGAGCTTGATCCGACGACGTTCATCCTGAACCGGCTGCAGCGCGACGCCTCCGGCAAGATCAAGCTCGGCCTCGATTTGCAGGGCGGCACGGCGTTCCTCGTCGAAATGGACACAAACGCGCTGGCGGCCAGCGCCGCCAACGGCGACACCAACGCCGCCGCGCGGACGGTGGACACGTCCGGCGCGCTGTCGCAGGCGGTCGAGGTGCTGCGCAAACGCGTGGATCAATTTGGCGTGGCCGAGCCGGTCATCCAGCCGGTGGGCGGCAATCAGATTTTGATCCAGTTGCCCGGTTTGTCGGAAGCCGACAAGGAAAGCGCGGCGACGAACATCCAAAAAGCGGCGTTTCTCGAATTCCGTCTGGTGAAGGAGGACAGTTCGCAATATGTTGATGAACAAACCGGACAGATTCTTCAACCCATTCCCCCCGGTTATGAAGTTCTAAGACACATTGAGCCGCCGCAAAATGGCAAACCTTCGCCGCCTGAAATCGTCGTCGTGAAGAAGAAGGCGGAAGCGGGCCTTTCCGGCAGCATCGTCAAAAGCGCGGGCATGGGGCGCGGCAATCTGGGAGAGCCGATCATCGAATTCGAACTCACCGACGCCGCTGGAATACGGTTCGGCGACGTCACGCGCAACAACATAGGCCGGCGGCTGGCCATCGTGTTGGACGAACAGCTTTATTCCGCGCCGCGCATCAACAGCGAGATTGACAACCGGGGCGAAATCACCGGCCATTTCACGCCGGAGGAGGCGCAAAAGCTCGCGGCGGTGCTTCAAAACCCGCTGCGCGCGCCGTTGCATCCCGTTTATTCCTACGACGTGGACCCGACGCTGGGCAAGGACTCGATTCGCAGCGGCATCCAGGCATCCGTCTGGGCCGTCGTTCTGGTTTCACTCTTCATGCTGATTTATTACCGGGTGGCCGGTCTCACGGCGAACATCGCGCTCATCACGAACATCATCATTTTGCTCGGCGTCATGTGCTCGGTCGGCACGACGCTGACCCTGCCGGGCATCGCGGGCGTTGTGCTCACCATCGGCATGGCGGTGGACGCGAACGTGCTGATTTACGAGCGCCTCCGCGAGGAGCTGGCCAAGGGCAAATCGCTGCGCGGCGCCATTGCCGCCGGTTACGCCCGCGCGTTCGGCACGATTTTCGATTCGCACGTCACCACGCTCATTTCGTCCGTCATTTTGATTTTCATGGGCACTGGCGAAATCAAGGGCTTCGGCGTGACGCTGACCATCGGCGTGGCGGCGAGCCTGTTCACCGCGCTGGTCGTGACCCGGCTCATCTTCGACTTCATGCTGGACCGGAACTGGCTGAAGTCGCTTGGAATGTTTCATCTCATCCGCGCCACAGATATCAATTTCATGGGGGCCGCCAAGATGTTGTTCATCATCACTTGGGCGCTCGTCATCCTCTCGCTCGGCTATGGAGTCACGCGTGGCAAGGCCCTTTTCGGCGTGGATTTCCGCGGCGGCGACAGCACGACGTTCAGCTTTGCGCAAAAGATGGACGTGGACAAACTTCGCGCCGCCATGGTCGCCATCAACGAGAATGACGCGCAAATCCAGTATCAAAAAGACGTGGCGGGCGGCACCGAAACCCTGCGCGTGACAAGCTCCGGCGGTTCGGCGGACAAGGTGAAGCAGGCGCTGACTGAAAAATTTCCGCAGGCGCGTTTCCAATGGCGCGGCAGCCAGCAGGTCGGCGCTTCCGTGGGCGCGGATGTCCGGAATTCGGCCATCATCGCCTCGTTGCTGGCCCTCTTCGGCATCCTGGTTTATGTCGCGTTCCGCTACGAGTTTTCATTTGCCGTCGGCGCCATCGTCGGCGTGGTTCACGACGTGCTTCTGACCATCGGCTGCTATTGCATCGCCAACGGCGTCACCGATTCCGGACGCCAGTTCAACGCCACCGTCGTCGCGGCGGTGCTGACCATCATCGGCTTTTCCATCAACGACAAGGTCGTCATCTTCGACCGTATCCGCGAAGACTTGAAGCTCGGCATGAGGGGCACGTTCAAGGAAGTCATCAACGCGGCGTTGAACCAGACCTTGAGCCGCACCATCATCACATCCGGCACGGTGTTTCTGGCCACCGGGTCGCTTTACATTTTCGGCGGCAGCGGCAATATCAACGATTTCGCCTTCACGTTCCTCATCGGCATCATCACCGGCACCTATTCGTCCATCTACATCGCCAGCGCGTTCGTGCTGTGGTGGCACAAGGGCCAGCGCCCGAACATCGGCGCGTCGGCGGTGACGATGCAGAATGCCTCGCCGCCAAAGGCCTGAAAAAAAGATTTATGATTTGCGATTTATGATTGATGATTGTCCGAAGTTCAAGCAATGCGCCGGCAAATCATAAATCATCAATCATAAATCGTAAATGGACCCGGTTGAAATCACGCCATGGCACTGGATCGGTTTCATCGCCTGCGTTTTGATTTTTCTCGCGCTCGATCTGGGCGCGTTTCACCGCCGGGCGCGCGCCGTCAAATTCAGGGAGGCCGCCGCGTGGAGCGCGCTGTGGGTCGCGCTGGCCCTGGCGTTTGCCTGCTCGATGGTTTTCTGGCGCGGACGCGCGGACGCCGAGGCGTTCACCACCGGCTACGTCATCGAGCTGTCGCTCTCGCTCGACAACATCCTCGTCATCGCGCTTATTTTCGCATGGTTCCGTGTGCCGGCGGAATTCCAGCACCGGCTGCTTTTTTGGGGCATTCTTGGCGCGCTGGTCATGCGCGGCGCGATGATCGCCGTTGGCGTGGCGCTCATCCATCAATTTGACTGGGTGCTTTACGTCTTTGGCGCGTTCCTCGTATTTGCCGGCGCTAAAATGTTTTTCTCCAAACAGGAAATGGTGCAACCGGAAAAAAACCTCGTGCTGCGGCTGGTGCGGAAATTATTCCCCGTCACGCACAATTTCGACGGCCAGAGATTTTTTACGCGGCTCGACGGCCGACTGGCCCTCACGCCGCTGGCGCTGGTGCTGGTGCTTGTGGAAACCACCGACTTGATTTTCGCCGTGGATTCCGTGCCGGCGGTTTTTTCCGTGACGCGCAAGGCCTTCATCGTTTTCACTTCGAATGTCTTCGCCATCCTCGGCCTGCGCTCGATGTATTTTCTGCTCGTTGGCGCGCTCGGATACTTCCGTTATTTGAAAATCGGCCTGTCCGTCGTGCTGGCCTTCATCGGAGCGAAAATGCTGCTTGACCCGCACGACCATCCGCCGCGATGGCTGCAGGTTGCAATTCCGACCAGCCTCTCGCTGCTGGTGGTGGCGGCCATCCTTCTGATTTCCGTCGCGCTGTCCGTTGCCGCCGCCCGCCGCGAAAGAAGTAAAACGTTGATATGTTGAATCGTGAATCGTTTAATCGTTTCAACGATGCAACAATTTAACGGGTCAACGCATTTATGAAATTCCGCTGGTCGCCCGCGCCGCCGCAACCGCTCCTTGCCGGTCAATTGGCGTCGCAACTCAAAATATCGCCGCTGCTCGCCCAATGCCTGCTCAATCGCGGCTTCAGCGAGCCGTCCGCCATTCAGCAATTTCTCCAGCCACGGCTGAAAAATCTGGCCGACCCGTTTCTGCTGCCGAACATGGACGCCGCCATCGGGCGATTGCTCCGCGCCCGCGAGCAGAACGAATCACTGGTGATTTTTGGCGATTACGACGTGGACGGCGTGACCTCCACCGCGTTGCTGCTCGAAGTCCTGCGCCCGCTCGGCTGGCGCGTGGATTTTTATCTGCCGAACCGGATGGACGAGGGTTACGGCTTGAGCGCCGACGGCGTGGAAAACTGCTTGAAGAAATTTCCGACGACACTGCTTCTCGCGGTGGACTGCGGCTCGACGGCTGTTGAAACGATCGCTTCACTTCGCTCACGCGGGGTTGACACAATCGTTCTCGACCACCATCAAGTTTCAAATCCCGCGCCAGCCGCAGTTGCGCTCGTAAATCCGCAATTAACTCAAAACTCAAAACTCAAAACTCAAAACTTTACAGAGCTTTGTTCCGCCGGCCTTGCGTTCAAGCTCGCCCACGCTTTGGTCAAACGCGGACGCGAAACCGGCCTGCCCGGCGCGGCGGAATTTGATTTACGCCCGTTGCTGGATTTGGTCGCGCTTGGCACGATTGCCGACATCGTGCCGCTCATCGGCGAAAATCGGATTCTGGTTTCCGCCGGTTTAGAGCGGTTGAACAAAACGCAGCGGCCCGGAATTGTGGCGTTGAAAAAAGCCGCGCAATCGCCGGAGAAACTCGGCGCTTACGAAGTCGGCTTCCAGCTCGCGCCGCGCCTGAACGCCGCCGGACGTCTGGAAACCGCCGAGGACGCCTTGCGTTTGCTGCTCGCCAAAGATTTGGCCGAGGCGACGCCGCTGGCGCAAAATCTGGACTCGCGCAACCGCGAACGGCAGAAAATCGAGCGCGGCATCGTCGAGGAAGTGTCCGGTGCGGTGCGTGCCAAGTTCAATCCGCAGACGGATTTTGTCATCGTCGAGGGACAATTGCTCTGGCACATCGGTGTCGTGGGAATTGTCGCGTCGCGTGTCTTGCAGGAGTTTTACCGTCCAACCATCATCATCGGCGGCGAGGGCGGCGAATGGCGCGGTTCGGGCCGCAGTATCGCCGGTTTCGATCTGGCCGCCGCGTTGCGCGAGTGCGACGACCTGTTGCTGCGCCACGGCGGTCACGCGATGGCGGCGGGCTTGAGCATTGCGCCGGAGAAAATTGATTTGCTGCGCCAGCGGTTGAATGAAATTGCCAGGCGCAGTTTGCGCCCGGAGGATTTGCAGCCGCCGTTGCGCCTTGACGCCGAAATTGGACTGGACGAAATGAATTTTGATTTGCTTGCCGAACTGGATCGTTTGAAACCAACGGGGCAGGGGAATCCGGCGGTGCAATTTTGCGCGCGGAATCTTTCGCATCAGCGCCCGCTCCAGCGCATGGGCGCGCAAAAGCAGCACGTCAAAATGTGGGTGACAGATGGCATGACAGCGCACGAAGCCGTCTGGTGGAATGGCGGCGAAAAGTCGCTGCCGGTGGGAAAGTTTGATCTGGCATTCGCGCCGCAAATCAACCAGTTCAACGGCAAACGCACGGTGCAGTTGAAAGTATTGGATTGGCAACCGGCTTGATTTGCGAGTCAAGATATCTTGCCCAGGCGTTTCAGTTCTTCGAGAAACGCAATGTCCGCCTGGTCCTGCGGACGGTCCGCCGCCTGCTTGGCGGCGAGCAGGTGTGTTCCAGAAAGGCATTTCACCGGGGCGCCCGTTTCGGTTTCGCGAGTGACTGCCGCCTTTTCCGCCTCCTCAAAACGCGGCACGCCGGGCAGTCCGAGGTGGAATTGCAGCACCCCATGGCGCGTCTGATAGGTTTGGATAAAATTCTCCCCGCGCGAACCAAGCGGGACGATTGGAACGTCCAGTTCGTCCTTCAAAATTTCATTGAGCTTGGAAAAATTGGCCTCATCGCGCGGCGGAATGAAAAAATCCCAGTCCATCGAGAATCTGGGCATCCCCGCCAGACGCATGGCTTGTCCGCCAATCAGCAGATAGCGGACGCCCGCCGCGTTGAAAGACAGAATCAATTCATTCATTTGGCGGGCGACTGTTGCGCGAGTTGCAGCAACACGGTTCGTTTCCACTCGTTCATTTCCGCGTGCGAGGCGAAACGGCGGCTTTTGAAGCCCACCAGCCTCGGCGCAACGGGCGCGGGGACGACGCGCGGGCTTTCCGCCCACAGTCGTTGTTTGGCAGTGTAATCGTCGGTGATTTTCATGCGCGTTAAGCGGTCAGGCACCAACGTATCCCCGAATGGGCCGAATGACAATCACAGGATGCGTCTTGAGAACCTTACGCGACGGGGTGGGACAAATGCTATCCAACCCAAAAAGATTATTTTGGCGGATTTTTGGACTGTAGGCCTTCGGAACGCCGAGCGCCGTCCCGGCAAGTGAGGGTTCGCGCCGAGACAGCGCCCGGCGCTCCGATTTTCGGCTTTGGACTTTGGACATTGGACTTTAGACTTGGGCAATGAATTCTGCAATTTTGGTCGCCGCCGGCAAAGGCACCCGCATGGGCGCGGGCGTGGACAAACTTTTTCTGAAAGTGGCCGGCCAGCCGGTCGTGGCGCACACATGGCGGCGGTTCGATGACGCGAATTGCATCGGCGAAATCATTGTGGTCGTGCGGAAGGGGAGCCGTGAAAAATTCAAGAGGCTGGCGGCGAAATTCCGCTTCAACAAACCATTCCGAATCGTCACCGGCGGCGCGGAACGGCAGGATTCGGTATGGAACGGTCTGGAGGCGCTTTCGGCGGCGGCGGAGGTTGTCGCCATCCACGACGCGGCCCGGCCCTGCGTGAGCGGGGAATTGATTGCGGCGACGGTCAAGTGCGCGGAGGAATCCGGCGCGGCGGTCGCGGCCCAGCCGGTGACGGACACCATCAAGGAATCTCCGGATGGAAAATTGATTGAACGGACGCTGGATCGTTCACGGCTCTGGGCGGCGCAGACGCCGCAGACGTTTCGCGTCGAGGTCATCCGCCGCGCGATTTCCGCGGCCCGGCAAGGAATGTTGATTTTCACGGATGACACGGCGGCGTGCGAATTGATCGGCCAGCCGGTCCGGCTTGTGTCCAGCGCGCAGCCGAATCCGAAAGTCACCGTGCCGGGCGATTTGCCGCTGGTCGAAGCCCTGCTCCAAAAAATTTAACGCAAAGGCGCAAAGACGCAGAGTGCGCAAAGAATAAAAGGAGATTTACGCGATGAACTACAATTTCTGCCGGATTCATCAAATGTTGCGCGTGATGCCAGCGATGGAGGCGGGGATTGCTGACCATGTTTGGAGTCTTGAGGAATTGGCGGCATTGACCGATGCAAGGGTTAATGGGTGAAGCGCCCCATATCGGTAGATTGAAGATTCAGGGAAAGTTTTACCCAGTTTGATCAATTTTCGACCGATCTGTGTCCGATCTATCGGTAGGAGGGATGAGCAACTAGTGTATTTGCCTTAAAAACGTGGGTTTTACAGGTTTAAAACATGGCAAGAGAGCTGCTTAACATCTGGTTGAAAAATTGCAAATAGGTGTTGCCAATGAGCAATAAATCGAATAAATTGGGTCGGTCATCCGGTAAGCCAACGTCTATGAGCGACCAAACGAAGCCAACCCCCAACGCATCTGGTGTGCCCACATATCCCAACAAAACCACGGGAAGTGAGGCTGCGGCTTCTGTCCGCAAAGAAGCAAATAATTGGTCAGAACAAACGCGGGCAAAATTATTTGAGGATGGGATGCGAATAATCTATGGTGGTTCCTGCCCCTCAACGGCCAAGGTTCGCTCTTGATACCAATGTTTTGATTGACCTCGGAGAAGGGAAACCTTTTGCCCAACGATTTTTAGCCACCTTCCGTGGCAAAGGACTGGCGGTGCCACCGACCGCAGTTCAGGAACTCACTCGGATTGCCACCACAGACCACCCAGCAAAACCGTTCGCATGGGAAGCTCTTAAAAACATCCGCCGATGGCAAATTCTGCCGTATGACCTAATACCAGATCTCACTGATTATCGGAACAATGAGTCAGGGCGTAGCGTTTGCTTGAGCGTGGAGCCAGTGATGGATCAGGGATAACACGCGGGACGGTGTTTCCCAGAACGGGCGGAGCGCCGTTGTCAGGGTTTCTTCCAAGGCGTCCAGATTTTCATGCCGGAGATTGGAGGTGACGTCCTGCACTTGATCCCACAGTCCCTCGATGGGATTGAGTTCGGGACTGTAGGGTGGCAAGGGCAGCAGGTGAATCCGTTCGGGCAGGCGGGCATCACCCGCCCGCGGGTGAAAGCCCGCCTGATCCTGAATGACGACATGCTCGGCGGCAGGATCGCTGGCGGCGATCTGCCGGAGAAAGTCCCGGCTGAAGTCCAGATTGACCGAGGGCATGAACCGGAACTGGGCGTCGCCTTCGAGCACTTCCAATGCCCCATAGACGTATTCCCATTCATATCGCTGTTGTTGCGGGATCACGACCCTCTGGCCGCGCAAGGCCCAACACCGCCGGCTCTGCGTATGAAGACCAAAGCGGCTTTCATCAGCCACCCATATCTTGACGGGTTTATCCTTGGGCAAGGCCAGTTGTTCAAGCCTTTGTTCCAGTTCGGCGCGGAAGGAGGCGGTGGCCGGCGGGTTCTGCAATACGTGAGCCGGGCGCGGAACCCGCAGCGCGCCGTTGGCTTTTCCCAACCACCGATAAATCGACTTGGCCGCCCGTTTAATCCCATGCGCTTCCTTCAGCCAGGCCGCCACCTGTCCGGCGGTGCGCCAGCGTCCGGACTTGAGCCCCGCGATCAACTCCTGCTGCACTTGGGGTTGTCCAATCGGACTGGTGGAACCCGGCGGCGTCTCACGCCGCAACAGTTCGGCAATGCCGCCAGCCAGAAACTTGTTCAGCCAGAGGGCAAAGGTGCTGGGGGAACAACCCACGATTTGGGCAATGTCCCGATACCCGTGCCGGCCAGTGGTCGCCAACAGGATCGCTTGCAGCCGTTGCCGTTGCCGGACTTCGTCCGCCGCTTTGAAGCGTTGCTCCAACTCGGCTTTGAGCGCCGGTTGGACCGTTAGTTTGAGATGCGCACGTGCCATGTCCCTCTTATCCCATACCCATGCAGAAAATCAAACATATTGTTACGAATATCAAAGCGAAATGGTATAATATCCGTCGGACATGGGATAACCGAGATCAACGCTAAAAAATTGATGGCTTCTGGAATTTTACCAGATGGAGAATTGAATGACGGCCAGATTTTGGTCGAAACCGCGTTGGCTTTCATTCCAACCCTCATCACCTCTGACATTCATTTGTTGGGAATAAATCCACCGCAGTTAAACCAACAGATGGCCGAGTTTGATTTAGCGCCGGTCAGTATCTACCACCCAAGAGATTTTTTAAGGTAAAAAGGCAAAGTAGCCCACTACCGTCTTTGCCTTCTTCCCGCCTTTGCGTTAAGATTTCGGAATTATGAAACGACGTTTGATTTTTGGCTTGGTGGCGGCCGTGCTCGCGCTGAACCTGATTCTCGGCGCGGCGGTTTATCTGGGTTCGGCGCGCGCGACGGAGAAAAAGGATTCGGCGGACGCGAATCTGGACATTTTCGCCAACGTGCTGCAAAAGGTGCGCGCGGAATACGTGGACGGCACGAACCTGACTTATCACAGCCTGACTTACTCGGCCATCAAGGGAATGATCGGCTCGCTCGATCCGCACAGCGAATTTCTCGACGCGCAGGATTTCCAGCAGTTGGAGGATGACACGGAGGGGCAGTTCGGCGGCCTTGGCCTCGTGGTTTCGATGAAGGATGGCTATGTCACCGTCGTCGCGCCGATGGAAGACTCGCCGGGATTCCGGGTGGGCATCACGACGGGCGACCGCATTGTGAAGGTGGATGGCAGGAGCGTAGAAAAATTGCCGCTCGGCGATGTCGTGAAGCAGCTTCGCGGCGATCCGGGCACGCCGGTGACGGTGACCGTCCAGCGCCCGGAAACCGGCGGTGAAAAGGATTTCACGCTCACCCGCGCCATCATCCAGATGGACATGGTCAAGGACATCAACGGCAAAAAGGAATTTCCGCTCGGCGCGGACGGCATTGGTTACATCCGCATCACGGAGTTTGGCGACAAGACCGGCGACGAATTTGAAGCCGCGCTCACCCGGCTCAAGGAGCGGGGCATGAAGGCGTTGATCCTGGATTTGCGCCTGAATCCCGGCGGCCTGCTCGAAGAGGCGGTGAAGGTCTGCGAAAAATTCCTGCCGCGCGGCCAGTTGGTGGTTTCCACCGAGGGCCGCCACTCGGTGGAGAAATACTTTGCCAGGGGCGGCGACGAGTTGAAGGGCGTCCCCGTCGTGGTGCTGGTGAATCTCGGCAGCGCCAGCGCGTCGGAAATTGTCACCGGCTGCCTTCAGGATTTGCACCGCGCGGTGATTCTCGGCGAGAAGACCTTTGGCAAAGGCTCGGTGCAAAGCGTTTTCAAGCTCGATGACGGTTCGGCACTCAAGCTGACCGTCGCCAAATACTACACGCCCAGCCACCGGGTCATCCACGAACACGGCATCGAGCCGGACATTGTGGTTCCGATGACCGGCGAACAGGAGGCCGCGCTCCTCCTCACGCGCTCGCCCGGCGGACTTGAGTTTTTGGACGCCACCAACCGCGTCCGCGTCGCGCAAATCCACGACGCGCAGCTCGAACGCGCCAACGATATGCTCAAGGGCATTTTGCTTTACGGCCAGCTCGAAAACACGCCGGTGAAAATGGCGGAGAAATGAAATCTCAAACCACGGATGGACACAGATGGACACGGATGAAAGACAAATGGATCCGCGAATTGCGCGAATTTCCGCGAACGAAAATTCATCGGCAACAATTCGCGAAAATTAGCGAAATTCGCGGATAAATATCCGTGTCCATCCGTGGCAAATAAATGAATGACCCTGCTCGCCATTGAAACTTCCTGCGACGAAACCAGCGCCGCCGTGGTGCGCGACGGGGAAATTTTGTCCAACGCAATTTCGTCGCAGGTTGAATTGCACGCCGAATACGGCGGCGTGGTGCCGGAACTCGCCGCGCGTGAGCATTTGAAAAATCTCCTGCCCGTCGCCAAAGCCGCCTTGAGTGGCGCAAAGATTTCCGCCGGTCAACTGGATGCCGTGGCCGCCACGCAGGGGCCGGGCCTGCCGATGGCGCTGCTGGTCGGGCTGAAGGCCGCGCAAGCCTTCGCGTTTGTCTTGCGCAAACCGTTCATCGGAATTCATCACCACGAGGCGCATTTGTATTCGCCGTGGATTTCCGGCAATCCGCCGGTCGCGGACTTCTCCAAATTCCAGCCGAACGTCTCGCTCATCGTCAGCGGCGGGCACACGATTTTGGTTTTGGTGGAAAGCGAATTGAAACACCGCGTGCTCGGCTCGACGGTGGACGACGCAGCCGGCGAATGTTTTGACAAAACCGGCAAATTGATGGGACTCGCGTATCCCGCCGGGCCGGAAATTGACCGGCTGGCGGAGCAGGGGAATCCGAGGGCGTTCGACTTCCCGCGCCCGCTGCTTCACGACGCGAGCGATGATTTCAGCTTCAGCGGATTGAAAACCTCCGTCCGCTACTTTTTGCGGGACTATCCGGCGCTGCTGGACGATCCGCAAAAAACCCGCGACCTCTGCGCCAGCATCCAGGCCGCCATTGTCGAGGTGCTCGTTGCCAAAACCGTCCGCGCGGCCAGAAGAAACGGCGTCCGCTGCGTCACCGCTTCCGGCGGCGTCACCTGCAACCGCGCCCTGCGAAACGAACTCGCGCTGGCGTGCAGGAAGAACGGATTCACGCTTCATCTGGCGGAAAAATCTCTCTGCACCGACAACGCCGCGATGATTGGCATCCTCGCCGAACGAAAATTGGCGCAACAAGTTTCCGCCACCGGCTTTGACGCGGACATCCAGCCCTGCTGGGTGCTGGCTTGAGAAAGATTTATTCGCGGCGGCTGTTTCCGTGTGTTAGTAAATAGGCGGAATGGCAAATGAAACACAGGCAGCGGGCGCGTCCGGGCTGGACACGCGGGTGCGTTTCGGAGGGCGGTTTTATCCGCATGAACTCATCAACAGCGGCGGCATGGCGGACATCTGGCTCGTCACCGACCAGCGCGGCAAAACGTTTGCGCTCCGGAAGCTCAAGCCCAAGCTGCGGTTCAATTTCCGCGCGCGGCGGCGTTTCGTGCGGGGCTGCAAAGTCCTGTCCGAACTCAACGAGAGCGAATTCATCGTCGGTTACGTCGAACACGGCAAGCTGGACGGCACGCTGTATCTGCTCATGGACTATGTCGAGGCGTCCAATTTGAAGCTGCTGCTGGCGCGGCAGGACCCGGTGCTGGCGGAAAACGCGGCGCAAATTCTCATAGACATGGCCCTTGGCCTGAACCATGTCCACGAGAGCGGGTTCATGCACCTGGATTTCAAGCCGGAGAACATCCTCGTCACTGGCAACGCCAGCGTGCGGCTGATTGATTTCGACCTCTCGCAGCCGATTCTCGAAAAGCCGAAAAAAATGTCCGACAATCCCGGCACCCCCGGATATATGTCGCCGGAACAATTGCAGGGGAAACCGATTGACGCGCGCGTGGACATTTTTGCCTACGGCGTCGCCGCTTATGAATTGTTGACCAACCGCAAACCGTTTCCCGGCGAGACGCCCGCGGACATCCTCGGCGCCCAGCTTGAACCCGCCAGTCCGATTTCGCCGCGTGAACACAACGCGGACATCCCCGCCGCGCTCGAAAAAATCATCCTCAAATGCCTCGCGCGCGACCCCGATCGGCGTTATCCCTTCGTGAGCGTGCTGGTGCATGAATTGCAGAACGCGCTCTACGTTTGAGCGCGCGGAAATTTTCTTTACTTGTCTTGAGGCTGGATTATCCTGCCCGTTCAATTTTTTAGAAACGGAAGCATTTTTATGTCAAAACTGACAGTTCGAGATTTGGATGTCCGCGGCAAGCGCGTTTTTCTGCGCGTGGATTACAATGTGCCGCTGGAGGAAAAAGACGGCCAGATGGTCATCACCGACGCCACGCGCATCGTGGCGACGCTGCCGACCTTGAAGCTGCTGATCGAAAAGGGCGGAAGGCTGATTTTGACCGCGCATCTGGGCCGGCCCAAGGGCAAGCGCGAGGCGACGATGTCCCTCAAGCCGATTGCAGTGCGGCTGTCCGAATTGCTCGGCAAACCTGTGACATTTGTGGACGACTGCATCGGCGAAAAAGTCGAGAAGGCCGTGGCTGCGATGAAAGACGGCGACGTGGCGCTGCTGGAAAACGTCCGCTATTACAACGAAGAGGAAAAGAACGACCCGGCATTCGCCGAAAAACTGGCGAAGGCCGCCGACGTTTATGTGAATGACGCTTTTGGCGCGGCGCATCGCGCCCATGCTTCCACGGAAGGCGTGGCGCGCATCGTCGCCAAACGCGGCGGCAAATGCGCGGCGGGCCTGCTCATGGAGCTTGAATTAAAATTTCTCGGCGATGAATTGGAAAAACCCGCGCGTCCATTCGTTGTGATTCTCGGCGGCGCGAAAGTTTCGGACAAGATCAAGGTCATTGACCGGTTGCTGGAAAAGGCCGACACGATTCTGATTGGCGGCGCGATGGCTTACACGTTCCGGCTGGCGCAAGGTTTTAAGACCGGCAAATCGCTGGTGGAGCCCGATGCGACCGGGACGGCAAATTCCGCGCTGGCCAAGGCCAAGGCAAAAAAAGTGAAATTTCTGCTGCCGGTGGACGATGTGATCGCCGTGCCGGTCAAGACCGACAAGCTCGACAAAAAAGGCAAGCCGGTCATCGAGTGGCAGAATCCGCGCGTGAATTCCGACATGAATTGCCCGGATGACGCCGCCGGTCTCGACATCGGCCCGGCCACGGTCAAGGCGTATTCAGTCGAAGTCGCCACGGCGAAGACGATTTTGTGGAACGGCCCGATGGGTTTGTTCGAGAACAAGCAATTTGCCGCCGGCACCAACGCCGTCGCGCAGGCGGTGGCCGACGCCACGCAGAAGAGCGGCGCCAAGAGCATCATCGGCGGCGGCGACAGCGTGAAGGCGCTCAACAAGGCCAAGCTCGGCGACAAGGTGACGTTTATGAGCACCGGCGGCGGCGCGAGTTTGGAATTTCTGGAAGGCGCAGTGCTGCCCGGCGTGGCGGCGTTGAGTGAAAAGTGATCCGCTAATTTCGCGAATTGACGCGGATTGGACAAAGACAAAAACATTTTGTGAAAATCCGCGTAATTCGCGGATAACATTTTATGAACAAAGAACGAAAACTCATCATTGCAGGCAACTGGAAAATGAACAAGACCGCCGCCGAGGCATTGGCGCTGGTCAACAGCCTCAAGCTGGAAATTGCGAACGTGAAGGAAGTGGACGTCGTCGTATGTCCGCCGTTCACCGCGCTGGAATCGGTCTCGAAGGCCATTCTGGAAACCAAGAACATCCGGCTCGGCGCGCAGAACATGAGCGAGAACAATTTCGGCGCGTTCACCGGCGAAATCTGCGCCGGAATGCTCAAGGAGTTTTCCGTGCGCTACGTCATCCTCGGCCATTCCGAGCGGCGGCAATATCAAAAGGAGACCGACAAGCTCATTTCCAAAAAGGCGGCGGCGGTCCACGGCGCATCGCTCAAGCCGATTGTCTGCGTCGGCGAAACGCTGGCGGAACGCGAGGCCGGCCAGATGGAAAAGGTTCTGGAGACGCAGGTGCGCGGCAGTCTCGCCGGGCTGACCAGGGAGCAGATGGCCGAAACCATCGTCGCCTACGAGCCGGTTTGGGCCATCGGCACGGGCAAGACCGCCACGACGCAACAGGCGCAGGACACGCACGCGTTCATTCGCGGCGTGCTGGCGAAGATGTTCGACGAAGCCACCGCAAAAAAGGTGCGCATCCAATACGGCGGCAGCGTGAAGCCCAGCAATGCCAAGGAATTGATGGGGCAGCCGGACGTGGACGGCGCGCTGGTCGGCGGCGCGGCGCTGGAGGCGCGAAGTTTTGCTGACATCATCAAGAATTCAATCTAACATTCGGCCATGACGTTTATCGCTGGAATTTTAACGGTGCTGCTGGTTCTCAACTGCATCCTGCTGATCCTTTTGGTGCTGGTTCAACTGCCCAAAAAAGACGCTGGCGCGGGCATGGCCTTCGGCGGCGGGGCGGCGGACGCGCTCTTTGGCGCGGGTTCGGGCAATGTCCTGACTAAAATCACAAAATGGGCGACGGGCATTTTTTTCGCAATGGCACTCGTTCTCGGCATTCTGGATGAAAGCGCCAATCACAGCGGCACATCGGCGGAAAAACTGATCGAACAAAATCAAACGCGGATGCCCCAGTCTGCCGCGCCGCCCGACACGCTCCCGCCGTCAACGACAACGACCAATCCAACTTCATCTTCCTTGCCCGCAATTCCGGCCGGCATCCCGCCTGTGGCGCCGCATCCAACAAATTAGGCCGTCATTTTGAAATGCGCCCCGGTCAGATTGCGGATGGCGGAAAGCGGGAGGCGGAACAGCGGCGCGTTGCGGATGATGGCGGTTTGCTGGCTGCTGGCCGCCGGTGTTTGTCTGCTGACGCCCGGTTGTGCGCGTCGCGAACTGCCAGCCAACATCACCATCATCAACGGGGCGGAGCCTGAAACACTCGATCCCGCCCTGCTCACCGGACAGCCGGAAATGCGCATCGCAATCGGCTTGTTCGAGGGACTGACCCGGCTGGATCCCAAAACGGCGCGGCCAATTCCCGGCATGGCTGGAAGTTGGGACATTTCGCCGGATGGAAAAACCTGCACGTTCCATTTGCGGACAAATCTCGTCTGGTCCACCGGCGGGGCCATTCGCGCCGACGATGTGGTTTATTCCTGGATTCGCACGCTGAATCCGGCGACCGGCTCCGAATACGCCGGGCAGCTTTACTACGTCAAAAACGCCGAGGCCTTCAACACGGGCAAAATCAAAGACCCGGCGTTGGTTGGCGTTCATGCGCCAGATCCCTTCACCGTGCGCGTCGAGTTGAATTATCCAACCCCGTTCTTTCTGGACATCTGCGCGATGCCGCTGGCATACGTTGTGCCGCGGCAGACGATTGAGAAATACGGCGACCACTGGCTGATGGCGCGTCCGCTTCCAAGCAGCGGCCCGTATGAACTCGTTTACTGGCGTCTGAACGACAAGGTGCGCCTGAAGAAAAATCCTCTTTATTGGGACGAGGCGGACACGCAATCATACATCATTGACATTCTGCCGATTGGCTCGCCGGGCGCGGCGTTGAATCTTTATCTGACCGGCCAGGCGGACATCGTATGGGACAAAGGGCTGATGCCGCCACAATTGCTGGACGTGTTGCTCAAACGCCCGGATTTTCACACGTTCAATTATCTCGGCACGTATTTCATCCGCTTCAACGTGACGCGGAAACCGTTTGACGATCCACGCGTTCGGCGGGCGCTGGCGCTGGCCATTGACAAAAAACGCATCGTCGAAAAAATAACCAAGGGCGGCGAACTCATCGCCTCGCATTTTGTTCCCGATGGCACGGCCAATTACACTTCGCCGGACGGGCTGGATTACAATCCCGCGTTGGCGAAACAATTGCTGGCGGAGGCCGGTTATCCCGGCGGCAGGGGTTTTCCGCGATTTGAGTATATGTTCAACGCGGCGGCCGGCGGCGGCGATGAAATTCACCAGGACATCGCCATCGAATTGCAGCAAATGTGGCGCGACACGCTGGGCATCCAAATGGATTTGCGCCAGCTTGAATGGAAGGTGTATTTGAGCGCGCAATCGCATCTGGAATACCAGCTCGCGCGGGCGAGCTGGATTGGCGATTACGACGATCCGAACACATTTTTGGGCATGTTCATCACCGGCAACGGCAACAACGAGACCGGCTGGAGCAATCCGCGTTACGACTCGCTCGTTCAGCAGGCCAACGAAACAAGCGATTTGAAACAGCGGGAGCAACTGTTTCAACAGGCCGAAACAATCTTGATCCACGATGAAATGCCAATCATTCCGCTCTATATTTACGCCGGCATCAATGCGTTTGACACGAACAGGATTCAGGGCCTTTACCAGAACATATTGGATGATCACCCGCTGAATTACCTAAAAAGAAACCAGTCGCGAAAATAGCATGTATTTTCTCAAGCGCCTTCTGTTCGCCGTGCCTCTGCTGCTGGTCATCAGCGCGATGGCGTTTGCGCTGGTCCATCTTGCGCCCGGCGGCCCATTCGACCGCGAGCGAGCGCCCGCCTCGCCGGAAATCGAGCGCACCCTGAAGGCAAAATATCATCTGGACGAACCGGTGTGGAAACAATACCTGCGCTACCTCGGCGATCTGGCGCACGGCGATTTTGGCGTCTCGCTCAAATACCGCGACCAGACCGTCAATGACATCATCGCGCAGGGATTGCCGGTTTCGCTGCTGCTCGGCGCGATGGCGTTCGGATTCGCGATGGGCGCCGGATTGCCGGTCGGATTCATCACCGCCGCCAGACGCGGGGGCTGGACGGATTATGCCGGCAGCTTTCTGGCAATTCTCGCTGTGTGCGTCCCGGCATTTGTCGTCGCGCCGCTTTTGATTCTGGCCTTTGCGATAAAATCCAGGCTGCTGCCCGTCGGACTTTGGGAGACGCCGTGGCACATGATTTTGCCGCCGGTTGCGCTGGGACTTTTCTTTGCCGGACAAGTCACGCGCATTTTTCGCGAGGGAATGATGCAGGCCGCGCAATCGGAATTTGTCACCACCGCGCGCGCCAAAGGCCTGACCGAACACGCCCTGCTGCTCAAACATGCCGTGCGCATCGGGATTTTGCCGGTGGTCTCGTATTCCGGCCCGATGCTCGCGGATTTGCTCACCGGCTCGTTTATCATTGAAAGCATTTTTCAAATCCCCGGCATCGGCGTTTTTCTGGTCAACGGCTCGCTCAATCGCGATTACACCGTCGTCGTCGGCCTCTCGCTGCTTTACGCGATGCTGCTCATCGGGTTGAATCTGATCGTGGATTTTGCCTACACCCTCCTTGATCCGCGCGTGAAATATGAATAAGCCTGTCGAGAGTCGAGAGTCGAGAGTCGAGGGCAATATAATGCCGGCGAGCGACCTTGCTTCCGGCTCTCGACCCTCGACCCTCGGCCCTCGACAAATGGCCTGGCTTCGTTTCAAGCGGAACCGAGCCGCGGTCGTGAGCGCATGGTTTCTGATTTTGCTGCTCGCCGCGGTTATCGTCTGGCCGGTCACGTTGAAAATTCCGGGAACACATTTCCCGCAGTTGCACAATCCAGACCAGCTTTCTGACGCGCAATTCGCACCGCCGGGAGCGCAACACTGGTTCGGCACGGATGTTCACGGGCGCGACCTTTTCTCCCGCGTCCTGTTCGGCGCGCAAATCTCGCTGCTCGTCGGCGTCGTTGGCGCGCTCGTCAGCCTCGTCATCGGTGTGTTGTGGGGCGCCGTCGCTGGTTACGTCGGCGGGCGGGTGGATGCCGTTTTGATGCGCATAGTGGACGTGTTGTATTCCCTGCCGACCGTCATTTTCGTCATCGTCCTCATCACCACGGTCGGCGAATTGTTGAAACAGTCGCACTTCATCGCCAGTTCGCCGTCGTTTGGCAAAAGCCTTCGCGTCATCCTTTTGTTCATCGGCCTTGGTGCGGTGTCATGGCTGACGATGGCGCGGATTGTTCGCGGACAGGTGCTTTCGCTGCGGACGCGCGCATTTGTCGAGGCCAGCCGCGCGCTCGGCGCGAGGCCGCGCTGGATCATCGCCCGTCACATCATCCCGAACATCTTCGGCGTCGCGATCACGTATCTGGCGCTGACGATGCCAGCCATCATCCTTTACGAATCTTTTTTGAGCTACCTCGGCCTCGGCGTCCAGCCGCCGATGGCAAGCTGGGGAACGCTCATCGCCGAGGGCGTTTCGCAAATCAATCCAGTCCGCATTTACTGGTGGCTGATTGCATTTCCCGGCGGCGTGCTGGTGGCGACGCTGCTGGCGCTGAACTTCCTCGGCGACGGCCTGCGCGATGCTTGGGATGTCAAAGGCAGGAATTAACATCCTGCTCTGCTACTGCCAGAAACAGGGCAGGGAAGTGGCGGGAATTGATCTGTAAATCGCAACTCGAAATTCCCTACAGCCTCACTTGTTGCGAGACCGGAATGGCCGCGGCGCGACGGACAGCGTGATTGCGGATATGGTCAAAATCCCCCTGTTCGCAACCCTTCACAAATCCTTCCGTGACGGATTTCAGCTCCTCCCAGCGCGCGCGGATTTGTTTCGCCTCGGGCGAGGTGACTTCGTTGTCGTGCGCGGCCTTGGCGATGACTTGCAGCAGGTCGGCAAATTCCTGCACAATTTGGTTGGTGGCGGGGATGAGATAATGCGGATGCGGGATACTCTTGGGATTGGGGATGAAAAACCCATTGGAGCGCTGGCAAATCCACTGGGCGATGCGGGGGTCGCCAGTGCTTTTGAGCAGCGCCTCAACGCGGTCGAGGGGATTGCCAATGCCGCTGCCGGAGGCGTGTTCGGGCGGCTCGGCCCATTTGTAAATCACCGACGACGACAGGCCGATGTCTTCGGCTACTTGCTTGGGCGACTTCGTCTTGAAAACTTCGCGCAGGAGTTCGTAGGATTGCATGGCTAGAAAATGGAAAACCGCCGCCGGCTTGGCAAGAGGGAAGCGGTTACAAAATGGAGGCAAAATTATAACTGCGCCGGCCGCGGTTTTGGTGTTTAATAAGCCTCGAATATGAAGTCACCCGGCAAAATCCAGTTTAGTTTTCCTGCTTGCTTTGCGGGCGGGTTGGGATTTTACTCATTCCAACAATCAATCAGCGAGGACTTATGATTATTTACGGAATCTGCCTGGTGGTTGGGCTGCTGTTCACAATGGGCAGCGTAATGTTCGGGCATTTCTTCGGGCATGGCGGCCACGTGGCGGGCAGCGGCGGCCACGTGGAGGCGGGCGCGGACAGCAGCGACGCGCCGGGCATTTCCATTTTCAGCCCCACCATCATTGCCTCGTTTATCACGGCCTTCGGCGGGTTTGGCCTCATTTTCACGCAGTTTCCCAAAACGAGCAACGCCGCCGTCAGCGCGCCGCTCTCGCTCCTCGGCGGTCTGGCGGTGGCGGGGGTGTTGCTCGTGTTTCTGCGTTCGGTGTTCCGCCACACGCAAAGCTCCAGCGAATCCCACGTGGCGCAGCTCGTGGGCGCGGAGGCCAACGTCATCACGCCCATCCCGGCAAATGGCGTGGGTGAAATCGCCTACGTCGTGGGCGGCACGCGTTATTCGGCGCCGGCCCGCGCGGAAAACAATGCGGCGGTGGCCAATGGCCGGACCGTTAAAATCGTCCGCATTGTCGGATCACAATTTTACGTCACCGCGGACAACTGAATTTTCCATTAACCAAAAACCAACAACCAACAACATAATAATATGAACCTCACTCCCTTGCTGGCCGCACTGGACTTCATGCAGGGCGGCATCGTCATCATCGCCGCCGTTGTCATCGTCATCGTCGTATTCCTGCTGCTCTACATGGTGTTCAGCCGTTACACCAAGGTCGGGCCGAATCAGGTGCTGGTTGTGTCCGGCATCAAACATCGCGCCGAGGACGGCACGAAGGTCGGCTTCCGCATCGTCAAGGGCGGCGGCACGTTCGTCTGGCCGATTTTCGAGAAGGTGGATATTCTCTCGCTGGAACTGCTGACGATTGATGTGCAGACGCCGGAAGTTTATACGAGCAAAGGCGTGCCGGTAAAAGTGGACGGCGTGGCGCAAACCAAGGTCAAGGGCGACGATGTTTCCATCCGCACGGCGGCGGAGCAATTTCTGGGAAAGAGCACCGATGAAATCCGCAACATCGCCACGCAGACGCTCGAAGGCCATTTGCGCGCGATTCTCGGCACCATGACCGTCGAGGAAATTTACCAGAACCGCGACGCCTTCGCCTCCAAAGTCCAGGAAGTGGCCGCCGGCGACATGGCGAACATGGGGCTGAACATCATCAGCTTCACCATCCGCGACATCCGCGCCTGACAGCGTTCTCCCGACGCCCTCGCCCAACCCCGCATCGCACAGGACAAACGCGACCCCCTCATCGCCCAGCCCGAGGCCGCCCGCGATTCCCAGACCCGCTCCGCGCAGGCGAAGCAGGCCGG
>Ga0181520_10004184_pt1 | contig 24442 bp, 21 predicted proteins | sample PEATcosm2014_Bin_29_FD_132451 | JGI IMG/M metagenome (GOLD analysis project Ga0181520, IMG submission 132451) | Peatland microbial communities from MTU Mesocosm Facility, Houghton, MI, USA - PEATcosm2014_Bin02_30_metaG | ecosystem: Environmental > Terrestrial > Soil > Wetlands > Peat | place...
CGCGGATCGTGTCAATGCTCTGCCAGCGGCGGTCCTGGGCCAGTCTCAGCAGATCCACCGGCGGCTGATTCAGCGGCCCCAGAGGTGCGGCGCGGCCGTCAATGGCAACAAACGGCAACGGCAAATTCCCGGCCTGCTCCGGCGTGGGACCAAATCCGACGATCGATCCATCCGCATCCGCCAGCTTCATCGGGCCATAGCCGTAATCCACGATCAGCAGCAAATTGGCCGACGCAAACGCCTGTTCGTTGGCCAATCCCGCCAGATCCGGCCGCAGTTGCACGATCTTCTGGAACATGTCGTGGGCTTTGTCCGGCTGGCCCAGTCGTTGCCAGCAGTGCGCCAGCATCAGGTAGCCGAGCACGAAATTGCTGTCGATCTCGCGGTAATTGTCCGATTTGTCGGCGTTATCGCCGTAATCGCGGAGCTTGAACAAACCGTTCTCGAAGGCCGCCCGCGCGTTGTTGTAGTCCTGGCGCATGTAATAAACCACGCCCAGGTCGAAATTAAGCATCGCCCTCTCGAACGGCTCGCCCTTCCACACCTTGATCTTCTCATCGACCAAAGCCGCCCCCAGCGACCGGCCGCCGTCGTTCACCCCCACGCTGTTGATCACTTCATACGACCGCAGAAAGGCCGTCTCCGCCCCGTCCAGATCATCCAGCGCAAGCGACGTTGATCCCAGCCGGTCGTTGTTCAAGACGAAATTCTCATCCGTCTGCTGGGCCAGCGGCTGGAGTTCCTGTCGCGCGTTGATGAAATCCCCCACCACATAATCCGTAACGGCCGCATCGGCCTGTCTTTCGGCATCGGATGTGCATCCCCCGCAAACGGGCAGACACGCCAGCGCGACGATCGCCGCCATTCGCCAAATCCAACCCGCGCGAGCTCTTCCCCCTGCCTCAGCACGAGCTCTTCCCCCCCGCCCTGTACCGCCTTTTCCCCCTCGCCCTGTACTCAGGGCGAGGGTTGGGGTGAGGGTTCTCCCTCTCACTGTGACAGCGCGCGCCAGATTCAATCCAGGAATCCTTTCGCCACGTTCTTTTTCACTTCGTATTTCCCGCTCCACAGCACCGCGCGCGTCTGGAGATTGGTCAGTTCGTACACGCACAGGTAATACTCGCTCCGCCGATCCGCGTCCTCCTGTGTCAGCGAACTGAACTTCGCCGTCAGCGCATACTCCGGATTCATCGCCTCGGGGCTGGGGCCGAGATCATACCCCAATTCCCGGCCGCGAAGATCATTGTACGCGTCGCGGTTCATGATCCAGGCAAACTTCGCAGGCTCGTGCTGGCTGAGCAATGCCCGCACACGTGAAGTGAACGCTTCGCCCTCGCCGCGGGTCAATATTTCGCCGGTTAGATTGTTCTCCACCGGCTCGACAACGATGCGCAGGCGGCCCTCCTGCTGGATGGCGGCGTTCACCTGGCTGGCGGATGAAATCTGCGCCGCCATGTCATCCGTCATCCGCACCAGGTCGATGCTGCTCAAGGCCGTATTGCTTCCCGACGACACGGCCGATCCGCACCCGCCCAGCGCGCAAACTCCCGCCAGCAGAACCGCCAGGCACAGGCGGTCCACCAGGGTCGCCAACGATCGTTTCTCGGGGATCGACATAACGGGCCGGCCGGCGTCACCGCGCGGTCTGCACCTCGTACATGCGCGTCCAGACCGTCTCGCGCGTCTTGAGGTCGGTGACATCGAATTCCAGGTGGTAGAAATTGGTCGCCCGGTTGGGCATGTCCATGGCCTTGCCGTACAAACTGTATTCCGGATTGACGGCCGTCGCCGGGGCACCGGCGCCGCCCTGCCCGAATTGCGGACCGCTCAGTTCGCGCGAACGCAGGTCGTTATACTTCTGAAGGTTTTCGATCAACTGCACCCGGCCGTGACCAAGCTGGGAGAGATTAACCTTCAGCCGCGACAAAAAGATGTCGTAATTCGCGGAACCGGGGGTCATGGGGCAAAGCCGTTCGCTGGTCATATCGTCCATGTGGTCGACCACCAGCGTCCACTTGGTGCTGCTCTGATTCAACTCCGGCGCGGCCAGCAAATCCGCCGCCAGCATGTCTGTCGCCGCCTGCACGTCCTTGGCCTGCAATCCGACGTTGTCCGGATCAAGATTGCCGGCGGGCGGGCGCTGGTCGTTATAGTCCTGGCTGCATCCGATAATGGTGCCGCCGGCCAAAGCGGCGATGGCCAGCCAGATTTTCACGTTCTTCAACATAGAGCGTCTCCTTGGTCATTTTTACTTTATCAAGAGCCGGGGCCAAAGTCGCCCCCCAATCGAAAATCGGCGCCAAGTCTGTTATCCTTGAATATCGACACGCGCCGGGGCAAAACGGCAGTATTGCGGCCTCGATTTCACCCATCCTTTGCCAGCCGGCGGTGTCTGTACAATATCCGCCGGATCGTGGCCGCTGGACCGCCCGGCCGATAGGATGCGTTAGAATGACTTGCACCAGGAGGTTGTCGTGATCTTGATCCCTGTTCGATGCCCTGCCGGCAGCGGCGGACGCCTGCGCGGACATGCGCCTGGGCGCTTGGCCCTTGCCGCCCTGGCCGCCATCGCCCTGATCGCCGGTTGCGACACGTCAACGCCGCCCCCGCGCGCGATCGTCCCCGGACCCACGTTCTATCCCCTTCACCAATACGCTCCCGAAAAACCGATGCCGCCGGAGCTCGATGTCCCGCCGCCTCCCTTTAACGATCCGGCCATCATCACCCAGCAGCTTCCCGAGGAAACCGCCTTCATCCGGCAGTACATCCGCGTCGGCCAGCCCCGGTTTGTCGTCTTCGTCAATCGCGATCTCTACGGGCAGGAAATCCAAACCCCCGGCGTGATCGCCGTCCCCGGAACCTATATCACCCGCGACCAGCTCGACCAGCTCCAGGCCGCCCAACTCGATTACATGACCATCGAGACCATGCTTGCCGACTGGCTGGCGGCCGACGGAAAGGTCCACATCGTCTCGCCATCGGCGGTTCACGGCCTGCTGACGCCCGCTCAGGTGCAGAACCTGCAAGCCGGTCAGCCCAACGCCCTGACGCCGATCGCCCAGACCCTCAGCGCCGACGTGTTGGTTCAGGTTCAGGTCCATCCCGTCGAGCAGACGATGCTGGGATTGAGATACCTTCTCATCGCCGAAGCCATCAACACCCGCGATGGCGCATCCATCGGCCGCTGCACTATTCCGCTGGATCCCCCGCTGGACAAGCCGCACATCAACGACGATACCCGCTTTGTCGCGCGGAAGTTGATGGACGAAATCACGCTGTCATGGCAGAACTATCAGCCGCCGCCGGCCGTTATGACGCCCAATTCGCAGCCCGCCGGCATCCCCATGACTCCCCTGACTCCGGCCACGCCAACGACGCCATCAGCGCCCCCGACGCCGCCATCCGGCGCTGGCGCTCAGTCTCCAGCCGCGCCAAATCCGGCAGTCGATGATCAGTGGATCATCCAGCCAGGCCCGGTAGGCAACTCCGGCCAAAATGCACCGGCAACCCAGCCGGCCAGCACGCCGCCCGCCCCGGCCCAACCCGGCCGAGGCTTCACCGAACCTCCCGCAACACCGCCGACCAGCATCCCGGCGGGCCTCTCAACCATGTTGCAGAACGAGGAAGTGGCACCCGGCACGTTCATAGCGCCGACTACGCAGCCTTCCGCCGACAGTCCCGCACCAGCAATGGCCGCACCCACTGCCGGGTCGGTCGACAACAGTTTCTTTGGTCCCCCCTGACAACTCCATCGAGGAACATTCATGTCCATTTTCAAGCGATTTTCCGCTGCCCTGCTCCTTGCCGCTGTCATCGTTATCGCCGCTTTGGCCAACGGCTGCAACAGCGTCCCGCCGCCCATTTCCGGCCGGCTTGATCCGTACGGCCGCTTGCAGATCAGTTACGCCAGCGATGACCTTCGCAACAAGACCGCCGTCGGCACGCCCAAGGCCACGCGCGATGAATTCGGTACGCTCATCGTGACCGTGGACATCCGCAACACCACCGACCGCGCGTTTCCGATCGATTATCAGGTCACATGGTTTGACGCCAACGGCCAGTCGATCTTCAAGGAATCTTGGCAGACCATGCAACTGGAAGCCAATATCCAGGACCAGATCACCGTCAAGAGCCCCAGCAACCTGGCCGTGGACTTCCAATTCGACTTCCGGGACGCACAATAGGATGCCCGGCGCAGCCAGAGAGTGGTCGGACGGTCGTTGCAACGATGCCTCCCATCGCGCATACTTCCCATTGCCGTCGCGTCGTTGTATGGTGTCGGCCAAAAACCCGGGCGTGTACCGAAGTGGTCAAACGGGTCAGACTGTAAATCTGATGGCTCTGCCTTCGAAGGTTCGAATCCTTCCGCGCCCAATAGCCGCATCGCCATCGCCCACCTGCACCTTGGCCGGCTCCAGGAAACGGGTTTGATGGCCGCTTCCTGGCCTGACGAATTTGGCCGTCGCCGAAATTCGGCCAGCAAGTGGACGAATTTCAGGACGGGGGCACGTTATTCTCGCCCCGTGTTCCCTGCCGGCGACGCATGGCGTAACACAAAAACGACCAGATTCCCGCGAATTTGTAACCGGGGTCGACGTAGTGTTCGATCACGTAAAACGCGAAGTAATACGCCCTGGCAAAGCACCAGATCGCGACCGCCAGCAAGGCCGCCACGCGCAGGCTGGGAGCGGCCTGCAGAATCCCGGCCGACGCCAGCAGGCCCGCCAACACGAATAGCCCGCCCTTGAGATACAGCAACTTGTGGTTCCGGATGTCCATGGCGGCATTGTACCGATTGCCGCTGGCACTTTGGCCCAAAATGGCCGATCACAACCGTGGCATCTATTCGCCGATTGCGGATTCCCGTCCCGCCGCCCTCGACATTGCCCGGCGGCGCTGGTCTATTGACGGTCCGCCGCGATTGGTTGCGGTGGCCGGCATGGATCTTGATAGCACAAATCTTCTTCTGTCGCTGCTTTTCGGGTCGATCGGAATGGGGATGGTCATGTACTCCCGCAAGGCCGGAAAACTGGCCCCCGCGGCGGCCGGGGTGATGCTGATGGTCTTCCCCTATTTCATCGGCAGCGTCGCGTTGATGGTGGTCATCGGGCTGATGCTGACGGCCGTGCCGTTTATCTTTCGCGATTTTTGAGCGGCAAAGTCGGTTGCGCCAGCGCAGAAAAAACCCCGTAGGCGTGGGTGAGACCTACGGGGTAAGGAGGGAAGAAACACTACGTCAGATACTACGATTACAACTGAGGCTGTGTTCCGTCAAAATAATGTTGTTGGGGCATATTCGAATTTAGTGCGGTCAACCGTGGCGCAAAACCGCTTCAATCAGGCCTTTCATTTCAACCCAGCGAGCCGAGGGATATTTGTTGACGGTGATGAAGTCGCCGAGAAACAAAAGTCCGCTGACTCCTGAGACCGCAAAGAGCTTGGACGCCAACTGGTTGCCCCGGGCCGAATCCGCGTCCAGAAAGCTCACCGGACACTCGCTCACCGAGCCATCCAGTATGAACTTCAAGGCGTTGGGATTCGGCGTGGGCTGCACCGCACGGAGCCGAAAAGGCATCCAACCTCCAACGGTTTGTCAATATAGCGAAGCTTTGCCGAATTTCCACACAACATTACCGAAAAAATAAAAATTTTTCGGTTTTCGACATTGACAGTGCCGCAAAGAGGGGATTGCGGCCGCCCCGGGCTGCATTGGAGGCTACTTGGCCGGCGATACCGCGGCTTGCGTCGTCGGGATGGTCGTGGCTTGAGTCGTCGGGGCGGCCAATTTCTCCAGACGCGCCCCGGCCAGGGCCTTGACCAGTTGATCGGAATCGTCCTGGGCCGCCTGGTCGGCCGCCAAACCGTGATCGGGCCCGTCCTGGGCTATGACCAGGCCCACCATCCGCACATCGGCGTCCGGGTCAGCCAGCATGTCGGCGATCATCTTCGCCCGGTCGGCGCCGGGAAGTTCGGCCAGCGCCCGCATCGCCCATGCGCGCGCCGCTGCCTGCTGCGAGCCGGCCAGCGGTTCGATTGCCGCCCGGGCGTCGGCCGTCCACAGGGCATCATCCACCGGCGCCGTCGAGGGCACGGGCAGATAAAGACCGGCCGGCTTGGGCTCGGGCATCATTGACCGCGTTGAAACCACCAGGAAATCCATGATGCGAAGCTGCTCGGTCGCCGGACTGGTGCTGAGTTTCACCAGTTCCGCCTGGCGGGCGGTGTCCTTCAGGACCGACGTACCCAACCTTGTGATTTCGTTGGGGGTGTTGGCCTTCATGCCGCACGGACCCTTTATCATCGCTCCGCTGGTCGAACGCACGGGATTGGTAGTGACATAAACCTGAAACTGCATCAGCGTCGACGGCGTGGCCCGGAAGATCGCCAGCAGCGGTCCTTCATCCACGCGGATCGTCTGGCGGAGCGACTCGCCCTTCTTGAGCACGTGCCGGCCCGTGAGCCGGTCAAACGTGATATTGAGAACCGCCCTGGTCTGCACGCCCAGGATCTGGCCGTCGAACCAGAGATCGTTATGGACAGTCCCATCCGGCCCGATCGTCAGGTCGTAATTGCTGACGTTGCGAATGACCAGGTCGACCAGCAGGGGCTGGCCGAATTCAATCGCCGAGCCATGCGGAGTCAGCGTGATGTCATAGAACATGGCCGGGGTGCTGACGATATCCAGAAAATCCTGGGGAAACTGGCCGAGTTGTGCCTGAATGACATCCGCCTGCGGACCCGGGGCCACCGGGCCGGTGACGCTCGCCAGCGCATTCCACAAAACCGCGCCGAGAATGCCCGAGGGATTGAGCGAAAGCAGCCGCCTGGCCTGGGCGGTCGCGGCGACTTTGGTCTTTGGGTCAGCCAGGTTCAGCAGGATAAGCCCCAGATTCGCCAGCGGATCCTTCTCGGCGACCGGAGCCCATTTGGCTCGCGCGGCCGCCAGATCGCCACTGTCGTACGCCATCCACCCTTCCAGGCGTTGCACGGCCGAATCCGTTTGAGGCACCAGAGGCTGCAGGGCATCGATCATCTGCTGCGTGCCGCTGACATCTTTCTTGAAATAGGCCAGATACCACGCCAGCCGCCCGGCCATCGCCAGGTAACTCGCCTGCCAGCGCGACCCGTTGGCCTTGAGCATCGCCACGTCGGCGGCGACGTCGGAAATCGAAAACTCCCCCGTCGGCATTGATGTCGCCGGCGCTGTTGTCGACCCCGCCATCATCTCCTTGCGCATCGCGGCGCTCACCTGGCCCATTGAGTTCAGCATCGATGACTCGGCCAGCTTCTGGACGGCCGCGTACGACCCGTTCTTGTCGTTGGACTTTTCGGCCGCCAGGCGCACCGTCCATCCGCCACCGTCGCTCGGGTTGGCGGCGTTGTATTGGGTCAGGTAGGCGATGGCCTGCTGGGCCCGGCCGCCGATGAACAACTCCGCTCCCAGATCCTGTGCGAAATCCTCGCTGATGGGCATGCCCGATGCGCTGTACAGTTGTGCGCCCATGTTGAGGTACTTGATCGCCGCGTCGACCAATCCGGTATGGGCGAGAATCTGCCCCACGCGAGCGATCGCCAGCGGTTTGGCGGGATCGCACCGAACGATCGCCACCGGATTGCACCGGACCAGCGCCAGCAGATCGCCGAGCTGCTGGGCGGCGGTCTCAGTGCCGCCGGCCAGTTCGAGCTTGGCCTGGCGGGCCTCGACGTTCAGCGGGTCCAGCTTGATGGCCGCTTCGATCTCTTCCAGCGCCTTGTCCGACTGCGAGCGCTCCTCGAAGAGCTGGGCTTCCACGACCGCCGCATGGGCGCGAATATCCGTGCTGAGGGCGTCTGTCTTGAGCAGTTGGTCCATGTAGCTGATCTTGCTGTCGACAGACTGCATCCGAAGGAGATTGAGATCGACTTGCGCCTGCTCGGCCACGCGGTCGTGATCGCCCCCATGCGCTTTGCCGTAGACCGCCTCATACTTCTGAACCTCATCAATCGCGCCGACGAGGTCGCCGGCATCCTGGAGCGATTCATACGCCGCGCGCGGATAGCGAGGCTCGGCGGGATTGAGCCTCTCGGCCTCGCGGAATATCGCGGCCGCCGCCTTGTAATCCGCCGGCGTGATCGTCGCCGTGTGCAGCAGATATTCCTTGGCCAGCCCGTAAAATCGTTCGGCCAGTTCGGCCTTGCCATCATCGGTTGGAGCGGGTGGCGCGGCATCGGCCGCTCGCCCGCGCGAGCACACCACCAACATTCCCATCAACACTGCCAGCACCGCCATCGCCACCGTGCAAGTCCGTCGCGTCATCATGATTTCCTCAAATTCGCCGAAAGAACCGCCGCAAGCCTGCCCTCACGCCAGCGCCGACACGACCGCCGCCGCTGCCGCCAGCGAACAAATCGCCGCCGCCGCCGCCCCGGCCACATTGTCGATGGCCCGGCGCCCGAATAAGGCCGACCAGACGTATCGGACCATCACCGCCTGTGCGCCCGCCGCCGCCGCCACCGAAGCCCAGCGAAACGGCCACACGCCGCCGATCCATCCCCCGGCGCCCACGGACGCCGGTGCGTTCTCCCACAATCCCAGCGCCACCATCACCAGCGCCATCGTCCAGATAACTCCGACGCTCAATCGCACCCAGCGAACCATGTCAGACCTCCATGTCCGATCCACCGATCCAAACCACGTCCAAAATACGCCGGGCGGCACCAGTTTCAACATCGGCCAGAGCCGCCACAAAATCCAAACCGCAACATGCGGAGTTCCGTTATAGCCCCGGCGAGCCGCCGACAGTGTTCGATGATCCGCCCGCTGCCGCCGCGCCGCCGTCCGCGGCCGTCGTGCCGGTAATAGCCGCCGTCGCAGCCCCATCCAGCGCGAGTTGCTTCCAGACTTCGACGATCCCCGGCATCTCGCCGGCGAAGCGATCGGGATCGACCAGCAGCTTCACCCGCCGGCCCAGCCAACTCGCCTGATCCGCGCGACCAAGCCGGTGCGCCGCCAGGGCCAGAAACGCCTGCGCCCTCGCCGCCGATGCCGAGGGCATCAGTTCGGACAATTGCACCTTGGCCGGCAGGCCCGCCAACATCGCCTCACAGGCGCCGACGCGCCACGAATAATCCAGTTGAAGCTGCAGCAGAGTCATCGCCTCGGCCAGGCTGAGTCGCTGATCGTACAATCGGGCCAGCGAGTCGTATACGCCGCCGAGATCGCCGCCCTGGAGCAGCGAATCGGCCAGCAGAAGCCGGCTCGGCTTGGCCAGCGCCCGCGCCATCGGCACCTGCTGATCCAGCACCGCACGGCAGAGAATCGCCGCCTCGTCCCAGCGTTGCTGCGCGTGCCGCAACAGCGCGAGATTGTGCAGACTCAGCACTTTCACCCGCCGATACAGCGAAAACGTCCGCAGCGACAGGTCAATCTGCCGCTCCGCCTGCTCGAACCGCCCGGTGGCGATCATGGCCGGCCAGTCGGCGGCCCGGCGCGAACTCTGCAGGTCGCGGTATCCCTGATAAAGAAAGAACGCCATCAGCGCTGCCAGCAACCCGCCGCCGGTTATGCTCCGGCCCCAGCCGCTCTGCTCGTCGCCCGCGCCGGCCACGATCGCCGCCACCGCCAGCGCCAACAGCAGCACGCCGGCCAGACGGCTTATCAGCACGTCGCGACGGAATCTCACGATGGCCACCTGCGCCGAAAGCATCTCAGACCACCCCCGCCGGCGGCGCCGCCGCCTTGTATGTCGCGAACAAATCGGTCACTTCCGGATACCGCCGGCACAATTCCGCCGGCGGGGAAAGCAGCGTCGCGCTGGTGACGGCCGCATTGGCCTCGGCGGCCCGTCCCGACACGTGCAGCGCCTTGGCGACAAGGATCCATGCGTCGGCCGCCCGATGGCCCAGTTGATCGCGCAGCCGTGTGAACATCCTGCCGAATTCCGCGATCGCCTCGGCGTGATGCCCGGTCTTCACATCGCGGTAGATTTCCACCAGCGCCAATCCCGACGATTCCTCCGCCACCGGCGAGCGCCGCAGCTCGCTGATGGCCCGGTCGGCATCGAACAGCCGGTCCTCGCGCAGCATCGCCATTGCCCGTCCCAGCCGAACCGCATGAATGGACGGCTCGGTCATCGGAACCGTCGCCAGCAGATATTCATGGATCGTCACCACATCCTCGAACCGCCCCACCCGCGCCAGCACCGTCGTCATGTACATCATTGCCTGAACCCGCGCCTGCTGGCTCAGCATCGGCCGGCTCAGCACCCCGCACAAGATCGCCGTCCCCTGCGGCCATTGGCGGAGCTGGATCATCTCTTCGGCCGCTTCCAGCATGGCGTGCTCCCGACGAATCCGCCTGAAGCGAGCCGACCGCATCATGAAACTGGACAGGAACAGCCCCAGCACGATCGCCAGCAGCACGGCCGGCATCGCACCGCTCTGATCGCTCGACAGCGAACTGACGACCAGCAACACCAGCATGCCGGCCATTGTCGCCCCAACCAGCCATTGCAGCGGATCCCCCTGTCGCGGCTGGCTGGCCGCGATCAAATGATCCACCGGCGGGATCAGCGCCATCGCATGCGGGGACGTCGGTTCCATCTCCCCCTATGATAAGCCATCGCGGCCGTTTGTGCATCCCACCATCGGCCAAGCAGCCCTATCGCCCGGCGACCGGCACGTCGCGGCTCATCAGCGGGGCGAACTGCTGATCCCAATACTCCTGCGCCGCGGCCAGCCGCGATTGCTGCCATTGGTCGACTTTCGCTGGCTCACCCGCCTGATCCGCCTCGTCCGCCACCCGCGGACGGCTCGCCAGCGTCAATTGCACTTTCATTTCCACCGCGCCCCGGCGGATGGTCATAGACAAAACCGTCCCCGGCGGCAGCAGCTTGACCGGCTCCGTCAAATCCGCGTGCGTGCGAATCGGCGCGGGCGGATCGCCCATCGACAGGATCACATCCCCGGTTTCCAGCACCCCATAGGCCTCGAAGCCCGGCAGCCGACCTTCAACGACCACGCCCGCCTGATCCAGTGGCGGCGCCAGCGCCGGCGCGACGACCGGCGGCCACGACAATCCCAGAAACCCGTTGGGCAAACTCTCGTACTCAACCCCTTTGAGATACACGTGCCGCACGATATCCGGTAACGCCTGACTCTGCTCCGGCTCGATCGCGCCCATCCCGGCAACCTCATCGTGCAACACCGGCAACTCATCCGCCGGCAATCGCATCAGCCCCAGCCGGCTCGCATCCCGAACGGATGGATCGGCATCGGCCAGCCCCTTGAGCCACATTCGCACATCATCGCGCCCAATCACCGGCTGGGAAGCCGGCCGCGTCGCCGTCTGCCCCCAAGACTGCCCTACCAAAACCACCAGGAGAATGCCCGCAAGGACAACGAGTGTGCCTGGATTTCCAGACAAGAGTAGCTCAATGCGGAGCAACCTCTTACCCCCTCCCCTTGTACTCAGGGGGAGGGTTGGGGTGGGGGCTGGCCGCCGTGGCGCTGCCGGGTGATCTGGCCTTCCAAAGCCGTCGGCGAAGAACCCCCTCCTCTGTCCTCCCCCTGAGTACAAGGGGAGGAGGAAAATGGTGTTGCCCGGAAAATCGGCCACACTCAGGACAGCCCATCGCCCAACACGTTGACACACCCGCGCCGAGGCCCAAAGCCCCGCGCTCCCCGACCAATCACCTGCGCGACATCCGTTCACAATTACACGTACCAATTAACATCCCCTTCCTCCCTCTACTGCTCTACCGTCAACTGCTCTACCCTCTATTTCGGCCGCAGGCCGAAATCACCCTTCCGCCATCTCAACCAGCCGTTCGCTCGACTTTTGCAGCCAGGCGACCTTCCGCTGCACCATTTGCAGGAACGGCAGCCCCTCGACCCGGCCGAATGTCCCGGTCGCCGCGATTGGAAACACCGCCTCGGCGATCAGGGCCTCGATCATCAGCCACGGAATCGCCCGGCATTCCGCCTGCGACAGCAGCATCACCTCATCATAGCCCCGCAGAAACCGCTTGAAGCGGCTTTCATCCAGATATTCCGGCCATTTTGACACATCGTCGTCGCCGCCCAGAATCGAAAACTGCAACGAGCCGTTGGCCACATCGATGATCCGCGGCAGCAGCCGGGCGCTGTCGTAATCGATCACCGCCACCACGTGGTTCTCGCGATACAGCATGTTCCCCGGATGCCAGTCGGCATGAACAATCTGGCGCGGCCAGTTCTCCAACCCCAACTGCTCCACCGTCTCCGCCGCGTGCCGATAACTCTGCTGCAAGAACGTCGCCAACTGCATCAGTTCGGTATTGTCCTCGCCGCGACTGGCCCCGGCCGTCAGACTCGTCTGGATCGTCTTAAGCCCCTGCTCGACGGCCCCGGCGGCGTGGTAACTTCCCGTCGGCGGCTGCCATTCGGATTTGAACGTTTCGAGCAACTTGTGATAAAGAGCCAGAATCCGCCCGCTGTCGAAGGTTGATTCCAGCGTCTGCGGATAGCCCTGGCCGGGAATGTACTCGAACAATTCGTACACCGCGTTTCGCCATTGGAGCATCGAATTGTTTTCCCGCCGGGTTCCCACCAGGTGCGGCAGGGGAAATTGCTTGCTGGCCAGATAAAGCTGGAGCGAATGGGTGAACGCAACCTTGAACGGATCGTCCTTGCCGCGGGCGCGACGCTTGAGCAGGAATTTCCCCTGTTCGCTCACGATCAGCAATTTGGGGCTCTTGCGCGACCCGCGCGGATATTCCGCGATCGAGTCGATCACCCCGATATCGAAGTGCGAAAGCACGATCGCCAGTTCTTCGGCCGTGAGAACTTCGCGCTGACCCGAGGCCTTTGCGTCACCACGATCAGATCGTTCCGATGCCATCAGGTTCCGAGTGTAAAGCAAAACGCCCGGCGGCAAAAGCCGCCGGCAAGGCGGATCGGCGTCATTTTCAACAAGGCCCGTCGACGGGTCTCGCTGGCGGCCGGGGTCAAATGTCCAGACCGGCCGGCGTCTAGCCACCTCTGACATTATCGGTTGGTTCGTCCCGATCCATTGGCGGCAGGTGCTGGAGAAATGCCTCGATCAGGCAGGCTCATTCCATATGGCAAGACGTTCTCACAAAACCGCCTTGCTGAAATGAAACTTCACTCCCGCCGCAGCCGCCGCGACCAGCAATGTCTCGGCCGCTTTCAGATCGCGCAGAATCGGATTCGGCTGCTTGAAATCGTTCATATTCGCCGTCACGTATTCGGCGATGGCCCGAACCGTTTTGAGTCCGTCGGCCGCGTCAAACCACAATTCCGGCGGCAGGCGCATCTTCGTCGGGTCAAATCCCTCGGCGCGCATCTGTGCCGCCAGGACCGCCTGACTTTCCGACAGCAGCGACGTTGGCGGCGTCGCGCCCTTGCGCCGCGCGGTCGAATCCAGCCGGTCGGATTCACGCGCCAGCGCTCTTCCCGATGCGCCCCTGGCGTACGCCGCCAGTTGCGGCAGTTCCTTTTCCAACACGATGACAAATGCCTGTGCCATGCCCGCCATCATATCGTCGCCGCTGTCGGCGTCACGCCCGGCGGGAATCTCGAATATCAAATCTCAAATCCCGCTTTCCCGCCCTGTCGGCTTTCACCGCATCGGGCTATAATGGCGCCCGGCTTGTTGCTGTTCGACACTGCCAAGGAGTCTTCGCGTGGCAAAACGTACGCCTTTGGGAATGCGGCTGGACGAAGTTCGCGAGCGGATCGCCGCGGCCGCCATCAAGGCCAAGCGCGAGCCGGCCGACGTGACCCTCGTCGCCGTCACCAAGTCGGCCTCGCCCGAGCAAATCCGCGAAATCCTGCAGCTTGGCGTCGGCGATCTGGGCGAGAGCCGCGTGCAGTTCCTCACCCAGCGGGCGGCGCAGGTCAATGAATTCCACCAGCGCCGCGTCCTGATGGGCGAAGGCGGCCCGGCCCCCAAGGTGCGCTGGCACATGATCGGCCATCTCCAGCGCAACAAGGTCCGCGCCCTGCTCCCGCTGGTAAGCGTCATCCACAGCATCGACAGCCTGCGACTGGCCGAGGAGATCGATCTTCAGGCGGCACGCATCGATCGGCGCATCCCCGTGCTGCTGGAAATCAATGCCGCCGAGGAACCGCAGAAACACGGCGTGGCCGTCGGCGCTGCCATCCACCTGGCCGAGCAACTCGATTCGATGCCCAATCTCCAATTCGTCGGGCTGATGTCGATGGCCCCGTTCGACGCTGCCGAAGCCGTCGTCCGCCGCGTCTTCGCCCGCACCTTCGAGATCTTCGAGGAGTTGAAATGGCACAAGATCGGCGGCGCGTCCCTGCGACACCTCAGCATGGGCATGACCAACGATTTTGAAGCCGCCATCGCCGAGGGCGCCACCATGGTCCGCATCGGCACCGCCCTCTTCGGCGGAAAAGTCCTCGACCACGAGGAAATCGAAGAAAAAGAACCCTCGCCCTGATGGTCTTATCTACTGCTCTACTGCTCCACTGTTCCACTCTCTCGCGCTAGCGCATGACGCCCTCAACGGACTCCGCCCGGCCTCCCCTAAACGACTCTCCCGTTTCGCGCGTCGTTCGCGCCCTGCATCATCGCAACTATCGCCTGTTTTTTTCCGGCCAGCTTGTCTCGCTGGTCGGCACGTTCCTCACCACCACCGCCATGAGCTGGTTCGTCCTGAAGCTCACCATGAATCCGGCGGATTATTCGCAGCGACAGGCGGATGTCTTTTTTGCCGCCCAGATCCCGCTGTTTCTGCTGGGCCCGATCGCCGGCGTCTGGGTCGACCGCCTCGATCGCCGCAAGCTCATCCTCGTCACCCAGACACTGGCGATGATCCAGTCCTTCTCCCTGGCCGCCGTCGCCTTCAGCCACACTCCCACCGTCAACAAGATTCTCGCCCTGGCGCTGTTTCAGGGCCTGATCAATTGCTGGGACATGCCCGGCCGGCAGGCGTTCCTCGTCGATATGGTCACCGACCGCGACGACCTGGCCAACGCCATCGCACTCAATTCGACAATGGTCCACTTCGCCCGCGTGTTCGGCCCGGCCGCCGCGGGACTGATCATCGCCCGCATCGGCATCGCGTGGTGCTTTCTGCTGGACGGCCTGAGCTATCTGGCGGTGATCGCCGCACTGCTGGCCATGGTGATCGTCCCCCGCCGGCCCAAGCCGCCGCGATCCGTCCGCGTCGAACTTCACGAAGGCGCCCGCTATGTCTTCGGGTTCCCGCCCATGCGCGCACTGATCTTTCTCATGTGCGTCGTCTCGCTGACCGCCATCCCCTGCATCTCGACACTCCTGCCCATTTACGGCAATCATTTCGGCGGCCAGCTTCACGGCAGCCTCGTCTTCGGTTTCCTGGGCGCCGCCACCGGCATCGGCGCACTCACCGGCGCGATCCTGCTGGCCGCGCGCCGCTCGGTCCTGGGCCTCGGCCGGCTCATCGCCATCGCCATGTCCACTTTCGCTGTTGCCCTGATGGCCCTGGCCGCCAGCCCGTCGCTGTGGCTCTGTCTGTTGGTACTCCCCTTCTGCGGCTGGGGAATGATCACCACATTTGCCAGCGCCAACACCATCATGCAAACCCTCGCCGACGATGACAAACGCGGCCGGGTCATGAGCTTCTTTTCCGTCTCATTCGTGGGCGTAACTCCGTTCGGGGCCCTGTTCGTCGGCCGGTTCCTCAGTCCGCACCTTGCGTTTGGCAGCGCCGACCCGATGGTCGGCGCCCGCCGTGCCATGTTCGTCGCCGCCGGCCTGTGCCTCAGTGCCTCGCTCTATTACGCCACCCGCCTGCCCGCCCTGCGCAAGCTGGTCCATCCCATCTACGCCCGCAAAGGCATCCTCCCCGACCTGGCCACCGCATTGCAGGCCGCGACCGATATGACCGATCCGGCGGAAGCGTGATCGCCATCTGCGTTCACGTTTCATCGTCGAACGCAATATTCCCAGGATGAATGTCCAGAAGCGTGAACCCGGTTGCCTGGCGGAACATCTCCGCAACATGGAGCGCATCGGCCCAACGATTACCGAACAATTCGCGAATGTGCTCGACATATTCCTCGATCACATGCGGCTCAAAATCGGGAACCTCGTCCGGAGCCTTGGCGCCGGCAAAGTCGAGCACAAAGGGACGCTCGACAACCGACATCTCGATGGCGCGCAGCGAATCATCCGCGTCAACGAGTTCCGGCACATGATGCCCCGCGAGCGAGTGAATTCCCCTGGCTTCCAGAGTCTGGTACACTTCGAGTTCGCGGTGAAAGCGGTCGTACCTATTGAAGAACTTGACCGCAGTCGGCCGATTGGAGCGCAAGACGAAACCGTCTTGCCCTGACCCGTGGCCAACTGGCCCGATCAGCAGGCAGTTGTGCCGTGTTTCGTAGTCGTGTACGCGAGGATCAATCATGGAACCCGCCGTCAGTATCCCGGAACCCTCCCGGCACAATTGGGTTTACGTTTCACTGACCGTAATTGACGGCCAGCGACAACTCAAGCCCAGCCATGTTTCCTTTGACCACGTGCGATTCGCCGCCCCGCCCCGCCTGGTGTCCAATCAGATCGAGATCGTCATCGCCAACGGCGACGACGAACAGCGTCACACGGCCATCGTCCTCCCCCACGACGCCGATGCCACGCTGATACCCATTCAAGTCATAAAAACGTAGCCGCCATCCCGTTACACCGGAATTGACTCTGCGCAACCCGTTCCCGCCTCTGCGCCCTTCGCGAATTTGCGTTGAACATTCCCTATTTCACCGGCTCGAACACGATCGTCACGTGGCCGCCGCCGTCGCCCGTTGGCTGGCTGAACTGGGCTGTGTCCACATGGATCATCGCGTCGGCCCTGGGTCCGCCGGCCGTGACCAGGGCCGATCGAATTGCCTCCAGTCTGGCGGCGGCCAGGTCGATGCACGCCTGGCGAACCCGGCGGGCCACGATCTGCTGGGCGCCGGGGCGAAGCAGATCGTACAGGCTGTCCAGCGCATCTTCCGTCTGGCCGAGTTCGCGATCCAGGGCGGCCAGTTGCCGCACCGTCGCCGAAGCCTGACCGGCCGACCCGGTCGCAAGCTCGGCCCGCGCCGATTCGGCCGCCACCTGCCGCTGTGCCGTCAGTTGCACTTTCTTTTGGCGCAATTGCGTGGCCAGCGCGATACTTTGGGACGGGTCCAGATTGATGCGCTTCAGGATCGTCGCCGCGTCGCCGCCGCCCAGATCGCCGTGCAGACGCAGCGACATGGTTTCGCCGCCTTTAAGTCGCTTCTCCAGATCGGCCAGCCGGGCCTGTGACGCCGCGTCCAGGGTCGCGTCGGCCGGGCCAAAGTCGATTTCGATCGGCATCTCTTTCGCCTTTTTCAGCAGATCGGAGAGATTAAACGGCAGCGCTTGCTGCACGATCTTCTCCGGCGCACTGGTCACCGCCGTGGAAACCGATTGCCCGACCGTCTGCACCACCACCGACGTGATCGCACCGCCCGACAGCGAATTCGTACTGGTCGTGAAATTCAACGGAATCGTCAGCTCGCCGTTGGCGTCCTGGATCGTGGCGATCGTCACGTCCAGCGGCAGCTTGAGCAGGAACAGCGACTGGATCGGCCCGTGCGGCGGTTCGCTCATCTGGGCGTTGGTCATCACGATCTTCGACTCGCTGGTCAGCGTCGCATCCCCCGGCAGCACGAAGTTGAACCTCCCGTCGAACAAACCGCCCTCGACTGTCACTCCCTTGCTGGCCGCGAATCCCTTGAACTCACCCATCTCCACCGCCCCGATATACGCCCGCACGGTTCCCTTGGGCTGCGGATACATCGAGATCGCCCCGTCGGCCGTAATGTCGTCAAGCAGATCCCGCTGTTCCACGACCGGCTGCGTCGGGGCCGAACTTTTATTGCCAATATTGCCGATGGCCGACGCCAGGCCGCCGACCGCACTGAAGATCAACGACCCGCCCTCCTGGCGCTTGGGTAACTCCACCTTGCCGGACCGCACGTCCAGACTGAACGTCGTTACCGTGCTTTGCGACATCATCCGGTTGCTCAGGTTCTGCGCCGCCACGTTCAAATCCGTCAGCGGAATGATCATCGGCGGATCGACGGAAATGTCCCGGTATTCAAAATCGAGCCCGCTCACGGTCAATCGATCGATGCGAAACTCCGGCCCCGCCGCCGCGGCCAAAGGCGCCGTCGTCGCGGCGGTGGTCGTCTGTGCGCCGGCCGGTTCCCCGCTGGCCGGCGAGCCTTGTGTCGCCGCCGGTTGTGTCGCGGGTTCCGCTTGATCCTTGATGACCAGATCGAGCACATGCGTTCCGGCCTTGTCCTTCCACACCCTCCCGGCCGGCTTGGTGATGTCCAGCGTCCCCACCGTCACGTCGAGAGTTCGCGGATTCACGCTGGCATTGCCCACCTCGATCTGATCAACGCCCGCCAGAAGCGGTCCGTCGGGCCCGTCGCGAAATGCCACCGGCTGCACGTTGATCTGCGCCTGGATCGTGCGTGTAAAGTCGATATCAAACGCCCCGCGACGCGACACCTTCGCCGACGCCTCCACGTGCGTGTGGAACCGCCCGTCCGCCAGTTCTCCGCCGTCGATCTGGTCCTTCAATTTCGGCATCACCTGCTCAAGCCCGCGGCCGCTGATCCCGGACGCTGTCACGTCCACCTTCACGGCTGGTTCCGGCAGGAAAAGCGATGCGGTGGTATCAACGCGGATCTCCTTCACCAGCGGATCGACCGCCGTGGTGAACTTGATCAATGTTGGTTCCAGCAATTCGGGATGGGGGCTGAGCAGGGTCATTTTCCCATCGGTCCAGAGTCGCGTTCCCGACACTACCACCGGTGCGCCGCCCATATCGCCGTCGAGAATCGAGAACTGCGCCAGACGCAGATCCAGTTTCGCCAGGGTCACCGTCGGCGGCGAATGCCGCAAATCGAACAGGGGCGCCGCGTCGGGCGTGGCGGCCGCATCCGAACCGGCCGGGTCCGCCGGCTGTGTCGTCGCACCGCCGCCCGCCGTGGCGCCGCCGCCCGCACTGGCATCGCCGGCGCCAATCGCCACGCCCAGCGCCCGCGTCACGCCCCCGGCCATTCGCAATTGCCCCTCGACGCCGTCACTGCTGATCTCATCGATGTCGATCACATTCCCCACCGGATCAATCCGCGCCACGGCCGCCCGCGCCGATGCCACCTTGAGCAGCGGCTCGGCGGCATCGCCATCACGATAATCCACATCCGTCGCCGTCACGCTGCCCGCCATGCCGCCCGCCGGGTTGGGCGACAGCGACGCTCCCAACTTCGCGTGCAGCCGGCCGTCCGCCAAATCGACCTTCATGCCCGCCGGCACATATCCCGCCAGCGGCCCGGCGCGCAGCCCGCTGCCGGTGATCTCGACATTCACCGATTGGGCATCGCGGCCCAGCATCGCATTCCCGCCGATCGCCAGCGAATCGACCGCCCCGTCCACTTTCAATTGCACCTTGAACGCCGACGGCGAACCGTCCTTGCCAACGATAATCCCATCGCTCTGCGCCGAGACCGTCACGGCGGTGTCGATCGACTTTCCATCGGCCCGATCGGACCATTTCACCTTCGCATCGGCCACGTTCACACGGCCGACACTCACCAGCGGCAACGGCGGCAGCACGCGCCACGGGCCCTTTGCCGGAGCCGCGCCCAGCGCAGCCGCCACTGGCGATGTAGCGGCGGCCGGCAGTGTGGATGCGGGCATGGTCGATGGAGCGATCTTTAATCGAATCCCCGCCAGCACCAGCGACCCATCCGCCTGGCGCGACGCCGCGCCAAACGCACCGGAGGCGTCAAATCCCGCTACGTGTATTCCATTTGTCGCATCACCGATCGACAAGCCATCGACCTTCAGGCTTTCCAGCGCCGCCAGTTGATCGCCGGCATCGGCGAAACTCACCTTCGCCAATGTCGCCGTCACCACCGGCCCGCCCGATCGGGCATCGTTCAGCACCACATCCGCCCCCGCGTGCAGATGCAACTCACCCTGTTTCACCAGGGGCTCGATACCTGTACCGCGCAGATACGGTCCCAGCGCCGCCAAGTTCAATCCTGTCCCATCCACCTGCACATCCGCCGCCGGATGGTTCATCGACGCGGTGGCATTTCCCGTTATCTCCAGCCGCTGGGCGATTCCGTCCACGGACACCCACCCATGCATCTTCGCGGCCGGGACGGTTGCCGTCGCGGTCGTATCCAGCACAAGCCCGGTCAGTTCCAAACCCGCATCGGAAATCGTCACTGTCGCCGCCGGGGTTTGCCCTTCGTCGCGCACGGCCAATTTCACTGCGCCCCAGGTCAACTGATCGATCTGAATCCGGGGCAGTGCGATTGGCGCGGCATTGGCTGGCGCGGCGGCAACCGGCTGGGGTGCGCCGCCGGGTCCGGCAACAGCGCCCGCCGGCGCGGTATTTGGAGCCATCGCGGCGGGATCAAATCGCAATCCCATTCCGCGCCACGCGCCGCCGGCTTCATGAACCACCTGGGCCCGCGGCCCGGCCACTTTCACCTGGCTCATTCCGATGCGCGTCAGACCCGCATTCACCGTCAATCCGGTCACAGCCACCGAATCGAACGCCAGCAGTTCCTGACCATCGGCAAAGGCCAGCGGCGAAATCGTCGCCCCGCCGCTCAGGCCGCCGTCGGATGTGCGATTCAACGTCAATTGACCGCCGAGCGTGAACTCGCCGTTCTTCAGTTGCGACTGGACGCCCAGCGGGCGCAGATAGGTCGCCAGTGCCGTCGGATTCACGCCCGTGGCGTCCAGTTTGAACGCGGCGGATTTCTGATCTCCCCACGGCGAAGCCGACCCGTCGATCGTCACGGAATTGGTGACGCCCGGACAACTCAGCGTGCCGCCGAACGTGATTGTCCCCGCCCCGCCGCCTGAGACAATAACGACATTCTTGACAGCAAAATCGCTGACGCCAAACGCCAGATCCGCCGCCGGAGTTGTAGCGTCGTCGCGCAGAGACGCGAGAATATCGTGCAGATCAAGTTCGCGAAGCTCGAAGCCAATTGATCCGCCGGCCGTGGCGCCGGGCGTACTGGCGGCACTGGCAACCCCGGCCGGCTTCGCGGGCGCGCCGGGCGTCGTGGTCGTTGCCGGCGCGCCGCCCAACTCCAGACCCGCCGCGAGGATCGTTCCCTTGCCGGTGTGCGTCGCGGCCATGCGGCACTTATCGATGGATACTTTGGAGACAACCAGCTTCCCGGCCGAAAATGAATCGATCGCGATGCTCAAATCGCCCGCCGACGCCGCCGGTTTGCCATCCGCCGTCAACTCCAGTGACGACAAATCCAGCGATCCCTTAAGCCCGGCGGCACTGCCGGGAGCGGCGGGAAGCACCTGGGCGCTGAGCGTCGCCTGCATCGAGGCCGCCATCGTCAAAGCGGCGGGCTCGATTCCCAATCCGCGCAGATACGCCGCCGCCTGCTGCGGGTGGATGCCGCGCACCGTCGCCGTCATTGTGGCCGACAGGGCCGTCGCCGATGTCGTGCCGTGGCCTTCGACATGCACCACATCCACCAGCGGCCAGAGGCGCACATCGGCGCCCCATTGCATCGGCCGGGACGATGAACCCAGATCGTCGAGCCAGAAATCGAGGTCCAGATCGGCCGACATGGCGGGGCTGACGGATTTGTCGATCAGATGGGCCTGGACATGGCTGACGCGGATGCCGTCAACGGTCAGCGGCGGAGCCAGATCGAGAGTTTGAGCCGGCGGATTTGCCGGCGGCGCGGCGGGCGATTTGGGCGCGGCTGCCCCACCGCCACTGAATCTGGCCAGGAGCGGAATCGATCCATCCGCCTCGCGAGTGATCTGCACGTCGGCCCCGTCGGCTTCCAGCCGGTTCACGTGAATCCGTCCGCGCAGCAGATCGAGCGTGGAAATATCCAGCCGGCAATAATCCGCCGACGCCAGGGGTTCCTGCGATCCGATCGGAGTCACCTTCACGTGCCAGAGGCCAAAATCGCCGCCGAGCAATGCCAGATCGAGTTTGTCGTAATGGCAGGCCAGACCGAGTTGCCCGGCCGCTTTGTTGATCGCCGGCGGGAGCAGCCAGATGAGCGCCAACCGCAGGGCGATCACCAGGATAAGCACGATGGGAATCGCCAGATAAAGCCGTCGGACCCAGCGGCGCACAAATCCGCCCTTGCGCGGGCTGGAGGTGGCGGCGGATGCGCCGGCATTTTTCGCGGGGCCGCCATCGGAGCCCGAAGCCGGGGGCAGAGGCGCCGGGGCGGATGTTGGCTCTTTTTGGTTGGGTGTTGCACCGTCGGTGGATTGGCTCATGGTGATACCTTCTGGCTGGTCGGACGGGTCGAGCCGCCGCGCCGCATTGCCTCCAGCGCCGCGCGACGTTGCTGCGCTGCCGCCAGTGGATCATATCCCCCCGGCGCCAGACCTCGCGAATTCAGCCAATCATACGCCCGCACTCGCGCGGTCGGCGAAGAGTCTTCAAGGTAATCCATGTTCTCCTTGACCAGTCGCGCATCCAGATCGGCCGGTCCCGTTGCCTCGCGCAGCACCTGCCCCAGCGATGCCGCCTGCCGACCGGCCTGGCCCGCGTACGCCGACAACAACCCGCTCAACTCCGGCGGGACTTTTTCGTTGTTCAGCAGATCCAGCAACGCGCCGTACGTTCGCTTCTCGATCAGCCATGCCAGCGCCGGCGAATCCGGCGAAACCTTGGCCGCGCTCAAATCCTTCACGATCGAGCCGCAGATCGCCGACACCACCGAATCGTCCGCCACCAGGGCCACGTCCACCGCGATGGGCACGCCCGCCTCGCCGGCCGTAAACACCAGCGCCGACCTCTGCCCCGACTTCTGCGCCAGCGCCGATTGCGCCGCATCCAGGCCGGGCCAGCCGGCGATCTCCTGCGGCGCCGCGTAATTCGCGCCACCGGCCAACTGAGTGGAGACCGCCGCGCACAACTTCTGATGATCTTGCCAGGCGGCGCTGGCGTCCGACGCGGGCGGCGGAGAAATCTGCACCACCGCCGCTATCACGGCATCCGCTGTGCCAAACCGAAACGGCTCAAGGAACACATAGGCCGTCGGCATCGCGGCGGATTCATTCAATATCAGCGTTTCCGTCTGCAACGCGACGCCCGGCACGAAATCCGTGATCGACAACCCGATGGCCCAGGCCGGTTTGTCGGCGGCGGAAGCGTTGGGCTCGATCCGCAATCCCAGACCGCGTCGCGCCGGCAGGCCCGTCAATGGATCGATCAGCGTGCCCGCCTCCGAGAGGTCAAACTGTGCCGTTACGCCGGGCCACACAATGCCCTGAGCGGAGTCGAAAAAGGCAAATCGCCCATATTTTCCGGCCTGCACGGAGGCAACAAATGCATGAGCGTCGGCGGCCGCACCAAACCGCATGTCGCGGCTGAGGCTTACACTGCTCATGACCGCGCTGTTGCCGCGAGCGGCGGTCACGATGGCCGCCTGCGGACCGGCCGGTGCAAAGCCCGGCGGCATCTTCTCCATCGCCAGCCACGTTACGGAAATGTGCCCGGCCGATGCGGCGCTTATCGCGTCCACTGTTTTCGCGCCCGCCCCGCCCGGCCCAGACAAAACAGTGCCCGCGTAATGCGTCACGCTCGGCGCCACCGCGCCCAGCGGCAGCGGCGCTGGCTTCACCGGTTTGGTCGCGCATCCCCAGAGGAAGATCGCCGCCAAGACGGGCCCGGCCAGCCGTGCCCAGGCACGTCCGCCATCTCTCTTAATAAAAGAACGCACAGTTGCTCCTCAGGCGGTCGCCGGCAGGTCGGCCGTGCAATGGGCGCATTTCTTGGCCTTGATCGGAATCACCGACAGGCACATCGGGCATTCCTTGGTCGTAATCGCCGCCGGAGCGGCGGGCTTCTGGATCGACTTGCTCATCCAGCCGACGACCTTCACGATCATAAAGAATACCGAAGCCGCGAGGATCACGAAATTCAGCAGCGCCGCCAGGAACTGACCGATCAAGATCGGCCCGATGTGCCATTGTTCATAGGTCATGATCGGCGGCGGCGGAGGTGTGGACGCCGGGGCCGGGCTTGGCGCGGCACTGGGCGCCGGGGCGGGAGGAGGAGGTGCTGCCGCCTCGGCTGGTGGAGTCGCCGCCGCCCCTGCCGCGGCCGCCGCGGCCGGCTGAGTCGCCGCCATCGTCGTCGGCTGGGTCGTTCCCGCGACCTTCGCCACCGTATTCGTCGCAACGGTCGCCGCGGCGGTGGCCGCGTGATTCACAAGCGGCATGACGATGCCGTTGACAGTCGGCATGACCACGTCGTTCACCATGGCCGTCACCACGGTCGTGAACGCACCGCCGATCACGATGCCCACCGCCAGATCGAGCATGTTGCCCTTGAAGGCAAATCCAATAAACTCGCTCCACAACGACTTGATTTTGCCAGCCATGACCGTCTCCTGTTCATTAGTTCGATTC
>Ga0181520_10004185_pt1 | contig 24439 bp, 15 predicted proteins | sample PEATcosm2014_Bin_29_FD_132451 | JGI IMG/M metagenome (GOLD analysis project Ga0181520, IMG submission 132451) | Peatland microbial communities from MTU Mesocosm Facility, Houghton, MI, USA - PEATcosm2014_Bin02_30_metaG | ecosystem: Environmental > Terrestrial > Soil > Wetlands > Peat | place...
ACGATGGTGGCATAACCCGGCTTGGTGGCGGACTGGGCGTGCGCGCCGGCGGCGAGCGTCAAAACAAAACCACCCACAAGCGCCGCGACGAAAGCTTGGAAAATTTTCATAATGGCTTTTCGGGACTTTACTTTCTGACTCCAGTATAAAAGTGGAACGCCAAATGTCAACCGATAAATCCCGGTTTTTCGGCTCAAAAACCCGGCGGCAGAAGGCCTTTGCCGGAGGCGTTTTCGGCCAGCCTTTCATCCACCAAGTCGAGATAGGAGCGGCTGATGGTGTTCTGGTCCCATTCGAGCCGCAGCGAACGCTCCAGCCACTCGCGCGCGGCGAGGTAATCCCCCGTCTGAACGTAATGCCAGCCGATGTTGGCGGCGGTGAAATAGCCGTTGGGATCGAGCTGTTCGGCGGCGCGGTAATGCGGGCCGGCCTCGGCGTGGCGGTCCAGCCAGTCGAGGCACATGCCGGTGCGCAAATCATTGTAGCCGTCAAACGGGTCAAGCTGCCGGGCGCGCGCATACCAGCCGATGGCCTTTTCCGCCTGCGCCGGATGGTCCGGCCCGCCTTCAAAACTTTGAAGGCGATACGCCTCGCCGATGTCGTAGGCCGTCTCAAAATTTTCCGGCTCGGCAGCGAACGCCTTTTCCAGCAGCGCCGCCCGTTCCAGCACGAGCAGCGAGGGCGATTGAGCGCGCCGGAGCCAGGCGCATTCATTGCCGCGCCGCCAGCCCTGCCAGCCCAGATACGCGACGCCGCCCGCGAGCACAATCGTCGCCAGCAACCTGACCGGCAGCCGCGCACTCAACCAGTATCGCTCCGTGGCGAACCGCAGGTTGCTGGTCAGCAGTGCCAGCAGCGTCACGCCCAGAATTGCATTCGCCGGAATGTGCAGGTTGAAATCAACAACGGAATGAACGGCCAGCGCGAGCAATCCGGCGGACGCGCCGAGGAAAAAGGCGAAGCGGTTGCTTGTGCCGCGGCCGCCCAGGTCTTTTTCCGCGCGCCGGACGTGCTTTCGCGTTTCCCACAAACCGGCGGCAAATGCCGCCATTCCCGCCAGCACGATGATGCCGCCGGTTGCGCCCCAGTCGGCCAGCAGGTTCAGGTAATCATTATGCACGCGGTCGGGCTGGAGTTGGACACGCTCCGGGCGGTATTCGCGGAAGCGGTAATCGTAATGCGCCGGGCCGGCGCCCCACCAGAAATGATCCAGCCACATCCGTTCCGCCGCCGTCCATATGTCGCGCCGCAGATCGAGTTCCACCTGGCCGGCGCTCAACGCCCCTTCCATCCGCGAGATGTAGGCGGGCGACTTTTCCAGATAAATTTTTGTGACACACACTCCGCCCCCGATGAAAACCACCAGCAGCAACAGCGCCGGAATCCGGTGCTGGCGATGGCCGAGCAGAATGCCCAGCAGCGCCAGCAGGCCGACGGCCGCCGCCGCCCAGCCACCCCGCGAAAATGTCACCGCCAGCCCCGCCATCATCACCAGCGCCGCGTAGCCGAGCAAAATCCGCATCACAGGTTTCATCCGGCCGGCCAGAACATAGGCCGCCGCCAGCGGCAGAAGCATTTCGAGAAAGCCGGCCAGATTGTTCGGCGAAATATAGGTGCCCGACGCGCGGCCGGCGTAGGGCGAAATGGAATTCCAGACGCGGTTCGAGTGCGTGAAAAATTGACAGACCGCGCAGGCGGAAATCACCATTGCCAGAAATATCAGGGTGAATCCGATGATTTGCGCCATTTCCTGCCGGTAAAGATTGCTGACGATGGCGAAAAACAGGAACGCATACATCACCACCTGGATCATTTCCAGCCGCGCGACGTATTCGATGTCCGCGGTGAGGTAACGCGCGACGGCGTAAATCGCGAACGCCAGCACCACCCAGCAAACTGGCGGCCAGAGCAATTGCGGCTTGGGGCCGGCCCAAATCCGCACCGCCCACAAAATCATCACGCCGATGGTCAATCCCTGGACGACGAGAAATGCCGGCGCATCCACCGCGCCCATCGCCAGCGGGCCGAAAACCAGAATGGCCAGCACCAGGCCCAAAATGCCCATTTCACACCAGCGATCCAGCATTTTTGAACTCATGCGATTTTCAATACGCGCGAATGGTTCCCTCGTGGCTCAACGGAATGAAAACGCCGTTGCCGGCGTAGTCCAGTTCAATCGCCGACTGCTGGGCGCCGTAAAGGTAGCCGGCGGTTCCCGTCGTCGTGTTTGCCTGCGACGATGTGTAGATGAATCCGCCATTGATCGCCCCGACGAGCATGCTGCCGTTGGCCGATGACGCGAGGCAGGACCAATCCGCGTTGGTCGTGCTCGTGCGTTGCAGCCACGTCGCGCCGGAATCGGATGACGTGCTGACGTAGCCTGCGGTGGTGTCGCCATAGGCAATCGCGAGACGCGAACCATCCGCGGACGACGCGGCGCAGCTCCAGGCCCCCATCGCGGGTTGCACGGTTTGGGTCCAAGTCGCGCCGCCATTCACCGAAAGATAAACCTGCCCGCCGCTGGCCGTGGCCAGCAGACGGCTGCCGTCGGCGGAACACGCCAGCGCCGTCCAGTTCAAATTCTGGCTGCCGGCGCTCGGCGTCCAGTTCGCGCCGGAATTCGTCGAGGTGTAAATTTGCCCGCCATTCACCGCCGCCGCCAGGTTTGTCCCGTTCGCGGACGATGCCACCGCGCTCCAAATCCGCGCACTGTCGCGCGCCGTCCAATTGGCCCCGGAATTGGCCGAGGTATAAAGCTGGCCGCTGTTGATTGCCGCCACCAGTTTCGTTCCGTCCGCCGAAGATGCCACGGCGCAACAAAGTGAAACAACCAACTGCCGCGCCCAGCTTGCGCCGGAATTTGCCGAAGTGTAAATGCCCGGATTCGCCGAACCGGTGTAATTGGCAGCGACCAATTTCGTCCCGTCCGCCGAAGATGCCACGGCAACCCACTGCCGCTGGCTGTCACGCGCAGTCCACGTCGCGCCGGAATCGGTCGAGGTGTAAATGTAACCGCTCGCGCTCAAGGTGTCCCCGACCGTCGCGACGAGCGCCGTCCCGTCGGCGGAGGACGCGACGGAAGACCACGCCGCGCTGCCGACTCGCGGCGTCCAGCTTTGGCCGATGCTGTCCGAAAGATTTCCGGCGAGGACGCTCTGGCCGGTGTTCTGCGCGATGATCCAGCCCGCGCCGCCCACGCCCGCGACCTTGATGACATCCCCGACGCTCGGCGACGCCGGAAGAGTAATCGTCACCGGCGTTGTTTCGTTGGCGCAAAGGTAGCCGACGTTGGGATAAGACGTCGGCACGTTTGCCGTTGCCGTCACCCAGAAAAAAGCGCCCGGCACGTTGGTCAGCCCGTGGCCGGCGCCGATGAAATTGGTGGCGGTGATGCTGCCGGCAAAGCTCAAGGCGGGATTGCTTTGCAGCGCCACGTTCGAGGAGAGCCGCGCGTCCGGCAGCGTGCCGACCAGATTTGTCGCCTGAAGATTGGTTGCGCCCAATGCGTTGCCCGTGAACGCGCCGGAAAAAGTGTTCGCGGAATTGTTCGCCGTCACCACGCCGGAAAAGGTGTTCGCGGCGGTGAACGTCTGGTTGCTGTTCAGGAACGCCACGTTCGGCGGCAAATTCGTGGATGGAATCGTGCCGATGATGTTCGTCCCTTGCAGCGATGTGGCATTTGCCGCGTTGAGGGCGCGAATCGCATATGGCGTCGAGGTGATTTGCTGCGACGGCGCGAGCACGGTGTAGGCGCTGGTGTTGCCGTTGCTCCGGACGGCGATTTCCAGCCAGCGGTCGCTGCCGTCGAAAACCGCGCCGCCGAAATTCAGCGTGACGATGAACGCGCCGTTCGTGACGCCGGTGGGCGAGTTCGTGAGCGGCCCGGCCACGATGTTGCTGTTCACGTCAAGAAGCCGGAACCGGAAATCGTAAAGGCCGGTGGCGGGGGCGCTGCCGCTGTTCAACTGCCCCTGATAAGTGAACGCCGTCGTCTGCGCGCGCCCCGCGAACGCGGAAAACAGAACTACGCCAAGCGCGGCGAACACGGCGGAATTGAACTTCATGGACATGAGTTTATCACAACCGCGCACCGGAACAAGTTGCAACGATTCACTTGCCGCCCGCCTGATTTTCAACGCGGAACGTTGAAGCAAAAAATGCAACCACGGATAAACAGGAATGGACATGGATTAACTGGCTGCATGAGAACACAGCACACGCCCCTTCGTTTCCACTTCGATTGCCTTCCCGCCCATCGAAGGGGATGGCCAAAGTTCAAAAACCACCAACTGCGCCAAAATGGCGCAAAATCATATTGCTGGGTTAAAAACTATTTTTCTTTGGCCGGATTTACCCGGATTTACCCGGATTTAGTCGGATTAGGTTTGACTGGGCTTGACCGGATTTTAGGGTCGGACATGGCAGGACTTGGGTTCGTTTTGGCTTCGATATGGCTTCGTTTTGACCAGCTTTGAACTGGTGAAAACCCGCCTTTCACCCCGCTGCCATTGATGTTTATCCTGTTTCCAGTTGGGTTCGTTTGGCAAAAAATGGTCTTTGCCACATCCCGGCCCCTCTGGCAAATCGGGCCTTGCTTGATTCTCAAAGAACAATTGGCCTAAAATCAGTCAGTTTCCCTGACAGGCCTTCCCGCCCGCCCGGCAGCCGTCTGACCCGGCTCCAAAAATTTTAATTCCTGTTTAACCGGCATTTAAGCCATCGCTCATCACCGGTTGACCGTTGATTTGAGCTTATCACAAACCCAAAGCCGGCGCAAGCGGAGCACAAGGTCAAAATCCGGCTCCGTGATCTGTTCATACGATTGGCAGCATTATTTCCCTATAATTTTTCGCCTGATTGCTTCCAAGTCTTTTCCGGCCGGCATCACGAACAGGCATTTGCCAGCGCTGCGGCTTTCCCGCACGCGGAGAGGCAGGCGGTGAAAACATTGAGTGGCGTTCCGCATGATAACAGCGGCGTGCTGCGAGATCATTTCAACACCACATTCAGCACCTTCTGCCACTCATCACCATAGACCAGCTCGAATACAATTTTGTGTTCGGGAAATTCCAAGCCCAGCTCCGTCCAGCTTTTTTGTTCCGCCAGCTTGTTGCAAAGTTTGAACACCTGCTTCTTGTAATCCGTGTCATCGTTTTTGAGATGGATGCCTTTGGATTCAACCACAAAAACCTTGTCGAAGTCCGTTTTGTCGGTGGCGCTGGTGCGGGAGACGATAAAGTCGGGATAAATCCCATTCTTGCGCCAGCCTTGCAGGCGATAATCCTGCCGCGACAAGTTTCGATACCACCAGAGCAATTGCCCCTGCTTCTCGAAATACCACGCCACGCTTTGCTCCTCGCTGTTCAAGCCATCCTCGGCGACCTGCTCAAACAAGCTCATTTGCAAAGGCGAATTGTCTTCACGCACCAGTTTGCGTGTGCCTTTGCGCATTTTGATTTTGTCCGGCAGCCGGTAGCCAGCATCGTCTTTGAGTAGTAGGAAACGCAGCTTCTTCGCGTTCACCAAGTCGGTGAAAACTTCCTGCGCCAGCCGGTTGCGCTCGGCATCGGCGCGCTTAACCAGCTCCTGAACGATGAACACGAAATTCTTCGCCACCATATCCAGCCCGTTCTTTCGCGTGAGCGTGGCGATGACTTCTTTGACGATATCATGAGCAATCCACGGGTTCGGAATCATTTCGAGCATCTGCCGTGTGGCGAATACCGGATCAACACCCGCATCCGTGCTGGTTCGGTATTTCCGTCCGGACTCCTTGAGCAGTTCCGCTTTCGTCTCGCCAAGCGTCACAAGAATTTCTGCATCCTGTGAATCGGCTTCCACCAGTTGCAAATTCTTCTCCGCCGTGAAATCCGCCTGCGACCAGTCTATCCGGCTCACGATGTCGGTTTCGTAGCTCACCTCGCGCCATTGCGCGCCTTGTTGGATGACAAACTTTGGCAGATAGATTTTTCCGGCGAACTTCTTGAATTTGTCCCGCAGTCCAATCAATTCCTCGCCTTGCTCACCGTCGTCGGGCAAATCCAGCACGACGTGACCTGCCAAGTCGCCCAAGCCTTCGTGGCCAAAACCTTCGCGCACCGAATCCACTAACAGCTTGGCTTTTTGCCGGAAACAAAAAACGTAGCTCTCGTCCAGTTCCTTGATCTTGGTTTTCCGCGCGCCCGGCTGGCGCAAAATCCGCCCGACCAGTTGCGTGAGATTATTTTTCGACGATGGATTCGTGAGAATCGTCAGCACGTATGCAAATGCGCAATCCCAGCCTTCCTGCAACGCCTGCTTGGTAATGATGTAGCGGATTGGACAGTTTCGTGCGAACAGGTTCAAGCCCTCGATATCATCCTTGTCGCTGGATTTCACGGCGACCTCGTCCGGCGCAATGCCGCAATCTCTAATCAGAAATTCCCGCACATCTTCCGCATGGATAAGCCCGCTGCCGCGCTGGGCTTTGCCCGTGCGCTCCACTTGCACCAGACAGATCGGGCGGATGTAATTGCCCGTGTTCGCCTCGTATTTCTTCGCTGCCGCTTCCAGTGCGTCACGTTTGACTTTGCTGGCGAGCATTGCGTTTTGCCAGCGTGTGCTTTCCTTGTTGTTGATGTGCAAATCCAGCTTGATCATCTCCTCGCGCTTCAATTCGAGGCCCTTGATGTCCACCAGCACGTTGCTGTCATCCGTCGGCGTGGCGGACAGTTCCACAATCACGGACGGATTCAGCCCGCGCAATGTGTCTTGCGCCATCTCGCTGTAAGCCTTGTGGCCTTCATCCAAAATAATGATGGGCGAAAGCATCCGCAGCGTGTTGCCGAGCGAGGTTTTCACCTGCCGTTGAAACAATCCCTTGCCATCGCCAAACGCATCCAGATTTGGAAACCGTTCCAGCAATTTCGCGTGGCCTTGCACGTCATCGTCTTTCGGAAAGAACGCGCCGAAGCCGCCGCTGTCCTTGAATACTTTCAACGTCTCTTTGTTCTGCCGCGAGGCCGACGGCAGCATCAGCGTCAGCACCACCAGATTTTCCGCCACGTCTTCCGGCGTGAAGCGATCCGTCTTTTCATAAATCACCGTGCGCCCGCCGCTCGCGATGTCCAGCACTTGCCGGTAGGAATGGTCGCGGTTGCGCAGATGGTCAATCGTCTGCCGGTAAATCTGCGTCGTTGGCATCACCCACAGCACGAGGCCGGTTTGTTTTTGCCGATAACTGCGGTTCACCAGATCAACCGTGTGCGCCGCAAGCAGGGTCTTGCCGCCGCCGGTCGGGATTTTCAGGCAGAAGTTTGGCAACGATTCGCCGATGCCGTTTTTGCGCGAACGATAATGCGTGCCGCCGATTTCTTCCCATGCTTTCAGCGGCACGTCCAGCGCCGCTTCCTTGCCCGCTGCCGCAACGACCTTTTCATTTTTCGCACGCCAGCCCTTTAGCGCTTCGAGATACGCCTTCACCCGCTTGAGCGTGTTCTGCTGGTATTCCTTGAGTTCCATGGCGTGTTTAATTTCAAACTGCGTTGCCGAAACAGCACCGTAGGTGCGGCATATTTGTAGAAAAACATTTCATATCGGATTTAGCTCCGTAGGAGCGGCATCTGGCGAATATGTCGCCCCGCTGGGGCTAAAAAAATTTGTGAACGCCTAACTACAATGATTTCGCACCTACGGTGCTGGTAAACGAGGCGTCTGTCTGGTAGGGACATCGCGCTGCGATGTCCCCGCCCGTCAGCGTAGCGAGGGCGGAACGAACGTAGCTGGACGCATTCCGTCGCCTGACGCTGCGCTCGGCGACGCGGACGGCGCAGCGCGCCGTCCCTACCGATATTGGCGGCGAAATTCATGTCGCCAGCTTGTAGATTTCAAACGGCAACTGCGCGAAGTCTATCCGCAGCGCGTCGAGCTGTTCCTGATCCAGATACTTCGTGGGCGCGAAGACCAGCCGCCGCTTGTCCTTGAGTTTGCCCAGGCTTTCCGCGCGCTCCAGCGTGAGCGCGGTTTTTTTCAGGTAATCCAGGTCCGGCTGGTAAAAGAGATAGACCTCGTGCGTTTTGGATTCGCCGACGAACGACCGTTTCTCGCTGACCTTGCGCTCGTCGAACTCCTCGCCGGTGGCGGTGTAGAAAACGTAGCGCGCCAGTTCCAGATAGCTGGGCAGGTTTTTGCCGTCCAAAATGCTGTCCAGTTCAATCGCTTTGCCCAGCTCGAAATAACTGAACGTGCCGCCCAAGCCCCGCTTCAAATTCTCGTCGCTCGCGCTCTTCACGCCTTTGGTGACGCGCCGCACGCGCTCCGCCGTGATGCTGTCCGCGTAATCCTCGCACTCGACGAGGATGAATTTGCGGTTGCCGCCGTCTTCCTTGTTCAACGCGAGCACGGCGTGCGCCGTCGTGCCGGAGCCGGCAAATGAATCGAGAATAATTGCGTCTGGCTGGTCGAGCATTTTGACGATGCGTTTTACCAACTCGATATTCTTTTCTCCATTTGGAAAATTCCATCCAGAGTCATATTCCTGAATGTCCGTCCAATTCGTATCCAAGAGCGTAAAGTCTGAAGCTGGGATGAGATACTGAATTGTCCCTGACTTCGGACTTTTTCTCAACTGTTCCGCGCCAATCATTTCCTTCGCCTTTTCTTCCGAAAACATCCAATGCCTGCCTTTCGGCGGACGTTCGCCAAAAATTTCATATTCCATTGTGGATCGTAAACCCGGCGCGTCAAAAGCGTGCCATCGTTCACCTTTCTCATGTTTGCGAGTTGGCGGATGAATCAAGCAATCATCTGACTTGCCGTAAAACAAAACCGCGTTGTATCCAAAGTTGACGGCCTTAACCATTTCCTGTTCGTGAATGTTTTTCTTCACGCGCGCGACCACGAATGTGTTGCGGTAATTTTCCTCGCCAAAGATTTCGTTGAGGAGCAAGCGCAAGTTTGCCTCTTCGTTGTAATCGATGCTGATAAAAATCCCGCCGTCGTTCCGAAGCAGTTCACGCAAAAGCCGCAACCTTGGCATCATCATGCAGAGCCATTTGTCGTGTCGTGTCTGGTCGTCTCGGTCAACGGTTTTTGCAAACCATTCCTGCATCATCGGCGAGTTCACATTGTCGTTGTAAGCCCAGCCTTCGTTGCCGGTGTTGTAGGGCGGGTCAATGTAGATGCACTTCACCCTGCCGGCGTAGGTGGGCAGCAGCGCCTTCAACGCCTTGAGGTTGTCGCCGTGGATGATGAGATTATCGTCCAGCCGCACCTTGTCCGTGAGGCTCCGGTCCCGCTTCGGCACCAGTTCGTGATACTTGACCGAGAGATGATAATTCTGGACGAGCGATTTGCCTTTGAAATCGAGTGTGGCCATCGTGTTCCCGTGGTTGCTCGCGCCACCGCGACGACGGGAAATCTAAAAAGAAGAGGCGCGGACTTAACGCGCCCTGGTCCGAGGCACCGCTAAGCGCCTTTTACACGAGACACGCCAAGCCGCGCCCATTTGGGCGCGCTCGGTCGGTTCGTGTAAACGGGCTTGAAAAATTAGCGGTTTTCGGACCAGCCCGTAGCCGTAGCTACGCAAAATTGTTGATTAAATTATTTTTGGTTCGTTTTATTTATCAGCGCCGCCAGTGTGCGCGTTTGGATTCGCATCGTCAATCCGCGTTTAGCCGGGAAAGCCGTCCCGCGCGAAGAGATTGCCGCAACCATTCCGTGGCAGCCGGTGTGGGCCGGCTCAAATAAATCAACCACGGATGGACACAGATGTCCACCCGCCATGCTCGCGCCCGTCGCGGCAGGTCCGTGGTCAAAACTTTTTCTTTTTGGACGGTTCGGGGCGGAATTCCAGGATGTCGCCGGGCTGGCATTCGAGCGCTTCGCAAATGGCCTCCAGCGTGGAGAAGCGGATGGCCCGGGCCTTGCCGGTTTTGAGGATGGACAGGTTTTGCGGCGTGATGTCCACGGCCCCGGCCAGATCGTTCAGCCGCATTTTGCGCTGCGCGAGAACCACGTCCAGATTGACGATGATGGGCATGTTAAATGGAAGGATGAAGGAAGAATGCAGAATGCAGAAACAGGATTCCGCCCGTCAGTTGGTTGGTTTCTTCATTCTTCATTCTGCCTTTTTCCTTTGTTTTTCAAACCGTCAATTCCTGTTCCTCCTGAATTTTCCGGCCTTCGTCCAGAATTCGGCCTAGTGGAGGTTCTGCGGATATTTCGCGGCATAGGCTCGCGCTTCCACATCAGAAATGATGCCGTCGTGGTTGGTGTCGGCCAGTTGAATGGCATGGTTAAAACGGAAGTTCTCCGTTTGAACCGTGTAATGCCTGTAGGGCATGACGATAAAGACGGCGATCTCGTTCGTTTCAGTTTTATCGGGCGGACTGAAGCGATAGTTGCGCGCCAGATAGGCGTCGTAGAATGTTTGCGCCGCTTCGGCGCTGGCAAAGTGAACGCTTTGCCGGGGTTCGTCCTTGAAGGTGGTGCGGGTTACACAACCTGATGCGACGCAACCGAGCAGCATGATGATGACGGCAGATTTTTTCATATGTTTTTGATTTATCAAACGGTCAGTTCCTGTTCCTCTTGAATTTTCCGGCCTTCGTCGGCAATCCAAGAAATCAAAACTACAAATAAGCCAATCAGCGGTTCAGGGCCGAGAGAAATTTCGCGATGCATCAATTGCTGGGCGAAAACCGCAAAGCCATCGGCGGCGACGACCAAACCAATCCACCGGACGCAATGAACATTTACGGCGGCAAAAAAATTTCCGCGCGCGAAGAGGATGAAAAGCCAGTTCACCAAAACAAATCCGCAGATGAACAAGCCCAGGCGGATCAATTCAATAAAGACAAAACCGATGGGCATGGGCGAAGGCTCGACAAAAATATGGATTAACAAATATGAAACGGCCTGCGGACCAAACGGATTCTTTGGCAATCCAGACATCACGCAACTCACGGCAGACAGAACCAGCACGGCTACATAAAGACCAAGCAACAATCGAAAAATCCGGCTGACGGTTTTGATTCGTTGCAACCGGGCACTGGCACTTGGAGAATTTCCATTCGCATTCATAGATTTGAGAGATTGATTTGTTAAACCGTCAATTCCTGTTCCTCCTGAATTTTCCGGCCTTCGTCCATGATCCAAGCAATTAGAACAATGACGACTCCGGCCAAAAACTCGCCAAAGTGAATTCCATAAATTGTGAAATTGAACAGGGTTATATTAAAATTCGATCTAACAAGATACACTTCAAATCCCGGCGGCGTGGGGAAGTTGGGGAAGTGGATCATTCTTGACGGTGTCAGGATGTCTCCGATTCTAAACGACAACCAGCTTGCCACACACAACAGGCCAAGCATTTTAACGCAGCGAATTGTCTTAGCTGCAAAGATCAAACCGTGTTCGTAAAAATCAAAAAGCTTGGCCAAATTCCAATACCAAACCCACATTATAACTTGAGATATAAAATTTAGCCCGTGCCCCAATGGGCGTTCCATAATCGGTGCGTGGAACCAAGTCGGCAAAATAACAATCAGAGAGTTGCCGATGGAGGAGACAAAAAGACCCAGTGTCACATACTTGACAAGCCGACTTACAATTTTGATTCGATTCAACCGGGCATCGGCCTTTGGAGATGTCACATTCGTATTCATGGCGCGAAGAATAACCCCATCAATCCCGTTAGTCAAGTCATTTTTATCGGAAAACGATAAATAGTTTGCGTTCAACAAGATTTAACGCAAGGACGCGGAGGCGCAAAGCCGCCAAGCGGTTCATTTTTTTCTTTGCGTCTCCGCGCCTTTGCGCCTTTGCGTTAAAACCAATGCGGTTTCAGTTTTCAACCGGCGGAGGTTTTTGAAACTTGAAACTTGAAACCTGAAACCTGAAACCTGAAACTTCGTTCATGACCGATCCGCGTTACCAAAAACTGGCGAAACTGCTCGTGAACTATTCCACGCAAATCAAAAAGGGCGACCGCGCGCTGCTCGACATGATTGACGTGCCGGATGAATTTTCCGTGGAACTCATCCGCGCCGTCCGCGCCGCCGGCGGCACGCCGCTGGTCGAGGTGCGCCACACCCGCGTCTCCCGCGAGCTGTTGCTGGAAACCAACGACAAGCACGCCGCGCTCGTCCGCGACATCGAGCTGTTCCGCATGAAAAAGATGCAGGCTTACATCGCCATCCGCGGCAGTGCCAACATCAGCGAAAATTCCGACGTGCCGAGCGACCGGATGCAATTACATTCCAAAATCACCCGTCCGGTGCAGGATTACCGGGTCAACAAGACGCGCTGGTGCGTGTTGCGCTGGCCCACGCCAAGCATGGCGCAGGCGGCTGGCATGAGCACGGAGGCGTTTGAGAATCTGTATTTTGACGTTTGCACGATGAATTACGCGAAAATGGCGCGCGCGATGGTTCCGCTGGAGCGCCGGATGAAGCGCACGGACAAGGTGCATCTGAAGTCGCCGGGAACGGATCTGACGTTCAGCATCAAGGGCATCGGCGCGAAGATGTGCCGGGGCGACCGCAACATTCCCGACGGCGAGGTTTTTTCCTGTCCGGTGAAAAACTCCGTGAACGGCGTGATCCAGTTCAACACGCCGACGATTTATTCGGGAACGAAATTTGAAAACGTCCGGCTGGAGTTCAAGGACGGCAAGGTCGTCAAGGCGACGGCAAACAATTCAAAACGGCTGAACGAAATTCTGGACACCGATCCCGGCGCGCGTTACGTCGGCGAATTTTCGCTCGGTTTCAATCCATACATTTTGAATCCGATGTGCGACATTTTGTTCGACGAGAAAATCGCCGGGTCGCTGCATTTCACGCCGGGGCAGGCCTACGAGGAGTGCGACAACGGCAACCGCTCGGCGGTGCATTGGGACATGGTGCTGATCCAGCGACCGGAATGGGGCGGCGGCGAGGTGTGGTTCGACGGCGAGCTGATCCGCAAGGACGGAATTTTTCTGGCCAAGGATTTGAAGCGGCTGAATCCGGCGAGTTTGAAATAACGGCGGCCGGATTGCCGCGTTTGCGGTTATTCAGAAAATTCAAGAAGCGAGGCTTCACGACACCCTGACGATTTTCAACAAAAACCGCTTGACCTGGAGTGATTACATATGTAGTCTTGCCGAAGATTACATTTGTAAGACAACGTCACACCATGAAATTTGAGCCAAGAATCAGCAATACCGAATGGGAGATCATGCGCATCGTATGGACGAAACATCCGATTACGGCCAATGAGATTTTCGATCAACTGACTGCCGCCGACCCAAGCTGGCATCCGAAGACGGCGCGCACGCTGCTTGCGCGGCTCGTGCAAAAAAAGGCGCTGGGCCATGAGGAACGCGGACGGGCCTACGTTTATTCGCCGTTGGTCGGCGAGCGGGAGTGCCTGGCGAACGCCAGCGAATCGTTCCTGCAACGTTTCTTTGGCGGCTCGCTCAAGCCGATGCTCGCCCATTTTGTGGGGCAACAGCGGCTGACGAAAAAGGAAGTGGAGGAACTGCGCAAGCTTTTGAGCGAAGCAACCGAGGACAAATCCAAACCGACAAGGAGCAAGCCATGGAAACGATGATGGAACGCTTTCTGGAAACACTGGGCCGCAACTCGGTCGAGGCCGGGGTGTTGGTGCTCGTGGTGTTGCTGGCGCAGTGGTTCTTTGGAAAAAGGATCGCGCCACGCTGGCGTTGCGCCTTGTGGCTGCTGGTCATGGCCCGATTGCTCCTGCCGGTGTCAGCCGGCAGCGCGGTAAGCCTGTTCAATTTGTTTCCCCACTTGCAAAACGCGCAACCGGCGGTTGCATCCCGTCCTGTTCCGCAAGAAGCCGGACAAAATGCCGTTCAAAACACCCTGGCTCGGCCGGCCGCGGGACCGGCACCAAGCGAAGCTCCGCCGGCGGTCGCACACAACCCAAACAGCGCCACGGAATCACCGATTCCCCCATTGCCGGTCAATTTCAAATCTGAAGCGAGACCAGTCAATTCCACCGCGACTCCGGCGAAAATTTCCCGGCTGACGGTTCTCTTTACCGCCTGGTTTGCGGGATTTCTGTTCTTTGCCGGTTACGTGCTGGTGAGTTCTTTCCGCATGCGCCGACGGTTTGCGAAATTGAAACCGGTAACTGACTCCAGTTTGCCGGCGCTGTTGCGGGACTGCCGCGAACGTCTTGGGATTCGCAGCGACCTGTCGCTTTCGGAAAGCCCGGACATTGCCACGCCCGCGCTGTATGGATTTTTGAAACCCAAGCTCCTGTTGCCGTGCGGATTTATTGGCCGATTTTCGGCAAAGGAGCTGCAATTCATTTTGCTTCATGAACTGGCCCACGTGAAGCGGCGCGACATTTTGCTCAACTGGCTTGCCGCCATCCTTCAAATTCTACACTGGTTCAATCCGCTGATCTGGTTCGGCTTTGCCCGCTGGCGGGCGGATCGCGAACTGGCCTGCGACGCGCTGGCACTGGAAACGGCGGGCGCGGGACAAAACCAGGAATATGGCCGGACCATTTTGCGGTTGCTGGAGAATTTCACGCATCGCGCCGCGGTTCCGGGACTGGTGGGAATTTTGGAGGACAAGCGGCAATTGCAGCGGCGCATTCGCATGATTGCCAATTTCGTTCCGAACCGAGGATGGCCGCTGCTGGCGTTCCTGTTGCTTGGAGTGCTGGCCGCGATTGGATTAACGGATGCGCAAACTCGATCACCGGGCGATGCGCCGATGAATTTAACGGCGAAGCAGCCGGCTGGCGTTTCTTCAACCGCGACGACAACCAATGCCCACCGCATCAAGATTACCGTGTTGGACGCGGAAAAGGAAAATCCAGTTTCCGGGGCTGAAGTCACCGCCCCCTATTTGTCATTCCGCGACCCATCACAAACCAACGACTGGCGATTTGTTACAGATGAACACGGCGTGGCTGTGGTGACGGTGCCGCCAATGCCGGACCACCAGATGCAGAATTTCAGCATTGAAGTCAGCGCCGTGAAGCATCCGACCCGGGCGGTCATGTGGGTTTCTGATGCGGGGAAAGTTCTGGCGACCCTGCCGGATGGTTACACCTTCAAACTAAAAAGAGGCATCGCCATCGGCGGCTTTGTCCATGATGAACATGGCCAGCCGGTGGCGGGAGCAACCGTCATTCCCTGGGGCTCAGGTTATCGCGGATTCTCAATGGGCACGGGCCAGCAGTTGCATCAGGAATACTCCGAAGCATCGCGTTATGACCCCGCCGGAGTCGTCACGGATGACAAGGGCTTTTGGAAGGCGGAGAATTTTCCAGCGGATTTGACCGCAATCCGCCTGGATGTGGTCCGCCCGGGCGGCGCACGCAGCCAGTTTACCACGACGGCGGGAGAGCAAATGCTGTCCGTTGAAGCGGCAACCGAAATTTCCCTGAACGATTTGCAGGCAACCAACGTCACGCTGGAACTCAAGGACGGATACGCCATTCATGGCATTGTGGAGGATCAAACTGGAAAACCAATTCCTGATGCCCGATTGAAGGCGCGTGGCGGGCAGGTCAGCCAAACACCCATGTATGTTTTCACCAACAACCCGGACGGACGGTTTGAATTGAGTCACTGGACCGTGCCGCAATTTGTCCTGACAGCGGAGGCCGACGGTTATGCAACCAAAACGATTGTTTTATCTTCCGCCGACAGCACGGCGGAAAAACGAGTCGTCTTGACGCCGGCCAAAGCGCTGTTAGCGCGTGTGCTGGGAGAACGCGACGCACCCGTCGCCGGAGCCGAGTTCAGAATCATTGACTGGCGATCTGACAACCAGCTTCTCGATTGGCATGGAGTAACGGACGCAAACGGCCTCGTGGTTTGGACGAATGCGCCGGATCAACCGGTCAGTTTTTGGATACAATCAACCAATTATCCAGAGCGGGCGGTGAAATTGCTGGCGGACGGGACGGAAAAAGTGGTCCGCCTGCGCAAGGGCAGCGACCAAAGCATTTCGGTTCATTTGACGGTGACGGATGCCGATTCGGGCCGGCCTTTGCCCCGGTTTGATGTCGGGCGTGAATTTTTACAATGGAACCGTGCCTTCAGCGCGTGGGGAAATCCCGGCTCAAATGGTGAATTTCAGGCGCGGATCGCCTCGTCGGAATTTCAGCTGGGGACGGTGGACAACTTCAAACTTCAAGTCCGGGCTGACGGCTATCTGCCGTGGAGCAGTGACGGCCTTTACTTTGATGAAGGCGACCAGAATCTGACGGCAAAATTAACCAAAGGGGCTTCGCCTGCGGGCGTTATATTGCAGCCGGACGGCCAGCCGGCGGATAACGCAAAAGTGCTGCTCAACCTCGGCGTTGGTTCGGTGTTTGCCAACGCACCGGACAGGTATTATCCCGGCCAAGGCTCAATCACAATGCGAACCGACAAGGACGGCGCGTTTCATTTCGATGCGGCCGATGATGACAAATACATCGTTGTGACTCATCCCAGCGGTTTCGCTTCGATGACGGTTGGTGAATTGCGTCACGCGAGGGAGGTGCGCCTGCAGCCGTGGGCGGGCGTGGAGGGCGTATTGCGGGTGGATGGCAAACCGGTGGCAAATGAATCCGTGGATGTCAAGTCACCGGTCAGTTGGGATGATCTGGAGGGCTATAGTCTGGTGTTCACCACCAGCACGGATGCGGAAGGGCGTTTCACTTTCACCAATCTGCCGCCGGGCGGTTATGTTTTGTATCGGACGCCGCACGTCATTCCTGGCGTCCCGATCACTGAAAGCCATCGGCTGCCTTTCGATCTTCGTGCGGGTGAAGTCAAAAATCTCGATTACGGCTTTGGCGGGCGCAAAGTCACGGGGCATGTTGAATCCGATTCGAGCGTGGATTGGCAGAACGACCCGCAAGTGCTGGCCGTCAAGACACCGCCGCCACCGCCGGCGCCAACTTACTGGTCTTATGTGAACGCCGCGGAATTTCAGGAGGCTCGCCAAGCTTATGGCCATTCGCCTGAATTGCTGGATTACGAGCGCAAGCAGCAGCAATTTCAACTGGTCTTTGACGAGGACGGCAGTTTTCAAGCGGACGACGTGCCGCCGGGAACTTATGAGTTGCGCCTGCGGGTCACCCAGCCGCCGGCCAGCCCCAATGCGCGATTCTCCGGCCAGACCGAGGAATTAGGCTCACTGGTGCGTGAGGTGGTGGTGCCGCCCGGAACCGGAACTTTTGACCTGGGCACATTCACGATGGCAATTAAACTGTCATCAGGACAGAAAGCGGCACCGGCCCAATCGGTGGAACTTGAGGCAAAGACCCTGGAAGGAAAACCGTTCAATCTGAATCAATTCAGGGGAAAATACGTTTTGCTGGCATTCTGGGCGTCGTGGTCGGATCGCAGCATCGAACAACTGGCGGACTTCCGGAAATTGGAGGCCGAAATGAGACAAGACAAACGGCTTGTTTTTTTAGGCGTGAACCTGAATGACAACTTGGAAGAGGTTCAGCAGGTCGTTAAGTCACGGGATTATCAATGGCAACAGGCATGGCTGGATGCAACCAATCTGGCCAGTGCGACCGTCACTTTTAAGGTCAGTTCGCTTCCAGCAATTTGCCTGTTGGATTCCAATGGCCATGTCGTCGCGCGTGACCTGGCTGGAGATCGTATGCGCGCCGTTGTGCAAAGGGTTTTGCAAAATAAATGAACCATAATATGAAAACGATGCCAATAATCCTGATTTGGATCTGTAGCATGGTCGGAGCCGCCAGCCTGTTGGCCGCTTCTGGCGCGGGACCGGATTTGACTGGCCGTGTCGCGGAAACCAACGGCTCCCCGGTGGCCAAGGCGACGGTTTTCATTTACACCGCCGGGCCAAAGGAGGGCACGTCCAGCTTATGTCCCTATTGCTACGCGGACTGCCAGAAGAAGGCGCAGACGGACGCGGATGGCCGTTTCAAAATTGAATCGCTGGATCCGGCTTTGATTTTTCGATTGCTGGTTATTGCCAACGGACACGAAGGCGAATTTGTTTCAAAGGTGGACCCGACCAATGGCGAGCAAAAGGTCATTTTGAAACCCTTGAGCGAAGAGGCTTTGAAATCAAACCTGCGGATCAAAGGCATGGTTGTCGGCGAAGATGGAAAGCCGGTTCCCGAAGCCGTGATCAGTCCCGAAGGCGTGGGAATGGGACAAATCACACGCTGGGGCGGCAATGATCAGGTGGTGGAGCCGCTGGCAGTCGCCGACGAACAGGGACACTTCGTCCTCTTTTGCAAAAGCAATGTGGTGGACATGGTTTATGCCACAGCCGATGGACGCGGCGTGGCGGCACAATGGGTCAGCTTGAAACCCGGCGGCGATTATTTCATCCATATGCGTGAAGGTGTGACCGTGACCGGCCAGGTCACGCGCAACGGACGACCGTTGGAGGGAGTCTCGGTCGCCGTCACCACGACCGACCGCACTGCCGGAAATTTTTTTAATGTCAACGAAGTTGCCACCGACGGCAACGGGCGTTTTCAAATTTTGAATGTGCCGCCGAACCGCGAATTTGTATTTTACTCCAAAATGAGTTCGCTGCACGGAGACGGCGCGCTGCCGGACAAAATTCTCACCACCGGTGAATCCGGTGCCGTTCAAGATCTCGGCGAGCTTGCCGTTCAACCCGCGTTCAAAGTGACTGGGCGCATTGTCTTGTCGGATGGCAAACCGATTCCGCCCGGAACCAAGCTGCTGTTGAGCCGGGAAAAAGCCTGGGACAGCACGCAAGTCACGCTGGGCACTGATGGCGCGTTTGAATTCAAGGGCGTCCCTGCGGAATCGGTGAGTTTGTCGGCACGGATCAAGGGTTACAAGCTCTCCAAAAGCAATCCCAGCCTGGATTGGCTTAACGGACAAGTCCTTGGCCGTGTCACCGGCAACATGACCAATCTGGACTTTCTAATGGAACCCGGCGCCTGGCAGCCTAATCAGGAAGGCGACCTTCCCGATGGCGCGGACGCCTACCCCGTTGACAAGCCACTGCGTGGGATAGAACATTGAGAAAAAAGAATCTAATAGACTGTTGCGTCGCGTGTCATCATATCTGAAAGTGGCACATTCTTTAACCGATAAAATTTATGGCTGAATTCATATTCCCCTGTCCGCAGTGCGGCCAGAACATCCAGTGCGACACCGGCTATTCTGGAAAGCAAATCAACTGCCCGGCCTGCCAGCAGGCCATCGTCGTGCCGCAAGAACCGCATTCCGGCGTCACCGCCCCGCAGCCGGTTGCGGCGAAGCCGCGCACGCTGCGAAATATTCTGGCCATCGCGGCGGCGGTGGTGGTTCTCGCCGGACTTGGACTCGGCGGCTGGTTTGGTTGGTCGAAACTCAAGAATTACAAAGCCGTGCCAAATTTGGTCGGCTGGTGGAAGCTGGATGACGGCGGCGGAACCGTGGCAAAGGACAGCAGCCATGCCTTCAAGGGCAACGATGGGAAATTGGCGGGCAAGCCAAAGTGGGCCAAGGGCAGGAATGGCGGCGCGTTACAGCTTAATGGAAACCAGTATGTGTCTTTGGGCGATATTCTTCAGGGAAGCTACACGGAAATTTCCATCGCCTGCTGGGTAAAACATGGCCAATCCCAATGGCAGAACATCGTGGAGAGAAGCATGTGGGACAATCCTGACGGCATTGGTCTGATGATGGATTACAACGGCACGTCAGTCACCTTCGGCCACTACGGACCCGCTTCCGCCAGGTCAAATGCCACCGTGCAGGACAACCAATGGCATCACGTGGCCGGCACCATGCGCCAGAGCGGTTCCGACTATGTCTATTCCATTTACGTGGACGGCAAACTGGACAACACCACGACCAATTCCATGGGACTTGCCGCGACCGGGCACGGCTGGGCCATCGGAGCGCGATATGACGGCACCTGGACTTATCGCGGGCTGGTTGAAGATGTCCGGATTTACGACCGCGCGCTTTCGGCCCCGGAAATCCAGGCGATTTACACGGGGCAAAAATAGCGGGCCGCCGCGCGTTTTTTCAATGACGTTTTTTCGCGGTCTTGGGAATGGTGGAGGCGGCGGGAGTTGAAATGACCCAATGTTTTCAATGGTTTTACGCGGTTAGGCAAAATCGTGCGTCGTCATTGATGATTGTGCGTGTATTTATTTTTCCTCTTTTCCGACTGTGATGCACAAAAACGCACGACAATGAAGTTTTGTTTTCCCGTTGCTTCCCGTTACGAAGGGGCGGGGGGGGCAGCTCGCGGCAGGGGTGACGGAGCGTGCGCGATGGATTCATCCGCGCGGAAATTTTCGGCAAAAGCGCGACTTCGGGCGCATCATCTCACCGGTGCAAATGCAACGCCCCGCGCCTGCCGCGTGGCCGGCGCTGACCATCCTTCAAGCCAGAATGTATTGGCCGGCCTTCCTTGTGCCGACGCGCTTTACCAGACCGGCTTTCATCAGAGGCCGCAGCAAATCCAGCGCGCCCTGCTTGGAGACGCCGAGCGCATCCCAAAGCTCGCGCGGGGTCATGCTCTTGTGGTCGCGGAGCAACTGCAAAAGCTGCTCCTGCTTTGGCCGCAAAACCAGTTTCTCCTGTCCCGGCTGGGCAGAAAGTTTCTGCACACGCGTCCAGACGCGCTCCAGCGTCAGCAACAAACCCTCGGCGCAGTATTCCAGCCACTTCGTCAAATTCCCGCCCTCGCGCCGCGCACGGTCCAACGCCTCGTAATAGCGCGGGCGGTTCTCCCAATAAAATTCGTCCACGGAAAAAATGTGATGCGTGTCGAACCCGCGCCGGTAAAGCTCCCACAACGCCAGCGCGCGGCCCGTGCGCCCGTTGCCGTCGGCGAAGGGGTGAATGGTCTCGAAACGATAATGCACGATGGCCGAACTCAACACCGGCGACAATTTGGCCGCTTCCTTGTTCCACCACATCAGCAACTCGAACATCAATCCCGAAACGTCGGCGGGCGGCGGCGGCACATAACGCCCGACGCGGACGGCAATCGTGCGATACCGTCCCGCCGTGCCCTGATCCATCACGTCGCCCGCCATGATTTTATGCAGCCGCAAAATTTCCTCATGCGAGATCGCTTTCTTGCCGGCGTTCTTTTCCACGAACCGCAGACCGGCGAAATAATTGACCACCTCCCGCCTGGCGCGGACGGCGACGGCGGGAATTTCCCGGCCTTCCTCCACGGCGCGGACTTGTTCCAGCGTGAGCGGATTGCCCTCGATGGCCGTCGAGGAATGGGTGTTGCGCGTGCGGGTGTCCTTCTGCAAGGCGGGAATCCAGCGCACCTGCACCGTGGCGGCCAGGATGCGCTCCCGCAGCGCGGCGATCTGCTCCACGCGGGCGAGCAGCGCCGGGGTGACGCTGAATTGCGGCTGATAACTCACGCGGTCAACCTGCGCGTAAGTCAAGTGTAAGTCAAGTTTTTAGTCAAGGGGCTTGGGGGCGGGGAGGTGCTCGCGGCTGGGTGATTTGTCTCGACCGATTCATGCGCGCAGAAATTTATTACAAAAGGGCACATTCATAGTGGGATTTTATGCAGCTTTGAGAACTCTAATCGGGGGTGAAACGGTGCGTTCAAGCAAAGGACAAATCCATTTCTCGGAGCCGATTTGACCTGATTCGGTCAAAAGCTCGGCGATGGACCATATATGGTCGGTCAATCTCGCGGCCATCGCCGGCGTTTCCCCACGAAGCGAATGATGAACGCGGCAAAAATTGTAGTGGGCAATGGAAAGCGCGACTGAATGTTTGAGGTTTTCGAGTTTCTTTGAAAAACCAAGCGTCAAGCGTGTCAGCCGTCGGTTGAAAAGCCGCAGGTTCAAATGCGTCCGGTCAATGTAGGACGTGCTGATTTTATCCCATTGAACCGGACCAAAAACCTGCCGCTTGTAGATTTTCTTCACCCGGCTTGGCTCGTAGCGGCCCTCCGCCGTATTTGAATCCTTTGCCTTTGGATGGATGAATTTTTTGCTCACCTGACCGTAGCCGGCTTCACCATAAAACGCCCATAAAACTTCATCCTCAAAAAGTTCGTAACCGTCCGTGGATAGTTGGAATGGCCGCGCGACCCGCAATTTCAAGTCCTGCATATATTTTTCAATCGTGCAGGAAGTGCGTTTGCCAATCATCCAATTGATGATGAATTTGCTGTCCGCATCCACGCCGAGGAAAATGGATTGCCTTCCCCGTTCCGGGTCTCCCGCCGCGTTGTTTTTCTCCTTGCAGCCGACGAAACAAAACATTTCGTCAACCTGGACGAACGGGAAATTGACCTCGCGCACAAGCCGGTCGAGGAGGAAGGCGGATTTGCTCCCCGCCACTTCCAAAATTGCCTGGACGGTATTCGGATGCTTTTTTGTGAGCCGCGCCGTGGCGCGGATGCCCACACCCTCAACCAAGAGATTTATGATTTGCGTTGCCTTGCCAAGCCGCGTTTTGAGTCTGCCAAGCGGCCGGTGGGATATGTCGGAAAAAGTTTTTCCGCATGATTTGCAGCGGTAACGCTGGCAGCGTTCACCACGTCCGAAAAAACCGGATTTCGTGCAAATTGATTTACAGAGGGGACAGTTCATAGCTTCTCTCCTTTCGGTGGATACTATACACGAGGCGAACGAAACATTTGTTAAAGTTGCGAGAAATTCAAACTTCATTTGCACGCGCGGCGCGACAACGACAGGCCAACAAATTGCTGATGGCGCAACAGCCTTCACGCGCGATCTCAACCTTGCCCCAACGAGAAAAAAGCAAAAGCCCTTCAAATCTTTGAAAAATTCTGTAACAATCGGCACAAAAGTGGCGGACAAATTTCCAAATGCCAAATGCGGATGAAGATCGGTGCGATCATAACTTTGGTTTTCCTTTCGGTGCTCCTGGGGGTGCCAGAGATGCGGGCACAAGTCCAAACGAATGTCATCGTGGCGTTCGCCACCACCAATGCCACCCCGCTCAACACCGGCTTTGCCGGTTTTTGCACGGCGATGCAGACCAGCGCGGTGGAGTATGGCGACACCAATTTTCAGCAGATGACCGCGACGCTGTCACCGGGCTGGCTGCGGTATCCGGGCGGCTCGGTGGATGATGCCTTTGCCTGGACGAATGGATTGACGCTGACCAACTGGTTCACCAATTTTCCGTCGTGGGAAACCAACCTGCTCTGGCCGGCCGCGAAACTTGGCAACGGCAAGGGCGGCGTGAAATTCTCCGATTTCGCGGCGCTGTGCCAGAATGTCGGCGGCGCGAGAATTGTCGTGACCGTCAACGGTTTTACCGACAGCGCGGCTTCCGCCGGGGCGTTTGCCGCGTTCGCCTTGAGCAACCACATTCCGGTCTCGGTCTGGGAACTGTGTAACGAGCCTTACACGCTTGCCGGCAGCGGGGGGCTTGCCGCCGGGGATTTTTTCCTGAACGCGACAGATTACGTCGCGCAGATGAAGCCGTTTCGCAACGCCATCAAGGCGGCGGATTCCAACGCGGTGGTGGCGATTTATTTCAACGACGCCGGTTACGCGGAGCCGAACATCTGGGATAACGACCTCAAGAATTACACCGACAAATGGTGGGACGCGGTGGCGTATCATCATTATCCGTCGCTGCCGACGAGCGGCGTGACTTTCACCGACTTGATGGCGTTGGACAACTGGCAACTGGCCAGCAACACGACCGCCCGCGTGACAAATTACCTGATTCCCGACAACAATCCCGGCGTGACGTTTCTGATTTCGGAATTCAATCCGGCGCGCGGCGATGGCGCGGGAGGAAATTATCCGCCCACGACGACGTTGTATGGCGCCATCTACACGGCGGAATATCTGCTGCGCATGTCCACGCTGCCGCAGATGCAATTCGTCGGCCCCTTCCAATTGACGAGCAGCACCGGCATTGGCGTGACGAACAATTTTTACAACCCCGTGACCACGGCGTATGCGGGGAATTACACCACCAACACCGCCGGCTGGCCATTCGGGTTTTATCTGACCGCGCAAGTGTGCGGGTCGGCGGTGGCGAATGGGGCGCTTTACCACTCGACCGCCGTTTTTCCCACCACCGTTGGCACGAATTGCCCCACCGTGCCGGCCGAGGACAGCAGCGATAATGTAACTCCGATTCAGGCGATTTACGCGCAGGCGTATCAGGGCGGCAACGGCAAACGCTACGTTGTGTTGACGAACAAAGGCACCAATACCGTGCCGGTGCAAATCACGCAGGATGGCGTGGTGTTGACGAATTCATTTTTGGAAACTTACGTCACCGGCAGCGATCCCAGCGCCACCAATAGCTCTCCGCAAAACAGCCCGGTGCAGATCAAAACCGCCACCGTCACCAACTCCGTGACGATTCCCGAATACAGCGTCGTGCGGCTGGAATGGACGATTTCCAACGTGCCGCCGCCAACGCTGGCGCTGACGCTTTCCCAAACAGATCAAAACCTGCATTGGACTGGCCAGACCAACGTGATTTACAACGTCCAAGGCG
>Ga0181520_10004186_pt1 | contig 24438 bp, 19 predicted proteins | sample PEATcosm2014_Bin_29_FD_132451 | JGI IMG/M metagenome (GOLD analysis project Ga0181520, IMG submission 132451) | Peatland microbial communities from MTU Mesocosm Facility, Houghton, MI, USA - PEATcosm2014_Bin02_30_metaG | ecosystem: Environmental > Terrestrial > Soil > Wetlands > Peat | place...
ACGACTCAAACCACACCTTGCAATCGCACGCTGCGGCAAGGTAAAACAATCACGTCTCAGGCCAATCCCGTTGGCCGGTTTTGAACTGATAATGTATGGCCGGTTTTAAGGTGATCACCGAGGCAGTAAGAGCCTATAGCTCGGTCGGTTAGAGCAGAGCACTCATATTGCTTTGGTTCCAAGGCTCCATGGACTTCAAATCCACGTGCCTAAAAATCTCATACGACGGCCCGTCGCTGAGTGTCACTCGATCCGCAATAGAATCCCACCACCCGGTGCTAGCCAGTTCTGTTCGCCAGTAAAGGGTTCCTCCTGGCCTGTGTATGGGTTGATGCGCAGAATGCGATGCACTTCGTGCTTGAATTCGATGTCGAATCGGAAGGAGTACGTCAGATCTTTGTTGACGATCATCATGTACGTACCACCGTTCTTATTTTCGAATTCACCCACAAGAAAACGGGCCTCAACTGAAGGGGGTACATAACCGTCTTCATCCTTGACCATGCTGATCCATCGAACCAGGCCACTCTCGGAGAGTGGCCGCCCATGCTTGGGCACATCAGGATAGTGGTAGACACCCGTGCTCCGCAGTTTGGCAAGTGTTGGTGCGAGCGCATTGATCTCACTGTTGACGCGGCGCAGAGCGTCCCAAGTTGGAGTCCTGTGACCGAACTGATCGATCGCCCCCATACGGTAATTGCCACGTTGAGGCGTAAAGTACGTAAAGTATTGAATTCCTCGCCCGCCATAAGCAAGCGTGCTGTACACCTGCAGGTGAAGGGTGGCGTCTGATGGTACAAGATAGCCAAAATGCGCCACGGCCTGAATACAGCTCCAGAAAGGAGTTTTGCTTTCTAATCCTGTCTTACGCACGATCTCAAGATTTGTGAAGAATTCATCTCCCATTCCTTCATACGACAATGAATAATTGTCGAAACTCAGAAACGGCCCATGCACCGCATTAATCAGCGAATTGACGTAGTCCTCATAATCTGTGTACCACCCCACTTCTCCCTCGCGATACGGGAATAGGTTCACATATGCAAGCTTTCCTGGCATTGCTTCGCGAAGCAACTGGACTACGCGCCCGATAGCAGGCATCTGATTGATTCGGGGCTCGTCCGTCAGAAAGACTCCCAATACAGCAGGATTATCTCCAAAACTGTGTGCCAGAGCTTCGACGTCTTTGCGCACGCTTTCTTCTGCCGGAAGTGCGTCCCAGTTGTAGTTGCTCAGTTGCGGATCTTGAAGGAAACACGTGAGGCCGGCTGCCTGAATTCGGTCGACATCCTCCGCTTTGCAGAACCCTGCGATATTCATTCCCGCATCTTTGATTCCCTGTAAGAGCGCGGGGTCGGAGGGTGCGTTGTCCCAATCCATAATGGCGAAATCGCCAGGCGCTGCGGTTTGAATGTGAGGGAATTGCTGAGCAAGACTATGCCCGAGCGAAAAGGATACCAAGACAACTAGAGCCAACAAGCGATTCATCTGCGCCCCCTCGTTTGTTTTTCACTCACGACCTCGCTTTACGGATAAATACGCACCTACTACGGCGCGATTTTCGAACCAGCATCGGCGAGAGTCGCGAACTGTTTTTGCGGAATCAATTAGAAGGTCAGGCTGGCTCCAAGTTGCATGGTTCGGGCCGTGGCCGCGCTCGAAATTGTGCCAACCGCGGGCCCGGACCCGATCCCGGCATTCGGAAGTCCGAAGTTGGGGTGATTGAGCATGTTTGCGGCTTCTGCCTTGAATTGCAGTTTCGACTTTTCGCCCCAACGCTTGATGGAGAAATTCTTGAGCAATGCCCCGTTTATGTCATTCCATCGTGGGCCATACAAGATATTCCGCCCGGAATCGCCGAATGTATTAGCAGGGGGTACTACAAATGCGGCTGGATCAAACCATTCATTGATCGTCGGATTTGCAACTGTCCCTTTTGCGGTGCGGTTCGGACGCCAAGCCCCGGCCAGCGAACCAGAATTGTTGGCCCCGTAGACATATGGTGTAAACGCCATGCCCGAGTGGAGTTGGAACAAGGAGGAAACCTCCCATCCGCCCGCCACCGAATGCAACAGCCAGTTCTGAATCGGGAAGCGCATGCCTTCTCCGAATGGAAGTTCATAGACGAAACTCCCGTTGAAGAAATGCCGGAAGTCCGTTGTCGAAGGGGCATAGTTCGACCGGGGATCGTATTGGTTCTGCAGGGCCCCACCATGCTCGGCATGTCCGCCACCGCCGCCGACAAATCCGGAGTCGGTGATCTCGTCCATCGTCTTCGACCAGGTGTAATTGGCATTCAACAGCAGCCCGTGCGATATCTGCGCCTTGAGGCTCGTCTGCAACCCGTTGTAGTTGGAAATACCGTCGAAATATGCTGCGCTGACGGCTTGATATTGGGGATAAGGCTGATTCCCCGACCCCAATTCACTCTCGGGCACCTGGTCGATATTCCGAGTGTAAGCAAGATGGATCCCGCGATTCCCTACGTATCCAACGTCCGCGACTAAGCTTTTGAACTGATGCTGAATGCTCAGTTGATATTCCTCAGAGTAGCCCAGCGGACTGTGAAACAGCGGGTAGTTCACACTCTGGCCGTTCAGCATGTCCGAAGTCAGCATCTGAGAAGTGGGATAGACGGGTGCGGGTGGTCCATCGGACAGCTTGAAGACGGGCGTCAGTCCATCGAATGTGGTCAGGCTGCCGATGGGTGCCCAGCCCTGCCCAAAGCCCCCGGACGCATAGGTATTCCATCCCGCGATGACGTTGTAGATTCCGAATCCACAGCGAATCGATGTGTCAGTGCGCGGTGCCCAGGCAAATCCAAACCGAGGAGCGAAGAAGTCGTAGATAGTGTCAGTTGGCGCGGAGTGCCCTAGCTGGCCGGCAAACCACAATGCTCCCAGAGTGCCCGTGGCAGGGTTGACGATATTCGGTTGAAAACCGGATATTCGGTTGTTGACTTCGCTCCATCCGCTTTGAATGATGTAGCGCAGTCCCAGCGTCAGAGTGAGTTTCGGAGTGATTTTGTATTCATCCTGGACAAAACTCTGCGCGCTCCAATTGCGGGCCCCGACGACTGGTTGCGGGTCGATGTACCAACTGTCGGGCAGTCCAAGGAAGAAATCCGCATAGCCCGTTCCCTCAGACGGTGGGTTCGCGAGAAGTTGATCGGCGGGATTATTGGTGAAACTGGCGTATCCGCCGCCGAAATCGAAATTACCCTCGTTGGCTGTGGGCCAGCCTGTGTTTACTCTCCACCTTTCAAATTCGCCTCCGAGTTTAAAGATGTGCTTGCCCTTTACCCAAGTGAAGTTGTCGGAAGGCACGATGGTGGTTTCGGCATCCACCGCCGGTCCGCCAAAATACGCAGCGTCGACCCCAATTGTTGTGTAGAACACCCCCCCGATAGAGATGTCGGGGAAAAGGTCGCCAGCTGGATTGTTCAACCCCAATTTGACTGGATAGCCTTTGCCCATGCTTGCGTCGTTAGCGATGAAATGCTCGCGGGCAAGGGAAAGGCGAAATTCGTTCACCTTCTCCGCGCTGAACGTCCAGACATCGGTAATCTGGCCCTGTATGTCGTGTTGTGGGGTTGTCAGGCAATCGATGCTGCAGATGGGATCCGAATAGGTCGTGGTCTGACGCACCAGCATGAGCGATCCCGTCAAACGATTGGTAGGCGAAATGTCGTAGTCCACTTTGCCGGTGAACCACTTTGTGCTCACCGGATAGCTGATGCTGGTGTTGAAGTTGTTGTAAATCGCGGTTGTCTTGGGCATGGGGAAGTACTGTTGTATCGCTCCAGCCACGGAATCGATCCGGCCGATGGGAATCTGATTGTTTGGAAATGGCAGACGCGTTGAAATCTGTGTTGTGGGGTCGGTGGCAGTAGTTGCGGGGTCGTAAAGCTGGACAGAGGAGAGGCTGGATCCCGCCGCCGCAGGAATGCAAATACCGTTGGCATCGAAGCCGGTTTGACACAGCGCAGAGAAGTCGCCCCCACGCATCGCCTGGCTCGGGTAGGAATAGAAAATTGTGCTCGGAGTGCTCGTAGGGTTGCCCTGAAAACTGCCGTAAAAGAAAGCTTTATTACGCTTGATGGGGCCACCTAGCGTGAAACCGAATTCGTTCCACCGATGAGCGGGCTTCGGTTGAGTGGGATCGGCAAAGTAATTGCGGGAATCGAATAAATCGTTCTCGACGTATTCGAACGCTTTCCCGTGAAGCTGATTCGTTCCGCTCTTGGTGGTGACATTAAAAACGGACAGTCCCGTGCCTCGTTCGGCGCCGAAGTTCGACGTGCTTAGATCAACCTCCTCAATGGTATCCAGCGGAGGCTGCAGGATGTCTGGGTTCTGAGAAGCTCCGAGCATGGCGATTCCGCCATCGATCTGCCAATTGGACTGATATGCGGTCTGGCCGTTCACCCCAATGCCTTGTCCGGTAGCACTTGCACTGCCGCCGCCATTCACACCGGGGAGGGTTCCCAACAGTTCGTCCCAGCTGCGCCCAACATTCGGAACATCCTCAACTACCTGTGTGGACAGGGTCAGGCCGCGTTCGGAATTCTCGGTCTGCACAAGGGGCTGGAGAGCAGTAACAGTTACGCTCTCCGAAACTGATCCGACTGTCAGAGCGGCATCCACTTTGATGGTTTCAACGTGCAGGACAATGCCATTGCGGACGTAGGTTTGAAACCCGTCTTTCTCGAAAGCTATGGAATATTCGCCGGGGGGCACGAATGGCGCTTCGTAAACTCCGGTTGAGTCGGTTGTGAGTTGCTGCGCTACGCCGGTCTGCACATTTGTGATGATGACCTGAACACCTGCGATCAGGGCTCCGGAGTTATCTGTAACAGTGCCGCGGACCTCTCCGGATTGCCTGCTCTGCGACGTGGACGGGTATGACGAGAACATAAAGAAAAGAGCCAAGACGCAAATCCATCTCAATCCCCCGCTAAGAGAATGTTCGAATGACCAATTCTCATTGAATATCATCGGATTCCCCCTTTGAAGAGAAGCAAGAGCCGATCGCTTTATGTTGTCCTTATTGCGCAAACGTGACTCTGGATCTTTCAACCGGGCAAGTCAAGGCACGTAACCGTGTGTAACCGTGCGTATAACGGTCAACAAGTGAGGCGGTGTGTGTCACAGAAGCCTAATTATTTCAGCAATATACTCGAATCCGAGTGCACCTCTAAGGGGTCGACTACCAGTAATGGGAGGCGATGACTTGAGGGGAGGCCGGTGCGTTGGCGATCACTCTCATGTGCAGGACAAGCTGCAGGTTTTTACTTTGCCAACCATTGGGGGCGTCATGAAGAGCCTCTGTCAGTAACGCGGGATCCGTGATCACTTCCGCTGCAGCCTCTGTGCCGTACTGTGTAAAGCCGCTGACAAGAACGATCATTGTGTGGGTCTGGCCGTCAAATGAACGAGAGACCAGGGCATAGTCTTCGTCGGTGTGAAAATCGGAGCTTAGATGATGAGGGAACCAATCTGTGGGTTTCCCATTATCTTCAATTGTGCCCAGGTCATCGTCTATGTAGAAGCGAAATCCCTTGGTTACGTCTTTCCAGTGAGTGCTGGAATAGCCAATCAAAACAGCGGGACCAGACCGCAGATCCTCAAATGTGACCGCATTACCGACTCGAATCGCGAAGGGGCGTCTCATGCGGCCCAACATCCCTGCGACCCGGGCGGCTGCAAGCAGATCACCTCCGCCCACGTACTGGTCCGTTAATAAGACGAAATCGCTTCCTCGCGGAGATTCCACTGTGCGCGGAGGGCCTAGGTAACTACTGGGATAGTAGACTGGCGCATACGACGCTGCCACAACCACAGGAATCTTGCCGCGCAGAACCGGCTCCCAAAACTGGTCGAGCACGGATTGCGGCCGGTAGGCTCTCCATATCAAGGTCGCGAGTACGGCGAACACAACAAATAGCCCAATTATCCACGCAATTTTCCACACGATACCGTGAAAACCACGTTCCCCTAAGAGCCGCATTCCCCTGCCAATTGTGGCGGATGGAATATTCGAGCTCTCAATGAACGGAAGGGAATCGGCGTTGTGACCATTCCTTGGCAGAGCGGAGAAGGTCGGAACGTAGCTCCCCACAGGCAGTTCGATTTCGACGTCGTCATGGCTGCCAAAAGCGGAGTAATAGAGCCCAAGCCGCTTACGGACCTCTCCCGCCTTGATTCGAACAATTCCATCATCATTGGTGTTGTAAGACGCATCGCGGCCGAATACGCCGGCACCAATCGTGCGCTCTTTCAGGGGGAGGCCCGCTAGCGTTTGCTCAACAACGAAGGAGAGAAAGTCTTGGCAGCGTTTGCTTGTCCGAAACTCAGGGCTCTCAAGAATGCGCCGTAATTGCAATCGGATGGCCTCTTCCGGGACTACTCCGGAAGAAGACACGTGTGGCGACGACGTGCTCGTCGCCAGAGCCACATCATCATGCATTGCGCTGCCATTCTAGCACTGCGACTAGCGCAACGACTCCATCTGCATTGGCACATACCAAATATGGCCTGATTGATCGGCCATTTGTACCCAGATCGTCAGCCGCTTGGAGCGATCTGCCGGCTCATCACAGAATTAATATTGATGGGTCGGCTTCTCGAAAGCGATGTGTGGATGGCGTTTCTACGCGGCGCTCGTTTGTCGACCAGCGAGTAGTGGAGGTGATGATCCAAACCTTTAGCCTCTCCACCGATCGACCGCTCTCAACGGTCCACAGTCTTTGACGGAGACTCCGCTGAAATCTCCACCGCAGAGAAATGTTCCCACTATAAATCTCTTAACTTCAATCGCTTACAAGACATCTATCGAGGGTTCGAATGACTCCTCCGCTAAGCGGCACATCTCCGCCGTCGGAACACCCGCTTCCGACTCCTTTAGAATCCCTACAATCTGCTCCTCCGTGTAACGGCTCTTCCACATCTGAAGTCCTCCTCGTCAAGGCCTCATCGACCCAATTTATTGGAGAACCCTCGCTTCCGCTGAACTAAATAAAAGGATGCAGCTCACAACTCACCTAGATTCAGTTCCATAGTGGAAGATTGCGCCGGATTTTGGTGTCGCATTGAGAATTTCCCTGTGTTGTTCCCTCTTAGCAGGGAATTTGGCCTGGAGGACGGTTCGCAGGGGACTCCACCCACCAGGAATGTGACCAAAATGTGACCAACCCAAAAACGCACCCTCCTACAATCAACAAGTTACAACTACATTGGTCACGCCGTGCCGTGCGGGGTTCAGTTGTATAAGTCGCTAATTATGAGCGACTTACGGTTGATATCTAGGGTGAGTTTTCAGGACTCATAATCCCTTGGTTGGGGGTTCAAATCCCTCCGGGCCCACCATAGAATCAACAACCTGCAGCCATTTCATAAACTCGCGCCACTGCCGTGTGGCGCGAATTGTGACGTACCAGAACCGGCCCCGGTTTTGGACCAGTTGGCACGGGGTTCTTGTTCGCTATCGCGCGCGACCTTCACTTTGCCACGAAGAACCAATAGCAGTTCGATCTTTGATTGTCTGCACCTGCGGCTTAACAGCATTATTGGCAACGCTCCTTGAACTTATAGTTGCCTGAGCCAACCACAATTCGAACGCTTCCATCTGTTGAATCAACGTTCTCCACTCCCGGGTCTCGACTTGAAGCCGTCTTCGGCCACACCGCCGTCTTGCCTTCAACGACTGTGCAGCCTTCAGCCATCTGCAGCGGGATCTTGATCGTAGCGCGGGAGTTGAATGGAACTTCAATCTGGAGCGCTAGCTCATTCGGTCTCCGCTCCCAATTCGCCACAATCTTTCCACGGCTCGATTCATAGGTAGAACTGACCGAATTTAATCCTTCCGGAAAGATTGGAGCAATCTGGAACTGTTCGAACCCAGGATGTGCGTCGTCGGTGCGTATGCCTGCCAGGTAACGATAGAAATACTCCACTACCGATCCTTCCATCGGATGGTCAAACGAGTCGTCACCCGTCCACGACTCCCACATTGTCGTCGCGCCTTTTGCCAGCATGTACCCCCAGCCAGGAAACGTTGTTTGAGTGATCAGTCTGTATGCCAGGTCCACCCTGCCGTTATCGGTCAACACTTCCAGCAGCGGCTTGGTGCCGATAACTCCCGTGTTGAGATGAGAACCGCGCGTTTCCACATCGCGGCAAAGATTCATGAAAACCGCTGCACGTTCGCTATCTGGAACGAGATGAAGCCAGAGTGCAAGAGCATTGATTGACTGGCGGTATTCTGTCTTCTGCAGCCCCTTGTAGATATGATTGTCCCGGTCATAGAAAGCCTGGTTGAAGGCGTCGCGCACCAGTGCTGCACGGGCAGTGAGCCTGGCGGCTTCTGGCTCGTCTCCCAGGGCAGTGGCCATCTTCGCGGCGATTCCCAAATCCATATAGTAGGACGCAGTCCCATAGGACTCGTTGCCCTCGGGCGGATTCGAGTAACCGGGACTGGCCCAGTCCCCCAGTACATCCCGAATTAGATACTGATTGCCAGGCGTGCCGTTAATCTTCAGAGTCGCATCGAGAAATCGCTTGACTGTCTCAAACTGCGCTTCAAGAATTCGTCTATCTCCATGAAATTCGTACAAGCGCCAGGGAATCAGGACTTCGGCTGATGCCCAGGTTGGCGACTGTCCTCCTACATATCCAAACGATGGCGCGACAACTGAGATTCCGCCGCTTTCATCCTGTGTCTGTGAGACGTCCTGCGCGTAATTCTCATAAAAGGACGCAGTATCGAAGTTAAACAAAACTGCCGGCTCCAATACGTAAGCGTCTGCCATCCATCCAAGCTTTTCCCTGTGCGGGCAGTCGGTTGGAATGCTGTACATATTGTTGAGTTGTGTTCGCAGCCAGATCGACTGGATCTGATTCAGAAGCGCGTTCGATGAGTTGAATGTCCCGGCTGATTTCGCATCAGTATGGACCATCACCCCGGCCGCATGTACCAGTTCGACCGGGCCGGATGCATCGGAGACAGTGATGCGTACATAACGGAATCCCATATAGGCGAAATGGCTCTCCGCCGTCTCGTCGCCTTCACCCTTCAAGATGTAGCCGAACTGCTGAAAGTTATTTGTCGTTTCATCGATGAAGTTCTCGTCCGGTCTTTCCGCCATCTGCACCAGGACTCGAGCGCCTCTGGGTCCACGGACGGTGATCCGCATCCAGCCTGCCAGGTTGATTCCCATGTCCAGCGTCCACACGCCGGGCGAAATCTCTTTCTGGGTCACGGGCTCAACCATTTCATGCTCACGTATCGGCGGCATGATTTGCGCCGCGAGTCTTCCCGCCGGACCTGTGGTCAAATGTGCATGTTCCCAACCCGCGTCGTCATAGTCCACCGAATTCCATCCTGCGTTTTCTTCCCGCGCGTCGTAAACCTCGCCTAGCCATGGGTCGTCGTAGACAATCGGTCCGGGTGCAGTCCGCCAGGAGTCGTCACTCGCAACCGTGTCCCGCGAACCGTCCGCATATTCGATGATGAGTAGGGACTTCAGCGAAGGCTGATCGATCCACGGTGCATGTTCACTGAATCCCCAGCGGTCATTCGACAACATCCCATAGAAGCCGCGTCCAAGAGTCGTCCCTAATGCATTTCTTCCCATCTTCAATCGGTTGGTGACGTCAAAAGCACGGTACAGCACGCGCCGATCGTAGTTTGTCCACCCGGGATCAAGCACAGTGCGGTCCGTCGCCTCGTCCACTTCGGCGCCATTGATCGAAGTTACCGCGTAGCCCACGCCCGACACGTATAGATGCGCCTTGCGGACTTTTCTGTCGACCCGAAATGTCTTCCGCAGCAGCGGCGCCGGATCGTATCTTGGCGTCACTGAATCCAGCAACTGCCAGCTACTCATGTGTGCGGATGTCGTCACCGGTGTCATGTAGCTGTTCGCGTATTTCGCGTGCTCCTGGGCCTTCTGCTCTTTCCAGCGAGCACGCCAATCCGTCTCGTCGCGGCCGGCGATCCATCGCGCATCCAGCCAGTCCGCAGGGCTTAGAAGTCCTACTTCAAAATGGGCAATTTCGCTCCAGGCCCCGCTGCTTCCATGCCCGTCCCACAGGCGCACGCGCCAATAGTAGTCACGGTTGCTGCTTAAAGCCTCGCCGGCATACACCACCATCTCCGAGGAGGACTGCACCTGTCCCGAATCGAACACGGTCCCCTCACCCTTCGCTAGCTTTTGCAGATCGGTCGACACTTGTACTTCATATCCAGACTGGATTGCGCCGCGTTCTTTTTGCAGACCAATCCAGCTCAGCCGTGGCTGGGCCGTGTCCACGCCAAGCGGCTCCGCCTGAAACTCGCATTTCAATTCCGCCGCCATCGGGCCGGGCGTCCCGGCGCTCATTACCCGGCATCCAACGCCGGTTCCCAGTGCCAACAGAAGAACAACTCCCACCTTACGCATGCTTGCCTTCCAGCTTGACCATTCAATGTGAATCAAGCGCAGAGTCACAGAATTGTGTTGCAAACACGCTATTGTAGGCTCTTGTGTCCTCTTCTAATGTTCGTATCTTGTTTAAACCTCTAATTATGAGAGGCTTATGTTGGTGTCAGGGGCAGTTCTTGCGGCTCCCAATCCCTTGGTTGGCGGTCTCGAATCCCTCCGCCTCCAGTAGATTGCTGTTGCGGCCTTCCCTTTGTTTCCCCGCGGGGATCAGGCAGGTGTCAACGCGGCTCCACTTTCCTTTCAGCGGGTGCAACCTCTCGTCGGCTTCCTCGTATACTCAACCCAGCGCATGACAACCCAACTGGACACAATTCTGTCTTCAACGCGAGCCTTGGTGGCGGCGGCCAAGGTCCGTGTACCTGTTGCCGAACTCGAGCGCCGGGCTGCTGCGCACCAGCCGCGCGGCTGGGCGGCTTCGCTGCGCCGAAATGCAGCATCACGTCCGGCAATCATTGCCGAGATCAAAAAAGCCTCTCCGTCCAAGGGACTGATTCGTGCGGACTTCGATGCTGCCTGGCTGGCTGCTCGCTATCAGGCGGGCGGCGCTGCGGCACTCTCCGTCCTGACCGACGAGCCGTATTTCCAGGGCAGCCTTCGCAATTTGGAGCTGGCGTCGGCCGCAGTCGCTCTGCCGTGCCTGCGCAAGGATTTCATGGTTGACGAGTATCAGATCGTGGAGGCACGCGCTCACCATGCCGATGCCATTTTGCTGATTGCCGCCGCGCTCACTGATGCCGAACTCAAGCGTTTTGCCGCGACTGCGCGCGAACTGGCGCTCGATGTCCTGGTTGAGGTGCATACCGCAGCGGAACTCGACCGCGTGCTCGATTCTCTGGGCGAAGCCGGAGCGGACGCCATCGGCGTAAACAACCGCGACTTGAAGACCTTTGGAGTGCGCCTTGACACTTCGCTCGAGCTGGCCGAGCGCATTCCCGCCAGCGTCGTGCGCGTAACCGAGAGCGGAATCTCCACGGCTGATGATCTTGCCCGTCTGCGCAGAGCGGGGTTTGACGCCTTCCTCATCGGCGAGAGCCTGATGCGCCAACCTGACCCCGGCGCGGCACTCGCAACACTGCTTGCGGCAGTCGTGGCAACACCATGAACCTCTGGATCAAAATCTGCGCCAACACCTCGCTGCAGGATGCCCTTCTTGCTGCGGAAGCCGGGGCTGATGCCGTGGGATTCGTCTTTGCGCCGAGCCCGCGGCGCGTAACACCGGAAGTGGCGGCCGATATTGTGCCCCAGTTGCCGCCGGAAGTCGAGAAGATTGGAGTCTTTGTCGATGCCGCGCTGCAGCAGATCAAGTCTGCGGTAGTCGCCTGTGGGCTCACTGGCGTGCAACTGCACTTCGAGACCGGCCCTGAGTTACCTGCGCAACTGCGTGAATTCTTCGGTCCGGAACTGCGCATTCTGCGCGTGGTGCACTTTGGCTCCGATGCGCCGCCGCAGGTGGCAACGATCGCCCAAAGCCCGCACGTGGATGCATTGCTGGTGGATTCGCGCACTACGACTGCCGTGGGTGGCACAGGCATGGTCTTTGATTGGAAAAGTGCGCGCATGAATCTCTTCCAGCACGCCGAACCGTTGAATCTGCGCTTGGTTGCCGCGGGCGGACTTACCCCCGCCAACGTCGCTGAAGCTGTGAGCATCTTGCAGCCTTGGGGTGTGGACGTGGTCTCCGGCGTCGAGTACTCACCCGGCCGCAAGGACCCGTTCAAGTTGAGAGAGTTCATTGCCGCCGCTCGTGCCGCTGCGTCGCTCAAATTGCAAACATAGCTTGTGTACATCAGGGATGCCGCCCCCGCGCCAGGCCCCTAGTACACTGAATAGTTCCCTATCTATTGGTTAAGAGTTGGCAGGAGGTTCAGCAAATGGCATCGGTGATTCTTCCCTCAGTTCCATCGGAATCGCGGCCGGGGCGGTTCGGCGTCTATGGCGGGCGGTATGTGCCGGAGACGCTGATGGCCGCGCTGGTGGAGTTGGAGCATCAGTACGACGTGGCCAAGGCCGATGCAGCGTTTCAGGCCGAGTTGACATCGCTCCTCAAGGACTTTGCGGGGCGACCCACACCGCTTTACTTTGCCCGACGACTGACCGAAGAACTGGGCGGAGCCAAAATCTACCTCAAGCGTGAAGACCTGCTGCACACTGGCGCACACAAAATCAACAACGCGCTCGGCCAGGGCCTGCTGGCCCGCCGCATGGGAAAGAAGCGCATCATCGCCGAAACCGGCGCCGGCCAGCATGGCGTGGCCACGGCCACGGTGTGCGCGCTGCTGGGCATGGAATGTGTGATTTACATGGGCGATGTGGACATGGCCCGCCAGGAGCTGAACGTGCTGCGCATGAGGCTGCTGGGCGCTGAAGTGCACGGCGTCTCGTCCGGATCAAAGACTCTCAAGGACGCCATCAGTGAGGCCATGCGCGACTGGGTCACCAACGTCCGCACCACTTACTATCTCTTGGGCAGCGCGCTCGGAGCGCACCCTTACCCGACCATGGTGCGGGACTTCCAGCGCGTCATCAGCATTGAGATGAAGCAGCAGATCCTCGAGAAAGAAGGCCGCCTGCCTTCCGCCGTCATTGCCTGCGTGGGCGGCGGGTCTAATGCTATCGGAGCGTTTTATGAGTTCATTCCCAATCGCGAGGTGCGGTTGATCGGCGTAGAGGCTGGCGGCTGCGGAACTGCGCTTGGCGAGCATGCGGCGCGTTTCCGCGGCGGAGAGCCCGGAGTCTTGCAGGGCACGTATTCGTATGTGTTGCAGGATGAGAACGGCCAGATTGCGCCTACCCATTCGGTCTCCGCGGGTCTCGACTACGCCTCCATCGGCCCGGAACATGCCGCATTGCACGATTCGGGACGAGCCGAGTACGTCGCGCAAGACGATGCGGCCGCACTCGACGCCGTCGTAAAGCTGGCGCGGACAGAGGGCATTCTGCCTGCGCTTGAGAGCGCGCACGCCGTGGCTGAGGCTCTTCGCCTTGCTCCCACGCTGCCCGTGCATGACATACTGGTGGTGAACCTCTCTGGACGCGGCGACAAAGACATGGGCATCCTGGCCCGGGAGTTGCACATTCAGGGAGCGTAACCGCGGACTCCAATGGCGATTCATTTCAATCACAAACCCGGGCTGGTGGTGTTCCTCACCGTGGGCGACCCAAGCCTGGTAGCCACCCGTTCCATTGCGCTGCAAGCCATTGACGCAGGCGCGGATGTGATCGAGCTGGGTGTGCCCTTCAGCGATCCGCTGGCAGATGGTCCGGTAATTCAACGTGCCGGTGATCGTGCGCTTGCACGGGGCACGACGCTAAAGGATGTGTTGACGCTGGCCGCCGAGCTTCGTCCTGCGCGTCCCGGCGCGGGCCTCGTGGTTTTCAGTTATTTCAATCCCATCCTGCGCTATGGTCTTGCCCGCTTTGCGGATGATGCCGCAGCTGCGGGCGTCGACGGGGTGTTGGTGACTGACTTGATTGTCGAAGAGGCGGGTGAATATCTTGCGGAGATGGAGCGCGTAGCGCTTGCGCCCATCTTTCTCGCCGCGCCCACCAGCCCTGACCAGCGGCTTGAGGCCATCGCCACCCATTCCAAAGGATTTGTTTACGCCATCTCCCGCGTAGGAATCACCGGCAAGCAGCAGGCCATGACCACCGACGCAGCGGCCCTGGTCGCACGCATCCGGCGATGGACCAAGCTGCCGGTGGCCGTGGGGTTTGGCATCTCCAACGCGGAACACGTCGCCCAGGTGGCGCAGTTTGCGGATGCCGCGGTCATCGGCAGCGCGATTGTGGAGTTGATTGAGCAGTCGACTCCCGAAGCGGCGCCCGGGGCTGTGGCACGATTTATCAAGGGCCTGCGCATGCCTGAAGCGGCGCTGGCCCGATAAGCCAATACACCCCAGGGACGGCGCTTCAGGCCGCATGGATGGATTCAACTCTTGCTCTTAGCACCCCGCGTGCCGGATCGGAATGAAATCGGTTGGCCGCAGGGGCGCAACACGAGGATGGAATGACGCTGGAAGAATTGCGAGATCAAATCGATGCCCTGGATCGCCAGCTGGTGGAGTTGCTCAGCGAACGGGCGCGCGCCGCGCTGATGATTGGCCACCTGAAGGCCTCTACCTCGCTGCCGGTGTATGAGCCGGCGCGGGAAAAGGTGATCTTTGCCAACGTGCGCGCGGCCAACAAAGGTCCGTTGCCGGATATCGAGTTGACGCATATCTACGAGCGCATCATCGACGTGATGCGGGCGCTGCAGAGAAATGAGTTGGCATCGGAGAGGAATGCTCTGGCGAGCGCATCGGGGTCACCCGCGGCAGGTCTTGGTCGCGGGAGCGATTCGTCGGGCCACGGCACAGGCGCAGATGCGCCCGAGACAGGGAACAGGAAATGATCGTAGCGATGCAGGAGCAGGCCACCGAAGAGCAGATCGATTTTGTGATCGACGCAATGGTGGACGCCGGAGTCGGTGTGCACCGGACCACCGGCGCAAGCCAAACCATTCTGGCCGGGGTAGGTCCCACAGCCAATCTGGATCTCAGCAAATTTGAGCTGTTGCCCGGCGTGTTGCGTGTGCACCGCATCAGCTCCCCTTACAAACTGGCCGGCCGAGGCTTTCGCCCCGAAGGCACGGTGGTCGAGTTTGCCAACGGGGTCAAGGTGGGAAGCGAGCGGGTGGTGGTGATGGCCGGGCCCTGCTCCATTGAAAATCGTGAACAGATATTCGAGACCGCGGCGCGCGTAAAGGCCGCTGGTGGAACCTTTCTTCGCGGCGGCGCTTTCAAGCCGCGCAGTTCGCCCTACTCCTTTCAGGGGTTGGGCATTCCCGGACTCGAAATGATGCGCGACGCCGCCGACGCTCACGGCCTGCTTGTACTAAGCGAGGTGATGGAAATCTCGCAGATCGAGCCCATGCTGCCCTTAGTCGATTGCTTCCAGGTGGGCGCGCGCAATATGCAGAACTTCAACCTGTTGCGCGAATTGGGCCAGGTGCGCAAGCCCATCCTGCTCAAGCGCGGCATCGCCGCCACCATTGAGGAACTGTTGTTGTCGAGCGAATACATTCTCTCCGGCGGCAACTACGACGTGATTTTGTGCGAGCGCGGCATTCGTACATATGAGACGGCTACCCGCAACACCATGGACATCTCGGCCATCCCCGTGGTGAAAAAACTCTCCCACCTGCCCATCGTGGCAGATCCATCGCACGGCACGGGCCACCGCGACATGATCGCCCCCATGGCGCGAGCCGCGGTGGCTGCGGGCGCCGATGCCATTCTGGTTGAGGTCCATCCCAACGCAGACAAGGCCGCCTCCGATGCGGCGCAGACTCTGTATCTTGACCAGTTTGACAAGCTGATGGGCGAGTTGCGGATTATTGCCACGGCAGTGGGCAGGACATTTGGTAATGGTACTGGGCCAGTTTGAAGGGTACCGGGTTTACATGCTGCGGAAAAACGCATTCCGGAGGGAGGCGGGGGTTTCAACCCCCGCATTAGGCCAACAGAATAAGCGCGGGCTTCAGCCCCGGAGAAGCGCCTTTCGCCGATTTCGCCGAATTCTCGAGTTTTTTCGCAGCCTGTTTAGCCCCCGAGGGAAGGATCGTTCAAACTGACCCACTACCGAACGCTGTAGCTCTTGGACGGCGGGCTAGTTTTTGCTAACTCCGCTAACTCCGCCAGCTCCGCGCATTTTAGAAAGCAGTTGGAGCGTAGGAAGACAAACATGATCGAACGCATCGCCATTCTGGGCACCGGCCTTCTGGGCACATCGGTGGGACTGGCGCTGCGTGCCGCCGGTTTTCGCGGCTCAATCTCCGGCTGGAACCGCAGTCCGAAGGGTGCCCAGACGGCGCTCAAAATGGGTGCGGTTGACTCCATTGCGAATGACCCCTTGCAGGCCGCGCGCGAAAGCCAGGTCGTGCTCCTGGCTGTGCCCATCTACGCCACTCTCGACATGATGGAGAAGCTGACCGGCGTGCTCGGCCCAGAACATCTGATTACCGATGTAGGCAGCACCAAGGCGCAGATCACCGATACTGCTGGCCGCTTGTTTAATGCACCCGATCGCGCCGCGTTCCTGCCCGGTCACCCCATGGCGGGCAAGGAGCGTGGTGGGGCTGAACTGGCCGATGCAAGCCTCTTCCGCGGTGCCGTCTGGCTGTTTACCGATGATCCCGCATGGCAGCGCTCGCCGCATTCCTCTGCGTTAGTACAAAGTTGGCGACAGTGGGTCGGCGCAATGGGCGCCAAGACCCTCGACATTGACTCTCGGCGTCACGATGAGTTGGTGGCCTGGGTCAGCCACTTGCCGCAGCTTGTCGCCACCGCGCTCAGTGCACTGCTTCAGGAAGAGGTAAGCGACGCGCCCGAGTTGAAAGATGTGGGTGGGCGCGCCTTGCGCGAGATGACCCGCCTGGGTGCGAGCCCTTACTCCATGTGGCGCGACATCGCCTACACCAATACTGACGCGATTCAAGCCGCTCTTGATGCCTTGGAACAGCGCCTCGCTCACATCCGGGAGAATCTCCGCACCCCCGAACTGCGTAACGAGTTCGAGCAGGCCAACCGCTTTCGACGGGAGTAGCAAATCAAACATCCGCCCTCTGGCCAATCCACACACAGGCGATTTGATGGTAGATTTGGTCGTGTGCCATCGCGCCGTGGCGTGTCGACATGGACAAGAGCATTCAACTGGATCGGATGAAGCCCCTGAAGCCCTATATGCTAAGGCGCTGGAGGACCGGAGATCCCCCTAACTTTCACTATTTCTTCACTTGTGCTAGACCGGGAAGGACTGGAGATCCGTCGAGTAAACATTCTCGTGTGTCGGACGATTTGGTTCACCGGTGGGTTCGTGGCCTTCCCGGCTCAAATACATCGATCATGTCGCTTCTTGGCCGAAAGCCAGACGGACTCAGCGAGTTTTCTTTCTATTCGTTCTACGGTGGCTTTGACCTACCTTCCGAGAACCCCGGTCGCCTCTCGTTTCAAGAATGGCTGACCCGTTGGCATCTGGATTTATCTATAGCCCTTATCGAGCACCCGACTTGTGACTTTCAGCCAATACAGAAGGAGACCTTGGATGCGGTTGCGTCCGACATCAACGAATCGCTACTTGCGGGAAGAACATTGGTTCTTATCGATTCGGGGGGACAGACACGCACAGGTGTGGTCTGTCGACATATGTGTGCCGTAGAGGACAGCTCTCGGTTGTCCTAAACTGCGCTCGAGTGACACGCGCAACTAATTCACGCAGCCTACTGCGCGGTGGTTCCGGATAGCCCGTTCCTGACCAGTTCCTGGTCAATGGAGGACAGTTCTCCCTTAGCCTCCTCCAATGCTGCCTTTGCCTTCTCCCGCCTCTGAACCAGTCGATCTTTGACTTTTAGGTCTGCTTCGCTTTTCGAACCCGCATCGATCAAAGCAATTTCTTCATTGAACAGTAATACGCCGGTTTCGAGGAGCTTGATGCCAGTCAGAGTTAGCTTTCTCCTCGCATCCAGGCAACTTCTCGTTTTTGGGTCAGGGCACTCCTTCTGGAGCGCGGCAAACTGATCCGCCAATTCTTTCCCCGAGGAGCTTGCGGCCGCTATTTCTTCATCCATCTTCTCAAGGGTGGGGTCGCCGCTTGCCGAGCTCGGGACAGGTGAGAGTGCATTCGGTTGCTCAAGGTGGTCGCTTGTCGGCTCCAATGAGTCGTACTTGTCCAGCACAGCATTCATCGATAACAAAGTTCTTGGCGAGAGCTTGATACTGAACCGAACCGTTTCGTGTACTGTGAGCCACACCTCGCTCCCTGTTGCGATTCGCCGAAGAAGGGATTCGTCTTTGACTACTGTAGTGTCCCCATAAAGTGAATAGTCTCCGCCTGATTGCCAAACCAAATCAGGTAACTCGACAACATCTCCATCAATGGCAATCGTCAACGCGCCCGAATTGAAATCATCAATCCCCGACTGACGGTCGCCCCAGACATTGATCAATAGATTAATGCCTTTCATTTGCTTATTGAACGATTGATAGGCAATCGGATACACCTTCCAACATATCTTGCCGCCAAGAACCCAACTTCCAGTACAGTCGCTTGGAGTCTTTTGATCTTGGAACTGCGACTGCTGAATGGGAACGTCGCGATATTCGACAACTTGGGGTGGGGCGTTTTTGTCCTTAGCAACAGCTACAACTGTCGCCACAAACAACAGAAGGTAAGTAAAGACAAACCGAGCTTTCACATTCATCCCCCTCCTGTGATCTCCGGGTTGCCCCACATCTCGCTTCCGAGATGTGGGAATTTTCTTCTTACGCCTCTTCTTTGACCGGTTCAACCGCTTCTTTCGCCGGGTCGAGAGTATTGAACCCCTCGGCATTGGCTGCTTCCAGCAGTTGCGGCGCGGCGGAAACGAAGATAATCTCCGTCCCCTGGAACATCTCGCGCGCAACCAGTGCGGCGCCCAGTTGCAGTGCATCGGGCCAACGCAGCGTGGTGCGGTCCAGCAGTTGGCGCGCGGCCTCCAGTACAGCCGGATTCAGAGGCTCCTGCACCATGCGCGCGGCCTCCATGCGCAGGATTTCAAGCGCCGCCGCAGCGTCTTCGGTGCTGATGCTGCCCGCGCGCTCGCTGCGCCGAATGGCTGCATACACCTCCAGCGGAGCCGAAGCCGCAATCAGCTTGCGATTATCCTCGACGGCCTCCATCAGCCGGATCAGCGCATCGGTGCCCGGCTCCTGCACAAACAGCTTGGCAAAGGCCGTGGATTCGAGGAAGTAGCAGCTCACAGGTTCCCCCGTTCCTCTTCAATCGCCTCGGCAATTGAGCCGTCGTGCACGGCCACCGGGTGGAAGCGCTGAGCCTCCTCGGGTATGCCGGCCTCGGCGCGATTGAGGCGGATCGTGGTGGTCGGATAGGCCGGGGTCTTGGGGTTGGCGATCTTGCTTGTCAGCACCACTCCGCGCTGAATAGCCTCAGCCAGCACTGCCTGGCGCGATTCGGGGTGCTGATTCCAGCGGAAGGCCTTCCGGGGTAGAAAAGAGTCGCGAAACCACTTCAGTGCGATAAAGGCGTGACCGCCGCGCTCGGCTTCGGCTAGCGCTGCGCACAGCTCTTTCACGCGGATGTCCAAATCGGCGGGAATCGCGGCGTCTTGGTCGTCATCCTCGTCCGCATCGTTCTCAGCCGCATTGCGTTGAACCCGGTTGTGGCGAGGCGGTGCTTCAGAGTCATCGGCGCGCTCAAAGTAGATCCGCACCTCATCTTCCTCCGGCGACCAGGAATCCGCCGAGGCGTTGCGTCGCTTGCTGCGGCCGTTTTCGCTGCACAACTCCACAATCGCCTGGTACCCGGGAGGGGCCAGAAAGCGCAAGGCGCGCACAAGTCCCGGGTCTTGTGAAAACGCTAATTCTCCCAGGGCTTCTTCAATAATCTCTTCCGCGTCAGGAATACTCAGGTTGCTTACATCTAAACTGCTTTGCGCAGGCTTTGCCGATTTCATATTTCACTTCTCCATATAGTTCTTCTCTTCTTGGCCCGTGCCGCGTCGTCTTGTGCAGGGCACGCAGCCCTCAGGCTGCAGCGCATTGAAACGCAATGCCCGCGCATATATCCGGCATATAGATGTCGCCGAAGTTGTCTCTCGAATGAAGGTAAGGCGATTCATGCGCCTTGCGGTCCTTAAATTAACTCACTACGATCTTCCGCGTCTCGTGTGATATCCGATAAGAGTACGAGAAAAATCTAATGAAAGCTATCCACGCCATAGTGTAAACGATACGGCGGTGTTTCGCGGCTTTTACCGGGCATTTGCAAGACTATAAACGCTAAATCCGGCAAAAAGTTGCGTTCCGGCAGTCATGTAATCAGTCCGCCAACCTCCGTACAATAGGGGTATGCGGCGTTGTCTTCTTTTTCTATTGATGTTGTCTCTTGCCTTGCCGGGGCTACGTGCCGCCGGTCAGGCCTTCGATCTTGCCGGACCTAAAGTAGATATGCACGTGAAGCGGGGCCAGTTGACCCTGCCCATCGGCGAGGTGCCGAACCTGCTTCCCGGTGACCGGCTGTGGATTCATCCCGACTTGCCTGAGAGCCAGTCCGCTCGCTATGTGCTCGTCATCGCTTTCTTGCGGGGCGTCACCAATCCGCCTCCTCCGGAGTGGTTTACCAGGGTTGAAACCTGGTCCCACCAGGTCCGCGACGAGGGCGTATTTGTCACCGTGCCCCAGGAGGCTCAGCAGGCAATCGTCTTTCTGGCGCCGGAAACAGGTGGGGACTTCACAACATTGCGTACCACAGTGCGCGGTCGTCCCGGCACATTTGTGCGCTCCACTCAGGACCTGCAGGCGGCCAGCCTTGACCGGATGCGCCTCGATGCTTATTTGGATGAGGTGAAGGTTACCTCCCAAACTGATCCCAAATCCCTTAAGGATCACGCAGAGATAGCGGCCCGGAGCTTGGGCATCAAGGTTGAAGTTCAATGCTTCGACAAGCCCTTGGATCAGCAGGCCGCATGCCTTTCGCTGCACACCGAAGGGCTGGTCATGGACGACGCCAATACGCAGTCGCGCGTGGCGCAACTGACCAGCGGTTCCACCGGCGACCTGATGAACCAGATCACCTACTCGCCCATGGCCGGTGCAGGTGTCTACAGCGCATACGTCGGCGCCATTGTGGATACGGCGAGAATCCTCTCTTCGTTGCACACCGCGCACTATCAGTACATTCCCGCACTCGCCTTGCCCACAAAAGATACTCTCAACCTCCGCTTGAGTGTTCCGCCCTCGTTTCGCGATCCAAAGTCGGTGGTGGTGGTGGCCATGCCGCCCATCGGTCCCGCCAAAATGCCGCCTTTGCACCCGGTAAATCCGGCCGAGGTGTTTTGTGCTGAAAAGCCCGGCTTGGTTCTGCCGGCCGAAGGCGCGCCGCTGGTTCTTGCGACTCAAATGGCCTACAACCTGACCCTGCACATCGAAGCCAAAGGCGGCTCGATCGATATCCCCGTGAAACCCGATCCGGGTGAGGGAGGTTTGGTGTTGGAGCATCCGGCGCCTGTTCTCTCGGGCGAAGACCTGTCAGGTGTGGTGCGCGGCAAATGGGGTTTCGACGATTGGGAAGGCCCCCGCTTCCACTTGCGCTCGGCGGAACCGGGCAAGTGGAACGTGGCTGCCAGCGATCTGTCGGCCCTTGTCGTAGGCCGCCAGGACACGCTGCACATCGAGGGTGAGACCACGCTTTGCGTTGACAAAGTGGAATTGGAAACCGCCACCGGCAGCACGCTTCCGCTCACCTGGAAGTCGTCCAAGCCGGAGGTCCTTGAGGTCTCGGTGCCCATGAATGACGTGCCCCCCGGTCCGGTAACGCTGGCGATTCAGCAGTTTGGGCTCGACAAGCCCGATAAGCTCACGCTCAAGGCCTATGCTGAAGCTGCTTCGCTCGACCGGCTGACCCTGAGCGCCGGCGATACCTCAGCCATCCTCACAGGCACGCGTCTTGACGAGGTGGCCAAGGCTTCGTTGGACGGAATCAACTGGCTTCCTGCCGCCTTGAGTCGCGTAGAAGATTCCGACCGGCTGGCGATGAATGCTGACGGTGCGACAGCCGCACTGGAGCCTGGTAAGCGCTACTTTGCCAGCGTGGTGTTGCGCGACGGCAGGGAATTGAGAGTGCATGTTGACGTCGATCCAGCCCGTCCGCAAGTGACGCTGCTCAGCAAGGGCGCTCAGGAGGAGGCATCCTCCGTGCCCTCGCCCATACATCTGGGTAGCCCGGATGAACTCCCGGCCGATAAGCGGCTGGTCTTCTTTCTCAAGTCGAAGACCCCGGTAAGCTTTCCCCGTAGCGAGAAAGTTGAGGTGTCCGCGGTCGACGGAAGTTTCCATACATTTCTCTCCCTGGCCGATGGAAGCCTGGTACTGGAGGACGCAAAAACCGCTCTGGGCGTGGTGGAACCGCTGACGCGCTTCGGCTCCTCGGCCTTTGGACCGGTTGAGGTGCGAGCCATGTCTGCCGATGGGGTCACTGGAGACTGGCTTCCTCTCGGTACGCTGGTGCGACTGCCCGGCTTCAAGGAGCTGCGCTGCCCGCGTGCCGTGTCCAAGCCCTGCACTCTGATCGGAAGTAACCTATTCCTGGCCACGTCGTTTGCGGCAACCCAGGAATTCGACAACGCCACCGATGTGCCGCCGGACTTCACCGGCACTGAGTTGATGGTGCCTCATCCCGCTGCCAATGGCACCCTTTACCTCAAACTGCGCGACGACCCCGCAACCATACAGTCGGTGTCTTTGCCGGTCACCCCGTTGACTCCCATTGCAGCCGCGCCCTCCATCGCCCAGCCGGCTGAACCGCCTGTGCCGCCCCCGTCCCAGTCCGGGACGCAGAAAGAGCCTGCTCCCGTGCCGGCCAACCAGGCAGCGCCTCACAGCGAACCCGTCGCCCCGGCCAAGACAACGGCAGCCACAGGGCAATAACAGGCTGCGGAACAGCAAATTACGGAGGGAGCCGGGGGTTTCAACCCCCGGAATAAATGCGAATTTTCGTGCCTTCAGGCTCGGGCCTTTGCTGCCTTCCTGTGATGAACGCGGTTACGGAATTTGTTCAGACTTCAAAAGCCTATTGCCCCGGAACCGTCAGAACGATTTCTAAATGGCAATTTCCGAGTGTGCCGTGACTCAGGCACGGTCGCCGCTATGTGTGCGATTTTGACCAACATTGGAAATGCCGATTGGTCTAAGTTGTTGAAACTCCCCCAATATCGCGGTCTGAGGTGTGTAAGAAATATGAACGACCCCGCCGATTCACCTAAGAATCCTCTGCAGGCTGATTCTCGAGAGAACCTCTTCTTCTTTCTCCAGACGCTGGCCAGAGAGGCTCAAGCGCGAGCCAATCAATGCAAGTCCGGTTTAGAGTTGCCCCTCAATGACGAGCAGATTAAGAAGTAAATTAGTCGAAACAGAACGGAATAGTATCAGGGGCGGTCGGCTCACCCTAACCCCACCACAAATCGGGGTGCCCCGTCTTGGACCCAGCTACAAAAATGGGTGGGTGGCCACGTCCGCTCACCTGCCGCCAGGTGCCCCACCCTTCGCTTTCTTCTAGCGAAGGGTGGGTGATCACGAAGCTTCAACTCTCTCGACCACAGTTTCTTGTAAGCCACGCCGGAAGGAACCTTGAACTATACTTACGACGCGGCGGGACACGTGGCGAGCATCACTTCCTCCAACGCGAACGGGGCGTCGATGGCCTACACTTACGACGACCTGAACCGGCTGAGCACGGTGGTCGACAGCCGGCTGGGCACCACGACGTATGCCTACGACCCGGCCAACAACGTAACCACGGCGACCTATCCCAACAGCTTCCAGTCGATCTACACCTACGACGAGTTGAATCGCATTACCGCGCAGGCATCGCAGGTCTCCGGCTATACCTACCAACTGGGGCCGACGGGTAACCGCACCAGCGCATCCGAGTACAGCGGCCGCCAGGTCACCTGGAGTTACGACGGCATTTACCGGCTGACGAACGAATCGATCACCGGCGCCTCGGGCGGCAAGAACGGAAATGTAGCGTACGGGCTGGACCCGGTGGGCAACCGCCTCTCCGAGACCTCGTCGTTGTCCGGCGTTCCCTCGGGCAGCTTCGGCTACAACGCCGATGACGAGGTTTCCACGGAAAGTTACGACCAGGACGGCAACACGCTTGCCACGGGTGGTAAGACCTTCGCATACGACTCGCAGAACCACATGGTCTCGATGGGCAGCACCGTTGCTCTGGTCTATGACGGCGACGGCAATCGCGTAGCGAAGACGGTAAGCGGCGTCACGACCAGGTACCTTGTGGATGACCTGAACCCGACGGGATATCCCCAGGTGATCGATGAACTGACCGGCGCAACGGTTACGCGAACCTACACCTACGGTCTGCAGCGCATCAGCCAGGATCAGGTCATCTCGAACACCTGGACG
>Ga0181520_10004187_pt1 | contig 24438 bp, 22 predicted proteins | sample PEATcosm2014_Bin_29_FD_132451 | JGI IMG/M metagenome (GOLD analysis project Ga0181520, IMG submission 132451) | Peatland microbial communities from MTU Mesocosm Facility, Houghton, MI, USA - PEATcosm2014_Bin02_30_metaG | ecosystem: Environmental > Terrestrial > Soil > Wetlands > Peat | place...
ACAGTTACGCAGACTGTAACACAAACAGTTACGCAGACTGTAACACAAACAGTTACGCAGACTGTAACACAAACAGTTACGCAGACTGTAACCCAGACCGTTACACAGACAGTAACACAAACAGTAACACAGACTGTGACGCCTACAGTAACTGAAACGGTAACGCAGACAGTAACGCAAACAGTAACGCAGACTGTGACACAGACTGTAACGCAAACCGTGACACAGACCGTGACGCAGACCGTGACGCAGACAGTGACACAGACAGTAACGCAGACCATGACGCAGACAGTGACACAAACAGTAACACAGACTGTGACGCCTACAGTAACTGAAACGGTAACACAGACTGTTACACAGACAGTAACGCAAACAGTGACGCAGACCGTAACACCTACAGTAACTGAAACTGTCACTCAAACGGTAACGCAAACGGTGACCCAGACAGTAACGCAGACGGTTACTCAAACAGCAACGCAGACGGTTACTCAGACAGCGACACAGACTGTAACGCAAACTGTAACGCAGACTGTGACACAAACAGTAACTCAAACGGTGACACAGACCGTCACGCAGACAGTGACTCCGTCAGTAACTTCAACAATTACGCAGACGGTAACACCAACAATAACTTCAACAGTAACTCAGACAATCACACCCACAATAACTGAAACTGTAACGCCGACTGCCACACAGACGGTAACGCAGACAGTCACACCGACAATAACTTCAACCGTGACGCAGACAACCACGCCTACAGTAACTGAAACTGCCACCCAGACTGTAACGCAGACAGCAACACCAACAGTAACTTCGACAGTAACGCAGACAGTGACTCCGACAGTAACTTTAACAGCAACGCAGACAGTAACGCCAACGGTAACTGAAACGGCAACGCAGACCGTGACACAGACTATAACGCAGACAGCAACACCAACAGTAACTTCAACAGTAACGCAGACAGTGACTCCGACAATAACCCAGACAGTGACGCCGACTGCAACTGAAACAGTAACACAAACAATAACCCAGACAGTAACACCGACAGTAACGGCAACTGATACCCAGACAGTGACGCCGACAATGACCACGACTGATACGCAGACAGTAACACCTACAATAACAGCTACAGTAACCCAGACCGTCACGCCGACGGAAACTGAAACAGCAACTGCGACAATAACTGCGACCGTAACGCAGACAGTAACGCCTACAATAACAGCGACAGTGACGCAGACTGTTACACCGACTGTAACTGAAACAGTAACCGCCACCGACACCCAGACAGTAACACCGACAATAACGGCCACAGTGACTCAGACAATCACACCGACAGTAACTGAAACAGTAACTGTGACAGCGACGCAGACAGTGACGCCTACAATAACCGCTACGGTTACGCAGACAGTCACACCGACAATAACGGCGACGGCAACGCAGACAATAACACCAACAATAACAGCTACAGTGACGCAGACAGTCACGCCTACTGTAACAGAAACAGCAACGGCGACAGTAACGGCAACTGACACCCAGACAGTGACGCCGACAATAACCGCAACCGATACCCAGACAGTAACGCCGACAATAACAGCTACAGTTACGCAGACTGTAACGCCTACTGTAACAGAAACAGCAACGGCGACAATAACCGCAACCGTGACTCAGACGGTGACGCCTACAATAACGGCGACAGTAACCCAGACAATTACACCGACTGTAACTGAAACAGTAACGGCCACAGTAACACAGACAATGACGCCAACATACACAAATACAGTGACGCCGACGGTGACAAGCACAGTTACGCCTACAGTTACAGAGACAGCAACGCCGACAGACACAAGCACGTCGACGCCTACAGTCACGAGTACAATAACACCGACAGTGACAAGCACGGTGACGCCAACAGTGACAGAGACATCAACGCCGACATTCACGAACACAGTGACACCGACCGCTACAAGTACGGTAACACCAACAATAACAGAGACTGCAACGCCGACAGATACACAGACAGTTACGCCTACGGTAACAAGCACGGCAACGCCTACTGTAACATCAACCGTAACACAGACGATAACCCAGACGGCAACGCCTACAGTCACTGAAACTGTTTCTCCTACAGTAACCCAGACAGTGACCCCCACGGCAACCCAGACAGTGACACCCACGGTAACCCAGACAGTGACACCCACGGTAACCCAGACAGTAACGCCTACTATAACCGAGACAGTCACACCTACTATAACAAGTACGGCAACTCCTACAGTAACAAGTACGGTAACTCCTACAATAACAGAGACTTCCACATATACATTCACAAACACAATAACACCGACGTATACACCCACATACACATCAACCCTGACTTATACTCCCACAGTAACGCAGACAGTCACTCAAACCGTGACTTCCACCGTAACTGAAACAGTAACGCCGACAGTGACCATGACGGTAACGCCGACAGTGACCATGACGGTAACGCCGACAGTAACCATGACTGATACCGAAACAATTACCAATACAATAACACCCACATTTACTCCATCTGTTACACAGACAAATACCCCTACTTCGACTTATACCGCAACATTTACAGTGACACAGACAGTAACGCAGACAGTAACCCCGACGGTTACTGAAACTTCAACTCCCACAGACACCCAGACAGCAACACCTACGGTGACGCAGACGGTAACACCCACGGTTACACCTACATTTACTTCAACGGATACGCCCACATTTACACAGACAGTCACACAGACTTTCACCCCGACTGACACGCGTACCTTCACGCCGACAAGCACGCCGACATATACGACAACAGCAAGCGCGACGTTTACATATACATCCACATACACACAGACAATAACCCAGACAAATACGCCGCAAAATACGCGGACTTTCACCCCGACATCAACTTACACGGTAACTTCGACATTTACCCCGACATATACGTCGACTATTACCGCGACGTGGACGGTGTCACCGACGTTCACTGTTTCACCTACCGTTTCGCCGACGCCTATTTTTGAAATGATAATTGGCGTGTATAATTCAGCCGGCGAAATTGTTAAGCACCTTCTCATAGGAGGGGCTTACGGAGTGCCGGATAATTTCACAATAAATAATTCAACGTTCAGCCCGGATGACGGCGGCAAAGCCCAGATCATAGTTGACCAGACTACAGTATACTGGGATGGAACTTCAGATCAGAATGCGGTTGTACAAAATGGCATATATTATGTAAAAATAGAGGTACTTGATAAATATGGCATCAGCCACACGCTTGTACAGCCTGTTACAGTACTGACAAACAGCATAAGCGCGGAATTCAGGATATACAACAGCGCCGGAGAAGTGGTAAAGACAATACCTGTAAAGCTTGCGTCAACAGGTTCCAGCGTACTTACAGCCGCTTCATCGGTATTCTCGCCAGGAACCGGAAATGGCGGGGCGCTTAATACCCTGGACTTCACATATATGGGACAGACAATAAAGTGGGACGGCACAAATGATGAAAACCAGATTGTGGGCAACGGCGTCTATACCGCGTCCCTTGTAACAACCGATAAGACGGGTTATACGGCCGTAGCAACCACAAGCGTTACTGTCCTGCATGACGCGTATGAACTTATCGGTAATTTGAGGATAATACCGAATCCAGTAAATAACGCTAATAATACAGTAATGCATATGAAGTACGACGCGGTAAGCGGAGCAAAGATAACCGGCAAGATATATAACATGGCAGGCGAGCTTGTGCGCACACTGCAGGATAACACAAACGCGGGAGAACTGGTATGGGATCTGAGCGTGGACCGCGAGATTGCCGGAGGCCTGTATGTGGCTGTAATCTATTGCGAGACTGATACCGGACTCAGGAAAATACTGATTGGAAAGTTTGTGATACTGCGTTAAATGCAGGGCCTTTTTAGGGAAAGGCACGGGCCGGAACACGGTAATGAGCCGTGTCCCGGCCATTTTTACAGGAGGATAAATTGAAAATACTGACGGAAAATTTTGAAAATTATATGGGCGATGAATCCAATACAAAAAGCGCAGGTATAGAAGCTGTATATATACCGGACAGCGACTCGGAAATTTTTGAATTACTGAAAAAAAATACTCCCCTTACCGTATATGCCGGGGGAACCGGGATTGTTGCCGGCGGGATTGCCGAAGAGGGCTCGGTGATATCGGTTGAGAATTTTAAATTTCTTCATATTGATCAGGATTTGCAGGAGGTTTCAGCCGGAGCAGGAGTGACTTTAAGCGAACTAACCACAGCTCTTTCCGGGAATAATCTATGGTATCCCGCCGATTCAACGGAGCAATCGGCCACAATAGGCGGAAACGCGGCGACATGCGCCTGGGGCACGCGGAGCTATAAATACGGCTCAATAAGAAATTATATTAATGCCGTCCATGTAATAATCCCGGGATTGGGCAAGCTCCGCCTGGCCAGGGGCGAGAACAAGGCTGAGAACCTGCGTTTTCCGGGTGAAATTAAAAGCGGGGGAAAGACATATTGTTTTCCGGGGGCCGGTAAAACAGCCATTAATCTTGCGGATACTGTAAGTGAATTCCCGAAAAAAAACAGCGCCGGATATTATATGAAAAAAGAGATGGACCTCGTGGACCTGATTATAGGAAGCGAAGGAACCCTTGGAATAATCACCCTGCTGGAATTTAATGTGCTGAAAAAGCCGTGCGACATTACCGCTTTTATGTCGTTTTTCAGGAATGAAAATGAAGCGTTTGCTTTTGTGAAAAAGGTGAAATCATTAAAGGGGGATTTTTCGCCGTGTTCTGTGGAATTTATGGACCTGGAATCCTTAAAATTATTAAAAAACCATTCTTTTAATGTCCGGGAAACAGGTCCGGCGGTATTTCTTGAGATAGAAACACCGGCATCAGGGAATCCTGACGGAGCCGTTGACTTTGCCGCTGATGTTTTCAGGGCATCCGGGATACGTGAAGAAGATGTGGTCGTATCATCAACAAAAGAAAAAAGGGATTATATTTATTCCATAAGGGAAGGGCTGCCGAGGGCGGTAAACAGCCAGATAAGGCTGGCCGGACAAAAAAAAGCGGCAACTGACTTTTCGGTAAATGACGGGGAAGAAGGCGAATTGTTGGAAATATACATGAAAATGAGAAGCAGTTCCGGAATTAAAACTGTTTTGTTCGGCCATGCCGGGGACAATAATTTGCACCTGAATTTTATTCCTAAAAGCGCGCAAGAATACGCCAAAGCCCGTGAAATATGCGAAACAGCCGCCAGGGAAGTCGGGGCGCTTAAGGGCTCAATCGCGGCGGAACACGGGGTGGGAAAAATGAAAAAACATATGTTGAAATATATGTACAAAGAGGATACTTTGTCGGCAATGCGAGAAATAAAACATAAATTTGACCCGGAGATTATTTTGAACAGGGGAAGCGTTATCTGATGAAAAAGACAGCTCTGGATACTATTTCAGGGAAGGCCGCCGCCATGGATGTATATGACCAAAAAGGCAGCATGTTGATAAAGGCCGGCACATGTGCCGCGGAATCATCCATTCAGAAGCTTAAAGACTCCGGTATCCCGTTTATTTACACACGGGACGCAGATATAAAAGTAAGCAGTATTTATGAAGGCTCCACAATTGCCGAATTGCTGAAAGTGCTCTGGTATTATAAATCCGCGGGCGGGCAAAAAAGCGAATTATTAAAAAGATACAGCATTGAAGAAGTAAAACGGTTCATCTCATATTCCAAAGAATCTTCAACAAAACTTGCCTGGGGACATATATTCGGCTATTTTGCCGCCAGGATAATAAAGGAAATGAAAAAAGGGGGAAAACAATGTTATGATTTTCAGGATTACCGGTCTTTGGAATCGTATAATAATTTTCACGGGGTCAATTGCGCGTGCATAAGCGCCGCAATAGGATATAATATGGGGTTAAATGGCGGCGAATTGTCAGAATTAATAACCGGCGCGCTTCTTTCAGATGCAAAAATGGAACTGTTTGGTTTTGTTGATGAAAAAAGGGAGTTGAGTCATTCTGAAACTGAAGAAATGAGGACGCATACCTTTGCGGGTTTTGAGGCTGTACGCGGAACATATGGAATTTCATCCATGTCGGCGGCTATAGTTTTAAGGCACCATGAAAGGCACGACGGGAGCGGCTATCCAAAAGGGTTAAAGACAGCTGAAATACCCCTCCCGGCGAGAATCGCCGCAGTGGCGGACGTCTATGATTCAATGACGAGCCACAGGCCGTTCAGGGAAGGGTATTTACCTGAAGAGGCATGGGAATTCATTGCCATAAATTCAGGAAAGCTTTTTGATCCTGATGTAGTATCCGAGTTCAAACGGACAGTCCCGAAATTTATGCCGGGTGATACAGTGGAAACAAAAAGGGGGGACAAAGCCGTGATAGGGAAAAATTTTTACGGCAGGGCGGAAGACCCCGGGATAATAATAATTGAAAAAACAGGGCAAAGTGTTATAATTTCTTCCGGCGAAAGGGCTGAAAATCCCGCCGTTAAAACAACCTTATCAATACGCTAAAGGAGCATTTATATGGCAAGAATAATTTCCGTGGCAAACCAGAAGGGCGGGGTCGGCAAGACCACGACCACGGTCAATACCGCCAGCGCGATCGCGGCGCGGGGTAAAAAAGTGCTTATAGTCGATATCGACCCGCAGGGGAACTCGACTATAGGGCTTGGCATAGACAAAGAAAGCGAAGATGAAAATGTATATCACCTGCTGGTTTCGGGGGTTCCGGCCATGAATGTGATAAAAAAAACCTCCTATGAAAATCTTGATATAATGCCGTCAAATATAGACCTTACCGGGGCCGAAGTGGAACTGGTAAACGAGGAAGAGAGGGAAACAAGGCTAAAAAAGGGCTTAAGCCCGATAAAAAAAGATTACGATTATATATTCATTGATTCGCCGCCGTCGCTCGGACTGCTCACTTTAAATTCTCTGGTGGCTTCCGATTCGGTAATGATTCCGATGCAGTGCGAGTTTTACGCGCTTGACGGGCTGGGGCAGCTTTTGAGCACAATAAGCCTTGTAAAGGAATCATTCAATCCCGGCCTGACCATAGAAGGCGTAGTTATTACAATGTTCGACGGCCGTACAAGCCTTTCACTGCAGGTAGTGCAGGAGATAAAAAAGAAGTTTAAGGACAGGGTTTATGACACCGTAATACCCAGAAATGTAAGGCTCTCGGAGGCGCCAAGCTTCGGGCAGCCCATTGATATATATGACAGGAATTCCAAAGGAGCGGCCGCGTATGACAGGCTTGCCGCCGAGATAACGGGAATAAAAGAGGCGCTAAAAAGCGCCGTGAGAAAGGGGTAAAGCATATGGCAAGACAGGCGCTTGGAAAAGGGCTGGAGGCACTTATACCGGGTTCGAAATCAAGGGTAACGTCAGGCGGCGTGCCGCAAAAAGGATTTCTGGAAATAGCCTTAAATGACATCAGGCCGAATCCTAATCAGCCGAGAAAACGGTTTGCCCCGGAAAAACTCGAGGAACTTATCAAATCGGTAAAAGCAAAGGGAGTAATTGAACCCTTGATAGTCAAGGAAAACGGTGGCCGGTACGAACTGATTGCCGGCGAGCGCAGGTTTATAGCGGCCCAGCGCGCCGGATTAAAGGCCGTTCCTGTTATAATAAAAAACGTATCAAGCGCCGAACAGCTTGAAATAGGGCTCATTGAAAATATCATGAGGCAGGATTTAAACCCTGTTGAAGAGGCGACGGCTTTTAAAAACCTTATGGAAAGTTACAAATGCACTCAGGAAGAACTTGCCGACAAAATAGGCATCAACAGGGCAAACCTTGCCAATACAATAAGGGTGTTGAGGCTTCCCGCAGAAGTTCAGCAGTACCTGGCAAACGAAGAACTCTCCCTCGGGCACGCCAAAGTCTTGCTGGGCGTGGAGGATAAAACAAAGGTAAAAAATCTTGCCGACCAGGCTCTCAGAAGGCAGCTTTCGGTGCGGGAGCTTGAGGCGCTTATTGAAAAAAACGGGCAGAAAAGGCAGGCTTCCAGGCAGCAGCAGGGCGCGTCGGCAGAGATGAAAAGCGTTGAAAATAAATTAAAAATACGTTTCGGCACAAAGGTTGCCATTAAAGGGAACTATAAAAAAGGCGCAATACATATAGAATATTATAATCCCGAGGATTTTGAACGGATAATTGAAATACTGAACATAAAGTAGGCTTAAGGCAAATAAAAAAAGCCGGCTTAATGCCGGCTTTTTTTATTTATATAATTTCACTTTGGCTTTTTAATGGGGGCGTTGGAGGCTTTCTGGACCTCTGCGGAGAGCTGCTGGACCCAGGCCTGATATTCCGGCGTAATTTCCTTCAGGCGGTCCTTTGATTTCTTGAGCCATTCAGATTCCGGCGCGTAAAAAAGGTCGACAACCGTCTGATATTCCACGTAGGCGTTCTTCAGGGCGTTGTCGTCCATGAGCATTTCATATTCTATCTCTGTTATCTCTTTTTTCTTCAGCTTGTCGTCGTAATACTGTTTTTTTGCCTCGGGAACCCTGTAAAAATTAAGGTATTTTTCCCCTTCTTTATACTCGCGCTCGGCGCGGCGTACAACTTCAAAAGCGGCCATTATGTATATAATAACCCCTACTGCCGCGATAAGGCCTATTGTTATAAGCACGTCTTTTGTTGATGGTTTTTTATCTTCCATTATGCACGTAACCTCCTTAAAGTAAATTTTTTAAATTATAAGATGAAAAAAGAGCTTTGTCAATTGACATTTTTTCCCGTGCCAGGTGAAATGTAATATTGACTTAAAACGTAATATACTTATAATATGACCTTACATATAATAAGGAGAGTAACATGGCGAAAAAAGAGACATCCGCAAGGGAATTCGGCCTTAAATTGCTGGGGATAAGCGGCCGCACAGAGGCGCAGCTCAGGCAAAAAATGCAGGCAAAAGGTTTTGAAGATGATGAAATATCCGGGGCAATTGAATATTTTAAAACAAGAAATTTTATTAACGACGCTGACTTTGCCGCCAAAGCCGTTGAAAAATATATGGAAAATTCATATTTTTCAAAGGAAATGATAAGGGAGAAGCTCGTTGAAAAAAGAGTGGCGGAAACTGTGATTGAAGAGGCTCTCTCCGGTATTTCGGACCATGATACGGCGGTTGCGGCGTTCAGGGCAAAATTCAAGGGAGCTGAAAAACCTGAAAATGTCATTAAACTAAGGCAGAAAGCGGCTATTTATTTGCAAACAAAAGGTTTTGATTATGATATAATTGAGGAAATTCTTGAAAGCGAAATAAAAGGAGGAACTTCATTTTGAACAGTAATGAACTTAGGAAATTATACCTGCAGTTCTTCGCGGAGAGGGGCCATTCTGTCAGGCCGTCATCTTCGCTTATACCTGACGACACCAGCCTGCTGTTCACGGTGGCCGGCATGGTTCCATTCAAAAATCATTTTCTGGGCAAGATACCCCTGACTTTTACAAGGGCCGCCACTTCCCAGAAATGCATAAGGACGAATGACATAGAAAACGTGGGGCGCACCCGCAGGCACCATACATTTTTTGAGATGCTCGGGAATTTTTCATTCGGCGATTATTTCAAGGAAGACGCGATAAAATGGGGCTGGGAATTTTTGACAGAGGCGGTCAAGCTGCCGAAAGAAAGGCTTTATGTTACAGTATACCTTGATGACGATGAAGCCTATGAAATATGGAACAAAAAGATAAAAGTGCCGGAAGAGCGCATATTTAGGCTAGGCAAAGATACCAATTTCTGGGAAATGGGAACGGTCGGCCCATGCGGCTATTGCAGCGAGATATATTATGATTTTGAAAGCGGCAAAAAAGAAAAAGTTACGGCCGAAGAGATAGAAAAAAATGATGACAGGTTCCTTGAAGTCTGGAACCTTGTTTTTACCCAGTTTGACAAACAGGCCGACGGCTCGCTGGGGCCGCTCAAACAGAAGAACATCGACACCGGCATGGGGCTTGAAAGGCTCGCGGCCGTATCCCAGGGAGTTTATTCCAATTTTGAAACCGACCTTTTTATGCCCGTTATAAAAGATGTTGCCGATAAAGCGGGTATAGCGTATGGAAAAGCGCAGGCAACTGATGTCTCATTAAGGGTAATCGCGGACCACGCAAGGGCGGTGACTTTTCTTATCGGCGACGGCGTGCTTCCGTCAAACGAGGGGCGCGGCTATGTTCTGCGCAGGCTCATCAGAAGGGGCGTAAGGCACGGCAGGCTGCTCGGGTTTAAGGAAGCCTTCCTTAATTCAATAGTTCCGGTGGTGCTGGATATTATGGGCGGAGCGTACCCGGATACCGCGCAGAGAAAAGAATATATCATGCAGATAATAAAGCTTGAAGAGGAAAAATTCCAGGAAACAATGGACAAAGGGCTTGAAATACTGAACCAGGAAATAGCGGCATTGAAAAAGTCCGGATCCGACGTGCTTCCGGGCGGCATAGCGTTCAAACTTTACGACACTTTCGGATTTCCTCTTGAGATTACAGAAGAGATACTTAAGGAAAACTTAATGTCCACAGACAGGGATTCCTTTAAACGCAATATGGAAGCCCAGCGTGAAGCGGCAAAAAAGGCGTGGAAAGGCGTAAATGTAAGCGCTCAGGACACCGTGCCCGAGGAGATATTAAAAAATATTCCGGCCACAAATTTTACGGGATATGACACCTTTGCCGGAGAAGGATGCCGTGTACTTGCCATTGTAAAAAACAGGGCAAATGTTGATTCAATTCAGCAGGGGGAGCGCGCCCTTGTAATGCTTGACAGGACCCCGTTTTACGGCGAAGGCGGCGGGCAGTCAGGCGACCGCGGGGAAATATCTTCCGAAGGGCTGCTCCTTGAAGTGCTTGACACGCAGAAAAGCGATGACAGGTTCATACACCATGTAAATGTGATAAAAGGCAGGCTTGATAAAAATTCTGTGGTCAAAGCATCCGTTAACGCGGCTTCGCGTTGGGCCATCATGAAGAACCACACGGCGACCCATCTCTTACAGGCCGCTTTAAGGTCGATTCTGGGGGCGCATGTTGAACAGGCCGGCTCTTACGTCGGCCCCGACAGGCTGCGTTTTGATTTTACCCATTTTGCGCCTCTGACAGATGAAGAAATAAGGCGCGTTGAAAAAACCGTCAATGACTGGATACAGAAATCTATTCCGGTCAGCGTAAAGGTAATGACTGTAACAGAGGCAAAAAACACAGGGGCAATGGCCCTTTTTGAGGAAAAATACAGGGGAGAAGTCAGGGTGGTTTCAATGGGCGGCGTATCAAAAGAACTGTGCGCCGGCACCCATCTGGGAAATATCGGAGAAACAGGGCTCTTTAAGATTGTATCGTCTTCATCAACCGCGGCCGGAATCAGAAGGATAGAGGCGCTGACGGGAGAGGCTTCCTACACCATGGTGCTGGAAAACGAAGATTTTATAAAAGGCATGAGGGAAACTTTCAGGACGGGAAGCCTTAAGGAGCTGGAGGAAAAAATCGGAAGGCTGATTAAGGATAACAGGGAACTTGAGAAAAAGGTCGAAGAGGTAAAAAAAGCGGGAATAATGAAAAATATCGACGAATATATAAATTCAGCCGTGGATGTGGACGGCGTAAAGGTAATAACGCTAAAGTTTAATAATGTTGAAAAAGAGGCGGTAAGGCAGCTCGGCGACGTGCTGAGAGAAAAAGTAAAAAAATCGGTAATTGTGATTGCTTCGGCAACCGAAGGTAAAATAAGCTTCCTTTCCATGGTTACCGACGACCTGACGGAAAGGCTTGACGCCTCAAAAATAGTCAAACAGGTTGCCGCAATATGCGGCGGCGGCGGCGGCGGAAAAAAGAATATGGCCGAAGCAGGCGGCAGGGATGAGTCAAAGATAGACGAGGCGCTTTTAACCGTTGTTAAGGCGGTCAAGGGTTGATGATTTGAAGATAATTTGTTTTGACCCCGGCACAGTGAGGATCGGCGCGGCCATCAGCGACGAATCGGAATTTATTTCAAGGCCGCTGGGTTTCATAAAAAACGATGAACGGCTCGAAAGGCTCTTAAAAGAGCTCGCGATAAAAGAGCCGTTTGGCCGCATTATAGTGGGAAATCCGCTGAACATGGACGGCACCAAAAACCCGCGGACAACGCACGGGGACATTCTCGCGGAAAAGCTTAAGGCATTTTTCCCCGAGGTTCCACTGGAAATGTGGGACGAAAGGCTTTCCACAGCCGATGCTGAAGAAATAATGATAATGACCAATGTAAGCAGAAAGAAAAGAAAAAAGAAAATTGACAGCCTCGCTGCGGCGCTTATTTTACAGTCTTATCTTGACAGCAGGGGCCGGAGGAAATAATGGGGCAGGACCAGAAAAAGAAAAAAAACGGCACAGGACAGGGGGCATTTCTTGCCTCTGTGGCGGCATTCCTTCTGGTAGCATTCTTTGTATCGCTGCTGCTGCCCGCGTCATATTCGAGGAGCGAAAGCAAAAAAATATATTTTACCTACGGGACGGGTTTCAGGAAAATATCCGCCGAGCTGCGGCGGCAGGGTATGCTCAGGAATCCGCTGGCTTTTAACACGTTTGTCCTGGCAACCGGAATACACAACAAATTCAAGGCCGGAGAATACGAGTTTTCCACGTCGGATTCAGCGTTAAAGATAATAATTAAAATGATAAAAGGCGAAGTTCTCCAGCATAAAGTGGTGCTTCCGGAGGGCACGGATATTTACGGGGTGGCGGCCGCGCTTGATGCTGCAGGGCTTGTGAAAACAGCGGACTTCATGGCGGCCCTGCGCGACCCGGCTGTATTAAAACAGTGCGGTATAAATTACCCCACGGCCGAGGGGCTGCTTTTTCCTGACACCTATAATTTTGTACTGGGTGAAACGCCGTCAAGGATAATTCAGGCCATGCATGAAAGGTTCCTTGAAAAATCAGCTATTGACCCGGATAATACCTATTCAGTGCCGGGGTATAAGATAACCGGTTACAAGGCGCTTATTCTTGCATCGATAATAGAAAAGGAATCCAGGCTTGACGACGAGCGGCCGCTTGTGGCATCGGTTTTTTACAACCGCTTAAAATCTCCCGAGGCATACCAGCGCAGGCTGGAGTCGTGCGCGACAGTAAGATACGCTCTTAACAAAAAAACAGGAATCGTGACTTATAAGGATCTTAAAACTGATTCTCCTTACAATACCTACATCAGGATAGGCCTGCCGCCGGGGCCGATATGCAATCCAGGCATTAAGAGCATGCAGGCCGCGCTCAATCCTGCAGCCACGAAGTACAGGTATTTTGTTTTGTACGAGAACGGTGAGCATACCTTTTCGGAAACGCTGGATGAGCACAATAACGCAAAAAGGATAAATAAAAAAATAAGGGATGACCAGGAATGAAAAGAATTTTAGCCGTTATAATACTTCTGCTGGCCCCCATGACGCTTCTTGCCGACTCCATATACGATCTTGCTGGCGACACCCTGCCTGCGGGCAAGGTGCAGATAGAATACAATGAAAAATTTTTTGAGTATGGAACTATTCAGGCTGTTGCCGGGGAGCCATACGGTACAAATATAACTAATGTAATAACCAACGAACTTTTTACAAATACCAGCGCAGCGACAATTTCAAATACCGGCATGTACCAGGATTTTGTCCTGAAATTAGGGCTGCCGGGAGGATACGGATTAACAGCTGATTTTGATTATATTTATCAGAACCTCGGCGATATTTATAATTATAATAACGTGCAGTCAATCGGATTTATATTTTCCAAAGGGGCTGCAAATTCGCTCGGGGTGCTTGCCGGGATGCGCTTTCCAATGAAGCTAAATATTGCCTATGACCCCCGATTGATAACACCTTTTACGTCGCCTTCTATAGTGGCCGGACTATATTCAAAAGGTTCTTTTGATGTGCTGAATTATAACGTGCAGGCTGCCTTTGAACAGCCGCTGGTCCCTGATGCCGTTGTTCAGCCGTCGTTGCCGGACTTTGTCCAGGGAGGGCAGGGAAACCTGAATGTATCAGGATCGTTGGGATATAATATTTATGGTAATAAAGCGACGCAATCCATAGAGCTTGCCGTAGAAACGCAGTTCCTTATGCAGGAGTATACCGGATATGAATCTGTGGCATTAAGGGTTGTGCCGGAAGCAAAAGTATATTTTTATAATGATTTCTATTTTATACTAGGCGTGGAGAAGCTATTATATACTGCGAACACATTTTTGAATGATCCAAATACAGTAATTTATCTTGTAAAGGTCAACTACATGATAAACAGCGACAACAGGATTATTGCCGCTCCGGCCGGGAACAGCAGGAACGGTTATTCATCTTATGGCGTATCGCCCACGGCCTCTTCGATTCCCGGGCAAAGCATGCCATGGCAGGTTACGGCAACAGCTACGGTCACGCACTAAAATAGTTCGTGTCTTAATGGGGAGGATTTGTGCTGACTTTAAAAAACGAGCTTTTCAGGTCAAATCTTGTTAAAAACGGGGTCTTTAAGGAAGAAGATATAAAAAATTATATTGAAGAAGGCAAGGATAATATGGAAGGCCTCATGCTCCGTTATAAGGTTAAAGAGGACGATGTTTTAATAACTGAGGCGCAGACACTTAACATTCCTTTCGTTGATATTCTCGCAGCGAATCCCGAGCCTGAAATAGTAATACTGATTCCACAGGAAATCTGCATGTTAAAAGAACTCATCATTTTTTCAAAAAATGGCGATTCTTTTGATGTCGCCATGGCCAATCCGACCGATGTTGTCACAATTGACCAGCTTGAAAAGGCCCTTAAACTCCGTATAAAGCCGCACCTTGCTTCCCGCGGCGCGATTTCGCGCAAGATAAATGAATACGCCGACCATTTTAAATCGAGCATGGTCAGAAAACTCCTTGCGACAGTAAGCGATGAATCATTTCAGCTCACCCGCAAGCTTGGTTTTGATATAAAGGGAATAGAGGAAGTGGCGGCACAGGCGCCCGTGGTAAGGGCGGTAAACCTCATTATTTTGGGCGGGCTGCTTAAAAGGGCGAGTGACATTCACCTGATGCCCACCAGGGACAAGCTAAAATGCCTTTACCGCGTCGACGGCATACTTGTCGAGGACCAGGTATTCCCGGCAATAATGGCCCCTTCAATAATATCAAGGATTAAAATAATGGCGCAGCTTAATATTACGGACAAAAGGCTGCCTCAGGATGGAAGCTTTCATATAGGTATAGAGGGCAGGGAAATAGACTTCAGGGTTGCGGTGGCCCCGACGATACACGGTGAAAAAGTCGTCCTGAGAATTCTTGATAAAAGCGCGATAATACTCGGCCTTGACCACCTGGGAATTTCCACGCACAACCTGGAGCTTCTCAAGGAAGCTGTAATAAAGCCCAACGGCATAATACTTGTATCCGGCCCGACCGGCTCCGGAAAAACCACCACACTTTATTCGGCCCTTGACGCCATTAACAACGGCGAAAAAAACATAACCACCGCGGAGAACCCGGTGGAATACGAAATTCAGGGAATCACCCAGATACAGGTACACTCTGAAATAGGGCTTACCTTTGCCAGTATTTTGAGATCGGTCTTAAGGCAGGATCCTGATGTAATCCTTATCGGCGAGATCAGGGATCTTGAAACCATGGAAATTGCCCTGCGAGCCTCGCTTACCGGCCACCTGGTTTTCGCCACAGTGCACACAAACGACGCCTCAAGCGCCGTCACAAGGCTGCTCGATATGGGGGCCGAGCCATACCTGATTACGTCATCGCTCAGGGCCGTTATCAGCCAGAGGCTTGTCAGGAATATCTGCACCAAATGCAGTGAAGAATATCCCATAAGCAGGGAGACGGCGTTAAAATATTTTAAAGACGACAAGGTGACAAAATTGTACAGGGGAAAAGGGTGCGTTTACTGCTTTAATACAGGCTACCGCGGCAGGACGGTGATTTCGGAATTTCTTGAGATAAAGGATAATATACGCGATATGATAATTTCAAGGCAGCCTTCGGTAAAAATCAAAGAGGCGGCTGTGGCACACGGAATGAAAAGTATGTTTATGGATGGTATGGACAAGGTAAAAAGCGGCATAACCACAATTGAAGAAGTTTTAAAAGTATCGGAGGACGCGGATGAAAAACAGCGGTAATCAGGGGGTTGACAGGAGAAAAGTTGAGGAACTTGTAAAAAATTCCGGTTTTGCGATGGATGTGCGCGGGGTTATGCAGGCCCTTAAACTGCCGAAAAAATACAGGGGCACCGTAAAGCATATATTAAAGGACCTTTCACGCGGCGGAGCGATCAATAAAAAAGGGAGAAAGTTTAACCGTGAGGCGGAGCAAAAAACAGTTACCGGAAAGATAGACATCCGTAATGACTTCGGCTTTCTGCTGCGTCCCGAGGGTGAGGATATTTTTATAGGGAGAAATTCAGCAGAGGACCTGCTGCCGGGAGACATAATAGAGGTGTGGCCGAAAAAATCAAGGTCGGGCGGCGTAGAGGGAGAGTTAAAAACCATAATACAGAGGACCCAGTCGCCTGTAATGTGCAGGGTAAAAATAACAGGCAATGAAGTGTGCGCCGTGCTTCCTTTTAAAACCACCCCGCTTATAAAACTTATTGATCCGCCGGAAAAGCTTGAAGAAGGGGATCTTATACTGGTAAAAATTGAAGAAACCATGCCGGCGCTTACCGCGGTGGTTACATCCCATATTTATGATAAAAGTGATGTGAAAATGTATGTTGATTTTATCCTGGCAAGAAACGAAATACGCAGGTCCTTTCCCGACGCGGTGCTTGCCGAGGCAGACAGGATGGCGCTTGATACGGATAAAATTTCCGGCCGGCTCGATTTAAGGGAGCGTACCATATTTACGATAGACCCTCTGGACGCGAAGGATTTTGACGACGCGGTTTCCCTTGAAAAGAACGGCGACCATTACATGCTGGGTGTTCATATTGCCGATGTTACCCATTATATGAAGGAAGGGGCACCGCTGGATATGGAGGCCTATCAGCGCGGGACCAGCGTATATCTACCCGGAACGGTTATTCCCATGCTGCCGGAAAAACTTTCAAACGAACTCTGCTCGCTTAAGGGCGGCGTTGACAGGATGACTTTTTCCATACTTATGGATGTTGACGCCGAAGGAAAGATTGTTTCTTATGAAATTAAAGAATCCATAATTAATAGTAAAAAAAGGATGACATACGAGGAAGTTGACGACGTCCTGCTGGGCAAGGGGGATGCCGGCGCGTCCGAAGAGGTTAAAAAATCCATATTTCTCATGAATTCTTTGAGGGATATACTCAGGCGCAGGTTCATTGACGGAGGTTCCATTGATTTTACACTGGGGGAGCCGGCTTTTGTTTACAATGAAGACGGGAGCATAGCGAATATAATAAGGAAGGAAACCACTGATTCACACAAGCTCATTGAATATTTTATGGTATCCGCGAATGTCTGCGCAGCGGATTTTATTGAAAAACACTCAAAAAAGGCCGGTATTTACAGGGTGCACGAAAAACCATTTATGAAAGATATAGAGGAGTTTAACCGGTATATGCGCGGCATGGGAATTGAAGTAAAGTTAACCGCCGGGACAAACAAGGAATTTCAGATGGTACTTGAAAAGGTTAAGGGGAGCGAAAAAAGCGATTTGATTGAGAAAAAACTTTTAAGGGCCATGAAGCTTGCCAGGTATTCCGAAAAAAATCTCGGCCATTTCGGCCTCGGGCTGGAGCATTATTCCCACTTTACGTCGCCGATAAGGCGCTACGCGGATGTGCTCGCCCACAGGCTGATAAAACATTTTTCGGGATTTGAGGCCATGAAGGACGCGGACAGGGCTTACTTAAAGACGGCTGCGGAAAATATTTCATCCTGCGAAGAAAGGGCGGAGAAGGCTGAAAATGACATCTTCAGGCTCTATTGCCTGGACTTTTTAAAGGGGCGCCTTGGCGACGAAATGGAAGGGGTGGTCAGCAGGGTGACCAAAAACGGGCTTGTAATAGAGCTTAAGGAATACCCCGTGGAAGGGTTCCTTAATTTTGACGCGCTGCCGGGTGATGAATACGTATTTGACCAGTATTCCCAGACGGCAAAAGGCAGGCGGTCCAAAAAAATAATTAAAACAGGCATGGATTTTTCTGTTATAATAACGCGGATAGATCTTGAATCACTCAAAATCGAACTGGAGCCCTAATAATGAAAAAAATTATTCCGGTGCTTTTATTGCTTATGGCGCCGGCGCTCTGTTTTTCATCTTCGGCAGGCGTTACCAGCGTCTTTGACATAGGCACATCTGTCAGGGCGCAGTCGCTGGGCGGGGCATTTACGGCGGTCCCGGACGACGCGGCGGCCGTTTATTATAATCCGGGGGCATTAAACACTCTCACAAAATTCCAGGTTCAGACAGCTTACATGCCGTTATTTTACGACACCACATATGATTACGCAGCCGCAGCATTGCCTACTGTGGACATAGGCTCTTTCGGGGCATCTATTGCCATGATAAATACCGGCAGTATATTTTTGAGGGACGAAAACGGTATTATTTTAAGCGAGACAAACCAGTCGCTGATGGAAATAATCGGGGCGTGGTCAAAAGAGCTGCCAATTGAGAGCCTTTCAGCCGGCCTGAGCATAAAGCTTGATTATAACGACCTGGCCAATTACGCCGACAACCTTTCTTTCGGCATGGATTTCGGGATGTATTATAAGGCAATATCAGAGACATCGCAGGAATTAAATACCGGATTTATCATAAAAAACATAATTGAACCCGACATTAAACTTTCAGCCACTTCGGACAAACTGCCCAGGCAGCTCATAGTGGGGCTTTATTACAGGCGGCCGCTTACAGAGGCGATAAACGCCGGCATTATGGCGGACATTGTGACGCCGTTCGGGTCGCCTTTTGACATTAAAGCCGGGGCGGAACTTGGTTTTTTCAATACGGTAGATATCAGGGCCGGATTTTCCACACAGGGAATAATGTCAATGGGTGCGGGTATAAAATTATTCGGGGATTTCAGGGTGGATTACGGCATATTTTTTACGGACCTCGGAACCCAGAACAGGTTTTCCCTGACTGCTGATTTCGGCGAAAACGTTCCGGATATGAGGGCGCGCAAGGCGGAGCTTGAGGAAGCGCGCATTGAAAGGAAGGCCAAGGAAATCGGGGCCAAAGAACTCGCACAGCTGCGCACGCAAATCGACCAGCTGGCCGGAAAGGTCAAGGAAAAGGAGCGCTTTAAGGCAGTCCATTATACCCGCGGGCTTGAGGCTTATTTTGACGGGGATTTGAAAGGCGCGCTGCTTGAATTTAACACCGTCTATGACATGGATAAGGAATACATGAGTGTTGTATATTACAGGGGGTTTGTCGCGGGGCTTATAGCCAGCAAAAAACAGTCAAATTACAGCGATGAAATAGTCGCGCTTTACCGCGACGGCGTGAATAAATATCTGGCGCAGGATTATAAAGGGGCAAAGGAAAGCTGGGAAAAGATATTAAAAATAGACCCGTATAACAGGCTTGCCATTGAGAACCTCAAGGAAGTAAATCCTCTTATACGCGACGTTGATAACATGAAGGAGACAAAATAAATGGGGCTTTTCACAAACAAGATTATCAAGGAAATTGCATTTACCCTCCCCGCACAAAAACAGTATGTCTCCGAAATAAAAGAGAGAATAACCGGAATATGCAAGGAATACAATTTTAATTATAAAGACGTAAATAATATAATGATAGTCATTGACGAGGCCGCTTCCAATATAATCCGCCACGCTTACAAGGACAAGCCCGAAGGCGGGGATATAACCATTGAAATAAAGGTCAGGGAAAAATCCATCTGCATTACACTTATTGACCAGGGGACCACATTTAACTGGAAAAACTTCAAGACTCCCGACCTCAACCATTATGTTGACATAGGAAAAAAAGGCGGACTGGGCGTCTGGATAATAAGGAAGCTGACTGACAGGAGCGAATATGTGGTTACCGACAGGGGCAATGAATTAAGGCTTGAAAAACGCCACTCAAAGCAGCCCTTTGTGGATATGGTGCTCAACACGCTTACTTCGGCAAGAAGCACCAAGGAACGCTTTGTCCTTGCGGCCACGGTATTCGTGCTTTTACTGGTGGCGGGTACATATGGTTATTTTGTTTTTCACGAGAGGGATAATTTAAAGGAAAAATATCTGCGTTATACCGCGGACCTTGCAAAAAGTCTTTCGGATTCCAGCAGGGAAAGGATAATAAAGGATAATTACCTTTCACTTATACAACTTTTAAAAGAAATTAAGGCTAATAATGAGAATATAAGCGAGGCCTTTGTAATAAATACTGACGGCCGGATAATAGCCCACAATGACGCTGCAAAACTTTATACCGAATATTCCAGAAAAGACAGCGACCTTATAGAAAAGAACAAAATCAACGGCGCCCTTGTATTAAAATGCAGGGACGCTTCCGGCTACAGGTATGATGTGGCGTATTCAATAGACTTCAGGGGTATTGATATGGGTGAGGTGCACATTATTCTGGATAAAAAGGGGATAGACAGGATAATGTCGGCCAAAAGTATAAATCTTATTCTTGCTATAATGCTGATTTTTGGCATTGCCGCGTTTGGAATATACCTGCTCCTTGGTATGATAACCAAGCCCCTTGACCGCCTTAAAAACGGCGCCATAGCAATTGGCGAAGGCAGGCTGGACCACAGGATAGAGCTTGAGGGTGAGGACGAGTTCTCGCAGATTGCCCGGGCTTTTAACGACATGGCGAACAAGTTCAAGGGAGCGCAGGCTTCGCTTGTTGAGCAGGAAAAAATGCAGAAGGAAATCGCGGTCGCCAAGGAGATACAGCAGACACTGCTTCCAAAAATAGTTCCGGACACAGAGGGATTTGATATAGCCTCGCTTTACCGTTCCGCCAAGGAAGTCGGCGGGGATTATTATGACATTATAAAAGTGGCGCCGCATATGACCGGAGTCATTGTGGCCGATGTTTCCGGCAAAGGCGTTCCGGGCTCGCTGGTCATGACAATTACAAGGACGGTCGCAAGGCTCGTGGCGTTAAAGAACAGGTCGGCAAAAAGCGTCCTTTCAAAGGTGAACGCCTTCGTAAAAGAGGATATGAAAAAAGGGATGTTTGTCACGGCGTTTTACCTGGTTCTTAATTCCGTGAACAGGAGGATAAATTTCGCCAGCGCCGGCCATGACCCGCTCATTCTTTACAGGGCAAAAGAGGATAAATGCTATTATATAAAACCAAAGGGATTTCCGCTGGGTATTTCTCTCCCCGACGATGAATTGTTCAAAAAAATAATGGTTGAGGAAAATCTGAAGCTGCAAAAAGACGACCTTATTGTAATATACACAGACGGAGTGACAGAGGCGATGAACGGCAGGCGCGAGCAGTGGGGGGAGAAGCGTTTTGTTGAATTTATAAAAAGCAACGGAAAGATGACCCCGCATGACTTTATTGACAAGCTTTCACTTGAACTAAAGGATTTTACCCAGGAATACCCGCAGAACGATGACATCACAATTGTGGTCATTAAAGAAAAACAGAGCGGCACCGAAATGTTAAGGAAGCTTGACAGGCAGATAGCCGCCCTCCGGAAGAAAAGGTATACAACAAAGGAAATAGAAAAAGAGCTCGGTATTGACGTGGAAATGCTGAAAAAGTTAAAAACAGGCGGCGGCGAGGGCGATGAAATGAAGTTCCTGGCGTTTGAACACAAAAAAGCCCTGACCGTGATGATTATGGAGAATCCGGAAAAGCAGCCGCACGAATACGCCGCGGAACTTTCAACGAAATTCGCCATGGAAATAACCGAAAAACTTATAGCAAACGAGTTAAAGAGGATAAATCTTTTGAAGACGGAACAGCGCTTAAAATATGTCAGTGAAAGAAAAAAATAGGAGAAGGCAATGTTTAAAATATTGAAATATGGAAAAACCGCGTACGCGGCCATGGACAAAATGAATAATTTTGACGCGGCGGCGGCAGGCGTCGACGGTATAATAAACGGCGTTGAAAAGAACGGCGACAGCGCGGTAAAAAAATACACACTGAAATTTGACGGCATAAAATTAAAATCGCTCAAAGTCCCGGAAAAGAACATTAAAAAAGCATGGGCGCAGGTGGATCCCGGGCTCTTTAAGCCGCTGCTCAAGGCCGCAAAAAATATAGAAAAATTCCACGCCATGCAGCTTAAAAACATCAGGGGATTTGTGTTTAAGAACAAAGGATACACAATAACCCATAAATATCTGCCGGTGGATTCAGCGGCGCTTTATATACCCGGCGGACAGGCCCCTCTTTTTTCCACGGTGCTTATGGCGGGGATTCCGGCGCGCGTTGCCGGGGTTAAGCGCATTGTTGTAATCTCGCCGCCGCGTTTTAACGGCGATGTAAACCCTTATATACTTGTGGCAGCTGATATGCTCGGCATAACAGAGATATACAGGATTGGCGGGGCGCAGGCCGTGGCCGCGCTTGCGCTGGGAACGAAAACCATTCAAAAAGTGGACAAAATAGTCGGGCCGGGAAATATCTATTCAACATCGGCAAAAAAACAGCTGTTCGGCAGGATAGGCATTGAATCAATAAACGGCCCCTCCGAGGTCACAATAGTGGCCGATGATACCGCAAATCCGGAGTTTGTAAAATATGATTTGCTTGCCCAGGCAGAACATGTTAATGGCCACGCGCTTTTAATTACAAATTCAAAAAAATTTCTCGCAATAATGGGTGAAAAACTTAAAGATATTAAATATGACATAACGGCTGTATTAACCTCAAACCTTGATGAGGCTGCCAAGCTTGTAAATTATAAGGCTCCGGAGCACCTGACCGTTGCTTTAAAGAAGAGCGCGGAGTTTATTTCGCGCGTCAGAAACTGCCCCGCAATATTTGAGGGGAATTACACGCCGGTAGCCTTCGGCGACTACATGGCAGGTTCAAACCATATTCTTCCCACAAACGGCACAGCCAGGTTCTTCTCAGGTTTGTCTGTGCTAGATTTTTTGAAACACACCCATATAGTAAAGGCGTCCAGGGAAGCCATGGATAAATTCGGGCCGGACGCGGAAACACTGGCTGAAATAGAGACACTTTTGAACCACAAAAAATCAATAATGGCAAGGAGGGAGCTGTGAATATAGGGGCTCTCCAGAAAAAAAGCATAAGGGGCCTGAAACCATACGACCCCGGGCTCCTTGTCAGTTACAAATACAAGCTTGACGCCAATGAAAACGGTTTTGACATAACGGCCGCGGCAAGGAAAAAGCTTTTAAAAAAAATTTCCGCGCTCCATTTCAACAGGTATCCGGACCCGGGAACGGCTGATATCAGGAAAATTCTGGCAAAAAAAAACGGGATTAAAGCCGGAAACATCGCGGTTGGCAACGGTTCGGACGAAATAATCCATTATATAATACAGGCATTCACCGACAGCGGCGACAGTGTTGTATTCCCCCATCCCACGTTTGAAATGTACAGGATCCTTTCCCTTGCAAACGGCGCAAAACCTGTGGCATCTCCGTTGGACGAGCGCTTTGATATTGACCCGGATGATATCCTGAAAAAGTCCCGCGGCGCGAAGATAATATTTCTGGCCTATCCGAACAACCCGACCGGCAACTGTTTTTCAAGGAAGAGCGTCGAGCGGGTGATAAAAAAAGCCGGGTGCCTGGTGGTGGTTGACGAGGCCTACTATGAATTCTCAAATAAAACATTTATTAATTTGCTCGGGAAGCATAAAAACCTTATAATACTGCGTACTTTTTCAAAGGCTTTTTCAATGGCCGGGGCAAGGCTTGGTTATATGCTCGCCGGTAAAAGTGTGATTGATATTATAAACAAGGTAAGGCTGCCTTACAATGTAAACGCCCTGTCGCAGGCGTGCGCGGGAGTAATGCTCGGGGAGAAAAAGAACCACGCTGTGGAAGAAATCCTGAAGGAAAAGGAAATAATGTATGACCTGCTGAAGGCGGATTATCCGGTTGTAAAAAGCGACGCTAATTTTCTTCTTATAAAGGTAAAAAACGGTGGAAAAGCGGTTAAAATTTTCGCTGAAAACGGGATATCAATAAGAATATTCAGGGACGGGGTTTTAAAGGATTTTTTAAGGCTGACCATAGGCATGCCCGAGGAAAACAGGGCGGCATTGAAGATACTGCGGAGAGGTGTTTGATGAAAAAGAAAAGCGGGCGCACGGCTACCATCATAAGGAAGACAAAAGAGACGGATATTATTATGACCGTCAATCTGGATGGCGGCGGGAAATATTCAATAAAGACCAACGAGCCGTTTCTGACTCACATGATGGAACAGCTTTCAAAGCACAGCTCAATTGACATAACCGTCAGAGCCGAGG